>Ga0307375_10003863_pt1 | contig 14494 bp, 13 predicted proteins | sample TR1MG_FD_202531 | JGI IMG/M metagenome (GOLD analysis project Ga0307375, IMG submission 202531) | Soil microbial communities from Risofladan, Vaasa, Finland - TR-1 | ecosystem: Environmental > Terrestrial > Soil > Coastal area > Acid sulfate soil | place: Finland: Risofladan, Vaasa | collected...
TGATGGGTGATGGGTGATGGGTGATGGGTGATGGGTGATGGGTGATGGGTGATGGGTGATGGGTGATGGGTGATGGGTGATGGGTGATGGGTGATGGGTGATGAGTGATGAGTGATGAGTGATGAGCAAGACTACTCAGGACTTTTCACCCAGAACTCAGGACTGAATCGAGCGGCAAGAATTGCCGCCTTCGGCAAGATTGTCCGGCAAGATTGTCCGGCAAGAGAAAACTACTCGGCGGCAAACACCCGGTTACGGCCCGCTGCCTTTGCCTTGTAGAGCGCCTGATCGGCGCGTGAGATGATGGCATCGGCCGATTCGTCCGATTGGCGTAGCGCAATGCCAGCGCTGAAGGTGATCAACACCTTCTCATTCTTGTGCAGAAAAAATTTCTTGGTCAACTCCCGTTGCAGCCGGGTTATGGCCTTCATCCCTTCCTCTACGCCAGTCTCCGGCAGAATGATGACGAACTCCTCACCGCCGAAACGCGCAATCACATCCGTCGGCCGCAAGGTTTCCTTGACCACATGCACCAGGTGAATCAGTGCCTCGTCGCCGGCATCATGGCCGTAGGTGTCGTTGAGACGCTTGAAATAATCGATATCAAACAGTGCCACACAAAGCGGTGTATGGGTTCTTTCGGAACGCGCAAACTCGCGCTCGAAGGCGTCTTCCATGCCGCGCCGGTTGAGCGTGCCAGTCAGAAAATCTTCTTGCACCAGACTGGTGGTTTTATCCAACTCGGCCTCCAGCTCCTTGATCTTGTTCTCGGAAGCTTCCACCTGCTTGCGAGTTTCCTCCATCTCGTCGCGCGAACGCTGCATATCGACCTGCATCCCCTTGGTATCGCTCATCAGGTTCTCGAGGATCCGGTTCAACTGGTTGATATCATCGGTCTTGCTGATCTGTTCGGAATAGCGCTCGATCTTTTTGTGGTAATCAGACGTGCTGGAAGACATTTCACCCAACCGGCCAATGAATGACGTCACCATATTCTTAAGCGTCGTCTTTGCATCGTTCAGCCCCTGCTTAAGAGCTCCCTGCTTGTAGATCAACTCCTTAAAGCTACGCTCGACATCGTAGATGACACGTGGATTCAGTGGCTGCGAAATAATCTCCTGCACCACGGCAATCTGGCCATGCAACCACATATCATCCAGAGAAAGCTCGCTGATATTGTCCACCAGCAGCTTCAAAAGTTTCAGCAGTCCGTCCATGATTACCGCATCGGATTCACCGCGCAGCTCAAGCTTGACCCAGAACTGCTTGAGTGATTTGGACAGTTTTTCCAATGCATCAGGGCCTTCTGCAGCACGTACTGTAACCGCCAATTTGTTAGCCTCGCCAGCCAACTCGGGGAACTGCGTCAAATGAGGAACGATGCCGGTTTCCAGGGTTTTGGCCAACATTTCCCGCAATAGCCTGAAATTATCCTTCGACAGCACATCTGCGCTTACCGCCAAGGCCTTCACCTCGGCAACGAGGGTTGGGCCTTGCGCTTCTCGCCCCGGACCGCCCTCTCCAGAATCCGGCGCACCCTCGTCCATCGGCATACCCGCCTGGCCAGCCGGATTTTTCGCCCACGCATTGACCAGCGCTTGCAATTTCTTATGCAGATTTCTGGAGTCCGAGGCGAAATTGATCAACACCCGCTCCAATCCTTCTTTTTTCCTCGCTATGGGGAGCCCGCTTTGCTTGAGATCCCATTGCTTCAGCAACTCCCTGATCAGATTTGCCCAGGACGCCTCCTCGCCACCAGATTGGCCAACCAAGGTGGACAGCCCGGATTCGAACTCTTTCCAATCGCGCTCCTCAATGGCCTTGTCAATCAGCGCCACAGTCTTGTTCAAAGCGGGATTTTTCTTGGACAACCCTTGCAGCACTTTCTGCAGCGCCTTGTCCGCACCTTGGCTCTCGACCCCGGAAGGCCCGCCGGAGATTTCATCGTAAATTTTCTGGTAGTTTTCGGGCGTCGGCACAAGGCGGCGAGCGGAAAGAAGCTTCAGGGTTTCGCGAGCGATATCGGCAGGATTGGTAAATGTCGGCATGTGAGAAGGGTTGTGGAGGTCACTTTAAGGTTCCAACTCGATGGGAACCTAGCCAAATCATGATAGCACTCGCCACATCACGCTTCAATCCGTACCTTTTTTCAGGTTACAATCCCTGTAACCCGCAACCATTCCGTATTTCTTAGATGGGCAATTTCCCAGCTCGACCTTTTTTCGGCAGCAAACACATCTTGGTGGCGCTCTGCTGCCTGCTTTTTACCTTTTCGCCCACCCGCGCCAGCGCCGGCGCACAGGATATTGGAGTGATCCGAAAGACGGTGGATCACTTCATGCGACAGAATACCGCCGAACTACCTGGACAGGTGATATTAACCGTGGGAGCGATTGACCCACGCCTGCAACTCCCCTCATGCGATACGCCGGAAGCTTTCCTCCCCGCCGGCAGCCGCTTGTGGGGAAACACCACCGTAGGAGTGCGCTGCCAAACCGCTACCCCATGGACCATTTATGTGCCGGTCAGCGTCAAGATCATGGCACAGACGGTCGTTGCCGCCCGCCCATTGAGCGCTGGGCAGACCGTCAGCCAGGCCGATGTGATCACGCAAAGCAGCGATCTTTCGCAACTGCCGCCTGGCGTAATCGTGGATCCCGCACTGGCCATCGGCAAAACCGTCATCATGAGCGCCGCAACGGGACAAGCCTTCCGGCACGACATGTTGCGCGCCCCCCAAGTCATCCAGCAAGGGCAAACGGTGAAGCTGATGGCAAAGGGCAGCGGGTTCCAGGTCACTTCCGAGGGCAAGGCGCTCACGAACGCCACCCTGGGCCAAGTAGTATCGGTGCGCACCCAGTCCGGCCAAGTCATCAGCGGCATCGCCAAACAGAACGGCGTGGTGGAAGTGAATTTTTAGAAAAAATATTTAAGTCGAGACGCTATGACCGCTAAAAATCTGGATGGCAAAGCGCTATCTGAGCAAATTCTTCAACAAGTCCGGCAAGGGGTGGAAGCACGCCTTGCTGCCGGCAAACGCGCGCCGGCACTGGCCGTAATCCTGGTCGGGGCGGAACCCGCCTCGGCGATCTACGTACGCAACAAGCGACGTTCCTGCGAAACCGCTAATGTGCGGTCAGTCTCCCACGACCTGCCTGCGTCAACCACCCAGGAAACATTGCTGGCGCTGATCGACCAGCTCAACGACGATCCGGGGATCGACGGCATCCTGGTTCAGCTGCCATTGCCGCAACACATCGACACTGAAACCGTGATTGAACGCATCCATCCGGATAAGGACGTGGACGGCTTCCACCCTTACAACATCGGTAGGCTGGCGCTACGCATCCCGACGCTACGTCCGTGCACCCCGCATGGCGTGATGACCCTGCTCAAGACCACTGGAGAGAACCTGAAAGGCAAACATGCCGTGATCGTCGGCGCCTCCAACATCGTCGGGCGACCGATGGGCCTGGAACTCCTGCTCGCCGGCTGCACTGTTACCACCACCCACCGCTTCACCCGTGACCTGCCTACCTTCGTTCGCCAGGCGGAAATCCTGGTGGTAGCGGTAGGCAAACCAAAATTCATTCAGGGTGAATGGATACGCGAAGGATCGACAGTGATTGATGTCGGCATCAACCGCCTACCGGATGGCAGCATCTGCGGCGATATCGAATTCGAAGTAGCGCGCCAGCGTGCGGCTTGGATCACCCCCGTACCCGGCGGAGTGGGCCCGATGACGGTCGCCACCCTGCTGGAAAACACGCTAAAGGCGGCGCAAAGGCATGCACCGTAACCTGTGCTTAGCTAGAGGTGTGCCAGCGCCGTAACAAATCGAGATCAACACACTCCTGGCCAGGCGTTTCCCCGCACATCGTACGGAATGGCTGTCCCGGCTCGCCCAGATCGCTCAACACCGCCACCACGCCAGAAAAATCGTGATCCAGCGTATAGTCGTTGACCGTCACAACGGTTTTCAAACCAGCTCCCACACTTGCCCTTACGCCGTTTTCTGAGTCTTCCAGCGCCAGGCAATCGGCAGCGTCGAGTTTCAGCTTGTCCAGCGCCCAGAAATAGATATCCGGCGCCGGTTTCTTCGTCGGAACGATATCACCTGCCGCAATCACCTCGAACCATTCAGCCGGATCGCCGGCCAGAGAGTGGCGCAGCAGAGCAGTCACGTTCTCAGGTGTGGTGGTAGTCGCAATCGCCAGCCTGATGCCAGCGTCCCTAGCCTCGTTCAGCAGCCGCTTGACACCGCTACGCAGGGGTATCCCACCCCGACCGAGCAACTCGACGTATTGGCGGGTTTTAGCCTTGTGCAGGGCCAGCACCAAATCGTCGAAATCCTTAGGCTTGCTAAAATCCGGCCGGAAACGCTCAACGTAAAACCGGATACGTTCCTTGCCGCCAGTAACTTCCAGCAACTTACCGTACAGCGGCACATCCCATTCCCAATCCAACCCAAACTCTCGGAAAGCAGCATTGAACGCCAACCGGTGACCGTCACGCTCGGTATCCGCGAGGGTGCCGTCCACATCAAAAATCAAAGCCTTTAACACGCTTGCTCCTCTTGCCAAAACTTGCGATAAGTCAGAATTTCTGTTATTAAAGCGGTTTTGCTAAAAACGGTAGAACTTACATGTCCGCAGAATTACACAAACAATTCACCCCGTACGCTCCGAAAAAGAATGAAGAGTACATGAACACTCTACAGCTTGCGCATTTTCGCAAAATTCTCGAGGACTGGAAAGGCGAGCTGAGCCAGGATATCGACCGAACCGTGCATACCATGCAGGACGAAGCGACGATTTTTGCCGACCCCAATGACCGCGCCAGCCAGGAATCCGACATGGCGCTTGAGCTCAGAAACCGCGACCGCGAACGCAAGCTGATCAAGAAAATTGACGAAACCATCGGCAAAATCGAGGCAGAGGATTACGGATACTGCGAAAGCTGCGGCGTCGAAATCGGCCTGAAGCGCCTGGAAGCGCGCCCCACCGCCACACTGTGCATCGACTGCAAGACGCTCGAAGAACTAAGAGAAAAGCAAGTTGCCAAATAAAATTTGGACGACTTGCTTTCAGTGAAGACTAATCTTTGCCGCAGGCCAAGGTTATGTCGGAACTAAAAACAGGTTGCCAAATAAATCATTCACGGCCTAACGTTCCTTATGCAAACTTCCGCTGCTCAGCTTGACCCTGCCCAGAACGAATTCCATCGTCAAATGAGTGGGCTGTTGTACAGCTTGCTTAAATGGACTCAATTGTCCGAATTTTGGACCAAAGTGGACAAGGACGCCAGCTGGTATCTTTATGCCGTTGGCGAGGCGGTGCCCATCGCTCCCGCCACGCCAGCACAGGTGGAAAAATTCATCGTTGAAGTGGATGCACTGCTTCGGCATGACCACCGCGAAAGCTACTGCGGCATCGTCTACGCTGACAATCTGGATAAGCCCTCTTTCATTAAAATCTATGACCCCAATCATCTGGGCGTCTCCTGCGGCTCCAGCAAAACTCCAACCTTGCCCGGCTGGATCATGAGCCAGGTACCTCCCAGTGAACTGCATCTGAAATATGCCCTGCCCGCCAACCGCAAGCGCTGGTGGCAGGGTCTGTTTTCTCAGTAATAACTACCGACGAAAAAAAGCCCCCTTGGCTCTCGCCAAGGGGGCTTTTTTACCCTAAAGCCTGAACTGGGTTTAGGCTTCGCTACCTTCTGGCTTTTTCGCCACTGCCGGCGCTTCTATCAGAGCCTTCATGGAGAGGCGCAAACGGCCCTTCTCGTCGGCCTCCAGCACCTTGACCTTGACGACTTGCCCCTCGGTCAAATGATCGGAAACAGCATTCACCCGCTCGTGAGCGATCTGGGAAATATGCAGCAGACCATCCTTGCCCGGTAGCACGCTGACAATCGCACCGAAATCCAGCATTTTGATCACCTTACCTTCATAGGTACGGCCAACCTCAACTTCGGCGGTCAACTCTTCAATGCGCCTCTTGGCCAACTCGCCGGCTTCCGAGCTCAGGCAGGCGATATTCACCGTGCCGTCCTCGGTAATGTCGATGGTGGTACCGGTTTCTTCGGTCAACGCACGGATCACCGCTCCACCCTTGCCGATCACGTCACGGATTTTTTCCGGGTTGATCTTGATGGTGATAATCCGCGGCGCATAGGCAGACATCTCCTGGCGAGCATGCGGCACGGCCTCATGCATGATACCGAGGATATGAATGCGGCCTTCTCGCGCCTGACTGAGTGCGACCTGCATAATTTCCTTGGTGATACCAAGAATCTTGATATCCATTTGCAATGCCGTGATACCCCTATCGGTGCCTGCAACCTTGAAGTCCATGTCGCCGAGGTGATCCTCGTCGCCCAGAATGTCGGTCAGCACCGCAAAACGGTTGCCATCCTTGATCAGGCCCATGGCGATACCGGCCACATGCGCTTTCATCGGCGCACCCGCATCCATCAGCGCCAGGCAGCCGCCGCAGACTGAAGCCATCGAGCTGGAACCATTGGACTCGGTAATTTCCGAAACCACGCGCATGGTGTAGCCGAATTCTTCCGCACTCGGCAAAGCCGCCACCAAAGCACGCTTGGCCAAACGACCGTGACCGATTTCGCGACGTTTTGGGGTACCCACACGGCCGCACTCGCCTGTCGCGTAGGGAGGGAAGTTGTAATGCAGCAGGAAACGATCTTTGTACTCGCCCTGCAATGCATCGATGGTCTGCTCGTCACGCCCAGTACCCAGTGTGGCAACGACCAGCGCCTGGGTTTCACCACGGGTGAACAGCACCGAACCGTGCACGCGCGGCAGAACACCGGTGCGAATGGTGATGGGGCGAACGGTACGGGTATCGCGTCCATCAATGCGGGGCTCACCCTCAAGGATCTGGCTGCGCACGATCTTGGCTTCCAGATCCTGGAAAATGCCCTTGATCTGGTTAACGCGAGCGGTGTCCATATCTTCGGTAATCAGTTCGCCCAGAACGCGACTGCGGATCGCATCGATTTTCTGGTAACGGTCCTGCTTTTGGCGGACCTTGTAAGCTTCATTCAGATCGGCCTGGGCCAGTTGAGCAACCTTTTCGATCAGGACCTGGTCCTTCTCCGGCGCCTTCCAATCCCATGGCGCAGCAGCCACTTCATCGGCAAGCTCGTTGATCAGGTTGATCACCGCCTGCATTTCATCATGGCCAAACACCACCGCGCCCAACATCACGTCTTCAGGCAGCTCCATGGCTTCGGATTCGACCATCAGAACAGCCGACTCGGTACCTGCAACGACCAGATCCAACTGGGAGGCTTTCAGCTCTGTCGCAGTCGGGTTCAGCACGTATTCGCCATTGACATAAGCGACACGCGCCGCACCAATCGGGCCGTTAAAGGGGATGCCGGAAATCGCCAGGGCAGCGGAAGCGCCGATCAAAGCAGGAATATCGGAATCGATTTCGCTCTCGGAGGACATGACGGTAGCAACGATTTGCACGTCATTGTAAAAACCCTCAGGGAAAAGCGGGCGCAACGGGCGGTCGATCAAGCGGGAAGTCAGAATTTCCTTCTCGGAGGGGCGACCTTCACGCTTGAAGAAGCCGCCAGGTATGCGGCCGGCCGCATAGGTCCGTTCCTGGTAATCGACCGTCAGCGGAAAGAAATCCTGGCCGGGTTTGACGTCTTTGGCGCCAACCACTGTAACCAGCACTACCGTATCGTCCAGGCTAACCATTATGGCGCCAGACGCTTGGCGGGCGATCTCTCCGGTTTCCAGCGTCAGTGTATGACGCCCGTACGCAATACTTTTCTTGATATGGCTCAAAACGTTATCCTCTACTTAATCGTAATCTTCTTTATCGAGTCGGCAGGACTCCCACACAATCACTGCTCTAGCCATTGCCGAACCCATCCTTGCGGAATCCTCGCTCCCGATGGAGGACGCGAGAAAGCAGAAATTACTTGCGCAAGCCGAGGCGCTCAATCAAGGTGCGGTAGCGGTCAACACTGCTGCCGCGCAAGTAATCCAGCAGTTTGCGGCGCTTGCTGACCAACTTCAGCAGACCACGACGGGAATGGTGATCCTTGGCATGGGTCTTGAAATGGCCGGTGAGATCGTTGATGCGTGCAGTCATAAGAGCAACTTGCACCTCGGTCGAACCGGTATCGCCCGTTGCTTTTTGATAATCCTGCACTATTTGTGCCTTTTGGGCGCTGTTCATTGACATTATTTTCTCCAAAAATAAAACGCGTTATTTTACCTTGTATTATGAGATATTCTCAAGTAATTCTCGCAGCTTAGCACTCGCGAAAAATTCTGTTACACCGTACTCTCGACAACGAGCCTTTTAGGTGCAATCTTGCCGTCATCCGCGATCTCGCCAATACCGACAAGGCGCTGACCTTCATCGTACAAAACCACTACCCCATCATGCACCTGCTTCGGCATCCAGATCGCCTGCCCTTGCCGAAAATAATGAGCGCTTTCCCGATCCAGTGTTATTTTTGGCATCCCATCCAGCAGGCAGTCCGGCGGTAAAAGCCGCGCGTCCCTGGCGTCCAGGTCCAACCCATCAAGTTGCTCCAGGGTCACAGTCTGGCCAATATCAAAGCCGCCAATCCGGGTGCGCCGCAATGCCTGCATAAAGGCGCCACAGCCTAGTACACGACCCAGATCTTCCGCCAGCACCCGAATATAGGTACCCTTGCTGCACGCCACTGTAACGCTCAACTCGTCGCCAGCAAAGTGATCCAGAGTTAAGCTGTAAATCGTCACCGGGCGCGCAGCCCGTTCAATCTCAATCCCGGCACGGGCATAAGTATAAAGCGCCTTGCCCTGAAATTTGAGGGCCGAATGCATTGGCGGCACCTGGAGAATAGGGCCAATAAACTGTTGCAGCGCCTGTTCCACCTGACCAAGCGATAGGTCGACGATGTTGCTGCTGGTCACTTCCCCCTCGGAGTCTCCCGTGGTGGTGGTTTTCCCCAGCTTGAAAACCGCCTGATAGGTTTTGCCGGCATCCAGCAGAAACTGTGAAAACTTGGTAGCCTCTCCAAAACAGATCGGCAGCAAGCCCGTTGCAATCGGATCCAGGTTGCCAGTGTGCCCCGCCTTGGCGGCTTGAAATAGTCGTTTGGCCTGCTGCAGAGCGCCATTCGACGAAATTCCGTAAGGCTTATCCAGCAGCAGAACACCACTGATGGGACGCTTGATTCGTTTAAACTGCAAGGGGCTATTCTTCTCGTTGATGCGCTTTATCTGAGGCAACCGCCTCGTCGATCAGTTGGGACAAGCGCACCCCATTCTCGACGGAAGTATCGTAGATGAAATGTAGCTGGGGCATGATCCGCAGTTTCATGCGGTGCGCCAGCTGCGAACGCAGAAAGCCGGCGGCATGCTCGAGACCAGCCTGCGCCTTGGGCGCCTGCTCAGCCGATTTCATCGTGGTGAAATACACCTTGGCATGCGCATAATCCTGGGTCACCTCAACACCAGTCAAGGTCACCAGACCGACACGCGGATCCTTGACTTCCATCTGGATCAGATCCGCCAGTTCGCGCTGGATTTGCTCGGCTACCCGGCCGGTTCGCAAAAAGGCTTTACCCATGACGGAGCCTCCTGACTATCCGTTGCATGTATTGATGGCTAAAGGCTACGCGCAACTTCTACCATTTCATAAACCTCGAGGTGATCGCCGACATTGAGATCGTTGAAGCCCTTCAGCGACAGACCGCATTCGAAGCCGGATTTCACTTCTTTTACGTCGTCCTTGAAGCGCTTGAGGGAGTCCAGTTCGCCGGTATGGATCACCACGTTATCACGCAACACACGTACCATGGCGCCACGTTTTATGGTGCCGTCAAGCACGTAACAACCCGCAACCGTACCCACTTTTGAAATTCGGTACACCTCGCGTACTTCCACCAAGCCGAGCACGCTCTCCTTGCGCTCCGGCGCAAGCATACCCGACAGCGCAGCTTTGATCTCGTCCACAGCATCATAAATAATGGTGTAGTAGCGCACATCCACGCCGGCGGACTGGACCAGCTTGCGTGCAGTCGCATCAGCGCGCGAGTTGAAGCCGATTACCACGGCTTTCGACGCCAGAGCCAAGTTGATATCAGACTCGGTAATCGCTCCCACTCCGCTATGGATGATGTTAACTTTAACCTCGTCGGTGGAAAGTTTCTGCAGTGCATGAGCCAACGCTTCGTAGGAACCCTGAACATCGGTCTTGATGATCAGCGGCAGGACTCTAACCTCGCCTTCACCCATATTCTCGAACATGTTCTCCAGTTTCGCCGCCTGTTGCTTGGCCAGCTTCACGTCGCGGAACTTGCCCTGGCGGAACAGCGCGATCTCACGCGCCTTGCGCTCGTCGTTCAGCACGATCACATCCACACCCGCCATCGGCACCTCCGACAAACCCTGGATTTCCACGGGAATGGAGGGCCCGGCTTCTTTCACCATGTCGCCGTTTTCATCCAGCATGGCCCGTACGCGGCCGAAGGCCCCGCCAGCCAGAAGCATGTCGCCCGCCTTAAGAGTTCCAGACTGCACCAGAATAGTCGCCACAGGGCCACGACCTTTATCCAGCCGCGCCTCGATCACCAAGCCCTTGGCCGGAACATTCTTTTGCGCTTTTAGTTCCAATACCTCGGCCTGTAACAGCACACCTTCCAGTAGCTCATCAATGCCCTCGCCGGTTTTGGCAGAAACCCCGACAAACATGGTATCTCCGCCCCAATCTTCAGGGACAACACCTTGCGCCACCAATTCCTGCTTGATGCGTTCCGGATTGGCTTCGGGCTTATCAATCTTGTTCATCGCCACGACAACCGGCACGCCTGCAGCCTTGGCGTGATGGACAGCTTCGATCGTCTGGGGCATCACGCCGTCATCGGCAGCGACCACCAGAATCACCACGTCAGTGGCTTTGGCACCGCGCGCACGCATCGCCGTAAAAGCCTCATGGCCCGGCGTATCGAGGAAGGTCACCATGCCGCGTGGTGTTTCCACGTGATAGGCACCGATATGCTGGGTAATGCCGCCCGCTTCGCCATGAGCCACGCGGGTACGGCGAATATAGTCGAGCAGAGAGGTTTTGCCGTGATCGACGTGACCCATTACCGTCACTACAGGTGCGCGTGGCTCCATGTGCACTTCATGCGCTTCAGCCTCGGCCAGATAAGCTTCAGGGCTATCCAGGGCCGCCGGCTTGGCGACATGCCCCATTTCCTCGACCAGAATCATGGCAGTTTCCTGATCCAGCATCTGGTTGATTGTCGCCATGGTGCCCATCTTCATCATTACCTTGATGACTGCGGCCGCCTTAACTGCCATTTTTTGCGCAAGCTGCCCGACCGTGATGGTCTCAGGAATCATCACCTCATGCACGATAGGTTCAGTCGGCATGGCAAAGCCATGGGGCCCCTGATCTTCCGCCTTGTGATGAGCCCCCCTGTCCTTACGGTTGCGCCATCCGGTTGCACCGCCCATATCGCCACGCACCTTGATACCGCGCTTCTTGCCGGCCGTATCCGCCCAGGTGGTTTCCTTTTTCTTTGCTGCCTTTTTTTCGACTTTCTCACCCGGCTTCACGACAGGCTTATGCAGCGTGCCTTCCGATAGTGTAGGCTCTGGCACCTTGGTAGGAACTTGAGGTTCGGCAGCTGCCGCCTGTGCCACTATTGCGGCTTGCCGGCGCAGACCCTTTTCCTGCTTTTCGCGAATATCCGCGCTTTGACGTGCGAACAGCGCTGCTTGCTTGCGTGCCTCCTCTTCGCGCTTGGCGATCTCGGCATCGTGCAACTGCGGTTTAGCTCTTTTCTTTGCTAGAGCTGCTTCGACCGGAGCTACTTCGACTGGAACTGCTTCGACCGGAGCTGCTTCGACTGGAGCTGCTTCGACTGGAGCTGCTTCGACTGGAGCTGCTTCGACTGGAGCTGCTTCGACTGGAGCTGCTTCGACTGGAGCTGCTTCGACTGGAGCTGCTTCGACTGGAGCTGCTTCATTTGCGTCACGCTTAATGAAAACCCGCTTTTTGCGCACCTCCACCTGGATAGTGCGTGCCTTACCAGTACTATCCGCCTTCTTGATCTCAGTTGTTTCCTTGCGGGTCAGAGTGATTTTATTCTTCTGCTCCTTTGCGCCATGTGCACGGCGCAAATAGTCAAGCAACTGAGTCTTGTCTTGCTCAGTCAGCGAATCCTCGGACGCCGCTTTATTCACGCCCGCAGCCCGCAACTGTTCCAGTAGCAGCGTTGCGGGCAAGCCCAGCTCGCCGGCAAATTGAGCCACGTTCATTTGTCCCATTTAGGTCTCCAGTACACTCTGCTCGCTATCGTCATGCAAACCACGGGGCGCGTGCCGTCATAATCAATTCCTTGGCGCGTTCACTATCCATCCCGGTCATTTCAACCAGATCGTCAACCGCCAAATCAGCCAGATCATCCATCGTCACCACGCCCTTGGATGCCAAGGCACGTGCTGTTTCATCATCCATTCCCTCCATCGCCAGCAACTCGGCTGAGGGAGCCTCCATTTTTTCCTCGCTGGCAATCGCCTCAGTCAGCAACGCGTTGCGTGCGCGACTGCGCAGCTCATTGACCGTATCCTCATCAAAAGATTCAATTTCCAACATCTCTGAAAGCGGAACATAGGCCACTTCTTCCAGTGTACCGAAGCCCTCCTGCACCAAAATCCCAGCCACCTCTTCGTCAACGTCAAGCTTTTGCATAAACTGCGAAATAATCGCCGAACTCTCTTCCTGATTCCTCTGAGTCGCCTCTTCCTCGGTCATGATGTTCAAGGTCCAGCCTGTCAGCTCGCTAGCCAGGCGCACATTCTGCCCGAGGCGACCGATGGCCTGCGCCAGCTGCTCTTCCTCTACCACCACATCCATGCTGTGCTTTTCCTCATCTACCACAATGCTACTGATCTCAGCCGGCGCCAAAGCATTGATCACAAACTGAGCGGGTTCAGGAGACCACAATATGATATCCACCCGTTCCCCGGCGAGTTCAGAGGTCACTGCCTGAACGCGCGAACCGCGCATACCAACACAAGTTCCAATTGGATCGATACGCTGGTCGTTTGATTTAACTGCAATCTTTGCGCGCACACCTGGATCTCTCGCAGCCGATTTGATTTCCAGCAACCCATCCTCAATTTCAGGAACTTCCAGATCAAAGAGCTTCACCAGAAACTCTGGCGCAATGCGTGACAAAATCAATTGTGGGCCGCGACCTGCTCGGTCAACTCGGGACAGATATGCCCGCACACGGTCGCCAATCCGCAGATTTTCCTTGGGGATCATCTGGTCACGCGGCAGCAAAGCTTCAATCCGCCCCGACTCGATAATGGCGTTACCACGCTCCATCCGCTTGATGGTTCCGGTTACAAGATATTCCTTGCGTTCCAGGAAGTCGTTCAGGATCTGTTCACGCTCAGCTTCACGAATTTTCTGCAAGATCACCTGCTTGGCGGCCTGTGCACCAATACGGCCAAACTCGACCGGCTCAAGCGGTTCCTCGATATAGTCATCCAGTTCAACTTCAGGATTGCGCTCTTTTGCATCAGTCAGGCCAATCTGACGCTCCGGGAACTCCACGGCATCATCCGGAACCACGTGCCAGAGGCGAACAGAAGAATACTCACCGGTATCGCGATCAAGGTCGACGCGCACATCCACATCCTCATGAAAACGCTTTTTTGTCGCGGAGGCCAACGCCAATTCCAGCGCAGCAAAAATCACATCCTTAGAGACGTTCTTCTCCCGCGACATCACATCCACGACCAGCAAAATTTCACGACTCATACTACCTCCGGCTATATATTCGGTATTAAACGTGCCTTGTCTATATTGGCAATATTCAGCGCCAACAGCGTGCCATCCACTTCCAGTTGCAGCACACCATCCTTAACCCCGCGCAAAACACCCGCATAATTCTTCCTGCCGGCAAGCGCAACCCGCAATTTAATCTGCGCGCGATCACCGTCAAAACGAATGAAATCCGCTTCCTTCTTCAAAACCCTGTCCAATCCGGGAGAAGATACCTCCAGTCGGTCATAGTCGTAATCCATCTCGACCGCCAACAATCGCGACAGATGATTGCTCACGAAAGCGCAATCATCGACGCTGATTCCGGCCGGCTTATCGATAAACAAACGAAGGGACTTGCCTCGCTGCGACACTTCGAGGTCTACAAACTCATACCCCAGACCGGTTACCGTGGATTCCAGCAAACCGTATAAATCCATATCTCCGCCACAAATAAAAAATGGGCTGACAGCCCATATACGATTTGCACATTATAGCAAATATTCAGTATGAATGAAACATCAACCGGCAAGCGGCTTCTAATTTTGCTCTATAAAAACAAAACCCCCTGCAGCGATTGCTGAGGGGGTCTGTCTGATAAGGAGCCTGGCGGTGACCTACTTTCACATGGGTAATCCACACTATCATCGGCGCACGTTCGTTTCACT
>Ga0307375_10003864_pt1 | contig 14494 bp, 9 predicted proteins | sample TR1MG_FD_202531 | JGI IMG/M metagenome (GOLD analysis project Ga0307375, IMG submission 202531) | Soil microbial communities from Risofladan, Vaasa, Finland - TR-1 | ecosystem: Environmental > Terrestrial > Soil > Coastal area > Acid sulfate soil | place: Finland: Risofladan, Vaasa | collected...
AATCAGCAGAACCAGACCTTCCCAAAGACCCACTCGTGGGTTGCGGATGCGGCTTGTCTTCTCGTGGTCCTTCAGGCTTTGTAGCTTCGGATGGCACCAGTTCTTTTTGGACCATAGTTGGAAAACCAAAGAATCTGTATTGGTCGATGACTAGGAGGGAAATTAAAGCCAACAGAAGAGTGTTAGTGGCAACGAGAGAGGTCTGCAGAATGAAGGGCATGTTTCACGTACTAGTGTGGAAGATTCGATCGCAAAGTGATTGTTTGGGAGAGAGAATGTTGCAAAGCATCACGGAAGGCATGTTGTAAGGGGAATATGTCTCAGCATAGGAGATGGAGATGGGAGGTTCGTTCGGATCAGTTGGAGTCTCGTTTGTCTTGCCGCTGCTCGTTGTTTTGGCAGCAGATCCAGATATTGTTGATACCAGTGTGCCAGTGCTTGATGAGGAGAGGCTTGTATCCAGCGTAGGCTTCTCTGTTGGCTTAGCTCGACCGATCACGGCAGTCCACGTTTCTTCCGATATTGACGTCCTGGAAACCGGGGGATAGCGAAATACTAATTGGTCACCGCCAAGAGAAGTATGTACAACCAAAATGAAGCCTTCAATCGCGCGTAGATCATAACGATTCGTCTTTTGAGATCCGCGCAACTTCGCTTGGGCTCGTTTAAGCGTCATTTGGGCTCAATTCAGATTTAGACCAGACAACGATTCCAAATTACAGCTTGATGAAATCAAGAGGAGAAGAGCAAGCCATCTAACGTTGAGACGAGCCCAACACAGACTGTTTGGAGATGCTAGACGACGTGTCCCCATGCGTCACTCATCATCTAATGGAAAGATTTTCAAGTTCCAGGATCATCATTCGAAGAGAAACCCCACTTTCCCTTGCGAGGGAGAACAATAGAGATGCAAGAGTCTACGAACAACGGTTTGAGCGGAAACGCGGCTTCACATCGGAAATGAGAGTTTCGATGGTACGTAAGATCAGATACCTCCCAACGGCACTACAGGAATCCACTCGTCAAGTGAATCCAGCTGAACCGGCCAAAGGGAGCTTGAAAACAGACATGTGGCCGTTGCAATCTCGTGCCTTCCCAGACCAGTCCGTATCTCAATACTTCCTCCCCCTTCCCCCTTTCCACATCGTTCTTTGCGAATTATTCTCTACATAGTATCGTTTCGCGACTGAGAGGATGGAAGCTTTCGCCACAGCGCAGTTGAAGGAGCTGAACCAAGCCCGGCATTTCAGGTCAACATGCACCGTCGTACGCAGTCCTTTGCCCCCGTAGTCCCGATAGATCTGATTCTTACACTGTTTATTTGCTTCTTTACAGGCTAATCTGATACAAGGATCTCACGCAATGGCTCCACGATGGAAGCAATTCCGGTTGGAGAAGGCTAGAGCTTTCTTCGGTCTGTCTGCGTATGAACTTGCAATCGTATGTCTCTCCTGTACTGCTAATTACCTCGCATACGACTTTCGTCATCCGTTCTTCGTTCCTCTCCCCGCTATCGACGGTTAGCCTCTCGATTCCTTCTGCTCAGGTTTGCGTCCCTCTTCCGATTGCTAACACCCTATCGCCGTGTTCTTTTGGTGCCGCCGTTCTTGTAATTGTTTGATAGCACGAACTAGTTCAATTGATCCACTACATAGCTACAGAGAACCAAAAGCTCGTCCCAACGGATCCCGTTCGCCTGTCGAATCTGCAGGTCGCAAGCCAAGCCAAGCTTCTTCATGCCGACTGCTACTACAAGAAGAAACAGTATTCCGTCGCACTCAATCAGGTTCGTCGCTGATGTTGCCGTGTTTCTCGATGTCAACCGTCTTCGATGCTAACCAACCTTCTTCTTCGTTTCTCAGTATAAATCTGTCCTTACTCGAGATCACACTCTAGAATCAATGATGAATATGGCTGCTTGTGTGGCACTACTGGAGAATGAACACAGTGCGATGAAGGTGTACTTGGAGATTTTGAATCGATGGCCGTTCTCGATGGAGGCTGTCTATGAGCTGGTCAAGCTTGGAGTTACGCTTGAACAAGTCCTGGCTTCTGTGGAGATGAGCGCAGCGCTGGAGAGTTACAAAGAAGGTCGCACTGAAGCGTCGGTGGAGAAGGTGGCTCTTGGTTGGATTGCCAGTCTCTACCAGGATTGGAACTCTTCCCTTGATTCGTACCATGGTGGCATGAGCATTTGGAGAGACGTTGAGATGAAGCGACTCGAATCACTGGCATCGCAGCAGCAGCAACTTCTGCAACTGGAGACTCAATATGCACTTCCTCTACCCTCCACATCAACATCAACAACATCATCTGACAGGCCGTCATCAGCGCCTACTCTGAGTACTTCTGGAGCACCAACTTCTGCCACTTCAGCGTCTTCTTCAAATGCAGGTGCCCCCAACTCCCCCAAGCCTCTCCCTTCCAACCTTCAGCTCGTCACTCCCCTTCGAGGTTCAGATGCCATGCACATCATCGTTTGCGCGCAAGTGGAGCTATTTAAGGGCGATTTGACGAAAGTAGTGGCCCTATTGGATCGCGTCAAGCCTGAGTGCCGCCTGCTGGGTGTGGAGTACCTGGCGTGGGCTCGTTTGCGTCTTGGTTCTGCTGACGAGTTGTGCGAACTGCAACTGCTGCTTGGAAGACAGTATCCCTCGAGTTGGGAGGCATGGTATGTCGCCTCAATCCGTGAATGGCTAGCAGATCCGGCCAGGAGGAGCGTGCACAACGCGCTGGATATGATCTCTCGCGCGCAGCTCGTTGCTCCCACCAACACCTTGATTCTCGTCACTCGGGCCTACATGTACGTCTACAAGATCAAAGACAGTCTTCTCCACCTCTCGTCAGGAATTGAATCAGAAGCGACGCACAAGCGACAGATGTCGGAGTCCACTAAGATGGCAGCCGATTGCATCCGCGACGCGTGGAGCATCTCCAAGGATCCCTTCGTCACCCACTCGCTTCTCCACATTTACGGCCTCCTTTCGCCCTTGCTACATGAATCCAAGATCATTGAGATCATTGCCGAGGTGGACGCACTCAATCCGCTCATGAAACGCTTCAAAACGTCGCCGCAACTCGCTCTCTCCCAAGCTTCGACCAACCCTTCTCTCGCAACCATCTACGCTCGTCTATTGGCTAGAAAGGCCGATCTCTGCTGTACCAAAGTTGCTCTGGCACAAATGGCGATAGATAATGCAGCACATACCAAGTCCTTCGAACCTAACAACATCCTCGCTCAAACGGTGACTATCCGTGCTACAGCTCTCAAAACCTCTGCACCAATCGACCAAACTGTGGACCTGATGGCAGAGTTACTGAAGAAGGCAGAGACAATAGAGGAGATGAACACGGTGCGAGTGAACATGCTGTCCTTGCTCTCCAATTCTGGCCTTCTGGAGCGCTCAAAGGAGATTAGTGATGCCTTCTATGCCTCAAACAAGCTTAGCGAAGATGCTATCTTTTGGTGCGAGGATACGAGGATGAAAATCGAGAAGACGAGCGAGGAAGAGGATGATGAAGTCGACGACGACGATGAGGAGGGCGATGCGTGAGGTGTTCCCTGCGGTGGGGGTTCTAATTGAGTGAGACACGTGATTTTGTACATACACCCCAATAAACTGCGCGGCTAGCCTGCAGAAGTGGAACGAACCATATCCGAAGGGAGGCGGCCATCTCGGGGAGGCGGGAGACATGTCTCGGCCCGTGTCTTCTACGTTTGCCGCACCTCGTGCCTCTGAACTGTCAGACCACCTCGTGTGCGCGTGCGTTGCGCATTACTGCCGCGTATCTCGCCACCCGCGCTTCCATTGACGTCTTTTCACCTCAAAAGCAGCGTGAGACCCTTCAGCGCTCGATAGGAACGCTGAAACATGGCTCTCACCATCTTCCCGCCGGCAGATCTCGGTACGTTCTTCTACCATGCTACTTTCTCACCGCTTCCGGATATTCCTCTCTTTCACATGAACTTCTAGCAAGCACCCTGGAACACACCTCGTTTGTGAGCGCTGACTTCCGGAATCTCGAGACTCAATATGCCGTCCTCCGTCCCTTCACGGTTCTGACCTCCTTCTCTATTATTGAAGAGTTTGTGAATGCTGTCGTGTCCAAATCTGCAGGAGATGTAATCTTAAAGCAATTAGATGTGTCGTTCGAGACTACGAAGGAAGGAACGGTCTTTAAAAAGGCCAAGAGCGTAAAGGTGCCTCGCGTGCTTGTGGTCACCCAATTCAAGCTCTATCTATTTGACGCGACTGGAAAATCACTCAAGGAGAAGAGAGTACGTCTTTCTTTCAGAATACGTCTTCTCAATCTGAGAGAGTTGCGGGTGCTGCTACTTTCGACGCCTTCCTGCTGGCCCTTCTGCTGACCCCACGCTGTTTCTGCTCTGCTTTATAGTACTTGGAAATGTGGGTTTTGGACATCTTTGCCATTGAGGTGACTGAAGGAGGCAAGGTGCGTTCACGAAGCTCGGGTTTCCTTTCTGTTGCTGGTTTGCGTGTTCAGCACCTGCTGTCTGCCTGGTTTGAATGTGATTGAAGAAGAACGCGGTGTGGGCTTGCGAATAGAGGAGTTGTGAGTTGATCGAGGTGTGGACAATGGCGAGGGCGCCCCAGGGACGGTTTTCGGCTAACCGTACCGTTTGGCACGCGCCATCGGGTCTCTGCATCCGCCAACACGTCCTATGTGATCATCATTTGCCTCATTGTCTTCGTTTCTGTCGGTTTCCAGACACATTACTAACATTCCAACGGCGGTGTGTGACGCGTTGGTTCCGTTCGTGCTGTGTTTAGGCCATGAACATCAAGTCCCGAGTGAACCGGACCGTGCCAGAATTGGACTTGACGTGCGAAACAGCAGATTTAATGGAGATTGCGACGTTGATCAGGCAGAACAAGCACGAGCAGGCTCCGGAGTGGCCGGAAGTGGCACTTGTCGGGCAGCCTTCTATCTACCCCATTCCCTCTGGTCTTTCTTCCTTCGACACATTTCGTACTACGTACAACTCTCTTTGTGTGTGCCATAGTATCCAACCGAGCACAGCTGCGTTACTCTACGTCGAAAATCTGCACTCCTTTGGCGACCGCGACTTTGCTGTACATGACATCCCGGGAGCAGACTGGAATAGTGTTGGAGAGAAGGATGCATTGCTGGGACCAGGAGGACTGATACCCGTCATCCATGCCCTGCGCTACGATCGCTACTTTTGGAGCCTTTCGGCCTTCAACATCCCTCGTCGTGAACTGGTCTTCTCCTTAGCTCAAGTAATGCGCACAAACAGTGCCTTGGTGAAGCTCCAACTATGCAACAACGATGCTGACTCGTCCTCACTCACGGAACTGGCCCTGGCCATGAAGGAGAACCGAAACCTTCGGCTTCAACGCATTGAGATCTCCGACCACAAGAACATGGACCATCGCACTACCCACGTCCTTTCCTCCATGATCACTACCTTCCCCATTCCCAGATTGAGTCATCTCAACTTGGCGCGATGCGGATTGCCAGGAAAGGGACTCACAAAGCTCTTCCAGGCGTTCCAGCTGAATTGGAGTATCTCTCTTGGTATCTCTCATCTCAATCTCTCTGGAGCCAAGTTTGACAGCGATACTGTCGCAGCGCTGGAGCTGTGGCTCGAGTTAGGAGGCAATTACTCTCACCTGAAGGAGCTCGTGTTGAGCGACATGTCCAACTTGCCCTACAAGGTCCTTCCCAAGTTCAAAGCCTGCACCAAGCTCAACAAGCTCGTCCTTTCGAACAACAAGCTCGATTCATCGAGCGATATGAAGTTCGTCGCGCAATTGCTCATGGAATCACCCGCGCTCAGGAGGATCAACTTCTCCTCCTGCGGAATCGAAAAGGCCACCACGCTCGACTCGCTCCTCGATGCTGTCAAGAAGATGAAGTGTGATGACATAGAACTCAACCTATCCAGCAATAGCGGACCCGCTACAGAGGCGCACTGGATCAGCATTCTCAAGGAGTGCAAGATCAAAGCGCTCCACCTCGCGAATGTTCACTTCAAGGATACCAACCTCGAATGGCTGCTCAACTGCCTCAAATCGCTTCCTTCGCTCAAAGTACTCACATTGGACGATTCAAAGACCAAGTTGAGGAACCCAGAGGTCTCATTACTGCTGTTGCAAAGTCCTGCCCTTGAAACTCTTTCGCTCTCCAACGCCCTCGACGACGCCTCCATGCTCACCCTCATCGATGGTATCACTTGCAGCAACAAGAGCATCACCTCTTTGGACATCTCATTCAACAACCTCGGTGACGACCTTGGAAACTACCTCATCAAACTCATCCACCAAAACCCACACATCAAGAAGCTCAATTGCGATGGAAACGGCATGTCTTATACCTGCTGGCATGGCGTCTTTGAAGCACTTCGATCCGCCAATGCAGGAATGCACACAGTGCAGTACCCTCACGCCGATGTGGCAGCGCTTTCGTCCTGGGCGAACACGATTCCTCGTCAATCTTCTCTGGCCAAGAAGTTGCTCAATATGCACGAGGTGTTGAGGTCAGTCACAATCCTCACGGAAGAGGGAAAGCAAGGCAGCTTGTCGCCTGCGGACTTGTCTGTGGCAGAGAAGTGGGAGACGCCTACCGACGCGCTTCCAGCTGCTCCTATCCCTTCACATTTGGCATCGCAGCACACCGAGATGAAACTGGATGATTTGGGCGATTGGACAGTACCGACTGTTGGAACGCCACCAGCGGACTTCGCTTCTGGTTCCGTGAGCTCTGCGTCTGGCTCCTCTCTCTTGGCTGCCGCTGCCGGCGATGTTGCCTCTCCGCCGGGCGGAAGAGCTGCTGCGGTCCGAAATTCCACCTCGTCGAGTCTGCGCCGTCCCAGTGCCGTGGATATCTTCCCAAACACGTTGTCCTCTCCGGTCGGCTCGCCCGTAGGTCGCATCTCCCCCTCTTCGTCTTCCACTTCCCTGGGTCCTTCAAATGCCGGCACATTGGCGCCTAATGGAGCAGCTTACAACTCTACGTCGCCACCGGTGAGTCCGCGCGGCGCCACCGGGTCCGTGAGCGCGGGCAACAAGCCGCCCCTGCCTGGCATGCTCCCCAAGTTGCCTGCCGTGAAACTGCCTGGTCTCTCCCCCATCGGTCCCAACGGTAGTCCTCACTCCCGTTCTGCGAGTGTCACGAGCCGCCCCACACCTGCAGGCGCCGGAACATCCACCGACGGTCGTCCGCCCGTTCCCGGAGCGCTCCCCGCACATCTGCGCGGTCTCTCCCTGCCCGGCGGCGCCTCGTCCCTCTCTTCTTCTTCTTCTACTGCCGCCTCTGCAAACGGTTCTGGCGACGATTTTGGCATCTCCTCAAGCTCTTCGCTCACATTTGGCAGCTATGGTCAGGTCGACGAGGAGATCGACGCCGAGGAGCCCGTGAGACGCGCGACCTTGAACGAGATGGTGATCCGCCTGGCGCACGAATCGTCCAGCGATGTCAAGTTCATGCACACCTTCCTTCTGACGTACCGCGCTACCGTTGAGCCCGCAGAACTGCTCGACCGTCTGATCACGCGTTTCTTCTCCAAGCCTCCCAAAGGTGCAGATGTGAAAGTTTGGTTCGATACGACGCTGCGCCCGATTCGCTTGAGGGTGATGAATGTGCTGAAGCGTTGGTGCGAGGCCCACTGGCAAGACTTCGCGAACGATTCTGGACTCATCGCGACGCTGGAGGCGTTCCTGAAGGATGGCACGGTGATGCGTTACCACGAGACTTCTGCGTCTGCCCTCCTGAGCTTCATCCACAAGCAACTGCAAGTGGCACATCAAAAGGTGGTCATGACTGGCACGTTGAGGAGCAGATTCGACCCGGATTCAGTGGAGATGTCGCCTCGCCTCGCAGCCGACGACCAAGCCTCAGGAATGATTGGCGTCCTCTCCAAGTACTCTTCCGAGGAGATTGCCGATCAGATGTGTCTTCTCGAAAGCGACCTCTTCCAATCGCTGCAGATCAAGGAGTTCTTCAATCAAGGCTGGAACAAGGGCTCGAACGAGCAGAAGGACGCCGCCGCACCCAACATTCGACTCATGATTCGCGTCTCCAATCAGATCACGACCTGGATCGCATATGAAGTGCTGCGACAACCCACAGCCTCGGCACGTTCAAAGGCACTCTCAAAGGCCATCAGCATCGCAGTCTGCCTCACCGAGAGGAACAACTTCAATGGACTCAAGGAGATCACCGCCGGTCTTGCACTCTCTTCCGTTCAACGACTCAAGAAGGCATGGATCGCCGTCAAGCCAAAGCTCAAACAGGCATACAACGACCTCACGAGCAACGTAGACAACATGCAAAGCATGCGCCAACTCGCGCACAAGGCTACACCTCCACTCGTTCCATACCTCGGCGTCTACCTCACCGATCTCGTGTTCATCGAAGACGGAAACCCAAACACCTTCGAGGAGGATGGCTCCACATTCATCAACTTCAGAAAGATGTCCATTCTCGGAGAAGTGCTCATGGAGATCTCATCGTACCAACAGGAGCGCTACGTCGTCCCAAAGATGGACGAATTGTACAATTACCTACTCACGCTCGAATCTCATCCAGACAACGAGCTCTACCAGCTGTCCATCGCAGCTGAACCCAAGAAGAAGTGAACAGACGGAGATCTCCTCCGCACCCAACAACCTCGACCCTCCGTTACATTCGCCACTGCTCCCAATTTGCGCCACTCAGCACGGGGAAACTACTGCCACAGACCTATCGTTAATATACAGTCTTCAAGACTCTGCAAGACTTAGAGATCTGTATCCCCTCACGCCATACCCCCCCCCTAAATCTGTTACCCAACTTCTATAGTGCTCCATATACGTTTGATCTGTGTGAACGGCTGGTGTCTGCTTGTGACCAGAACGCTGCTCCATTCCGACATCCAGATCAGCCGCTCTCGAGCTGACGTCACTGAGGCAAGTTAGATCACTAAGAAAGGTGGATTAGAGGGTTCTGAGACCACCCATTTGCATTTAGTCAAGATTACAAAGATTTGACTCAATGATGATGGGGTTGGCGGGAGGGAGCAGAGATGGGAGTCTCGTGCCGGATGGTCGTGTGTCTATGTGTTCATTATGGGTAATATGCATTGTGTTCCACGCGCCGATGAAGGTTCATTCGTTTTCAAGCCAGGATCGGAGGTCTCTTACAGCCTGAACGCCGCCAGCTCTGAAGGAGGGTATTGGTTGGTGCGGAGGTCTCCTCTTTGCTGCCTTCAATAGCTTGGCGCCTTGCTCGGATGAGGAGAACTTAGGGATCAGATCGTATGCAATGAGCGTGTAGATGGTGTCCTGAGTGGTTCCGAAGAGATCTACGGGAAGGTTGTTTGGTTCCTTGAGCGCTTGTTGGATGGCCGACTTCTCCGATACGTCGACGTTGATGAGCACGTCTGCCTTGTCGCTGAAGAATCTGTCCCATATCTTGTTTGCCACTTGAGCCTTTTCCGTTGGTGAGATGATGTACTTGTAGTATTCCGCTTCGGTCCAGAAGGCCAGATTCTCTCTCGCTTGTCTCTTGTCCAAGAACTCACATAGGATCTGCACATACTCTCGATCAGTCAGCATATACTCCAATTCGAAGCCATTGCCTTGCACTTCCTGACGCTTGACGCGGATCTTGGTTTGGACCTTGGCGGTGTTGGCTTTGAAGAGCGATTCGTTCGCGTTCTTCGCGCGCAGCTCGTTCAGCGTATCGCAGTGTCGTACTATGGGTTGCATTTGCCTCATCGGTAGGTTGCCATCCAAGAACTTGTTGAGGGTTTCGGAGCTTTCAAAGTTGCTGAACTGCTCGAGCTTGAGCTTCCTCCAGACGAACGCTTGGTGACGGATGAAGGTGTTCTTATCGGGTCTCTCGTTGAGCTCCTGTTCTAGAGATTTGACGTCCAATCCAGGAATGACGACGCGGGGCACACCACCACCAACGGGAGGCAGAAGGTAGTCGCGGAGCAGTTGCACGGCCGTCTCCTTGAAGTTGTCCTTCGACGAGTTCTTCCAGACCTCAACTTCGAACCAAAAGCTAAGCGCATCGAGGTACTCCGGAGAGTTGGTGAGAGTGTTCAGGTACTCGCGGAAGGCGATGAGCAGGTCGGAACTGTAGAGAACGTCCTCCATCTGAAACTCGCGTTCGCTGACGTTTGGTACGAATGCCACTTGCCCAGCTCGGTATTTCGAGAGTTCTTCCAACTTGGCGAAGATGGGCGCGGCCTCCACGTTGGCTTTCAGTGCCTTTTGCGCCGCCTTCTGCAACTCCTTCTTCTTGCCCTTGACGGTCGGCTCATCGGTCAAAATGCGGCGCATATTTTCGCTGTCCTTGAATCGCACGTAGCATTGGAATGCCAATTGGTCCCACAGAACGCGTTGAGCGACATCGAACAGGTCGCGCGAAGGACGTTCGTTCAGCTCCTTCAAAATGTCCTTGTAGTTCACGCCTTCGATGTTGATGAGTGTTTTGGAAGTTGGTTCGAAGTAGCGCACGAGTAGGTCGACGCCAGCATTGCGACGCGCCTCGCGAGCGGCGACGGAGCCTTTGTAGAGCTCGATCTCCACCCACGCCACTAGGTTCTCCTCGGCATGTATCGTGCGCAAAAAGTCGTAGTAGATGATCATCATGCTTGGGTCGTTGATCAGATCGTCCAACGTTGGGGAATCCATGAGCATCCAAGCATTCGTGAGCGGGTCGAAGTACTTCTCGCGCTCTTTCTTCTCCTTGTCCTTCTTCGCCAACCCGACCTTATCGCGCACTGCACCCACCAACTGACTCATATTCATACGCGAGGCGTTGCTAGAAGAAGCCTTTGCAGACATGGGGGAGAGAGGCTGTTGCTGCACCGCTTTGGCCCTCGCGGAAGTCAGCGTCTCGTCCACGATACTACCACGATGCTGATGCGCACGCCGCTCCAAATTGCCAGAGCTACCACCGTTCGTGAGACTGCCAATGCCTCCAGGAGGGGGACTACTCGAATTGGCGCCAGGGGTGGCAGCAACAGCAGAGGATGAGGAGGAAAGCTGCGCTCCAGGCGGCGATGCCGTCAACTTGGCACGGTCCCTCGGGGAAAGCGTAGCTTGGTTCTGTTGCAGAGATGTAGACGTAGGAGGGTTCGGAGAGACAGCAGTGCTCGTGGAAGCTGGAGTGGACGCATAAAAGAGAGGAGGCGGCGGTGAGCCAGTGGAGGATGTCAATGGGGTCGAATTGGGAATGAATGGTGGAATTTGCCCAAACATGAAGTTCGAAACATGAGACGATGGCTGGGAAGCCAAATTAAAGCTGGAAGAGGGCGAGGCGGTAACAAATCCAGTGCGAGCTCTTTCAGGAGGCGAAATTGCTGTTGGTGCGGCATTGATTGGGGTCGATACAGTTGCAACATGATTGAAATCTAAGGTAGAACTGGAGACGGTGGGTGAGGATGCAGCAAAGGCGAGAGGAGTCACGGAGGGAGGGGAGGACGCGCTTGGCGTTGTCGCTTCTGCTGACGTTGAAATGAGGCCAGGATAGTCTTGGTGCTGCACAAGGTGGGTAGGTTGCTGAGTCTGCTGTTGGTGGGCGACGACAGTAAAAATGGGAGATGTAGAGCGGGAGGCCTCCGAAAGAGCCGGTGCCGTTCTCGGGGTTGTAGTCGGTGTCGTTGGATTGGAACCTATTCCATTTGCACCGAATATAGTTGCAATACTCGGATTGACTGGACCAGTCTGGATTGGAGGAAGGAGAGCGCTTGTAGGTCGAGGCGCGAGAAACGCAGTTAAAGTACCGCTACTAGACGCAGTATTCAGTTCTTTCAGGAGACCGCTCGGATTCGAGCTCAATTTCGACATCATCGAACAAGTGGCAAACGAAGGACCCAGAGAAGCGAACAGTTTGGCCTTCATGTGATCTTGTGCTTCGAGCAGCATCCCACCCGGGGATGTCGGTCTCTGCTTGCTGAAAAGCTTTGGTATATCAGGTGTATAAGAGCATCCAAGTGTCGATTGAGGAACCAGAGGGGCGAGGAGTCAGTTTTCAGGCGTAGGGATGGGAGACTGAGGAGAGGGTGGAAGATGCACCAGATATGGACCACATTCAACAAGTAGCACGGATCCATAGGGAAACAGCAACAGGATAGGTGTTGGAGACGTACTGGATCGAAATAGGCTGGGAAGTCCTCACGTGTCAGGAAGAACTCACCGCCTTCGGAGAAGAAGGTTCGCAAGATGAAGATAGCCTTCTGTGGCTGAGGATTCTGGCGATAACGCTCTGAGGATGTCATACAAAGATACAGTACACTCGAAGTTAGTATGATGCCTCAGAATTGTGATGAATGGAGAGCACACGAGGCGAATCGTGTCGCTCCGAGAGAAGCGTGGGAGTTTCATCGAGTGACACGCACCTGCTTCAATCCAAAAGAGAGAATCGCGGCAATTGCGATAAATGTACTCCCGAAAGACACTTTCTACGGTCACTGTAGCGGAAGCAGAGGCTGCAGGTGGAGCTGAGTTGCCAGACGAGGAAAAGTACGCAGTTCCAGCGTGTGGCGACATGAGAGGGGTCGTGACTCCTTGAGAGGGCGTGGCAGGTTGTTGGGCGAGGGAATGATGAGCGAAGCCACTAGTTTGTACAGTGAGGGGTGTGTCGAAGGGAGAGACATTGGGCACAACCGATGCAGGTGTCGTTGGGCCTACAGGGGCTGTATTCCCAGTTGGCCGACCATCCATTGCCGCAATATCAATAAAAAGACACGGCTAGTGATCAGCTAGCACTGTGCGAATCCGGACACAGTAAAGCGAGGTGTGGAATATGGGCAGATCCGCTTCGGCGCCGACCTGTCAACACGGTCTTGCTCTTTCAACCGCTCCCCCTCCTGCCTCTCTTCCGAATCTCTTCCCAACACTTCTCTACAATTCAATCAAATCACCAATCACAGAATCGGTTTGGAGACGCAAGTTGGACTTCTTGAATCACAATGGAGAACCACATTTTGGCCTAGAAACACCAAGAACACCAAGAAAAAAGGTGTATCGAAGCTAGAGAGCGGCGTGTTACTGAAGCAGATCCAAAGAACGACCCCGTAGTTCAGGAAAACAGTACGAAATGAGGGGGTTGAGGTATATACAGGGTAGAGTACATTGTAGAGTCAACTTTCATACAGAATAGTGCCATTCGAGAGAAGTGGAAGGCTGAGAGGGAGAGGATACTTCGGAACGTCGAACGATCAGCACTTGGGGATGAATAGCCTAGTACCAGGATTGCAGGCAGAAAAGTCGTTCGGGATGTTGTTGACGGCCAGAATTTCCGAGTTTAGCATACGGTAACGAGTGGTGATGGTGTCTATGGTGTCGTCTCGTGAGCAAGTGTACGTGAAGCCGCAATGCGAGGAAGTAGAAGTGAGAGGCCTATAGCACTCGGAAACACGTTCTCTGCGCATCAGGCGAGCAGTCAAGTTGGGTGGTTGGCCCATGGTCAACTGTGTCGTCATCATCTTCCAGTCTCCTTGTTCCGCTAACTCGTTCAGCCCATGCTTGTACCAGAAGTACCCACTTTCATCGAACGCATACGGAGGCTTTGCCATTTGATCAGGGAACTTCTCAAACAGGATGTTGGCGTGACGAGCGGCGGCTTGATAGTTCAAGAGACCATGAATCTGCAGAATGCCTCTACCCTTGAATTTACAGCCTCCATCATAATTGGGACACCAGGGATTCCAACCATAAGGGAAAGTGTCGTTTGGCACAGTCGTATACTCTACCATCTGTGTGATGTTGTCTGTTTGAACGATAGCTTGGGTGATGAATGCGACGATTCGCTTCGGTGTCGTAATATCGTACTTGGAGAAGACTACAGTGGCAAATTTGGAGAAAATTCAATGAGATGCGGTCAGCACAAGCGTTTCAGCGGAGGAATTGGACGTGTCAAGGTACGCTAAGCGCGAAAGGTGCTAGTAACGATGGTTAGAATTTCGTACGCTGATTCAAGGCATGCACCCATTCATCGGTGTTGTTGTGGTTTGGAAGCATACACTATCATATACAAGGAGATAGTTAGGTAAGAGCACAGAACAGAAAGGAGGCATTGAAGGTGAAAGGCGTCGTCCTAGAGAAGGAGGAAGATTCAGAACTCAACTCTGGCGCGTTGACATCGATGTCGCACCTCGAACTGGCCTTTGTTGATGTATTGAGCAAAACATGGTACAAGGCACACCAAGAGGAGGATTGTGAACAACCTCATCCTTCACTGATGCAACAGAGAGTGATTCGAGCACGAGGGCGTAGTTTCAGGCCTGACCTGCTTTCTCGAGCTGGTCATTGGCCCCAGTTCCTTGATACCACTGCTACATGCACTCTAGAATTTGTGATGGGAATTTGGCACCGCTTGGTTACTGGGGACGGCAACAGAAGACTTTCGGCAACTTGGCCCGAAATTTCGCTAAAGTTGAACGAAGTCAGTCAGGAGCAAATGGCATCACTTGCCGACAAGGCTGTGGTAGGCGCGCTCTGTATGGATGGGACTG
>Ga0307375_10003866_pt1 | contig 14487 bp, 15 predicted proteins | sample TR1MG_FD_202531 | JGI IMG/M metagenome (GOLD analysis project Ga0307375, IMG submission 202531) | Soil microbial communities from Risofladan, Vaasa, Finland - TR-1 | ecosystem: Environmental > Terrestrial > Soil > Coastal area > Acid sulfate soil | place: Finland: Risofladan, Vaasa | collected...
TCTGCTCAAGACGTGGCTCATGACCACAGAGGCTAACTTCCCCCTGCGGCAGCTCTGCCTTAAGCCTTCTCTCTATGGCCGCTTTTCACTTGATCATCTATGGCCGCTTTTGGGTGATCACCGAGGGAAAAGTTCTCTGGATTGACAACTCGGGTATCCGCTGGGTATATGCGCCGCTGTTTTGGTCAGTTGCTGCTGTCGTGATATGCCACCTGATAGGCATTCGTGCAAACCAAGCCGTCAGCCAAAAACTGCGAACTGCTTATAGAAACACCGTGCGGACTCCGCTATATGGAAATTTGATCTCTGCGGCCAGGGTTAACTCTATTTCGGGTGTATACGCCCTTCTGCCTTTGCCTGGTTTCGCGGGCACCACGATGCTTACGCTGTGGGTATTTGGTATTTTCTTATTCGCTAACGTACATACGAATCCATTTATCTACTTTCAATTCTAGGATGGATTATGCCGCGCCAGCACGGAGTAGGCCTGCTCCCCACGTGAACCCCGCAGCGAACGCCGGAATGAGAATACGATCGTTTCTCGAAATATTTCCGCTCTTAGCGAGTACATCGAGAGTGAGCCCAATCGAAGCCGAAGATGTGTTCCCGAACTCTTGAATCGTCAATATCGTCTTGGACGGATCAATTCCCATGGTCCTGGCGAACTGCGAAAGCAGATTGCTATTGGCCTGATGAGGGACAACCCAATTCACATCGGCCACAGTAAGGCTGTTTCTTTCCAGAAGTTTTCTGGAAGCCTCCACTAGGCCCCGGGAGGCGGACAAGATCACCTGCTGACCGGACATCCGAGGATAAGTCTTTGCGTCAGACGTATCCTTCCCCCACGCTCCGGCGGATCCTGGGTACGCAACCCCGAGGTCTGTCGCATGGGAGCCGTCCGAGAACAGAACCACGTCAGAAATTTCCAGCGCTGGACCCGATGGGACAGAAGAAACCAACACTGCGGAAGCTCCATCGCCAAAAAGCATCGAGAGGTTCGCGGCCTGAGGCGAGCGGTCCAAAAAGCGAGACTGAAGTTCCGGGAAAACCAGTGCAACTAGATTGGCCCTTCGCGATTCAATCATGGCTGCGGCAACCTGTATTCCATACAGGAAATTGCAGCATGCACATCGGATGTCGAGTGTCGGGATAGACGAAAGCCCGAGCTTTGCCTGAATGATAGGGGCCGTACCTGGGACAGAGTAATCAGGGCTCATCGTTCCAACGATCAAGAGATCGATTTCAGCCGGGGATAAGCCGCTCTGTCCGATTGCCGCCGCAAGAGCGTTTGTCCCCATGCTGCTCGCAGACTCATCCTCTGCTGCCCACCGCCGCTCCTTAATCCCGCAAGATCGAAATATCTGATCGGCCGTCAGCCCTAGCAGCGGTTCAAGGTCAAGATTCGAAACGACTCGTGACGGGACATACGATCCACTACTGACAATATAAGCTGGCATTGCTACCTGCTTTTAGTATCAAGATACTTCTCAATTGCATTAATCGACTGGAAGTGCCTTGGAACCACATCCCCATCAGGAACCTTGAAGCCAACCTCGGCTTCTATAATTGAAACAAGTTCAACCAGGGCAAAGCTGTCAAGGATGCCGCTGGAAAACAGATCTTCATTTTGCGAGGGGGCCGGGAGACCTTGCTGAAGCGCTCGGCCACGCAGAAACTCGTGTATCGCCGCAGGAACCATGTGCCATTCAGCCTCAATGGGAATTTGACAAAAAACACTGCAAGACGGCTTAGTATACTACCGCACTGACCCATCCTCCGCCCCCAATCCACAGGCGATCCATCTCAACAGCGTCGGTCATATCCAGCGCAGCATTCCCTCACCCAAACTCCTCCCTTACCGGCTCCTGCATCAGATACCAGATAGCCGCGATGCGTACGATGATTTCGAGACCGTTGCGTGCGATGTCGAAGTAGCGAAAGTCGGCGACGGCCATGGAGATATCCGGCACAGTCTGGAGAAATCCGAAGGCCAGCACTGCCAGCGAGAGCCAGCGCGCCCAGTTGTAGAGTTTCCATAGCCCCCAGGCGCAGACGAAATGAACTGCCGCGTAAATCAAAAAGAGTACAGGCCCCATGATGTAGAGGTCGCCGCCGATGAGGAACGAGCCGAAGCTCAGCGGGACGGCCTGTGCGTATATCAATCCCGCGACGCCCAGCGCAAGCACCGCCGCGACGCAGAACAGTGCGGCGATAGCGGTTACGCCCGTGTGCCGTTCGCGAACTCTCGTCTCCTCTTGCAGCAGCGACACGCGCAGTCCTTTCGGCCGACATTGTCGCAGATGGAAGGACAACGGCCAATGGAACATGCGCGCCGGGGAGTTTTGAGATAGGAATCCATGCGAGGGGGAACCGCCGAGGGGACTGGACTTAGCCCCCGCATTTGCCTATCGTGCCCTGTGGTAGGGGAGCGGAGGTTGTATGCGCAGCCGAATCATATTCCTCATACTGGCAGTTGTTGGACTGGGCCTGATCATAGGAACGTTGGCGTGTAGCGGTGGTGCTTCCGGATCAGGCAGTGGCGGAGGAAGCGGCCCCACATTCAGTACCGGTGGCGGTTCCTATGTAAGCGTCTCCATGAGTGATCCGCCGACATGCGCCGGACCTGCCGGGCCTTACGGGCATGTTTACGTCACCATCAGCGATGTGCAGATCAACACCAGCGCGACTGCCGCTCCCACCGATGCCGGATGGGTCGACCTGACGCCTTCGCTGAAGAGCGCTCCGCAACAAGTTGACCTGTTGGGAACGCCGAACAACAGCTGCTTCCTCGCGCAGCTCTCCGGCGCGCAACAGGTGGCCGCCGGTACCTATCAGCAGGTGCGTATCTATCTGGCGGCCAACAACATTTCCCTGGCCAACAACAAATGCTTCACGGGGAATAACTGCGTGCAGACCAGCGATGGCGCCTTCCACGCTCTCGATCTGTCGAGCGAAATTACCTCCGGCATCAAGATTCCCGCCGCGCAGATAGCGGGTGGAGGATTCACTCTCGCCGCAGGTCAGACAAAAAATCTCAACCTCGATTTTGATGCCTGCGCCTCCCTGGTTGCCGAGGCCACTGGATCGTTCCGTCTGAAGCCGGTGATGCACGCCGGAGAAGTCAGCGCGACTGCAAGTTCGATCAGCGGCCGATTGCTCGACAGTGCGACCGCTCAGCCAATAGCCGGTGGCAATGCAATCGTTGCGCTGGAACAGAAAGACGCCAATAGTATTGATCGCGTCGTCATGCAGACCACTCCCGACTCGCAGGGCAATTTCACTCTCTGCCCCGTACCCTCCGGAACTTACGACGTGGTGGCCGTGGCCGTAAACGGCAGCAACACCGCTTATGCGGCGTCCATCACTCTTGCCATTCAGCCGGGAACGGCGCTGGGATCGATCTTGCTGTATCCGCAGACGGGCGTGAATACTGCGGCGGCAACCATCACCGGGAAAGTCACCAGCACATCGGGTGTCGCCGTCGATGTAATGCTCTCGGCCTTGCAGCCGATCTATGTGAGCGGTGCGCCAGTGCAATTTACAATTCCGCTGGCGCAGCAGTCGTCTTCCACCGCAACGGTGACGACCGCGAGCGGAGCATCATGCGCTTCGGGCGTCAACTGCGCGCAGTACTCGCTGGCCTTGCCGGCCGCCCAGCCCTACGTGGGAGTCTACGCAAGCACCGGGACGAACTATTCGCAGGCCTCGGGCGCGAATTATTCCGTCGAAGGGCAGGCATTCTCTCCCGGCACGGGCTCCACTCCCGATTGCACGCCGTCTGTCGTAACCGTGAGCACAACCCCGCTGAGCGCCCCGTTGATTGTGGTTGCTGGACAGACTACGACGGCAGCGACCATGGCGTTCACAAGTTGTCAGTAATAGAAGGCGGCTGACAAAAGACAAAAGCCCACGCGAAATCGTGGGCTTTTCTGCGTGAGAATCTTCAGGCGACTATTTGTTTTCCGATTTTGAAGCTGGTGCCGACGGCTTGGACTCCGTCTTCGATTCGGACTTCGTCTCGCTCTTGGACGAAGACGAATCCGTGCTCGCGTTGACCGGGGAAGACGAGCCTGGGCTAGAGCTTTTTTTCGCGTAATCGGTCACGTACCACCCGGAACCCTTGAACTGCACGGCTGGAGCCGACAGCAACTGCTCGATCGTTTCCTTACCGCAATTCGGACACGTCGTAAGCGGCTCATCGGAAAACTTGCGGATCTTTTCAAAACGATGGCCGCAACTCTTACATTCGTACTCGTAGAGGGGCACTGCGTGAATCTCCTGAAAAAGGCGGGCTGCAACACCGCTACGTTAGATTCTAGGGTCGCGCAGGGACAATGGTCAATTTACCGCTCCGATCGCAGTCCCACGGACCCCGCACGGTGGTACACTGCGCGCAAAATGTGTTTTGCTTCGGGAGTAGAGTGAGAGTAGCAGAAAGAAATTTGGGAGAGACATCGTGGCCGGAACCAAACCTGCGCTCTACCTGGTGGCGACACCCATCGGCAACCTCGAAGACATCACGCTGCGCGCCCTGCGCACCCTGAAGGAAGTCGACCTGATCGCCTGCGAAGACACGCGCCAGACGCAGAAACTGCTCAACCACTACGGCATCGAAAAGCGCTCCATCAGCTACCACGAGCACAACGAACTGACGCGCTCCGCCGAACTCATCATGAATCTCGAACAGGGGTCGTCCATCGCGCTGGTCACCGACGCCGGTATGCCGGGGATCAGCGATCCCGGCTTCCGGTTGATCTCGCTCGCCATCCGGCACAAGGTTCCCGTGGTGCCCATTCCCGGGGCGTCGGCGTTTCTTTCGGCACTGGTCGCCAGCGGCCTGCCCACGGATTCATTTCGCTTCAGCGGATTCCTGCCCGTAAAGAGCGGCCAGCGAAGAAAGCTGCTGGAAAGCATCAAGGCCTCGCCGCGGACGCAGATCTTTTACGAGGCTCCGCACCGCCTCGTCGAATCCGTGGAGGACATCGTCGACGTGCTCGGCCCCGTGCGGCATGTTGTCGTCGCGCGTGAAGTCACCAAGCTCCACGAGGAATTCCTGCGCGGACAGGCCGGTGAAGTGTTGAAAGACCTGAAGGCGCGTGAAGAGATCAAGGGCGAAATCACGCTTCTCATCGGCAAACCTGAAGACCACGGAATTCCTGTCGTCCAACAGAAGAACGCACGGACCCGCGTGCGCGAGCTGATGAAGTCCGAACAGATCGACGAGAAGGAAGCCATGAAGCGCGTCGCGAAAGAAATGGGTGTAAGCAAGAGCGAGGTCTACCGGGAACTGCAAAAGGGGAAGTAACTAAATTTTGCAGTCGACAACCCGCTCGTTCCGCTAACATATCCCGTCACGATTTGTATCCCGCTAAGCTGAGGAGGGTGGATGGCTGCTGAGCCTGTAGAAACCAGAATCATGAAACGGATCTTCCTTGGCCCGCAAGGACTCAGAGCGGGCTATCGCGCGGTGATCTTCATTGTCCTTGCGCTCTTTCTCGGCGGGTTGGGCTTCGTCATCGGAGGGCGGCTCACTACCCATCTCGGCAAGCCGTGGCAAGCCGTGCAAATGTTGACTACCGAAGCGCTCGGATTCCTCGGTGTCTTCATAGCCGCGTCCATCATTGCCCTCTTCGAGCGGCGCAAAGTTCGCGTCTACGGATTGCCGTTGCGCGGAGCTTTCGGCAAACACTTCTGGCAGGGCGCAGCGTGGGGCTTCGTCATGCTCAGCGTGGTGATCGGCTGCATGGCCGCCACTCATACTTACTCCGCCGGCACCCTCGCCATCGCTGGGCGCGACATCGTCAAGTACGGCGTCCTCTGGGGCCTGGCGTTTCTCGGCGTTGGATTCTTCGAAGAGTACATGTTTCGCGGCTACCTGCAATACACCCTGACCTGGGGCATGGGTTTCTGGCCGGCCGCGATTACCACCAGCATTCTCTTCGCCGCCGTACACAGGGGCAACAAGGGAGAGACATGGTTTGGCCTGTTCAGCATTCTGGTCATCGCCATCATGCTCTGCACCGGCCTGCGACGCACTGGCACCCTCTGGTGGGCCGTCGGTTGGCACATGGCGTGGGACTGGGCGCAGAGCTTCCTGTATTCCGTGCCTGATAGCGGCATGTACTCCTATGGCTGTCTGCTGAAGTCGAAGATCAGCGGCAACAAATGGCTCTCCGGCGGAACCGTCGGCCCCGAGGCAAGCATTTTTGCCGTGATCGTCGTAGTGGTCGCGATCTTGGCCGTGGCGAAGTTATATCCAGAAGCGAAGTATCCCCAGTCGGCTGAGGTGCCGCTGGTCACGCCGGAGCCCGAGGCAGTCTAGCCCCCGGACGAGTGGTCGTGGATGATGCGCCAGCCGTCCGGGAACTTCCGGAAGATCAGCGTGGTTACGCCGTGCGGCGTCTTGCCATCGGGCATCTTTAGAAACCACTCTCCGCGCACGAACGCCGCATCCGGCGCCAGCATTTCCACCCTTATGTTCGTAAAGTCGAGGTGTCCCATCGCGTGCCCATCTGACTTGTAGGCCTTGCGATAGCGCTCCAGCGTGGGCGTCCAACCATGCGTCTCCGTGGCACCGCTGAAAAACGTCAGCTCGGGCGAGTTCCAGTAGCCGGACATATACGCTTCCAGGTTTCCGCGATTCCACGCATCTTGCTGCTTGTTGAGCACGGTGCGGATCGCCTGCTCGGGCGTAGGCTCCGGCTTGGGCGTGGTTTGTGCGGCAGCCATGGCAACACATGCCAGCACCAGGACGATAAGAGTTCGTTTCATCTGCATTCCCTCGGACGAAGCAAGGTAACGGTTGCTGGCATCGGCTGGCAAGTGCCAGCTTGGTTCGCCGGGAACCCTCATTCCCATAAAATACAGATTAACCAATCACGATATAATGTCCTCCATTCCCTGCGAAATTGTGCTGTTCAGAGGCGACCGGTTGCCGTCCTGTACGGCGCTCCCGTAGGGTGCCAGCAACGCAGCCTTGCGACCGGACGATGGCCCAACGAGGGTGAGCGAGGTGTCGTGGCCCAAATTTTCCTGAGAGAGAAGAAATCCATGGAGTTGAGCAAGTTTCAGACGGAATTAGATGGGCGCATAGCGCGCTTCGATCTGTTGTCCCACCCCTTTTATCAGGCGTGGAGCGAGGGCAAGCTGACGCGCGAGGATCTGCGCGAATACGCTGCCGACTACTATCATCACGTCTCGGCCTTTCCTACCCACTTGAGCGCCTTCCATTCGCGCCTTGAAGACGGCGAACTGCGCCGGGCCGTAGTGCGCAATCTGGCGGACGAAGAAGTCGAAGGCCGTGCACATTCGGATATGTGGATGGACTTTGCTGAGGGCATGGGCGCTTCCGCCGACGCCGTGCGCGGACGCGATCCGCTGCCGGCCGTGCAGGCCGTGATCGAGAACTTCCGCCGCGTCGCACGCGAGGGCTCACGGGCCGAGGCGCTGGCGACGTTCTACGCCTATGAATCGCAGGTGCCGCGCATAGCCGCGGAAAAGGCGCGTGGATTGAAGGAGCGTTACGGCGCGGACAGCAAGACCTGCGGCTATTTCACGTTGCACCAGTATGCCGATGTCGCGCACTCCGGCGTCTGGCGCGAGGAGTTGCAGCGCGAGCTGGCAAAGAATCCGGCAGAGACAGAGGCCGCTTTAGAAGCCGGGGAGCGTGCGGCTCGCTGGCTCTGGCAGGTGCTGGATGGCATGGAAGCCCGCCGGATGGCCACCGTCTAAAAAAGCAGTTTCGGACGTTTCCCAAGACAGGTTTCGGAGGTTTCGAACGCGGCGGCGTTCGGAGCTCCGAGACCTTTTTTGCTCTTCACGTCCTCTCAAGGCAAATCATGGCTGACAGGGCCGTCGTGACCGGGTTTTGAAACCTCCGAAACGTCCGATATCTTTGAAACTTCCTTTCCACCCGTTCCCTTTTCGTGCCGGCCCGACTAACTGTGTGCTCACCGGTACTTGCTAATGAGCGGGTGGAGGTCTAGTCTGTCGCGCTATGGCTAAACAGGTTCCGATTGGTAGCAAAGGCCACTGTGAAGAGCGCGTGAAATTCGAGAACACGCTGACGGCTCATCACCACGAATTGCCTCCCGTCTATTCCACGCCGGACATGATCCGCTTGATGGAGACGGCGGGCTTCCACGCGCTCCAGCCCTTCTGCGACCCCGGAGAAATCTCGGTCGGGACGGCGATCAACGTCGTGCACATGCTCCCCGTCGGCCTCAACGGGCTCGTCACGGCCGAGGCCGAAGTGGAGTCGTTCGATGGAAAGTTCTACGTGCTGAAGGTGACGGCCACCGAAGGCAAGCGTGAGATCGGACACGGCACCATTCAGCGCGCCATCGTGAACATGGAGAAATTCCTCAAAAAGCACGACATCCCCAAGCCCTAGAAATGCGCGCCCCATCGCGTGCGGAATTACCGGACGGCATCAAAAAAACGGAGGCGGCGAAGGCCGTCTCCGTTTGGCGTTATGGTGAGTATCGCGCTTACTGCATGCTGGTCCAGTCGGTGAACGGATCCCACGGCGGCAGCATGACCGGCTTCTTGTCGATGAGCTGCATCAACTCCGGCGGCACGAAGCGCTTGTCGATGATCACCTCGAAGACATTCTGGTGGAACCATTTGTTGCCGATGGTGAACCAGCCGTTTTCGCCTACCTTGGTTCCCCACGAGTTTTCCACCTTCCACTTGTCGGGCGCGCCGTTCTGCACGTCTACTCCGGTGAACACCATCGCGTGATTCGGTGTGCCGTTGTCAAAGTCGAGCGTGTCTTTCTTGTCCATGGAGAAATCGACGCCGAAGAGATCCTTGGAATCGACAATGCCGTCTTCCCAGAGACCGGATGGCCGGTCGCCATCGGCGGAGTCGTTGGCCCCGAACCACACCGGTTGATCGGCCATTACGGATGCCAGCGCCATGTCCTGCATTTCTTTCGCCGTAATGTTGATTGCCCACAGATTTTCGTGGTCGGCCATGTTGCGCTCCCACGCCCATTCCAGCTTCTCGTGCATCGGCTTTCCGGGGTAGTTGACGAAGCGAACATAGTTATTCAGATCCCGTCCGAGGAACTCCTGGTAGAAGGCGACTGGCGTGTAGGTCTTGAGCGGGCTGACCTTACCGTCTTTCGTCTCGTAGCGCCATTGGAAGCTCTGCGGCGGCTCGCCCAGGCAGAGCACCAGGATCTTGTAGACGTCCTGCAACGCTGCGGTCTTGATCGCGCGCATCTGCTCGATGCTCTCTCCCTTTGCCGAGGCTTCGCGGATCTGCACCACGGCTTTACGCAGGCGGGCAGCCAGCAGGTTGACCATCTCGTCCGTGTGAGCAGCGGCGTAGTCGTCGGGCATGATGCTCTGAGGCACGGCGCCGTACTTGTCGATGAGTGCCTGTGCGTAATTCCAGTTGCCGCCGTCGCTGATGATGTCCTTCAGCAGGGTGTCCATGCGGCGGCTGTGGATCGGCTCATTGCGTAGCGCGATCGCCAGTTCCAGCGACCGGTTGGAGGCTTCCAGCTTCTGGTAGAACTGCTCGTAAGCCTGCGAGAGCGTGAAGTCCTTCATGTTGTATTTGTTCATCACCTCGGGACGCAGCATATTCAACCCGGCAAACAGCCAGCAGCGGCCCGTGGCCTTCTGGTCAGTGATGGAACCCGGATCTTTTATGACGTGCGTGAAGTAGGCGTCCGTGTGGTGAACCTTGTCCTGGTCGATAACCAGCGAATGAATGCTGTGATTGGCCAGTGCATTTCGGTCAGCGCGGAGTTGTGGCGTCATCTTCAGTGAATCGCGCAATGATTGCAGGGCGGCGGGGCTCAAGCCTTGTTCGGCCGTGGGAGCTTCACCGGGGACGGGGGTGTACTGTGCAAAGACTGGAACGGCTATCAATGTCGCCAGCAGGAAAAAGAGCAGGAACCTGCTTATGGATTTCATGACGGGGAAGTGTCTCCTTGAATGTCCTCAGCATCAATTTTGATTAGACCGTTGGCAGGACCGGACTAGCAGAGGGTCGTCAACAGCGCGTCTTCATAACTTTCCGCCTCCCGCAGATGAAATGCAAACACACGGAAGCGGCACTGAAGTGGGTGTTGATAGTGCCAATAAGGAAATCGCGATATTTTTTGCAAACCTTGCGACGTAGGAAGAACTCGTTGCATCTATTTGAAAAGCAGCACGCATGAGAATGCGTGGAGTTGTTTCATCCCTCGGGTGGCCTGTGGGGGGCCTCCGAGGGTTTTTGTTTGTCCGCAAGGGAAAAACCCGGGGTCAACAGCTACATTTACCTATCTCGATAGAGCACTGCCCATGTAATCATCCACAACCTTCCGGTCTCCCTCGAACAACAGAGCCTGCAATCCTGCCCGCCTCGCGCCTTCCACGTTCTTCATCTTGTCATCGAGAAATAGCGTTTCGTCCGCAGCGGTACCCATCGCTTCAACTGCACGAAGATAGGACTCCCGGGCCGGTTTCACCACTCCGATCTCGCACGAGAAGAGCTGCGCGTCGAATTCCGAGAGCCAGTCGAGTTGGCGGCGCATCGCGGCCAGCATGTCACGCTGCATGTTCGAGAGGATGCTGATTGTCATACCGGTAGCCTTGGCGCGGCGCGCAAAGTCCAGCATCTCCGGGTTGACGCGTGTCCACTGCCGGTTATCGAGTTCGATTTGCCGGTCGATCGCCACCGAGGTGAGCACCACGCCGGTGCGCTGCGCAACGTGCAGCCAGTACTCCGCGCCGGAGATTTCATTCAGATCGTACTGGTCGCGAAACTCCCAGTAGAGCTGCTCGAAGGTCGCTTCCGAGGTCCGAAAAATCGCGCGTAGAGCCGCCCAGTCCTCGGGCGCTGGTGGCCGCGAGAGAACCTTGCCATAGTCAAAGAGAATGCCGCGAACGTTTGCTTCAAGCCCCATCCATTCATCATAAGGGAAGGTCTGAAAGTTTGCAGGTGCGGGGGAGCGTGCAGCGCCCGTCTCCACGTCGTTTTCCGCGGAAACATTTACAATCGCTGTGATGTCTTTTTCGTTTCAGGTGGAAGCCACTGATGGCGCTGCGCGCGCCGGACGTTTCGTAACGCCGCACGGCGCCGTCGAGACGCCTGTCTTCATGCCCGTTGGTACTGTCGCCAGCGTCAAGGGTGTGCCGCAGGATGTGCTCGAAGAACTTGGCGTCCAGATCCTTCTCAACAACACCTACCATCTTTATCTCCGCCCCGGCGTTGACACGGTTCGCAAGCTGGGCGGCGTGCAGAAGTTCATGAGCTGGAACAAGCCGATCCTCACCGATTCCGGCGGATTCCAGGTGTTCAGCCTGAGCGAGTTGCGCAAGATTAACGAAGATGGCGTGCAGTTCCGCTCGCATCTCGATGGCTCTCTGCATTTCTTCTCGCCGGAGAACTCCATCGCGGCCGAGATAGGCCTCGGCGCGGACATCATCATGGCCTTCGACGAGTGCACGGAATTTCCAGCCGAGCGCGAACGCACCCGCAAGTCGATGGAGATGACGCTGCGCTGGGCGCGGCGTTCCCGCGATTACTGGCATGCGCACAAGCACGAGACTCCGTGGTACGACGAGAAGACGCGCCAGATGGGATCGCCGCAATACCAGGCTCTCTTCGGAATCGTCCAGGGTGGGATGTATGCAGACCTGCGGCGCGAGTCGGCCGAGCGCACGGTCGAGATTGATTTTCCCGGCTATGCCATTGGCGGTCTGAGCGTGGGCGAACCTCGCGAAAAAACCTGGGAGATGGTCGAAGCGACAATTCCCCTGCTGCCCCAGGACAAGCCGCGCTACGTCATGGGTGTCGGCACTCCCGAGGAGATTGTGGAGTATGTGCGGCTCGGTGTTGACATGATGGACTGCGTGTTGCCGACGCGTGCGGCGCGCCACGGGCTGCTCTTTACGTCGGAGGGAAAGATAAATATCAAGAACGCGCGGCATGCCCGCGATGAGGCTCCGCTCGACCCGAAATGCGGCTGTAAGGTCTGTGCGCGCTACTCCCGAGCCTATCTGCGGCACCTATATGCCGCTAACGAGGTACTCGCTCAAGTCCTCAACACGGTCCACAACCTGGCCTATTACCTTGACACCATGCGCCGAGTCCGGCAAGCTATACAACTTGGGGAGTTCGCTAGTTCCCGTTCTGCTGTTTGATACCGGGATACATGTTTGGTACAGACGGGTCTCCATGGATTGAGCTGCGTAGTCTGCACTCGCCGCTGATGTCGACAGAGCCCCCAAATCACCTGGCACTGCTGATGAGAAGCACACGGGCCGAACCCGCCGAACTAGAGCGGGATAGGGTTGGTTCGCGGGAAGCCGCGACACGGTGTATCATCGCCAAATCCGGGTAAACGCTGGTAGCTGCAAGGCTCGATGGGATTCAACGGGGAATTCCAAGGCGAGCCGTGTGGCGAACCCTTGCGAGGCAAAGCCCGCGAGGGTGTTGTAACGGGAGTTAGCACGCTGATGACACCTTGCTATGCTGCGTTCCTTCAGGGCACGTCTTCTGGAATGGCGTCGCTTCTGATGATGGTGGCGATCTTCGCCATCTTCTACTTTCTACTTATCATGCCGCAGCAGAGGCGCCAGAAGAAATGGCAGCAGATGCTGAGGGAGTTGAAGTCGGGCGATCATGTCACGACCTCCGGTGGGATCCAGGGAATCATCCTGTCGATCAAGACGCCGGAAGCCGGCGATCCGGGCACGGTCATCTTACGTGTTCCTCCTGACAATCTGCGGATTGAAGTTTCCCGCAGCGCAATCGTCACCGTTCGCACGGATGACGGGTCCAAGTCCTAGTAGGCGGTCGCGGTTTCCATGAAGAAGAACCTGCACTGGAAAGTCGTTCTCATCATCTCCACTCTGCTGGTGTTTGTCTGGGGCATATTCCTCGGTACAACGCCTGACAAGAGCCTCTCCGCCATGAAGCAGGGCGGTTGGCTGGCTGCTATCCAGCAAAACATTCACCTCGGACTCGACCTGAAGGGCGGCACTCACCTTATCCTTCAGGTGAAGGTCAATGAAGCGGTCGGCGCGGAAACCGATCAGGTCGTCCAGCGGCTCAAGGAAGACCTCCACAGCAAGAACATTGCTTACGGCGACGTCTCCAAGCCCGATCCGACGAACAATCCTCAACAGATCGTTCTCAGCGGAATACCGCCGGAAGTATCGGGTGACCTGCGCAGTCTGGTGCAGGATCGCTATCCGGAATACGACCTGACCTCCGGTCCGAACAATACGTGGATGTTGTCGATGAAGGCGCAGACACTGACGCAGTTGAAAAACCGCGCGGTGCAGCAGGCCATCGATACCATCCGCAATCGAATTGACCAGTTGGGCGTGACCGAGCCGACCATTCAGGAAAACGGCCTGGGTGATTACCAGATCCTGGTGCAACTGCCCGGCGTTGACGATCCCGCACGCGTCAAGGAAGTCATGCAATCGACCGCGATGCTGGAAATTCGGCAATCGATCGATGGCGGCAAGTCGTATCCCTCCGAGGATGCGGCGCTGGCTGCGCATGGCGGCGTGCTGCCTTCGGACGCGGTCATCATGAAGGGCAAGACCTCCGGCATCGGCGCCAATGATGAAAGTACCGGCGACACCTACTACGTCATCTCTCGCGCATCGGCCGTTAGTGGCCGCGATCTGCGCGACGCCGAACCGGGCCGCGACGAAAACGGACGCCCCGACGTAACTTTCATCCTGACCCGCAACGGCGGACAGCGCTTCTATCAGTTCACCAGCCAGCACGTCGGCGACTACCTCGCCGTGGTGCTTGACGGCAAGGTGCAGGAAGTCGCGACCATTCAGGAAGCGATTCGCGATCAGGGTCGCATCTCTGGTTCGTTCACTGAGCAGCAGGCCAAGGATCTTTCCATGATCCTGCGTTCCGGCGCTCTGCCGGCTGGCATCAAGTACCTGAACGAACAGACGGTTGGTCCTTCACTCGGCGCGGATTCAATCCGTGAGGGCGTGCGGGCAGCCATCGTCGGCCTGGTGGCGGTGCTCGTGTTCATGTTGATTTACTACAAGGGAGCGGGCATCAATGCTGATCTGGCGCTGATTCTCAACCTTGTCATCCTGCTCGGCTTCCTCGGATTCAGTGGCGCGACGTTGACCTTGCCCGGTATCGCCGGATTGATTCTCACCGTCGGTATGGGCGTCGACTCCAACGTTCTGATCTTCGAGCGCATCCGGGAAGAACTGAGGAACGGCAAAACGCCGCCCTCGGCCGTGGAGCAGGGCTTTGGACATGCCTGGCTGACGATCGTCGATACGCACGTCACCACGATCGTTTCGGCAGCCATCCTGTTCCTGTTCGGCACCGGTCCGGTCAAGGGCTTCGCCGTCACGCTGACCTTCGGTCTGCTGGCGAACCTGTTTACCGCCGTGTATGTCTCGCGCGTGATTTTCGATTGGCACTTGAACAATCATCAGCGCGGCGAAGCATTGAGCATCTAGGCGCATTGCGCGCCGGGACGAAAGTCCT
>Ga0307375_10003867_pt1 | contig 14487 bp, 11 predicted proteins | sample TR1MG_FD_202531 | JGI IMG/M metagenome (GOLD analysis project Ga0307375, IMG submission 202531) | Soil microbial communities from Risofladan, Vaasa, Finland - TR-1 | ecosystem: Environmental > Terrestrial > Soil > Coastal area > Acid sulfate soil | place: Finland: Risofladan, Vaasa | collected...
GTATGAACGACGACTGATACCCGCCCCAACTGTGCCCCTGCAGCCCGATGTGCGCCGGGTCGGCGTAGCCCAGGTCGATCACCTTCTGTACGGCGCTGGTCACGCAGTCCAGCGCCGACGATCCCGGCGTGCCGATCTCGTACACGACATCCGGCTGCAGCACCAGATAGCCGTTGCTCGCGTAGGTGGACATCTGCGGCCGGTCGTCGTACACCGGCATCGAGAACTGATGGTGCGTGTTCGACATGATCTCGTAGAAGTACACGAGCATCGGATACTTCTTGCCCGGCACGTACCCCGCCGGCAGAGTCAGCGTGGCCTGCAGGCGCTGCCCTTTGCTGTTGGTGTAGTTCACGAGCACCTTGCTGCCCCAGGCGTACTCGCCGATGAACGGATCGGCGTCGGTTTCCCGGACGGGCGCCTGGAACGACGTGCCGCTCATCCAGTAATCCGGGAATTCCTTGAAGGTCTGCTCGGTGAAGATCACGCGATCGGCGTGCTCGGCCTTGGACACCTCGCCGATCATCTTGTCCTCGTAGATCAGCGGCCGGGGCGCCTCGCCCGGCGCCAGCGTCCAGTACCCGGACTTCTTGGTCCACTCGCCATACGCCGAGAGCGTGACCGGCTTGGAGAGATCGATGCCGTGATCCTCGACGCGCGGCGCGGCGCCGAGTCCGCCGCGGCCGCCCCGCCCGCCGCGATTCCCGCCGCCTGGCAGGTCGAGCCGCACGACGCGGAACTGGATCTGCTGCGCCTTGCCCACGCCCCGCGTGAGATTCTCCGGCGTGCCGCCGTCCAGTGACAGCCGCCACAGATCATACTTGTCGTATACGAGCACCGCATGCCCATCGGCCGACCAGCCGGCCAGGCCCCAGATGGGCCGCTCGTATGGATGATCGTCGTCGGTGTTCACGAAGTTCATCCCGCCGTCCACCTGCGTGCTCGTGCCCGCCGCCGCGTTGTAGGCGTAGATGTGCGTGTTCTGGAGGTACAGAAACCACTTGCTGTCGGGCGACGTGCCCATGGTGCGCCAGAGCTTGGTGGCGATCAGCGCGTGCGCGCCGGTGGCCGTGTTCACCCGATAGTAGTCGGCGTGGCTGCCGCCCCACGCCACCTCGCCGCGATACGTGGTGTCGTTGCGCCCCACGGCCCACTGGCCGTCAGGCGCCGGGTCCACCGACGGCATGGCGCTGTCGGCCAGCTGCACGAAGCGGGCCGGGGCGACGAGCACCGCCGACGCGAAGGTGGCGTGCAGGTCCTGCTGCAGACGCACCATCTGCACGGACTGGATCTGCGCGTCCTTGTAGTGCCACACATCAAGGTCGGCCTGCGGCTCCGTGCTCCGCGGCGGCGCCTTCTCCTGCTCCTTGATGCCCACGAATACCCGTGAGCCGTCGTCGCTCCACCGCGGCGTGGCGAATTCGCTGAGCACGAACCCGGCCGGGAAGTCGCGCGCCGTGGCGGGATCGTACACGGTGGCCATGCCGCCGTGGGCGGTCAGGCCGGTCCACGCCAGCAGCACGTTGGCCCGCTGCTTCATCCCCTCGGGCGTGGTGCCGCGGAGCGCGGCCAGGTCGGTGCCCGCTTCACTCCAGGCGACATCCGCGTACTCCTCGGGCGCCGCATCGAGCGGCCGCGTGATGCCGCTGGCCAGGTCCACCAGGTACACGCCGTTGCCCAGCTTCTCGCGCGCGTCCACCACATAGGCCAGCAGGTCGCCCGCGTGGTCGAACGCGAACGTGCTCACGTTGCCGACGTTGCGCGTTCCGCCCGTGGCCAGATCGCGCAGCAACAGGTCCGTGCCGCGGTGCGAGCTGTCCGCCCGCGACACCGGATTCAGATGCACGGCGAGCACGCCCGAGCCCGTGGCGAAGGTGAACGCCGCCGCGTTGGGCACCGACCAGGTGTCGCCCGTGGCGAGGTTGCGCAGTTCGAAACGCCGCGGCGTTGCACCGGCGGCCCCGCGTCCGGCCCGGCCCTCGGGGGCCGGCGGCTCCGCGCCGCGGCCGCCGCGCCCGCCGCGACCGCTGCGCTCCGGCGGACTCACGTAATAGCCCACCCACTTCGAGTCGTCGGAGAACTGGGGCGCTGAGCCCACCGGCACCGTGTACAACGTGCCGGTGTCGAGCTGCTTCACGAACAGCGTATCGTCGCCCGTGTTCGGCGCGTACGCATACGTCATCCATCGGCCGTCGGGTGACAGGTCGGTGGACGTCACGCGCTTCCAGCGCCCGTAGTCGTCCACGTTGAGCACTTTGGGCTCGGAAGACGCCGGTGCGGCGGCGGCCGCGCGGCGGGTGCGGGCCGCGGTCTGCGCCCGCGCGGGCGAGGGCGCGGCGACAACGAGCATCACGACGGCCGACACGACGGTCGCCAGGAGGGAGGAACGACGCATGGAGAACTCCGGAACCTGATCGGGATGAAAGGCGAGTTGGGCGCCACCATCATGGAGGGCGGTACAGCGTCCGACAAGGCGTAGCGGTCGGGAGCCCGGCAGCCGGCGGCACGGCGCCGGCCACCGGGGCGCGACCCGCTCAGCGCGCGCGCGTGTAGCGCACGGTCCAGGTCGCGGGCACATTGCTCGTGGCGCGCAGCCGGACCACGCGCATCGTGCCCTCCACGGAGGTGCCGGTCAACGCGCCGCCGGTCACCGTGACGCCCGCAAACCGGTACCCGGCCCGCTCGGTGAGATAGAGGGCGTAGGGATCGTTGGCCACGAGTTCGCTGCGGCCAGACAGCGTGTCGCCGCTCCACACCACGCGCGCGAGATCGGGCCCACCGCAACTCACGTGCCGGCTGGTGGCCACCACCTGCGGGTGCGCCACGCGCCGGCGGATGCAGAACACCTGCACGTCAAAGCGCGGATCGACGGGACCGGGCACGAACCCGGTGTGGAACACGCCCCGCAGGGTGTGCGACCAGAATTCGAACACCAGATACTCGCCGGCGGGATCGAGGCCGAGGTCGGCGAACCTGATGCGCTCGGTATCGGCGCCGCCCGTACGCGCGAGCACCGACCAGCGCTCGAACGGGCGGTTCACGTCGAGCAGGTACAGCGGCACGGTGAGGCGCTGATCGGCATCGAAGGCGCGGGGGCCGGATCCGCTCACCGCGGTGGCGGCTCGCCCGATGAGCGCCGAGCGCGACGGGTCGACGTCGTAGATCTGCTCCGGCCGCATGAACAACACCGGCGCCGTGCGCTTGGCGATCTCGGCGCGCGGCGTGCGGTAGACCTCGGGGCGGTCGGTGAGCATGAGCAGGGATCCGGTGAGCGAGGCCAGGGTGGCGGCGCGATAGGCATCGGGCGCGGTGAGCTGGATGTGGTCGGGGTCGTTGCGCCACACGACGTTGTTGAACGAGTTGTACTCGGCGAACCCGCCGTAGCCGAAGCCGTCGGTGCCCACGCGCACGGCGTCCACGATGCCGGCGAGTTCGGGGCGGATGCCCCAGCAGGCGAGGAGGAAGGCCTGGGAGCCGATGGCGTCGCGCACCGCCTGCGCGAACTGGCGGAACACCGCTTCGCGATCGAGCCCGCGGGCGCGGAAGTAGTCGGCGTGGCTGTTGTAGCCCTCGTACCGCAGATGGCGGAGCGCGTCGAGCTTGTAGTACCGCCATCCCATGCGGGCGAGCGAGTCGTACACCGGCCGCACGAGACGGTCGCGGGTGGCCGGATTGGACGCGTCCATCACGTACCCCACCCAGTTGCCGTACGCCGGCGTGCCATCGGCGTTGGCCACGAATTCGGTCTTATGATTGAACACATATGTACTGTCGGCGACACTGGCGTTCGTCCAGATGCCCGGCTGCAGTCCACGGCCAGCGATGTACCGTTCCAGGCCGTCGAGTCCGGATGGAAACTTGGTGTTCGGATGCAGCCAGTGGGCCGGCGTGCCGATGGGCTGCCGCTCGTACCCGTCGTCGATCTGGAGATAGTCGTAGCCGAACGGCGCCAGCACGTCGTGCAGCACATCGGCGGCCTGCTCCACGTCGTGCTCGGTGACGCGGTCGAGAAACGCGTACCACGACGTCCAGCCCGCCACCGACCCGCGCCACACGTCGTAGGTCCAGGGGCGGAACTCCGTCAGGCCGCGATGCTTCTGGTAGTAGCGCGGACGGAAGCGCAGGATGATCTCCGACCCGGTGGCGCGCAGGGCGAACGCGGTGGAATCACCGGTGGCGTCCGGCGACGCGGTGATCGCCACTCCCGTGGGCTCGTCCACCGACAGCACCCAGTCCGATCCCCGGTCGTACACGGCGCGGTTCAGCCGGCTGTCGCTCGGACCGACGCTGTTGCGCACCATCGCCAGACCGTTGGGCCGCGGCTCGGTGGCGACGGCGAAGGCCTGGGCCCCGGCGTACACGGCGCCGGCGAGCGTGAGCCGCGCGCCGCCGCGCACCGTCCACTTGAGCACCTGGGTCACCGCGTCTCCCGCCGGTGCGGTGTCCACGAGCGCGCGCGCCTCGGGCGGCATCCCGGTGCTGGTGAGCGTGGCCGAGAGAATCACCTGCCGGCCATACGTGAGCGTGAGTCGTTCGCCGGCCACGCGGACCGTTACCGGCGCGTTGGGCGGCGCGGCCACCGATTGCGCCGCGCCGGGCGCCGGCAGCGCCCCGGCGATCAGGGCGGCGACGAGGACGGACGAACGGCGCATGCGAGACCCCGGAACCGGATCGGAAAGTGAGGGGACGACGGAGCCTCCATGATGCAGCACGGCGTGGTGCCGGACAAGACGCGGCGACGCACGCGGTGCGCGGTGCCGGCCCGTGGCGTATACTCCATCGCGTCCGGCAACCACCCGGGCTTCTCGCACAGGAGCGGATGATCGGCACTGCCCGGCCGGCGCGAACCTCGCAATCCCCCGCCTCCCTGTGGATGCGGGGCGCGCTGCTGGCGTTGCTGTGCATCGCGCTGGCATTCGCCGCCGCCTCCGACACCGTGCACGCCGAGCTGCTCCGCCTCGTGGCCGACGTCGAGGTCATCATCGTCCATCATCCGGTGGGCGGCGCCACACTGTTCTTCCTGCTCGCCGCGCTCTCGGCGATGCTGGCGTTCTTCTCCAGCGCCGTGATCGTGCCCGTGGGCGTGTATGCGTGGGGCAAGCTGGGCTGCCTGTTGCTGCTCTGGGGCGGCTGGTTCGTGGGCGGACTCTGCGCATACGCGATCGGGCGGTCGCTGGGACGGCCGGTGGTCGCGGCCCTGACGTCGGCCGACGCGCTCGAGCGCTACCAGCAGCGCATCTCGGCGCACGCCCCATTCCGCCTCGTGCTTCTGTTCCAGCTCGCGCTGCCTTCGGAAGTGCCAGGCTACCTGCTCGGCATTGCGCGCTATAGTCCGGTGAAGTTCGCTGCCGCGCTGGCCCTCGCCGAGTTGCCGTTCGCCATTGGCACCGTGTACCTGACCGAGAGCTTCCTGGAACGGCGCATCGGGTTGCTGCTCGGGCTCTGCGCCCTGGGCATCGGGTTCAGCATCTGGGCCGGCCTGCGCCTGCGCCGGCGGCTGCGCGACTGAGCCGCGGCGGCCGCGCTATTTCGCCCGCAGTTGCACCGGCAGCTTGGCGCGTTCGAGACTCGCTTCCTCGTCGTCGCGCAGCTGGAGAATGCCCTTGCCCTGCCGCGTGACGATGCGCAGCAGTGCCTCGCCGCCGCGATAGACGGTGAGGTCTTCGACCGACGATTCGCCGGGGACGTACGCGAACAGGCCGCCGGGCAGCACGTCGTGCAAGATGGTGATTGTCTCGCCGGTGAGCAGCCAACGATCGCCGGCGCTCGCCACGCGGCGGCGGAAGGGCGCCAGCAGCTCGTCCACCTGCGCCCACGTGGTGCGCGGCACGTAGGGCGGCCCTAGAAATGCGAGACTGAACTCGGTGGCGCCGCGCGCCAGGCACCAGGCCAGCAGGCGCCAACTCTGATCGGGCGGGTAGTCCTCACCGCACACGAAGAACGTCTGCACCGGTGCCCTCGCTATCGCCGGGCGGTGACGATGGACGCCGCGACCGGCGTGCTACGCATTGCGCGTGGCAAACGTGACGCCGCCCTTGCCCGCCTCCTTCACGCCATACATCAGCTGATCGGCCGACGCGATCACCTCGGCCACCGACGCGGGCGCCGTCGTGAAGTTCATGACGCCGATACTGAACGTCACCGGCCAGTCGTGGCGCGCCATCTCGGCACTCAGGGCCTCGTGCAGTTTGGTGATGGCCACGCGCGCCGCCTCGGCGTCGGTCTGGGGGAGCAGGACGGTGAATTCGTCGCCGCCCAGGCGGGCCACGATGTCGGTGCGCCGAAGCGATTCGGCGAGCTGGCGCCCGACCGCGGCCAACACCTCGTCGCCGGCGGGGTGGCCGAACCGATCATTCATGGACTTGAAGTTGTCGAGATCCACGTACGCCAGACTGAACGGAAAGCCATAGCGCCGGGCGCGCGAGAGTTCGGTGTCCGCGAGTTCCGTGAAATGGCGCATGTTGAGGAGCCCGGTGAGCGCGTCGGTACGGGCCAGCCGGTGCTCGGATTCGTGGGCCGTGCGCAGCGCCACCAGCAACAGCGTGACGATGACGAAGAAGCCCAGCCTGATGAGCATGTTCCACACGTGGAGCGCCGGATACGTGTAGGTGTGACCGCTGGCGACATCGGCCGACAGCCAGGCCACGGCGGCGAGCATCGAGATCACGAGCCCGAGGTCGCGCCCCGAATACCAGGCCACGAGAAACACCGGCAACAGATAGAACAGCGAGAAGCTGAGTTCGTACCCGGTGGCATAGTCGATCAGCCCCAGCACGGCGACGAGAATCGTTCCCGTGACGAACCAGAACACGTGTCCGTGATGCTCGAGGACGGCCGGGGCGCGCATCGGCTATGCCCGCCGGCTCGCGGCGTCCTTGGCCGCCGCCAGATATCCCGGCTCGAGATCGAGCAGATTGGCGATCTTGCGCGTCAAATACCGTTCGCGCTCGGCGATCTTGCCGTCGGCGAGCACCAACCCCCACATGATCTCGGCGAGTACCATCTTCTGCCCGAGGTCGTAGTTGCGCTGGAGCACGGAGGTGAACTGATAGTAGTCCACCGAGCGCACGCGCTCGCGTTCCGCGAGATCGATCAGCTGATGGCCCGCCTCGGGGTCCAATCCGAAATGGCGGGCCAGCACCGATTCCAGGTGCGCGCGCTCGGGCGCGGTGAACTCGCCGTCGGCGTGCGCGACCTCGAGCAACAGCGTGCACGCTGCCAGGTGCACGGGGTTCACTTCGGCGGCCGGGTCGGCCGGCGCCGCGGGACGTGCTCTGGCGTGGATCAGCGAGCGAATGGAATCGACGAACATGCCCGGACCGGTGGCGGCGGAGTTCACACTGCACGATGGCGCCGGCCGGGCGCGCTGGCCAGCCCATCCACGAACGGAGCCGGCGGCCATCGACACCGCCGGTCCAGCGTCTGTATGTTAGCCCTTCGGCCGCTCATTGCGAACCGGGGGATCCAGGATGCCCGATCGACGATACGACGAGGACGAGGTCGCACGGATTCTGCGCCAGGCGACCGAGCGCAACCCGGCCGGGCTGTCGGCGGGATCGGGCGGGCTGACGCTCGCCCAGGTGCAGGAGATCGCCGCGCAGGTGGGCATCGATGCGCGGGCCGTGGCCGGGGCGGCGCGCGAACTCGACACGCGCCGCGCGGTGGAGGCGTCGCCAATCCTCGGCTCCGCGGTGGCACCGCAGTTCGAGATGCTGCTCGACGGCCGCGTGGATCCCGCGCGCTACCCGGACGCGCTCCTCGCCATCCGTCGGGCAATGGGACGCCAGGGCGTGGTCAGCACCGAACTGAACGGCCTCGAGTGGCGCGCTCGCGACGCCATGGGCGGGCGGTACGTCTCCATCCAACCCTCGGGCGACCACACGCTCGTCCGCGCGTTCGGCAACTTTCGCGATGGGGCCTTCGTGCTGTACACCCTGGTCGGCACCGCCGGCGGAGCGGCGGCGCTGGTGCTGGGCAAGGCGCTCGGGATCGGCGCCGCGATCGGCGTCACGGGGGCCTTCCCGCTGGTCCTGCTCGCCGGCTATCTCCCGGCGCGCCTAGCCTTGAAATGGCGCGCGCGCAAGGAAGCCGAGCAGTTGCGCGCCGTGCTCGCCAACCTCGCCGAGGCGCTCGGCACGGGCGACCACCCGGACGCCGGCGGCTGACGGTCCGCCCTACACGGCGCGCGCCACCGCCAGCCAGTCCCAGGGCAGTTGATCGCGCACGCGGCGCGGCGGCGTGAGACCCTCCGTGGCCCAGGCATAGTGCACGCGCGTCAGGCGCGGCTCACGGAATCCGCCGAGCACGAGCGTCGTCGTGAGTTCCTGTTCGGTGTAGTGCTTGGTGGGCACGCCTTCGATGCCTACCGTGCCGGCTTCGGGACGGCGCATGTGCGGGTGAAAGTCGTAGGCCGACGGTTGCCGCGGCGCCGTTTGCCGGCGCACGAACTCGCAGTACGCCGCCGATTCCAGCGACGGCACCACGAAGATGCCCGTGGCGCCGCGCGTGACCACGCCGCGCATCGCCAGCCAGAGGCGGCGCCGGGCCCGCTCGTCGGGGTGGATGACGACGTTGGCCGCCACCACGCATCCGAACCGCCGGCGCAGGCGCGCCAGTGCCCGCGGCGTGTTCCGTTCCACGGTCACGTTGGCGAGCGCGGCCGCGCGCTCCCGCGCATGCGTCACGCACTGCGCCGACCAGTCGATGGCATGCACGCGCGAAAACGCCCGGGACAGGAACGGCAGGTAGCCGCCCACGCCACAGCCGAAGTCGAGCACCGCGTCATGCTGCCGCCGCGCCGCGGCGCGAATGGCGCGCTTGATCACGCCGCGCAGGTCCTCGCGCAGGCTGTCGAAGATCTGGTCGTCCCAGCGGTCTGCCTGGCGGTCCCAGTACTCGCGGTTCACCGGGGCCGCACGACCTTGCCGTCCTGGATCACGACGCGCACGGCGCGCGTGTTGCGAATGTCCGCCGTGGGGTCGGCGCCGAGCAGCACGAGATCGGCGATCTTGCCGGGGGTGATGGTGCCCAGCGTGCGATCCACGCCGATGGCCCAGGCGCCGTTCTCGGTGGCGGCGGTGAGCGCCTGCAACGGCGTGAGACCGGCGCCGCTGACGAGCAACTCCAGTTCGCGATGCAGCATCGGCAACGAGTCGCGCTCGGCCTCGAACATGCCGTCGGTGCCGGCCACGATGCGCACGCCAAGCTGCGCGGCGCGGTGCGTGACCGCGTACATCCAGGGCGTGCGCACGTTGCTCACCGAATCGTGCGGGATCTCCTCGGCGAACACCCAGAGCGTCGGGTTGAGCGCCACGCCGCGATCGCGCATCGAGACCAGCAAGCGCTCGATGATCGGCGAATCGGCGGGCACGTGGAGGAAATCGCCCTTGGCGCGGTCCGGGAAGTCGGAACTGCGCGGGCTGCCCTGCCACACCAGATACGGCGTGTGCGCCAGCATGTCGGCGCCGGCCGCCACGAGATCGCTGGGCAGCCCCGGGAACGTCGTCGCGTGCGCGATCACGCGCAGTCCCTGCCGGTGGGCCTCGGCGGTGGCGCGGGTGACCTCGACGGAGTCGAGCGCGGCGTAGAGCTTGAGCCCCACCGCGCCGGTGCCGCGGGCCACCGCCACGGCGCGGGCGAAGTCCGTGGTATCGGTCACCGCCTGCATCCACGGCGCGGTGCCCGAGGTGTAGCCGCGCGACGCGTCCACCGTCCGCGGATCGGCGAAGAACGCGGGGCCGCCGAACAGCGCCACATAATAGATGTGCGGGCCCGGGATCTGACCGGCGAGCACGGCACGCTGCAGATCGCCGGTGGCGCGCGTGTCGCCGGCGAGATCGAACACCGTGGTCACGCCGCCCATGAGCGCGTGCCGCAGCTGGGCGGCCCGCTCGGCCCACGGGCCCGTGCCCAGGTGCACGTGGGCATCGATGAGTCCCGGAATGGCGAACAGACCGCGGCCGTCGATCACCGAATCGGGCAGGCCTGCCGGCGCTTCGCTCGCCGGGACAATCTGGGCAATGCGGCCGCCCCGCAACACGACGTCCATGTGCAGCCGCGCCGCGGCGCCGGTGCCATCAATGAGGGTGACGTCGCGCACGAGCACCGGCACGTCGCCGGCGCTGCCATCGCGCTGCGCTGCCGCGGGAGCGGCGGCGACGGCGACGGCGACGCAGAACAACAGGGCGGCAACCATTCTCGGCATGCGCCAACCTGCGGCGCGCGGCGCGGCAACGCAACCGCGGCCGGCGATGTTCACCGGTGCGCGCTCACCGGCGCGACGCGGCGGCCGCCCGGCGGTGCACCACGACCAGCCGCCGGATGGCGGCGATGCCGAACACCGGCCCCACGGCGAGCACGGCGAACGCCCACCGCCAGCCCACCGCCGCCACGGCCGGCGGCACGAGCTGGATGGACACCATCGTGAGCAGAAAGCCGAGCGAGGTCTGCAGCGTGAGGGCCGTTCCCACGGCGTGCGGCGGCACGCTCTCCGTGACCAGGGCGCTGAACTGCGCCGAGTCGGCGACCACGAAGAACCCCCAGACCACGGCCACCGCCGCCACCACCCAGAACGTGTGCCCGAACGTCAGGCCGATGAGCGCCGCGCAGGTGCCGCTCGCCACCATGGCCACCGTCACCAGCCACTCGCGGCCGCGGCGATCGGCCGTCAGCCCACCCCACACGCATCCCACGCCGCCGGCGGCGATGGCCAGGAACGACACCAACGACGCGATTTCCGTGGTCCGCGCGCCCGTGGCCATGCCGCCGGCCGCGGCGCTGGCGGCGATGAACACCGGAATCCACGTCCACATGGAGTAGAGCTCGAACATGTGCCCGAGATAGCCGCCGGTGGACAGCCGCCATTCGCGTTCTTTAAACACCGTGCCCACCAGCGCCCACGAGAACGGGCGTGAGGGGAATGCGTACGGGCCGTCGGCGTAGCCCAGCGTCACGATCAGAGCGCCGAGCACGGCGAACCCGCTCACCGTGTACAGCACCGTCGCCACCCCGGCGCCCGGGAACGCGTGCACCAGATAGGGGCTCGCCTTGCCGATGGTGAGCGCCCCGACGATGGTGCCGATGCCCAGCCCGCGCTGCGACCGGAACCAGGTGGAGATCATCTTCATCGCCGGCGGATAGACGCCGGCCAGCGCGAACCCGGTGCACAACCGGAGCCCGAGGGCCGCCTCGTACGTGGGTGCGTGGACGAGCGCCGCGTTGGCGGCCGCGCCGACCAGCGCCGACACCGCGAACAGCCGTTTGGACGGGATGACGTCGGCCAGGTTGAGCACCGCGGCGAGCGCTGTGCCGATGACGAACCCGAATTGCACGATCGTCACCAGCCATCCCGTCTGCGACGTGCTGAGCTGCCACCGCGCCGCGAGCTGGGGCCCCACCGCCGCCGCGGCCAGCCACAGCGACATGCCGAACAGTTCGGCGAACGACAGCAGGACGAGCAGGCGCCAGCGGCGTGGATCGGCGTCGAGAGCGCCAACGGGAGCGGGAGATTGGGCAGCCATGTCGCGCCCAAACTAACACCGACGAGTGGGCGGTGCATCCGGCTTCCACGGCTGCATTGCGGCCGTCTCCGGCTGGGCCATACACTTGAAAGGGCCGTCCGCAACTCGCTTCTTCCCCACGCATATGCACGCGCTCCGCATCAGCTCGTGGCTGTTCCTCGCGCTCGTCGCCCTCGGGCTGCCGTACGCCGCGCTCGCCACGGCGCGCCGCACGCGCAGCGCCGAGGGACCGGCGGCCATCGCGTCGCGCGTGCAGCTGCACTGGAACGCCATCGCCACGCAGCTGCTCATGTTCGGCATCGCCTGGTATGCCGGCGCGCTGCAGGGCCTGCGCTTTCTGGGGCCGGTGGACCTCACGCCCTACGACACATTGGCCGGCGCCGCGGCGGTCGCGTGTATGAGCCTCATGGCGCTGGTCTCGCGCGCCATCCGCAGCGACGACGAACGCCGTCGCATGTGGGTGCTCGGCTTCCTGCCGCGGACGTGGCGCGAGGGCGCGTCGTTCACGCTCCTCGCCGCCGTCGCGGCGGTCTCGGAAGAGTTGGTGTATCGCGGAGTCGCGTTCACCATGTTCACCATGCTCACCGGCAGCGCGATGGCCGGCGCCGCGATTTCCGCCGTCGCGTTCGCCGGCGCGCACGCGCCGCAGGGCGGCAAGAGCATGGGCGTGATCTTCGTGATCGGGCTCATCAAGCAGACGCTCGTGGTGGCCACCCACACGCTCTGGGTGGCGATCGTCGTGCACTTTCTGTACAACGTGAGCACTGCGCTCCGGCTGGCCGGCCGGGCGCGCGCCGCCGGCAGCCCGACGCCCCCCGCGTGACCGGCGATTGACGCCGCGGGCGGCACGCCCGAGCTTCCGCATCCTCCGTTCCCGCACCGAGAGGTACGCCGATGCTCGCCTGCGTTCTCGCGCTCGCCGCGCTGTTCCAAGCCACCGCCGCCGATTCCACCGCCCTCGTCGGCGCCCGCGATCCGGCCTACGCCCCCGACGGCCGCCTCGCCGTTTCGGTGCGCGGCGATCTGTGGATCCGCGCCGCCGATGGCCGCTGGGCCCAGATCACGCACGGCGCGACGGTCGATCGCGAACCCGCATGGACGGCACGGGCCGACTCGCTGGTGTTCTCGTCCAATCGCGGCGGCCACTTCGGGCTCTGGATCGTGAGCACTGCCGGGGGACCGCCCTCGCCGCTCACGCACGCCGAGGAGAGCGACGGCCAACCGGCCGTGGCGCCCGACGGCCGCGTCTTCTTCGTTCGCGGGCTCACCACGGTGGGCCGCCTCGTCGAACGCGCCGCCGACGGCGCGGTGCAACGTGTGACCAGCGGCGAAGATGCCGACGCGTGGCCCACCGTGTCCGCCAACGGACAACTCGCATACGTCACGACGCACGACGGCACGGGCACGCTCCACGTGCGCTCCGCCTCGGCTGGCGGCCCCGATCGTGTGGTGGTCAGCGCGCGCGGTCTCACGCATCCCGCCTGGTCGCCCGACGGCACGCGGTTGAGTTACACGGCATCGGCGCCGCGCCCCGCGGTGTACGTCACCTCGGTGGACGGCGCGTACACCAATCTCCTGAGCGGCGAGGACGCGCAGTCGGCGTGGAACCCCGACGGCGCGCACCTCACCCTGGTGCAGCGCCCGGGCCCCGACGTGTCGTACAACGGCGATCCCAACCGGCTCGGCGATCGCGACGCGTACGATGCCTTCTCCGATCGCGGCCGCCTGTGGACCGTAGACGCGCCCGTGGCGCCCGACGCCGGCCTGGCCGCTCTGCCGCTCGCGCCCGTGGATCGCGCCGCGCGCAACGCCGAGGCCTTCGATCGGTTCTTCGCGCGGCAGACGGCGCTCTACTATTCCGGCGCCGACGCCGCCGCGCGCCGCGCCCAGTGGGACGCGCTCGGCACTCGCTATCGCGCCCGCGCCCTCGCCGCGACCAGCGACGAGGACCTGCGCGGCGTGCTGCACGACATGCTGCAGACGCGTCCGCCGCTGCGCAACGCCGCCACCGGCCGGGCCGCCGTATCGAGCGCCAGCCCGGTGGCCACCGCCGCCGGACTCGAGATCCTGCGCCAGGGCGGCAACGTGGTGGACGCCGCGGTGGCCGTGTCGTTCGCGCTGGCCGTGGCCGAACCCGACGCCAGCGGGCCCGGCGGCTACGGGCAGATGCTCGTGTACCAGCGCGGCATGCCGCAGCCGCATCTCATCGAATTCATGACCCGCGTGCCCGAGGACGCATCGCTGGAGAATATGCCGACGCTGCCCACCGAGCGACCGGCCATGGCCAACGTGCCAGGGACGGTTGCCGGCATGTACCGTGCGTGGCAGCAGTTCGGGAGCAAGCAGCTGCCGTGGAGCGCGTTGCTGGCGCCCGCCATCCGCGCCGCGCGCGACGGCTACGTGGTGAGCGACGGACTGGCCACGACGCTGGCCACCGAGCGCGATCAGTTTCTCAAGTATCCGGCGGCGCGGGCGCTGTTCTTCCGCAACGGCGAACCACTGCACGCCGGCGACACCCTGCACAATCCCGATCTGGCGTGGGTGTTGCAAGAGATCGCCGACAAGGGCGCCGACGGCTTCTACAAGGGCGAGGTGGCCAGGCGGTTGGTGGACGACCTGCGCGCGCACGGCAGTGTGATGCAGCTGAGCGACCTCGACCGCTACTTCGCCGCCGATCGCGACCCGGTGAGCGGCACGTATCGCGGCTACACGCTGTACTCGAGCGCGCCGCCCGTGGCGGGCGGCGCCGATCTCGTGGCCTCGCTCAACCTGCTGGAGCACGTGAAGGATCCCAAGCCGTACCCCGACGACGCCCGCACACTGAATGCGATGATCCAGGCCTGGCAGCTCGTGCCGTCCAGTCGCGGCCGCATTGCCGACCCCGGTCTCTGGCCGGTGGACGTGCAGCCGTTCACGAGCAAGGACACCGCCGACGCGCGGTGGCGGTGCGCCGATCCGGCCCACGCGC
>Ga0307375_10003868_pt1 | contig 14486 bp, 13 predicted proteins | sample TR1MG_FD_202531 | JGI IMG/M metagenome (GOLD analysis project Ga0307375, IMG submission 202531) | Soil microbial communities from Risofladan, Vaasa, Finland - TR-1 | ecosystem: Environmental > Terrestrial > Soil > Coastal area > Acid sulfate soil | place: Finland: Risofladan, Vaasa | collected...
GTTGCTTTCGCTGTCGGGGCCGCTCATGTGGCTGCAACGACCGGACAATTGGATTGTTCGCAGGATTCGTGGCAGGGCGTCCGGTAACAAGCCTGCCGTGTGAAAGGTTCTGCGGCATCGGGGAAACAGTCATGCGTATCTTGTACAAGGCGGATCCGGTGCGGGGCCAGCAATGGAAGGATCTGTTCAGCAAAGAGGCGCCGGCGTTGGAGTTGCGCATATGGCCCGATATCGGCGATCCGCTGAAGATCGAATATCTGGTCGCCTGGGAGCCGCCTCCCGAGCCGCTCCGCTTGTTCCCGAATCTGAAGGCGATTTTCTGCACTGGTGCGGGCGTTGATCATTTCAACCTGTCGCAAATTCCGCAATCGCTTCCGGTCGTGCGCATGCTCGAACCCGGTATTGTCGATGGCATGGTCGAATACGCAACGTTTGCGACCTTGGCGCTGCACCGGCACATGCTCGATTATCGTCAGGCCCAGGGGAGGGCTCATTGGGAACCGATCAGGCTTCTGCCTGCCGAAGAGCGTCGCGTCGCCGTGATGGGCCTTGGGCAGCTGGGTCTGGCCGTTCTGACGAGGCTCGCCGGCTTTGGTTTTCCGCTTTCCGGATGGAGCCGGTCTGCCCGAACGCTGGCTGATGTCCGCTGCTTTTGGGGCGAGGCGCAACTCGATGCCTTTCTCGCGCAGGCCGATATTCTGATTTGCCTGTTGCCGCTGACGGAGCACACCAAGGGAATTTTGAATCGCCGGGCCTTCGAGAAGCTGCCGCAGGGCGCAGGGATCGTCAACGTCGGGCGGGGCGCGCATCTTGTCGAGCAGGATTTGCTCGACGCGATTGACAGCGGCAGGCTGTCCGGCGCCATTCTTGACGTGTTTGCGCAGGAACCGCTGCCGGCGAACCACCCGTTCTGGCACCACCCGCGCATTATGATAACGCCGCATGTGGCCAGCATGACCCGGCCCCTGAGCGCCGCACGCGCGGTTCTGGGAAATATTCGAAGACATCGACAGGGGCTGCCCATGACAGGTCAAATCGGCCGGGACAGCGGTTACTGACTGGGGCGGCAATCTATGCCGAAATAGTGGAGTGGAAACGCCATATCTGCGCCGAGGCGCCGTGCAATCGGGCGCATCGCTCGCTGCCGATGTATTGTAATTTGACATCTGCTGCCAGAATGGGCGGAAACTTGTAAAGCTGTACGGGCGGTCATGCTGAAGTGCGCAGTTCATCCGGTTCCGTGGGATCTGCGGCCATATTCTGGCCGTGCCGATCCGGTGTCGGCGCGCGGGCCGTACCGGCCGAGGCATGCATGCGCCTAAATCGCCAAAGTCCCTTCGCCAGCCTCACGCGCCGGCAGATGGTCTGGAGCGCGGCCGCCACGGTGGCCGGCGGTTTGATCGCGGGGCCGGCCGCGGCGCGGGCGGGGTTTCCAAAGCGCGGCGGGCGCATCCGCGTCGCCAGCGTCGCCAGCTCGACGGCTGATACGCTCGATCCCGCCAAGGGTGCCCTCTCCACCGATTATGTGCGGCATTACATGTTTTATAGCGGCCTGACGCAGTTCGATGCCAACTTGGTGCCGCAACTGGCCCTTGCAGACTCCATCGAATCCGCCGATCAGGCCCTGTGGACGATCAAGCTCAAGCACGGCGTAGCGTTCCACAATGGCAAGGTCCTTACCGCCAAAGACGTGGCCTTCTCGCTCATGCGCCAAAAGAACCCGGAAACGGCTTCGAAGGCGAAGCCGTTGGCAGACCAGTTTCAAGGCGTGCGGGTGGTCTCGCCGCATGAATTGCAGCTGCAACTGACCGGCCCCAATGCGGACCTGCCGTCGATTCTGGCGACCTCGCACTTCTTGATCATTGCCGATGATACTGCCACTTTCGATAGCGCAAATGGAACGGGCCCGTACAAGTGCAAACTGTTCCGGCCCGGGGTCCGGACGGTCGGCGTACGCAATGAAAACTATTGGAAACCGGGGCACCCATATCTCGACGAGATAGAACTGATCGGCATACCTGACGAGGTATCGCGCGTGAACGCGTTGCTGTCGGGCGACGTGCAGCTCATCAACGCCGTCAATCCGCGTTCAATCCGCCGCATCCAGGCTTCGGCAACCAATACCGTGTTCGAAACGAAATCCGGGCTCTATACCGACATCATCATGCAGCATCGCGAACTGCCGACCTCAAATCCGGATTTCGTGCTGGCGATGAAATACCTTCTTGACCGGGATTTGATCCGCCGCGCCCTGTTCCGCGATTATGGGCTTGTTGGCAATGATCAGCCAATTCCGCCGTTCAACCGCTACTTTCTCGCGGATTTGCCGCAACGGCCATATGATCCCGAACGGGCGAAATTTCTCCTGAAGCGGGCTGGCCTGCTAGGCGTGCGTCTTCCAATGTACGCATCTCCTGCCGCGGAAGGTTCGGTGGATATGGCTTCGGTGCTGCAGGAATCGGCCGCAAACATCGGCCTTCGTCTTGCGGTCAACCGCGTGCCGTCGGATGGCTATTGGTCGAACCACTGGATGAAGCATCCCTTGACCTTCGGCAATACGAACCCGCGCCCGACGGCCGATCTGATATTCAGCCTGTTCTACAAATCGGATGCGCCGTGGAACGAATCAGGGTGGAAAGATGCGCATTTCGACCAGCTTCTGCTGGAGGCGCGCGCCGAGGTGGACGAAGCAAAACGCAAGCGAATATACAGCGATATGCAGGTTCTGGTCCATGAGAAATGCGGCGTCGGAATCCCGGTATTCATCAGCCTGATCGACGCGCACGATCTGCGATTGAAAGGGTATGGCGGGATTCCGATCGGCGGCCTCATGGGATACTCGTTTTCCGAATATGTCTGGTGGGACGGATGACCGTTGCATGCAACGTCGCCGGCTCCTGACAATGGGATTGCAAGGATGAATACCTTAGTTGTTCTCATCGCCAAGCGCCTCGGTGCAGCCGTCCTGACGCTGCTGCTGGTATCGGTCGTGGTATTTTTGATCGCGTCCGCGCTTCCCGGCGACGCGGCGCAGGAGATGCTCGGGCAGAATGCGACGCCGAGCGCGGTCGCGGCCTTGCGCTCGCAGCTTGGTCTCGATCAGCCGGCATATCTGCGCTACCTGCATTGGCTCGGCGGCGTGCTGTCCGGCAATGCCGGACATTCAATGTCGAACAACATGCCGGTGAGCAGTCTGATTGCCAGCCGCCTGCCGAAATCCCTCATTCTGGTCGGCCTCACATCGGCGGTATCGGTTCCTTTCGCGCTGCTGCTTGGCATATTGTCGGCGATGTATCGCGGTTCGCTTCTCGATCGTGCGCTCAATATCGTGACGCTCTCATTGGTCGCGGTTCCTGAATTTCTTGTTGCGTCGCTTGCGGTTCTGCTGTTCGCGGTGGAGCTGCGATGGTTGCCGGCACTCGTTATCGTGCCGGAGAATGCGACCGTGGAGGAATTCCTCAGGGCGTATGCGATTCCGGTTATGACGCTCTGTTTCGTCGTCATGGCGCAGATGGTGCGGATGACGCGCGCCGCCGTTATAAACCAGCTCGACAAATCCTATGTCGAGATGGCGCTGCTGAAGGGCGTTTCGAATACGCGCATTGTATTGTACCACATCATTCCCAATGCCATCGGCCCGATCGCGAACGCTGTGGCATTCAGCATGTCCTATCTGCTCGGTGGTGTGATCATCGTCGAGACGATTTTCAATTACCCCGGTTTGGCGAGCCTGATGGTGGATGCCGTCACAGCGCGCGACATGCCGCTGCTTCTGGCCTGCGCCATGTTGTTTTGCGCCGCTTATCTGCTTCTGGTGCTGGTCGCCGACATTTGCGCCATATTTGCAAATCCCAAGCTGAGGGCCAGATGAGCGGGCATTTCCAGTCATCGCGAACGCCGCCCGGATTTGTGAATCCGCTGTTCGCGCGAGCGGCGATTTCGGCCCTGTTCAAGCTGCCATGGTCAGGCATGGTGGGGCTTCTGCTCGTGCTGTTTTGGCTGTTGCTGGCCACGTTCGGCCCGCTGTTGGCCCCCTACGCTCCTGGCGCTTTCATTGCGCCGGACGTGTTCATGCCATCCAGTTGGCAGTTCCCGCTCGGGACGGATTATCTGGGCCGCGATGTTCTTAGCCGTCTGCTCTTTGGCGCGCGTTATACGGTATGGCTCGCGCTGTCGGCGGCCGTTATCGCAAGCGCGACAGGTAACGCACTGGCTCTGGCGGCGGTGGTGAGCCCGCGTTGGATCGATGAGCTGGCGAGCCGCTTTATGGATGCCCTGATTTCCATCCCCAGCACGATCTTCGCGCTGGTGATGGTGGCGGCCTTTGATTCCTCCTTGTTCATGCTGCTGACGATTGCCGCGATAACCTATGTGCCGGGTGCCTACCGCATCGCTCGTTCTCTGGCTGTCAATCTCAACCAGATGGAATATGTGGAGGTGGCGCGGGCGCGGGGCGAGGGGCGGCTATACATTGCCAGCGTCGAGATATTCCCGAACATGGTCCATCCCATGCTGGCCGATTTCGGGTTGCGCTTCGTTTTCATCGTATTGCTGCTGAGCGGGTTGAGTTTTCTGGGGCTGGGGATTCAGCCGCCAGCGGCGGATCTGGGTTCGCTAGTCAGGGAGAATCTTTCCGGCCTGGGGGATGGTGTCGCTGCTGTTTTCGCGCCCGCCTTTGCGATTGCGACGCTGACGATCGGAGTCAATCTCCTGATTGACAGCTTGCCCGGCTCGCAAGGCCGCGGTCGAAGCGGGGGCGGCGATGCGTGATTTGGTGCGCGTTTTGGGCCTCAATGTTGTTGCCGGTGAAGGCCCGTCGGCCGTTACCATTGCCGGAGACATTGCATTCACGATTCGGAAGGGGCACGTCCTTGCGCTGATCGGTGAATCCGGTTCGGGCAAGACGACGATTGCGCTGGCGCTTGCAGGCTATGCGCGCCGCGGCTGCCGCATCGCGGGCGGCTCGATCAAGATCGGCGACACGGATGTGCTGTCGCTGAACGATAGAGAGTTGCGGGCGTTTCGGGGCAGGAAGGTCTCCTACATCGCACAGAGCGCGGCGGCCGGTTTCAACCCCTCCAGGTCCATCATGAGCCAGGTGATCGAGCCGGCCCTGGTCCATGGGCTGATGACGCGCGGCGACGCCGAGCAAAAGGCTGTGGAGCTGTTCCGTTCGCTCGCCCTGCCGAACCCGGATACGATCGGCCGGCGCTATCCGCATCAGCTTTCGGGCGGGCAACTCCAGCGCCTGATGGCCGCGATGGCGCTGATCACCGATCCCGAACTCGTCATTCTGGACGAACCGACAACGGCACTCGATGTGACGACGCAGATCGAAGTGCTGCGCGTCTTCAAGGCCGCGATCCGTGAACGGGGCAAGACCGCCGTCTATGTTTCGCATGATCTGGCGGTAGTCGCGCAGATGGCGGATCGCATCGTGGTCCTCAATCACGGCCGGATGCGCGAGTGCGGTCCGACGGCTGAGGTGATCGATACGCCGGCCGACAGCTATACCAAATCCCTGATCGCGGCAGCGGCTCCGACCCTGCGGAACTGCGAAGAGAGCGGGTTGGCCGTGCCCGCGCCGCTGCTCGAGATCAAGGGGCTGTGTGCCGGGTACGGTCCGCGCGATTCGCACGGTATGCCCCAGAACCCCGTGCTGCGGGATTTCGAACTCACCATTCGGCGTGGTGCCACGATCGGCGTCATCGGCGAATCGGGTTCCGGCAAATCCACGCTGGCGCGCGTCATCGTCGGGCTTCTGGCGCCGGCGAGCGGCACGATTGCATTCGGTGGGAAGGTCCTGCCGCCCGGCCTGGGCGGGCGCACGCGGGATGCGTTCCGTCGGATCCAGATCGTATTCCAGAACCCGGACACGGCGCTCAACCCTGCGCATACGGTTACGCAGATCATCGGCCGCCCCCTGTCATTTTATCACGGGCTGAAAGGACCGGAGCGCGACGCGCGGATTGCGGACCTTCTGGAGATGGTCCGGCTGCCTGCGGAGTTGGCAACGCGGCGCTGCAGCGCGCTTTCCGGAGGGCAGAAACAGCGTATCAATCTGGCGCGCGCGCTGGCGGCGGAGCCCGATCTGATTTTGTGCGATGAGGTAACCTCGGCCCTGGATACGGTCGTCGGCGCCGCGATCCTCGATTTGATGAGCGAGCTACGGCGCTCTCTCGAGGTCTCCTACATGTTCATCAGCCACGACATCTCAACCGTGCGTTCCATCTGCGATGAAATTGCGGTGCTCTACGCCGGCCGCAAGGTCGAGGCGGCAAGCCGGGCCGCTTTTCTGGAGGAACCGCACCATCCCTATACGAACTTACTGATATCTTCCGTTCCCGAAATGCGTTGTGGTTGGCTCGAAGGTCGGGATCCGGCGAAGCCGCCGCCCGCGTCCGGGCCGGTGCGCGCGGTGCCGGCCGGGTCGCAACTCTGTGATTTCTGGTCGCGCTGTGCAGTTCGCATTGCGGGGATTTGCGACAGGATTCCACCGCCACACCGGCGATTTGCCAGCGGGCACGAGGTTCTGTGCCATGGAACGGAGATGGACTTGACGCCGTCGGCTGCACAGATGGTGAGGCAGGAGACTGTGACATGACATCTGCCCGCTTTATAAGATTGGCCGAAACCGTCCGGCCGAAGGTGACGATCATCCTCGATGGCGTGCCGGTGCAGGCGATGGCCGGCGATACGCTTCTGACCGCTATCCTGTGCGCGACCGGAGAAGTCCGCCGCTCCGAGTTCGGTGACGGCAACCGTGCAGGTTTCTGCCTGATGGGCGCCTGTCAGGATTGCTGGGTTTGGACGGAAGAGGGCGGCAGGTTACGCGCCTGTTCGATGCCGGTGACCGAGGGAATGCGGATCAGCACACGGCAACCGGAGGCGACATGGCCGAACCTCGGGTAATCGTCGTCGGCGCGGGCCCTGCCGGTGTTCGCTGTGCGCAGGCATTGGTCGCGGCAGGAGCCCGTCCGACCGTGATCGACGAGGGGCGGCGCGATGGCGGCCAGATTTTCCGGCGCCAACCGGAGACCTTTACCCGCTCCTACCATGCGCTATACGGCACGGAGGCTGGCCGCGCCGAGGCCCTGCACCGTTCTTTTGATTTGTTGCGCGGCCGCATCGACTACCGCCCGGAGACACTCGTCTGGAATATCGCAGGCGGCGCGGTTTATACGTCCTGCGGTTCCGAACGAACCGCCCTGAGCTATGATGCGCTGATCATCTGCTCCGGCGCCGCCGATCGGCTCATGCCGCTGAAAGGCTGGAATCTTGCGGGCACCTTTACGCTCGGCGGTGCGCAAGTTGCGCTCAAATCGCAAGCCTGCGCCGTGGGCCGGCGTGTGGCCTTTATGGGTACGGGGCCGTTGCTCTATCTCGTGGCTGCACAGTATCTCAAGGCCGGCGCCAACCTCGCAGCAGTGATCGATACCTCGCCGTGGTCGCGCCGTGTCATGGCGCTACCCGGCCTATTGGCGCAGCCCTCGGTGCTCTGGAATGGCGTGGCATTGACGCGGGCTCTGCTGCGCGCGCGCATCCCAGTCTTTCTCGGCGCCGTGCCTATTGCAATTGAAGGTAACCCAGAAAGCGGCGTAAGCGGGCTTTCCTTCAGGGGCCGCGGTGGCCTGCAAACTGTCAGCTGCGACGCGGTGGCCATGGGGTACCATCTGCGGCCGGAAGCGCAGCTTGCCGATCTTGCACAATGCGAGTTCACGTTCGACGAAACCCTGCGCTAGTGGCGGCCGCACATCGACGCTGACGGTCGGAGTTCGGTGCCTAACATCTATCTGGCTGGCGACGGCGCGCGCATCCTGGGCGCGCGCGTGGCCGAACTGAGCGGCCGGCTCGCTGCCCTGGCTGCGCTTCGCGATCTTGGTTGCCGCCAGGACGATGCAGCGATGGTGCGCTTGCGCCGTGAATTGAAGCGCTACCAGAACTTTGCCAAAGGGTTGGCGGCGGCATTTCCATGGCCCGCTCATCAGGCGGCCCTGCTGCCGGACGACGCGGTGGTTTGCCGCTGCGAGGCGGTGACGGCCGGTGAGCTGCGCCGCGTGGTGCGCGAAGCGGGAGCCTGCGAGGCCAATCGCGCCAAGGCGTTCAGCCGTGTCGGCATGGGCCGTTGCCAGGGCCGGTATTGCGGCGATGCCGGGGCCGAAATCATCGCCGCGGCCGCGAAGGTTCCGATTCGGTCGGTGGGCCGGTTGCGCGGTCAGGCGCCCGTTAAACCCCTCAACATCCATGTGCCGGAGGCGCCGGAATGAGCGCATCGGTCATCGAGAACGCCAGCGATGTGGTGATCGTCGGGGGCGGTCTCGTCGGTACGTCCACGGCGCTCTTTCTTCGCAGACGTGGCCGCTCGGTTACGCTGCTGGAATCCGGTCTGGTCGGTCAGCAGGCTTCCGGGACCAATTTCGGCAATGTGCGCCGCCAGGGGCGGCCGCTTCATCAATTGCCGCTGGCGAATAGAGCCAATCCGATCTGGCGGGAGATGAAGGCGCTGATGGGCGCGGACGTCGAGTATCTCGAATCCGGTCATGTTCGCGTTTGCTACCGGAGTTCCCCCGAACTGGTTGGCGAACTGGAGGCATATGCGGCCGAGGCGTGCCAGGCTGGCCTGGAGCTGGAGCTGCTGAGTGGCGATGCGATGCGGCGGCGCTTTCCCTTCCTTGGGCCGGAAGTTTCGGCAGCGTCCTATTCGGCGTGCGATGGTCATGCCAATCCGCGTCTGGCAGCGCCCGCGTTCGCGCGCGCGGCCGTGCGCGCCGGCGCGACGGTCTGCGAAAATGCACGCGTGGCGGTCGTCGAAAAAAACGGCGAGGATTTCCGCGCCGTATGCGATGACGGACGTGCTTTCCGGGCGCCCGTCCTGCTTGTTGCCGCAGGGGCCTGGGGCAGTCTTCTTTCCAGCCAATTCCGCGAGCCCGTTCCCGTCGTCGTCCGCGGGCCGACGATGTCGGTAACCGAACCGGTACCGTACGGCGTGGCGCCGGCGGTTGGTGTTTTCACAAAAGCCAGCAGCGAGTCGGTTTATTTTCGCCAGATACCGCGGGGGAACGTCATCATCGGCGGCGGGCCGCGCGCCGACGCGCATCTCGACTTTCGCCGGGCCAAGGTCGATCCGCGCAATACGCTACATCAGTTCCACCAGCTCGGGCGGCTGGCGCCGGCGCTTGCACGGCTGAATGTCATTCGGGTGTGGAGCGGGGTCGAAGGTTACACGCCCGATGCCTTGCCGGTCATGGGGCCAAGCGGCGGAACGGGCGGACTCTACTACGCATTCGGCTTCTCCGGGTCTGGCTTTCAGATCGCCCCGGCCGTGGGAGAGGTCATGGCGGAACTGATCGACACCGGGACGACGGCGATCGACCTTGCGCCCTATCGTGTCAGTCGCTTTGGCGCGGCCTGAGCGCAGGGCGGCTTGCGGGCGCGCTCAACTGTCGCGCGCAAATTCGATCAGCGCGGTCTTGTAACGCAGGTTTGCTTCGTAGGCCTGCCGGCCGAGATCCTTACCGATCCCGGAGCGTTTGTAGCCGCCGGTGGGCAGGATATAGTCGTTGCTGCGCCCATAACGGTTCACCCAGACGGTGCCAACCTCCAGCGCCCGCGTCGCGCGCAGCGCCTTTGCCACATCGCGCGTATGAACGCCCGCCGCCAGGCCGTAGGGCGAATCATTGGCGAGCTGAAACGCCTGTTCTTCATCGCGGAAAGTCTGCACGGTCAGCACGGGGCCGAAAATCTCCTCTCGCACCGCCAATGCGGTATTGTCGACATTGGCGAGAATAGTCGGCAAGTAATAAGCGCCATCGTTGGGCGAAACTGCGCGCGCGCCACCGGTCATGACCTGCGCGCCGCTGGCGATAGTCCGCTGGACGATGCCATCGATCCGCTCGCACTGGGCATGCGAGATGATCGGCGGCAATGTCGCGCCGGCGCTCCATGTCGGTCCCGGCTCGAGCTTGGCAAAGTGCCCGGAAATCCGTTGTACGAGTTCCTCAACGATGCGTTCCTCGACGATCAGGCGCGATCCGGCCACGCAGACCTGGCCGGCATTCCCGGTAATGGCACGTGCGATGGTGGCCGAAACGCGCTCGAGATTCGATGCGTCGGCGAACACGATCTGCGGGCTCTTGCCGCCCAATTCCAGCGTTACCGGCTTGGTCCCGGATTGCGCGCATGCGGTCATGATCTTTGCGCCGGTCTGCGTCGAGCCGGTGAATGTGACTTTCCCGGGCTTCGGATGGCGGCACAGTGCGTCGCCGACGATCCGCCCGTCCCCCTGTACGATGTTGAATATCCCGGCAGGCAACCCTGCGATGACCGCAAGCTCGGCAAGGCGGACGATGCTGAACGGCGTAAGTTCGGAAGGTTTCAGCACCACAGCATTGCCCGCTGCGATCGCCGGGGCAATTTTCCAGCAGGCCATGACAAGCGGGAAGTTCCATGGCGCGATGGCGCCGACGACGCCGATGGGTTCGCCTATTACGAAGCCGAGCTTGTCGCTCGCCGTCGCTGCCGCCTCGCCACCGAACTTGTGGGCGAATTCGCCAAAGAAGCGGATGGCTTCAGCGCTATAGGGTATGTCTCAGGCAATTGTCTCGCTGATCGGCCTGATCGAGCCGGCGGATTCGAGGGGGGCAAGCGCTCCAACCTCCGCCTCGATCAGGCTGGCCCATTGCCGCATGACGCCAATTCGTTCGCGTGGCGCGATACTGGCCCAGCCGCTGGTAGGAAATGCCCGCGCGGCGCTTTCGACCGCATTGTCGACCTCGTCCGGGGTAGCGCTGCGAATCTCCTGATAGGGATGTGCATCGGAAGGACGCAGGACCGCAGCGGCGCCGCCGTTTCCCGCAACGCGACGGCCGTCGATGAAATGGCCTCCCGCGATATCGAGCGCGTCCAGATCGAATGTGGGCACGGGCCTGTCTCCTGCGGCACTTCGCCGGGAATGAAGCGATTTCCGCTGCGTACTGTCTGGTGCCACAGGTCAGAGCGGTCGCGCACATATCATCGTGTCGCAAGTCGTGCGGCAAATGTCGCGGGTTGGCAGGAACAGGCGCGCGATAATCTTCCGATTTTTTCCCTAAAGCAGCAGCATATGCTTGGTAGGCGGGCCTAGCTTGCGTCAAGTGCCTGGCCTTGCGGTATTTTTGGCAGGATAGGGAGCCGGAAATCTTTGGCGGGAGGCCGCCTTCTTGCGGGCGCACAATGACGAGAAATTCGGCGGGAGGAATAGGAGCCTGCTTTGCAATTACGGGATATGACAGCGGACGACCTCCCTCTGGCGCACGCACTTTCACATGCAGCGGCGTGGCCCCATCGTCTTGAGGACTGGAAATTTCTTTTCCGCCTCGGCCGTGGCATCGTCGCCGAGGCGGACCACGTCGTCATAGGAACCGCCATGGGACGGCCGTTCGGGGACGACGCTGCTGCGATCGGGATGGTGATCGTTTCGCCAGCTCATCAAGGCAAGGGAATCGGCCGTCGGCTGATGAGCGCAATTGCCGAGCGCCTGGGCGCGAAGACCATGGTTCTCAACTCGACCCGGGACGGCGCACCGCTCTATTCCCGCTTCCATTTCAACGAAGAGCGCACTATTCACCAGCATCAGGGCGCAGCATTTTCCGTGCCGGTTATCGCATTGCGAGCCAACGAACGCATCCGGCCTATGGGGCAGGCCGATCGCGCAGCGTTGATAGCACTCGATCAGGAAGCGACCGGTCTGCCGCGTGCGGCCCTTGTGTCCGAACTCCTGAAAAAGGGAAAGTGGGTCGTGCTGGATCGTGACGACCGGCTTACGGGCTTCGCGACGTTTCGCAGGTTCGGCCGGGGATATGTCATCGGCCCCGTGGTCGCGCCGGACCTTAACGGCGCAAAGGCATTGATTTCGCATTGGCTCGGTTCGAACACCGGCATGTTCACGCGCCTGGATATTCCCGCAGAGAGCGGCTTATGCGACTGGCTGAGCAATCTGGGCATCGTGCATGTCGATCAGGTGACAGGCATGAACGCGGGTCCGGCGCCGGTCCGCGGAACCTCCGTCCGCACGTTTTCGCTCGTCAGCCAGGCCTTGGGCTGAATTCGAATAGCCCCCTTCGGCGTTAAGCCGCCCCATTCGTTGCAATCATGAAGTGGTGTCGAGATGACAAGCCCGGATCTCGTTGACAAGGCCCTTTTCCGCGATCGTGCATTCATTGCGGGGTGTTGGATTGGAGCGGCCGACGGCAGGGTCTTGAACGTCGTCGATCCCGCTACCGGAGAAATCATCGGAACGGTTCCCGATTGCGGAACGAACGAAACACGACAGGCCATCTCTGCGGCCGCGGCAGCCTTGCCGGCGTGGCGGGCGCGGACGGCCGGCGATCGTGCCGCGATCCTCGAACGCTGGCATGCGCTTGTTGTCGCCAATGCGGACGACCTCGCACGCATCATGACCGCCGAGCAGGGAAAGCCTTTGGCGGAAGCCAAAGGCGAGGTACTCTATGCTGCGTCTTTCATCAAATGGTTTGCGGAGGAAGGACGTCGCATAGGCGGCCACAGCGTGCCATCGCCTCATGTCGATCGCAGAATACTGGTTTGGAAAGAGCCGGTTGGTGTCGCTGCTGCCATAACGCCATGGAACTTCCCGTCTGCGATGATTACGCGCAAATGCGCGCCCGCGCTCGCTGCCGGATGCGCGGTTGTCGCCAAGCCGTCGGAGTTGACGCCCTATTCAGCGCTTGCGCTGGCCCATCTTGCCGAGCGCGCAGGTGTTCCCGCCGGGGTACTCAATGTTGTGACGGGGCTACCAGAGGCAATAGGTTCCGAACTCGCTACGAACACGGCTGTGCGCAAGATTTCCTTCACCGGATCGACGCGCGTCGGCGCCCTGCTGATGCGCCAGTCGGCTGACTCCATCAAGCGGATCAGCCTCGAACTGGGCGGCAATGCACCGTTCATTGTGTTCGATGACGCCGATGTGGAGGCGGCCGTCGCGGGTGTGATTGCCTCCAAGTTCCGCAACGCGGGGCAGACTTGCGTATGCGCCAACCGTATTCTGGTGCAGGGCGCGATCTATGACGAATTTGCCGCCCGGCTCGGCCGGATGGTGACGGAAATGAGGGTCGGTGACGGGCGTACGCCGGGTGTGGTGATTGGGCCGCTCATCAATGCGCCGGCGATCGCAAAGGTCCGGGACCATATTGCGGACGCCTGCGCAAAAGGGGCGAAGGTGTTTGCGACCGCACCTTGCGATGTCTCCGCGGATCGGTTCGTGGCTCCAGTCGTTCTTACCGATGCCGCCGCCGATATGCGTCTTGCGCATGAGGAGACCTTCGGGCCGGTCGCGCCGCTATTTCGCTTCCGGGACGAAGCCGAAGCCGTGGCGCTAGCAAACGACACGTCCTACGGGCTCGCCAGTTACTTCTACACCGAAAACCTGCATCGCGCCTGGCGCGTGGCCGAGCGCCTCGAAGCGGGTATGGTCGCGCTCAACACCGGCTCTATTGCGATGGAGATGGCGCCCTTCGGCGGCATCAAGCAGTCAGGTCTCGGCCGCGAAGGCGGCCAGGCAGGTATCGAGGAATATCTCGAAGCCAAGAGCTTTCATATCGGCGGCCTGAAACTCCAGGAGCAATAGGTCGTGGCGCAAACCGGCTTGGGGGGAAGAACGCACCTACCGCATCGCGGTGATTCCCGGCGAACGGATCGGCAAGGAAGTTGTGCCCGAAGCCGTGGGCGTGCTCGAACGTGCGGCGGCGCTTTACGGCTTCCGGATCGAGCAGCGGTGGCACGATTTCGCCAGTTGCGACTACTATGCGCGCCACGGTCGGATGATGCCCGAGGATTGGCGAGATCGGATCGACCGCTCCGACGCGATCTTTTTCGGTGCCGTCGGCTGGCCTGATACGGTCCCTGACCACGTCTCGCTCTGGGGTTCGCTGTTACAGTTCCGGCGCACCTATGATCAATATGTCAATTTCCGGCCGGTCCGCTTGCTGCGGGGCATTTCCTCGCCGCTCGCGGGACGGCAACCTGGCAGCATCGATTTCTGGATCGTGCGCGAGAATACGGAAGGGGAATATTCGGCGGCGGGTGGACGCCTGTTTGAAGGCACCGAACGTGAACTGGCGATTCAGGAAACGGTGATGACGCGGGTGGGCGTCGACCGCGTCCTGCGCTACGCCTTCGCGCTGGCCGGCAGCCGCCCTGCAAGGCATCTGACGTCGGCGACGAAGTCGAACGGAATATCCATAACGATGCCGTTTTGGGACGAACGTGTCGCCGCAATCGCGGGCGAATACCCGGATGTTCGCTGGGACAAATATCACATCGGCATCCTGGCCGCGCAATTCGTACGCCACCCCGATCGCTTCGATGTCGTCGTGGCTTCCAACCTCTTTGGCGATATATTATCGGACTTGGGGGCTGCCTGCACCGGAACGATCGGCGTGGCGCCATCGGCAAACATCAATCCAGAGCGCAAATGGCCGTCGCTTTTCGAG
>Ga0307375_10003869_pt1 | contig 14482 bp, 15 predicted proteins | sample TR1MG_FD_202531 | JGI IMG/M metagenome (GOLD analysis project Ga0307375, IMG submission 202531) | Soil microbial communities from Risofladan, Vaasa, Finland - TR-1 | ecosystem: Environmental > Terrestrial > Soil > Coastal area > Acid sulfate soil | place: Finland: Risofladan, Vaasa | collected...
CCAGGCCGAGCAGCGTGGCTGCCGGTGCGAGGGTGATGTAGCGTTTCTCCCAGGTCAGGCGCATGCCCAGCACATTCTGCTGGCCGCCGAATTCGCCGTGGCACACGATGCCGTAATCGGGGATCGCTCCGGCATCCGATCCGGCGAACGGACCGGTCAGCGCAAAGCAGGGCACTTCCTGACCCTTCGCCAGCCGATGCAGGTATTTTTCCTTTTGCTCTTCCGTACCGTAGTGCAGCAACAGTTCGGCCGGTCCCAGGGAATTCGGCACCATCACCGTCACGGCGGCCGTGCCGCTGCGCGAAGCGACTTTGCTCACGATCGCCGAGTGACCCTGTGCGGAAAACTCCAGCCCGCCGTAACGCTTCGGAATGATCATCCCGAAAAAGCCCTTGTCCTTGATGAATTGCCAGACTTCGGGAGGCAGGTCGGCGCGATTGTGCGTGATGTCCCAATCGTCCAGCATGGCACACAACTGCTCGACCTCGTTGTCCAGGAAGAGCTGCTCCCGCTCACCCAATCCGCATTTTGGAAAGGCCAGCAACTTGCCCCAATCAGGATTGCCGCCGAACAGTTCCCCATCCCACCATACTGTACCGGCATCAATCGCTTCCTGTTCGGTGGCGGAAATTTGCGGCAGGACTTTCCGGAAAATCTTGAATACCGCGGCGCTGATCACATTGCGGCGCAGGTAAGGAATACCGAACAGCGCAACAAACAGAAACAGCGCTGCGCCGATCAAGATCAGTACGTTATCTGAGAAACGCGCCACGATCGCGATCACCGGTACCACCACGATGATGGCCAATACCCAACTGGTGATCGAAGCACGGAAAAATGCCAGCAAGATGAAAACGGTCAGAGCAACCAGAACGGTAATTATCATGATAATTGCATCTCCCGAATTATTATTTTGTGTACTACCACTTTAGCGCGATACCGCAACCAGCACAATGACAAGCAATCCGTTCACGTTGGCATAACAACCATTTCTTCGCCCGGCCATATAAGGCTATTTCATTTGTCCATGATCCGCTCGATACGCCGGTCCGGCACCAGCCACATGATGGCAACCAGTACATAGAGCGCGTCTGCCAGCCACTGATTCCAGAATGCTGCCAAAATTCCGATGGCATATAACAATGGTGAAATTTTTCCCTTCCAATCATTGCCGACTGCCTTCGCCAGCAGCGACTCCCTGCCGCCGCTCGCCGCGATAATGATATTCTGCAATATCCAGTATGCGATCGCGGCCATCAGCAGCAGCACCCCATACAACGCTGTCGGCAGCGCGGCGAAATGATTCTCGCCCATCCAGCCGGTCACAAAGGGAATGAGCGACAACCAGAACAACAAATGCAGGTTCGCCCACAGTATCCCGCCGCTGACATGCTGCACCGTATGCAGCATGTGGTGGTGATTGTTCCAGTAAATGCCCAGGTAGACGAAACTGAGCACGTAGCTCAAAAAGACCGGCAGCAACGGCAGCAATGATTCGAGATCGGAACCGTGCGGCACTTTCAGCTCCAGCACCATGATGGTGATGATGATGGCGATCACGCCGTCACTGAACGCCTCCAATCGTGTCTTGCCCATCGTATCCCTTTCGTTGCGGACCTAACGCATCCGGTTGACAGCATCCTCGACACGATCCACCGGGATGATTTCCATGCCGGCGATCTTTTGCTTTGGCGCATTGGCCTTGGGGATGATCGCATGGGTAAAACCCAGCTTGGCGGCCTCTTTCAGCCGTTCCTGACCGCGCTGCACCGGACGCACTTCCCCGGCAAGACCGACCTCGCCAAACACGACCAGCTTTTCAGGCAGCGGCTTGTTCTTCAGCGAAGACACGATCGCAAGCAGCACGGCAAGATCGGCACCCGGCTCGGTGATCTTCACCCCGCCCACCGCGTTGATGAATACATCCTGGTCAAAGCAGGCGATGCCGGCATGGCGGTGCAGCACCGCGAGCAGCATCGCCAGGCGGTTCTGTTCCAGACCCAGCGACAAACGCCGCGGGCTGGGAGAATGGGCCTCGTCGAGCAGCGCCTGTATCTCGACCAGCAACGGGCGCGTGCCCTCCTGCGTCACCATCACACAGGAACCGGCGACCTGCGCGCCGTGTTGCGACAGGAACAGCGCGGACGGATTGCTCACTTCGCGCAGTCCTTTCTCGGTCATCGCGAACACGCCGAGTTCGTTCACCGCGCCGAAGCGATTCTTGAATGCGCGCACCAGACGGAAACTGGAATGGGTGTCGCCCTCGAAATACAGCACCGTGTCCACAATGTGCTCCAGTACGCGCGGCCCGGCCAGCGCCCCTTCCTTGGTGACGTGGCCGACCAGAATCATGGTGATGTTGCCGCCCTTGGCGACACGGGTGAGTTGCGCCGCACATTCGCGCACCTGTGATACCGAGCCGGGCGCCGAGGTCAACTGGTCGGAATACACGGTCTGGATCGAATCGATCACCACCACGTCCGGCTTTTCCTGCGCAATGGCTGCCTGAATCTGTTCCAGCTGGATTTCGGCGAGCAGGTGCATGCCGTGGGCATCCAGCGCCAGCCGCTTGGCGCGCAATGCGATCTGCTGGGTCGATTCCTCGCCGCTCACATACAGCACTCTTTTGTGCGAGGACAAATGCGCCAGCGTCTGCAGTAACAGCGTGGATTTGCCGATGCCGGGATCGCCGCCGATCAGCACCACTGCGCCCTGCACCAGCCCGCCGCCCAGCACGCGATCAAATTCGACGATGCCGGTGGCCGTGCGAGGCACCTCTGCAGCCTCCACCTCGGCAAGCTTCTGCACTTTTCCACTTGCCGCAAGCGCATTGAACCGATTTTTTCCGCTCGCCGCAACTTCCGCCACGCTCTCGACCAGGGTGTTCCATGCGCCGCAATGCGGGCACTGACCCTGCCACTTGGATACCTGCCCGCCGCATTCAGTACAGGAGTAAATCGTTTTTGGTTTTGCCATGTTTATTTTTTATTTGGCTTTTTAGTGGCTAGCCGGAGGAGTTTGATGCCGGTTATCGAGCCCCACCTATGCGGGGGCTATTATTCAATATTTGAGCGGTCGCATAAAGAACCAGCACAAATCTCGCGCGTGTCCAACAGGTTTATTTGCCCAGCAGCCCCAGTCCGATCATGTTGTTCACCATGACTTTGATGTAGGACTTGATGAGATTCTTATCCGAGTCGTTTATTCCCGTATCCGATGATGCAGCCCAGATCAGCTTGTCGGTCTTTGCATCATACAGGTTGGTCTCGATGACTGCATATTCGTCGTTGGTGATATAACCCGGCGTGTACATGTAACGGTAGCCGTAAACGTAATAGTTCGGCCAGGTATCGTAATACGGCGGCGGATAATAGGGTGTACCCGGCACATAAACCTGAACGACTTTCTTGCTGACCAGCCGGGTGATCAATACCGCATCCGCGCCCAGCTCGGCCACTTTTTTCGCGATCACCGCCTGGTCGCCCTGTTGCGCATCGGTCAGAACGGTATAGCTCGCAATCGCAGATGTGCCATGCGCTTCCAGCTGGCGGACAAATTCGTCCTCGAACAGCCTTCTGTTGAGCGGGCTCCTGGCCATGCCGATGACCAGAATCTTGGCGGGGCGTGTCTGGTATGACGGGTCTTTCCACACCGAGGTAAGCTGTGTCGAGGCACAAGCCGAGAGCAGCAAGGCTAGGGGTATCAGATAAACCAGTGGATTACGTAAATAATGCAGCATTTTTTGCGCTCCTTTTCCCGGCGATAGACACGCAAAGCATACGCCGGTTCAACACTCCATACCATCATGTCAACTCACCCCTGAGTCACTTGATGTTTGGCCAGAAATTTATCCAGCTGGTTGGCGAATTCCCGGCGGTCGCCCTGGCTGAAAATCGGCGGACCACCCGTCTCCACACCGCTGCCGCGCAAGCCATCCATGAAATTACGCATGGTCAGCCTTTCCTTGATCGTGTCAACGGTATAGAGCTCCCCGCGCGGATTCAAGACATGACCGCCCCGCGCGATCACATCCGCGGCCAGCGGAATATCGGCTGTGATCACCAGGTCGCCCCGCTCGACCAACTCGGCGATCCTGTTATCGGCCACGTCAAAACCAGCCGGCACCTGCATGGCGCGTATAAACCGCGAAGGCGGACAATACAGCGCCCTGTTCGCAACCAGCGTCAGCTGGATTTGCCGCCTGTCAGCGGCACGAAACAGGATTTCCTTGATAACCTTTGGACACGCATCGGCATCCACCCAAATCTGCATTACCTGCCTCCCTGTGCCGGGCTGGTTGCAATAACCACCGGCAATATTGATCAACGAATTCGTACAGTATCGCCGTTTGCCCAATTTCGCAGCAACACGATTATCATCCCCGGGTATTTAGATCGAATCTCAACGACAGCATGCTAGAATCTTCGCAACTACTGCAAGGGCTATTTCAAAATAGCCGGGATGAATTTCACCACTCCGCCGATCGGGATTGGCTGTAGTTGTTTGCAAGTTCAGAAACTTATAATTCACGAGGACAAACATAAATGAAATACTTTAATATACTGGCTGTCGCATTTGCCCTATCGTTATCCATGACATCATTCAATGCAACAGCCTCTGAAGCACATGCAGCAAAAGAACGGGTGGTAATACAGGTTAGCGATGCCGATACCGGAAAATGGAACCTGGCGCTCAACAACGCGAATAATGTGCAACATGCATTGGGAGCGAACAATGTTGATATCGAGATTGTCACCTACGGCCCCGGAATAGGCATGCTCAAGATGGATTCTCTCGTCGGCAATCGGATCGACCAGGCAAAAGAGGCGGGTATCGCCATCGTGGCCTGCCAAAATACCATGAGAAGCATGAAGCTGACCGATGCAGACATGCTGCCGAATACCAGCTATGTCCCATCCGGCGTTGTTGAGGTCATCAAAAAGGAACGGGAAGGCTACGCTTACATTCGCCCCTGACCCGCACCGGGCAGATGATCCTGTTGCAATGCCGGACAGGCTGCCTGTCCGGCATTGCAACATCTGTTGACTGGATGTGGAGCAAAAGCAAACAGGGTTGCAAGCAACCGGGTCACTTCATTTTTGAAGGCAGCCTGATCGTCTCGCCGCCCACCATGAACACCCCCTTGCCCTGATGATGCAGGGTGCGTGAATTCTTCATTGCGGGGTCTATCCACGCCTTGACCACCTCCAGCACGAAGAAGTTGTACCGGTTCACCAGCCTGCTATCGGCAACCCTGCATTCGAGATTGGCGTAGCATTCGGCAATCAGCGGCGCTTCCACCTGCGAGGCGGGCAGCGGCGTCAGTTTGAATTTCCTGAACTTGTCCACTTTCTTTCCGGAACAATTGCCGACCCCCACCACCTGCTTTGCCAGTTCCACAGTCGGGATACTGATCACACATTCTTTGCTCGCGACCAATGCATCAAAGCTGTAGTTGCGGCCGCTGATCACGCAGCCCACCAGCGGCGGCACGAACTCCATCATCGTGTGCCACGACTGCGTCATGATGTTCGCCCTGCCCTTGTGCGCGGTGGTTACCAGCACCACCGGCCCGGGTTCAAGCAGGCGGTATACGTTGGACAAGGGAAAAGTTTTTTTTGCCATCGCTGTAACTCCTTTCGCCATGAATCCCGAAATTTGCACCGTTATGATACGCCCTCGCGTAAAATCGGCAGCGAATCATAATGCTGTTCCCAGCCAATCGCCATCCCACCATTAGCCCGGATAAATTTCCCTATCGTGTCCCTGGAAGTCGAACGTTTTTTCTCCGAACAAAGCCCGCTTTCCGCTGAAGTTGCGTCGTTCCGCCCGCGCGCGCAACAGCGCGAGATGGCGCTCGCCGTTGCCGAGGCGATACGCGATAACGCGATCCTCGTGGTCGAGGCGGGAACCGGTACCGGCAAGACTTTTGCCTATCTGGTGCCCGCGCTGCTCGCGGGCGGCAAGGTGATCATCTCGACCGGCACCAAGAACCTGCAGGACCAGCTGTTCCAGAAAGACCTGCCTATGGTGCGCGATGCGCTCAAGGCGCCGGTTTCGGTGGCGTTGCTCAAGGGGCGCGCCAACTATGTGTGCCACTATCATCTGGAACGCGCTTTGAACGACGGCCGTTTTGCGACGCGCGAAGACATCAAGCATCTGGGCAAGATCAAGCAATATGCCAAGGTCAGCGATTCCGGCGACAAGAGCGGCCTGTCGGACGTACCCGAAAATGCACCGATCTGGATGCAAGTCACCTCGACGCGCGACAACTGTCTCGGCCAGGAATGCCCCAACCACAAGGAGTGCTTTGTGCTCAAGGCGCGTACCGAGGCGATGAAAGCGGACATCGTGGTGGTGAACCATCACCTGTTTTTCGCCGATGTGATGTTGCGCGACGAGGGCGTGGCGGAACTGCTGCCGGCCTGCAACACGGTGATCTTCGACGAGGCGCACCAGTTGCCGGAGACCGCCAGCCTGTTTTTTGGAGAGACTTTGTCCACTTCGCTGCTGCTCGATCTGGCGCGCGACACGCGCCTCGAGGCGGCGGCCGGTGCAAAGGATTTCGCGGCGCTGCCCAGGGCATGCGACGAACTGGACAAGGCCGCGCGCGACTTGCGGCTGGTGTTCAAAAAGGAAGGCCGGATGCCCGCCACCGCGACGGAAAACTTCAAGGAATTTGCGCCTGCGCTGAAGATTCTGGGTGAGAAGCTGGCGCAGCTGTCCGGCCTGCTGGAAAAACAGGCGGAGCGCAGCGAAGGCCTGGAAAACTGCTGGCAGCGCACACAGGCGCTGGCGCAACAACTCAAGCTGTGGCAAACAGGCGACGAACCCGGCCAGGTGCGCTGGCTTGAAGTTTTCCACCATTCGCTGCAACTCAATACCACGCCGCTGTCCATCGCCGAAATTTTCGAGAAGCAGATCGCCGGCAGCGCGCGCGCCTGGATATTCACCTCCGCAACGCTGGCGGTAAAACAGGATTTTTCGCACTACCAGGGCGAGATGGGCCTGTTCAAGGCGAAGACCGCGTGCTGGGACAGCCCGTTCAACTATGCCGAACAGGCGTTGCTGTATGTCCCCGCCAATATGCCGGAACCGAACAGCGAAGGCTATACCGAGGCGGTGGTGCAGGCCGCGTTGCCGCTACTCGAAGCGAGCAGGGGTCGCGCATTTTTTCTGTTCACCAGTCTGCGCGCGATGCAGCGCGCCCATGAGATTCTGCAGGCGGAATTCGACCGGCGCGGCTGGGACTTTCCGCTGCTGCTGCAGGGCGAAGGCTCGCGCAACGAGTTGCTGACGCGCTTTCGCTCGCTCGGCAACGCGGTGCTGCTCGGCAGCCAATCGTTCTGGGAGGGGGTGGACGTGCGCGGCGAAGCCCTGTCGCTGGTGATCATCGACAAGCTGCCGTTCGCCCCGCCAGACGATCCGGTGCTGGCGGCGCGCATCGCGCAGCTCAACAAACAGGGACGCAACGCGTTCATGGAATACCAGTTGCCGCGCGCCATCATCGCCCTCAAGCAAGGCGCGGGAAGACTGATACGCGATGAATCCGACCGCGGCGTGCTGATGATCTGTGATCCGCGCCTTATCAGCAAACCCTATGGCAAACGCGTCTGGCAGAGCTTGCCGCCAATGAAGCGCACCCGGGTCGCAGCGGAAGCGGTTGCATTTTTCGATACCGTTTGATCCCTGACTGCATTCCGGGAACCCATATTCGCTTGGCGCAACTCACCCGCATACGTCCAACACGCGACAAGAATTTGTCGCACCATTGGGCTGGTGGTAAAACGACACTCACCGATCGCAGCGCGACGGATAAATCTGCCCGCCACCCGAAATATTTGTTACCAAATGTGACGCCGGCGGGCAAATAAATATTGATAAACCGACAATACGAAGCGGTAGAATAACCGCTTGGTTATTACAGTTTATACCGAGCATACTTGTTTGCGGCTCTTTGACAAAGCCAACAGCACACGCAAGGACTCGTCCGGCACATTTCCACGGTTTAGATGCAGCCGGTTTGCCACCGTTTGCTTGCCTGGCAGGCTATACAATTGTTTCACCAGCCTGATGGCCGGTCGTATGGAAGGCCGGGGTTATGTTATTTTTAAGGAGGGCAAGATGGGTGAATTAAGTATCTGGCACTGGCTGATCGTATTGCTGGTGATCGTATTGGTCTTCGGCACCAAGAAACTGCGCAACGTCGGCAGCGATCTCGGTAGCGCAGTAAAGGGCTTCAAGGAAGGGATGCGCTCCGATGATGAAGCGGCCAGACAAATAAAAGAGAACCGTCAGGCCAGCGACATCGACAGCGAAGTCATCGACAAAAATCGCACCAAAAACTGAGGATATTCTTGCCGAATTCCGGAACACGCTGCATATGACACATTATGACTGGGTCGCGGAATTTGGCATTATGGGCAATACCAGTTTGACCAGCAAACCGCCCGTCTCGTTGTCCCCCAGAATGAATTCCCCGTCGTGCAAACGCGCGGCACGTTCAACGATGGCCAATCCCAGACCCGATCCGGTTGAATTGCTGCGTGCGGATTCCAGCCTGACGAATGGTCGTTTCACCGTTGCATGCTGTGCGTGGGGAATGCCGGTGCCATGATCCGCCACCGCGATCATGATATTGCCCTCCTCCCGCCAGAGTCGCACGGTGATTTCGCCCCCGCCGTGCTTGATCGCGTTATCCAGCAGGTTGGAGAGTGCGCGCTTCAATAGCAGGGGCCTGACCGGAACCGAAATGCCATCGCGCAACTCAAGCGTCAACTTACGGGCTTGCGCGGAAAACTGTTGCGCAACCTCCTGGATCAATAATTTTAAATCTGTCTTTACCCTTGCTTCATTTTCGTCGAGGCGCGCATAGTCGAGGAATTGCTGAATCACCGCATCCATCTGCTCCACATCTGCAACCAACCCCTCGCGCAACGATTCATCCGCGCTCAATTCTGCGGCGATACGCACCCTGGCCAGCGGTGTGCGCAAATCATGCGAAATACCCGCCAGCACCAGCGCGCGTTCGCGCTCATTGGCCGCAAGATCGGCAGACATCTGGTTGATGGCGCGTGATACCGTGACGATTTCCTGTGCCCCGCTTTCGGGAAGCGGCTGCGGCCAGGTTCCCTGTCCCACCTGCAAGGCGGCCTGTGCGATCCGCTTCAGCGGGCGCGTTATCTGCTGCGCGGTGAAATATGCGCCGGGCAGCGCCAGCACCAAAACCAGCAGGCTCCAGGGCAGCAGCACCTCGGATACCGGCTGCTCGAAACGATCCTTGGGCAGTGCAATCCAGAACTCTTCGTGACCGATGAAAAAGCTTACCCACAAGGCTTCCTCGCCGTTTCTTTCGGATGCAAAACGGGTGTTGCTGCCCAATCTATTGCGCACTTTCTCCATCATCAGGCGCATTTCTTCCGGGTGATCCGGCAATGGCCTGAGCACATCGGTGCTATCCGCCATGTGCAGACGCAATCCTTCCGATCCGGCCAATTCAGCGAGCAGTGCGGAACGCCATTCGGGCGCAGCAGACAACACGGCTGCCCGGGTCAGGTTGACCACAGACACCACCAGTTGCGCCATCTGCTTTGCGTGCGGTTCCTGCTGCACCTGTCGGAATATCACCACTGAAGCCACAAGTGACAACACAATCAATACAGCAATGATCAAAAATGACCGGGCCAGCAAAGACCTCGGCGAATGAATCAAGGGCTGACTCCGTCAGGGACGAACACATACCCGTGTCCCCACACTGTCTGGATGAAACGCGGCTTGGCCGGATCGGGCTCGATCAGCTTGCGCAGGCGCGATACCTGCACATCAATGGCACGGTCAAACGGATCATGATCCCGGCCGCGGGCAAGCTCCATCAGCTTGTCGCGTGACAGCGGCTGGCGCGGATGCATAACCAGGGTCCTGAGCAACGCGAATTCCCCGGTGGACAGGGAGATTTGCTCGCCGCTTCTTGTCAGCACGCGCGTGGCCAGATCCAGTTCACAGTCGCCAAACGCGACACTTTTTTCCTCGATTTCGGGTGCACCGACCGGCTGCAATCCCTTGCGGCGCAAAACCGCATGGATGCGCGCCACCAGCTCGCGCGGGTTGAACGGCTTGGGCAGATAATCGTCTGCGCCCATTTCCAGACCGACGATACGATCGATCTCGTCGCCCTTGGCGGTGAGCAGAATCACCGGGACGTTCTCGCTTGCACCGCGCAACCGGCGCAAAATCGCCAACCCGTCTTCGTCCGGCAGCATCAAGTCCAGCACCAGCAAGTGATAGCGCTTTAGTGTCAGGGCCTTGTCCAGGGATTTGCCGTCGCCTACCGCCTTGGCCTCGAAACCCTGCTCGGACAGATAGCGCAGCAACAGCTCGCGCAAACGGGCATCGTCATCAACAATCAGAATACGCTGTGCAATAGTCATGACCGAATGATACACAGAAGAGGCATCAGGTTGCTATCTGTTGTACGGCCGATACAAATATTTACAACTTTTGCACCAAAAAAAACACTTTGTTTACAGGCTCGCACTACCATACGAAGCGTTCATGGTTGAGTAGCTGATCGTTTTGGGAAAAATTCATGAATAAATTGCCTAAAATCACTACAAAACCGCCAGACATGACACTTGAGAAGCATCCCGCCATTCCGCTAATCCAGCAAAAAACCGTGAATAAGCGGTTGGTTATAATTGTTGCGGCCATCGCTGCCTGGTTTAGCCTTATCGCGCTGGCAACCGGCACCCCGAATCTGAAGGGCGTTCCACCCGCAGCCGCTTCGGACACAGCCGGTGCGCACAAACTCACCTTTCAGGAACACATCGAGCGCATGAAATCCATGACGCCGGCGCAGCGTATTAATGAACGTGAACTGTTGCGCCAGGAGATACAAAATATGTCCCCTGGGCAACTTGCCGAGCAACGAAAGGACATTCGTGAACACTGGGAACAAATGCCACCCGCGGAGCGCGAACAAATTCGTGTGTTGCTGCAAGAGCACTGGAAAAACATACCGCCCGAACAACGCGAGGAACGCCGCAAGGAAATGCGCGAACATTTCAAAGACATGTCGCCGGAACAACGCCAGCAGTTCAAAAGCGACTTGAACAAGCGGGATGGCATGTCTCCGCAGAGCGGCGATTATCCGGGCGGCAAGGTCGATGGCCCCGGGAGTCTGGGCAAGGGGTAACCCCCACCCGAAAAGGTCAGGAAAACAATTGCGGTTCGACGATCTCAGCCCACAGATCGTGGGTATCCGAATCTGTAATCTTCACTTCAACAAGATCTCCGGGATTCAGTGATGATCCGTTGTCAATGTACACCACGCCATCAATTTCAGGCGCGTCTGCGGAACTGCGCGCAACCGCGCCATCCTTGTCCACTTCATCCACCAGTACCTTCATCGTCTTGCCGATCTTGCGTTTCAGCCGCTGTTCGCTGATTCCCTCCTGTAGCAGCATCAGCCGCTCCAGGCGCTCTTGCTGCAACTCGGGCGGGATGTGATCGGGCAAAGCATTCGCCACAGCACCTTCCACCGGGGAGTAAGCGAAAGCGCCAACGCGATCGAGCTGCGCCTGATTCAGAAAATCCAGCAGCTCTGCGAATTCTGCTTCGGTCTCGCCCGGGAAACCGACGATAAAAGTGCTGCGCAAGGTAATGTCCGGGCAGATTTCGCGCCATTGTTTGATGCGCGCCAGTACATTCTCGCTGCTGGCCGGACGCTTCATCAGTTTCAGGATGCGCTGGCTGGCATGCTGGAACGGGATGTCCAGGTAGGGCAGAATCTTGCCCTCGGCCATCAGCGGGATCACTTCGTCCACGTGCGGATAAGGATAGACATAATGCAGGCGCACCCACGCGCGCGCTCCATCGGGTGTTCTCAGTTCGCCCATCGCTGCCGCCAGCTCGGTCATGCGGCTCTTGAGCGGCTTGCCGCCCCAGAAGCCGGTGCGGTATTTCACGTCAACACCATACGCGCTGGTGTCCTGCGAGATCACCAGTAATTCCTTGACGCCGGCATTGACCAGGTTCTGCGCTTCCTGCATCACATCGCCGACCGGGCGACTGACCAGATCCCCGCGCATGCTGGGGATGATGCAGAAGGTGCAGCGGTGATTGCAGCCCTCGGAAATTTTCACATAGGCGAAATGTTTGGGTGTGAGCCGTATTCCCTGCGGCGGGACCAGATCAGAATAGGGATCATGCGGTTTGGGGAGATGCCGGTGCACAGCGTGCATCACCTCGTCTGCTGCATGAGGGCCGGTCACGGCGAGCACGCTGGGATGAGCCTGTTTCACCACGTCGCCCTTGGCCCCCAGGCAACCGGTCACGATCACCTTGCCATTTTCTGTCAGTGCTTCACCGATCGCCTCCAGTGACTCAGCCACCGCGCTGTCGATGAAACCGCAGGTATTGACCACCACCAGATCGGCATCCTGATAGCTCCCGGAAATCAGGTAGCCCTCGGCACGCAAACGGGTGAGGATGTGTTCGGAATCCACGGTCGCTTTCGGGCAACCGAGCGAAACGAAACCGACTTTGGGTATGGAATTTTTGTTCATCATGGGGTTGCCTTATTCGGAGACCAGGAGCTGGACCAGGAATATCGAAGATATGCCCAGCGCGATCAGCACGACCTGCTCCAGCGTGTCGCGCAAAGTGGTGAGTTTATGCAGTCCGGGAATCAGGTCGGCGACTGCCACGTAGATCATGCTCGCCGCGGCCAAAGCCAATAGAATCGGCACGATACTCTGCATGGATTCCAATGCGTAATAGGCCAGCACACCGCCCAATAAGGTGGCCAGGCTGGACACCAGATTGACCAGCAAAGCCTGTGCCTTGGTGTAACCGGAATGCAGGAGGACCATGAAATCGCCGACTTCCTGGGGTATCTCATGCGCGATGATCGCCAGAGCGGTGACGATACCCAGATTCACATCTGCCAGGAATGCGGCGGCGATGATGATACCGTCGACAAAATTGTGAAAAGTGTCGCCCACCATGATCATGGTGCCGCTGCGGCCATGCTCGTTGGGCACAACTGGCTCATGCGCTTCGCAATGATCATGGTGGCAATGGCGCCACAGCAATATTTTTTCCAGCGTGAAAAAAATCAGTATGCCCGCCAGCACCGCGCCGCTGACCGTTGAAACACTGCTGGCCAGTTTCAGCGCTTCGGGCAATATCTCCAGAAATGCCGCGCCCAGCAATGCCCCGATTGCGTAACTGACCAGTGAGTTGACCCAATGCGCGCGCGCATTCAACGCGAACAGCGCGGCGCCCAGCACGCTCAGTACGCCGCCGATTAAACTCGCTACGACAATCCAAAGTAGTACGCTCATGGGAGGTTGTTCAGAAAATCAGGGGCGCGGATTATATCAGGTTGATGATTGGTCCCCGGCTATTCCAGCCAGATGAATGTCCCCATGCGTCCTGTGGCGCCGTCGCGGCGGTAGGAAAAGTATCGATCACGCTCGCGGTATGTGCAACTGTCGCCGCCGTGAATCCGCCTGATGCCGAGCGCATTCAGACGCAAGCGGGCCAGCGCGTAGAGGTCGGCATACCACTTCCCGTTTTGGCCGGGAATGAATGCCGAAGCGGCTTGCGGCTGTTTAGCCAGGAAAGCCGCACGCACCTCGTCACCGACCTCGAATTCATCCTGGCTGATGGCCGGACCCAGCCACGCCATGGTATTTTCCGGTGCGGTCTCCATCGCCTGCACGGTGGCTTCAATCACCCCGGCTGCCAGTCCTCTCCAACCGGCATGTGCCACACCGACCACGCTGCCCTGCGTATCGCACAACAGGATCGGCAGGCAATCCGCCGTCATCACCACGCACACCGCGGCGCGGTGCCGCGCAATGCAGGCATCGGCCTGGGGTAGACAATTCGCCGTGTCCGCGCTGACGACGACGGTACCATGCGTTTGCTTGAGCCATACCGGTTCGCTCGGCAGCAGCCTGTTGAGCAAGATGCGGTTGCGTTCGACCGCCAGTGGCGCATCGCCGACATGATCGCCGAGATTGAGGCTGTCATAGGGCGGGCTGCTGATGCCGCCCGCACGGGTAGTCTGCAACGCTTTCACACTAAACGGCGCAGGCCAATCCGGAATGATCAAATGTTCAGGCAGGCTCATTCACGATGGCCTGTATTTCCTGCAACAGCTGTTGCATGTCTTGCGGCAGCGGCACATGCCATTCCACCCTTTCGCCGCTGACCGGATGTTCCAGCGCGAGCCGCGTGGCGTGCAATGCCTGGCGGGGGAAACCGGTCAGCAACGCGCGCAATTGCGGCACGCATTTTTGCGGGCCCTTGAGATACACGCTGTCGCCCACCAGAGGATGGCCGATGCGCGCCAGGTGGACACGGATCTGGTGGGTGCGGCCGGTTTCCAGACGGCAGCGCAGCAATGTGCAACTCGGGAATTTTTTCTCGATCTCATAGTGGGTGACGGCGGCCCTGCCGCTTTCCACCACCGCCA
>Ga0307375_10003870_pt1 | contig 14474 bp, 24 predicted proteins | sample TR1MG_FD_202531 | JGI IMG/M metagenome (GOLD analysis project Ga0307375, IMG submission 202531) | Soil microbial communities from Risofladan, Vaasa, Finland - TR-1 | ecosystem: Environmental > Terrestrial > Soil > Coastal area > Acid sulfate soil | place: Finland: Risofladan, Vaasa | collected...
TTATGCCCAAAGTACCCAACATGATTAAAGTCCGTGGCCACCTGTATGTTAAAGCAGACAAGGACCGTGAAGAACTAATTGCTACGTTCCTCAATGGTATCAGAGCTAACAAGTCAAGCCTGAAAACGTTGCTCAATGAGATGGATACCATAGCTGCGGAAGTCAAAGCCGACCCAGAAGAGTTCGTTAGCCGTCTACAGCGTTTAGGCGTAATGGGCGCAGCCGACAGCTTTATGAACATGTTAAATCAAAAATACGACATGCTGAAGGAACTGTTATCCGTAATTGAAAACTATAAGCCTGGAGAACGCATACCACACATAGATGCTTTTAATTACTTTTCTACCACACGCTAATTATTATCTACGTCGTTTGGTTAAACCATAACTACTAACTAACTTTAGACTTTTCTTCCACAAAATGCCTATAGTGCCCTTCCGGCAATCCTGCACATGCTATAAAAGGCGGTTTAGGTCTACAACACTTCAAACCATACTCATTATCATCTGTGTGGTAACATACCACCGCTCGGTTAATCGGATCATTAGCCATCGCCAACAGTAAACCGTTACCACCGTTATCTTTCAAATCTGGATGAGTGCAGTGAACTACGCTACGATGAGGGCAATCCCCACAAAGTAGAATTAAATGCCCAGGATCTCCATTACCCCATGCTAACTGAATGTAGAGACGCTCGTGCTGTTCAATCTTCTGTGAACATGCGTCTTGCTTACAAGTAATCAAGACGTTGTAGGGCTCCGGTTCATCGTGCTCATCGCACTCCTTCCAGAAACTGAACTCACAAATGTCATCACCTTCATACCCACAGAGTTGACACCTGGTAAAGGTCTCAATAGAAAACAACACAGTGTCAGTCAAACGCTGCATCAGGAATCTACCTTCTCTAACTTGCCAAAAATTCCGTTTGGACCAATCCAACCATTAATCTTCCCCTTGTTGTTCCCAATCTGAAACCGTTGCCCTTGTATTGCTTTTACAAGATGGAGGTACTCATTACCACGTACCCGACAAAGAACAACATCACCAACTACAATAGTAGCTGGGTCTACAGGTGTAACAGTACAAAGTTCCCCAGACTTAATACGAGGAACCATAGAGTTTCCTCGCGGACGGAACTTAACCGTTGTTCCCGCTTTAAGCTTATTTATGTAATTCTCAGCCCATCCCAATAGTTAATCTCCCTATTAATTATATACGCGCCCGGCAGGACTCGAACCTGCATAAACTAGTTCCGTAAACTAGCGCCTATCCATTAGACTACGGACGCTGGTGGTGAGGGACAGATTTGAACTGCCGACCCGCTGATTTTCAGTCAGCTGCTACTACCAACTGAGCTACCTCACCCTCACCACTCTAATGATCTATTTTACAAATTTGTCAATTCACGTTGTTGTCAGAAGAGTTATCTGAATCCAACCCCTGTTGCACATAGTTACTCATGGCATCCCCAGTATCACCAGTAGTACGGTAGCTAGCAACAGCATGGGATACGGCGAAGTTGGCTGCACGAATACCATGAGGGTTATGCGCGTAAATTGCTACGTTAGCGGCGTTAATACCAATCGATGTAGCATCTTTGATACCATTCTCATCAGCACTCAGGAAAATAAACTCCCAGTTGTACGTCTCACGTTGGTGGGTGATCATCTCGAAGACTTTGCTCCGAGTGAACTCTTGGCTGCTGTTTTCCTGCCCATCTGTCAAAATAGAAAAGATAACCTTACCAGGACGGTCTGCGTCATCCATCCCCGCGAGTCGGGCACCTACTTCATTGATAGTACGCCCAATCGCGTCAAGAAGTGCAGTTGAACCACGTGGAACAAAAGTTTCGGTGGTTAACGCTGGAACTTCTTGGATTGCTTTGCCATTGTGCACAACTTCATATTTGTCGTCAAACTGCACAAGTGTGAAATTAGCAAACCCAGGCTCCTTCTTTTGGTCTTCCAAAAAGGTGTTAAAGCTACCAATAGTGTCCTCCCTAATAGCGCTCATAGAGCCAGAACGGTCCAGAATTACAACGATTTCTGCTAAGTCGTCGCGCATGCTTATCTCCCTTGAATGTGGGTAATCAATGACAAGATAATCATCATGATTACATTGTCAATGTCTTACCCCGTACTTTACAACTTATATTCGGAAAAATTAGATGGGCCCACTCGGATTCGAACCGAGAACTTACGACTTAAAAGGCCGTTACGCTACCATTGCGTCATGGACCCGTAGCTATGTACGAGTCTGCGTTTCAAACGTGTCAGCATGACAAATCTCCTTCTACCCATGTACCAAGTGCCTCATCCCAATAAATAGGAGTAGCCTCTTCATAGCTATCTCCCCACTCATCAAGGGGCAAAGACGCCAGCCATTCATTAAAACCAGCATTACAAATAAACTGTGCTTCTTCTTTTGACATCAATGACTTCCTATAGCATCAGCTAAACGGTATGTCCATAGGAAATGTCTACGTTTGATACTTAACAGCTAGAATTCCTTTGGCAATAAGGTCGAAAAGTTGCCTGTTACCAGTAAGCTCCTCTTCATAGACATCAATAGAAGAACCCGGAAGTAGTAGCTGCTTCATAAGCCCTACACGTATCCTCCGCTGTACTAAAGATAAAGCAGGAGATACTCCACCATTAGGACCAGCGTATACTGATACACTTAATTCTACCGCTTCTTTTGAATTGTTTCTTACAGTAAAAACACGTTTTATATCTGGACGGCTGTTTTTAATATTTGATTTCCGTTGTGGGCTTTTCTTAGATTTTTTTACCTGGACTGCTACTGATTTTACAGGAGCTACTGGCTCCCCAAAAATAGCCGCAAGTCGCTGCTCCCATTCGTCCATAAAAGGTCTCCCATGCAACCAGATGCCTTGACCTTGGTATCAGCCTTTAGTCCCCCGCACGTTTCTACCAGATAAAGCAGGCTTCCTACTGCGTGTTGTAGCCGCTTTTACTGCGGACTCTAATGCCTTGCGTGCAACAGGAACCGCCCTTGAATGTGCAAGGCAGTCAGCGTGTAACTGCTGACTTTTCACACAGGACTCACAAAGAGGTACGTTACGATAAATACAAGTCTCATGAAGATCGAAATATACTCCATCAATAATAGTGTCGTTCCAATCTAGTTCCACAGTGGCCTTTCTAATACCCTCTAATTCATTGCTCCAAATTTTACCAACAGAGCACTTCTTCAGGCTATCGCTACGTGCCTTCTTTAACTTATCCCTGGTTTCTTTTGCCTGTACAAAGTTGATAGCTGCTATCTCTAATTCAGATCTTCTATTTGTAGCCATGTGCGCGTCTCCCTTAGCGGCGGTGTAATCTCTAAAATCCATGTAGATATCCTCCAATATAGATATAAATGATCCGGACGGGATTCGAACCCGCGATGTACCACCTTGAAAGGGTGGTGGCTTAAACCGCTTGCCTACCGGACCACATCTTTCTTAGTTTTGATGATTTAGTTTACAAGTAAGGCGAGTTTTTGTGACCACCCGCCAAGGCCCGGTAAACGTTGTTGCGTCATAGTAGCCCTACCAGTCTACTAGCAAACGATACCTGCGGCTCTGTAACTAACCTCGGAACGCTCTGTAGGTAGTGTGGGTTCCAGGTAACGCACAGTAGGGATGCCGCTAACCCCCAGATGAGGTGACATTCCCAGTATTTTTACAAATAGGGCACTCCTTCTCTCTCAATTCATCCATAAATCCGCGCAATAGTTGTACACCTGACGTAATAGGAGCAAGCATGTCGGCTTTACGGATGTCAAAATCGCAATCAACTCTACTCAGGCAAAGAGAACAATATGTCGTAAACTTTAGAACTTGTCTAGCAGGTACACCTAAAAATGATGGTATTTCGTTAATCCAAAAGCCTACAACATCATACTGACCTTCTCGGTACAGAGTGTATTTCTCACCAGCAATACCAATTTCTTTAGGAAAATCCCTGATATAGCCATAGAAGTCTTCTGGAGTGGCGTTGAACATCTCTGAGTATACACACTTTTTTGCATCTTCGGGAGACCACACTAGACTTTCTGATAAACGAACGTACACGCGACCGTTATAAATCACCTGCCGTGGAAGGCCCTCTTCCTTTGTTATTACCTTACCCCTGTACGCAGGCGCAGTTACAGATGAGGACTCAATAAACTTAGGTCTATTGTTATAAGACGGCAGGTAACGATTTACACTGTTCATAGAGGCTTCTGTAAACCTGCGTAAAAAGTCGGAATTCCTAGTAGATGGTTTAGAAACGTTACTGATGGTAGGTTTAGCAACAACAGGGGCTTCTTCAGGAAGCTCTCCTCCCAGAACAAGTAAAACACGCGCTTCCCATGAGTCTAGTTTCGACATCGCAACCGCCTCGTGTATAGTATAGTCACGCTACAACACAGTGGCAACCTAAAATCGTGTTTACAAGTTACTTATATGGTGAGGCCTACCAACTAGGATAGATCTATGAAACAAAAAGTGGCAACGGTGGTCCGTTTCCGTGGTTCCTGCTATGTGTTAGCAGACAGAAGCAAGATTAGGCCACCAGACAGAGAAAAACTAAATAAATATCTTAGGTTTAAGCAGAAAACAGAAGAGGAAGCTGTAGCTGATTTAAAAACAGTTACGGACTCTCTAGAGACTGCTAATAAATACCTAAGCAAAAGCCTATCTAAACAACTAAAAGATATTCCTGATATACCGACTCTTAGCGGAAACAGGATAAACCCAACCGATAGACTAAACTCCATTATTAAAAGTATCAACGAGAATAAGAGACAGCTGGATGAGCTTCGTGGATCATTGTACGCACTTGTGAACAATGATATGCTGGTGGACGACGACGCCAAAGAAGAGTTCTCAAAAGCCCTTAACTGGATACTGAATAGCTAGGAGCCATAATGCCTAAGACATTAAAGTACAAAGGCTGTATTTATGTACAAGCAGACATCCCAGGGCGATCACTGAAATGGGAAAAGGGTAAAAATATAGATAAGTCAGAACGAGAGAAAGTTGAAAAGATAAACCTCTCGGAGGACGAAGCTAAGAGAACTACCAAAGCCTTAATAGATCAAATTGGCAGTCAGTTTGTAAATCTACAAAATGAGCTTAAAACAGCAGAGGATTCATTAAAAAAGGTCGAGGACTCCATAAAAGCGGCCTCAAAATCAAGAATCGTAAAGCGGCTGTCAAAGCTTCCTAGTAAGGATAACGAACCTAACTTTCTTGAGATTCTTACTCTGCTATCAGATAACCTGATCCGCCCAGGGAAAGATGGCCTCGCTAATATGAACCGTATGTTGAAAGAATTAAGAGAAAAGCATGGCGGAAGCTACGGAGACGAACAAACACCATCTCCGGAGTTTAGGAAATTCTTATCTGATCTTCTATCGCTTTAGCTGCACAAGTTCCTACCTGCTACACTTCTTCCCGTTTCTGTTTTCTCTTCAGAATTCCGTCTCGTTCAAGGCAAGAACTAGCTTCTGAACGTTTGTGGCGTAGAATCCACAGGAGTTAAGACAACCGATTTCGATTACCTTCGGGCCGTTTGGAGTATCCGCGATGTCGATAGCAAACGCACGATGTGGCTGCCACAGGTTTACCATGGATTGCGCAAAGTCCAGGAATACTGGAGGTACCTCTTCAGTGGCCACAACACGCCTACCAAGTTTATACCGAGAACCTGTAATGACCTTTCCGTCGACCACAAAAAACCTGAATTCCTGATGTATCTCCTTCATATTTCCGTAGCAGACTTCCGTATCGGCGTCCAAGGTGGTATAGCTTTCCTTAAGTTCTAGTACCTTGTATTTCCAAGCTTTGAAATCTTGCCACGCCATCACGGTACCTGAGAAGCTCTTGTCGTCTAAACAAGGACGAATGAAAAAGCTCCCCCAGTCATCGTACCACTTAACGTCCTCGAATCTGCAGATCGTGGAATCGTCGTTGAGGAGGTACTCACTGAATTGTTTACGCCACTCTCGGTAGTGAAAGTTGCTGTTGGTGAACACCCCTGGAGCCCATCCCCGCTTGGCAGCCACTTTTCCCAGAGTAATGGAACCCATCACAATCTTTAATCCTGGAGCAGGAATGTCTGGGATTAGTTCATGGGAAAAAGGGACCACCTTCACAAAAGTGTGTGGTAGTTCAAAACGTTTAACCGTATCGACTAGAACGTCATAGCCACGTTCGTCAAAGAGGTTATCCTGAATTACCCAATGTAGCATTGTCACCGGCCCAATACTGCCTGCGCTGCGTTGTCCACTGGTTCGCAGCGAGCAAGTGCTATTGCGCCACCTACCACAGCGAAGCTGTACAGCGTCACCACTAGAAAATAGAAAACCAAGATCCAACGTCCTTTGCGTGCTGTGGTCATGGTCGTATCAAACGTTCGTCAGTATCATCTTTTGTAATCGATGCCCCGCACCCGAGACACTTACAAGCGATTAATACTTTTACGGTGCCTACCTCATTGTAGCCATACCGGATATTCTCGGTTTCTCCACAATGTGGGCATTTCTTTGGCCAGTAATCGGGGTATGTAGAATCGTTAGTCATGCTACTGATTTACAAGATGGGCCTACAAGGAGTCGAACCTAGATCTGTCGCTTATCGGGCGACCGTGCTGCCATTGCACCATAAGCCCAGGAGCAGACATCAACGGTATTGGAACTGAGTCGTATGCTACGTGGTGCACTCACGACAACGTCGGCGTACCAGCCCTGGCCACCGTATCAGTCTGCATAAACGGGAGTGACGGGGCTTGAACCCGCGATTTTCGGCGTGACAGGCCGATGTCTTAGCCAACTAGACCACACCCCCAAATGGCCCACGAGTAATAGCCAAGTCGAAACCTAGCTAACCTCTGCACGCTCGATGCTCTCCAGTCATCTTAGTGTAACTGTGCCAGCTATCATCTACAGCCTGGTGCGTGTACCCGCTGTAGCTCACTGGTAGCTGGTGAGCCTATCCCTGGGCCAACAGGATAGCTGCTGCAACCGGAGGTCGCTTGACGAGTCCGGCTGGTCCAGCATCGCCCCTAATATAACAGTTTGAAGTAATGTGTCAACGCTAGAAGTGCGTTTTAAGGAAGGTTCTACTTTTTTAGATTAGTTACACGAAACGCGCATACCTTTGTCCAAGACACTCCGGAAGATCCACAAAGGTCATTAACACCAGCAACCGTAAAGTCCTTGGACTTGGACTCCTTTACGTCTACCTTGCCAGAACAGATCGTAGACGACTCCAAGTATTTTCCTGGATCTTCTGCCTTAAAAACACGAATGTTTACACAGAGGTTTCCAGCGCCTTCTCCGGTGTTAGTAAAAGAACATTTTCCTGTCCCATAGCCATTCATAGTACAGTGAGATTCAATCTTAGAGGGCTTCTTCTCCTTTTCGCAACCAATAAACATAAAGGCACAAGCAACCGCGAGAATAAGAATCTGTTTCATTAAAGCGTCCTTCCTTTCATAAAAGTTGTGTATTCTACAGAATTCTGTGCGTCACTTCTAGCATAATACCGAAATAAACCATGTCAACGGTCCCTAACACGTTTTAACGATTTTTTCTGGGTAGCTTTCCATTCCGGAGATCTCAGAAAACAGCTACGACAATATCCAGAAGCGTTAGTGGGACCAAGAGTATTCCCACAACCCTTTACTTTACAGATCTTCTTTTTATTGGAAGAAGGCTTTTTCTTTGGCCCTCTTTTTTTGGCAGGATTAGCCAGAAGCTTTTCACAAACTTTGCAGCCGTCAGAAGGCCCTTTATGGATGGTACCATCTTTTGTTATATGGTATCGGTGTTCCATGCTCAATTAGATGGTAACGGGGGCTAACCGTTCCCTTCCACCTAAATACTAGTGCGCAAAAAGAATTTAAAAGTATAGGTCCCATCCTCATTGAGGACTACAGTAGGATACCCCACCTTGGTTTGCAGTTCACTTGGAAGAGACTCCCAAAGGTACTTTCTAAAATGCTGGTTAAGCGCATCTTTTCTCTGTTCGGTAAACCGATCTACTGTACCAAAGGAAGGATCCTCAAAGATAGATTTAATATCTCTTTGAATTTCATCCAAACTACCTAAAGTGGGGTAAACATCGCCAGATACATCAACATAAAAGTCCATAGTTTCCTCCATGAAAATTTAGCGAGTTACAGGACTCGAACCTGCTCTGTGACGTTGCCTAGGACGCCCAGTGGGCCACGTAGATCTACACTCGCTACTCCTGTTGTTTTTTGGGTGGTCATCAACAGGCAACGTTGACCACATAGCGGAGGTTGGATTTGAACCAACGATCTCTGGAATATGAGCCCAGTGGGAACGACCATACTTCCCTACTCCGCAACAGGATTAAACATCATGCAACGCTGCTGCCAATCTTTCAAGAGGGGCACGGCGGTCACGGGATGCTTTAATCTTCTCCATAAATTTTTGCGCTTCTTGGCCAGGAATGTCAAGCTTTTCTAGCTCAACTACCAATTTATCTTCTAGTTTGTAGACATCCATCCCAAAAGCGTAATTCTCTTTGCACTGTGTACACTCCTGAACAGGCAGCATATTTTGGTAAGTTATTCCATCGAAAGTTCTGTCCTCTGGGATTTCCACAGAAACCAGCTGGGTGCAGCCACATTCAGTACAACTTTTTAGCTTAAATTCATCTGCAGTCATAACAGTCACTTCCTCTGCGTATGGAGCCAGCCAGAATCGAACTGGCGACCTCCTGCGTGCAAGGCAGGCGCTCTACCCAATTGAGCTATGGCCCCAAATGGACATGCAGCCTCCTCACAATTATCGGGGGGACATTGAAGGGAGAGAGGTAACTGCATGCCCATTTTATCTATTTACAGCCGCCGTACCCTTTAAACCAGATACGAACAGGCTCTGTGTACTTTGCGTACTCAACCGGAACAAACGCTAAGGAAGCGTATACCACACAAGATCCTTTTTGAAGAAGCGGTTGCCAATCAGCTTTGGCCAAAGGCTGCCCTGCAAGGCATTTCTGATACTCGGTACCAGTCTTTCCTGGAAACGCGCTATCACAAAATGCCTGTAGCTTCTTGGGGTCTTTAGCAGCTTCTTTTGCCTCTTTTGCCATCTCGTACTGCACAGCAAAATCTAGAGACGCCTTAGCCTCGTCTAGAACGGATAACGCTAGTGGAACAGCCTTATCAACGATTGGTTTAGCCTGCGCCATCTTTCCGTAACAAGTCTTCCACTCAGCGACTGCAGAATGATCCTGCGCCATGCACTCTTTGTAAGCAGCACTAGCTTTATCTGGATGAAGCTTTGCGCACACTTTATCATCACAGCTTTCATGGAGTGCGGATTCTACGCCCAAGAAGGTAGAGTATCCTGCTTTTACCACAGCTTTAGCGACAGTAATAGTAGTATACCCTGGCTGAAACTTGGCAGCTGGGTTGTTTGGGTCTGGAGGCGGACATGCTGCAAGAAATGAAAACATGAAAAGTGCTAATACAATAATCTTGATCTGTTTCATCATCTACTCCTGGTTGTTTGATCTTTAATACTCTGACACTTTACAAGATGTGGATAGGATTTTTTCTAGACGTCCCTCACGTATAGAGCACCTCGGTAACGAATAAATGCGTTTCGCTCAAGACTGTTTACCTTCTCCGCTACAGCTTTAAACACATTCTTTGCATCAGCAAGAGTGAACTCCTCTCCACGAGGAGATCCACAAGCCTTATCATGCCCAGCGAAAGGTATCCCAGCTACCGTCTGGTTACCAAACTTGTATTGGTTATCTGGGGCACAGTAGATCGAGATACTCTTAAATGCAGATCTGTAAATCACTACACAAGCATAGCCGTCATCGTAGGGACGACTAGGGTCGTAGGCGTCATCTTTACCAATAACCCACAATCCTACTTTTCCTGATTTATCTACCAACTTGTTTTTAAATGTAGCTTCTGAGGCATCTTGCTGCTGACGCCCTAGCTTAATATACTTCTCTGTGGGTGTCCTAAGCATCTTGTTTATTTTGTCAGTAACATCTTGTGGTTCTTTTGCGGCCCGGGGAAACCCAACTTCTTTAGAAACCAGAAATACTCCCCGAGTAAACAGGTAAGACGGATCATTTTTATCTTTTACTACAGAGCTTCCATTCAAGTCAGCCTGCTCAATCAAATCGTAATCTAGCTTAGGAAGAGGCACTCCAGCCATACGAAACAAAGCTAACAAAGTATCCGCGTCGATATGTGTTATTTCAACGGTATCCTCTGGCCTAAGCTTAGGAATTTTAGAGTTATTCGAGGGAGCGGGAAACGATGACCATTCGCCATGATGGTCAAAGTGCAACACATCGTCGGCCAAGCCCGCCTCAACCGAGTAGTTACGCCCACTAGCTTTTGTTACAAGCAATACTTTCATGGTAAATAGTCCTTACTTAGAGGAAGGTTGACTGGTCTACGGAGGGTGACTTGCTCTCCGTCCTTCCAAGGGGTTTCCTCGTTGTGCCAACGTTTACACCAAGACCAGTCGGTGACATCACTGTTAAATGATTACGGATAGGACTTGCACCTATATCCTCCCTGGTATAAAACAGGGATATACTACTTTATACTACCGTGTCAGTGACGTCGGTTTAAAAACAACTGTTTTTATTGCCCTGTTGTGTAGGCATAACTGGCCCCTGTGGAAGCCAGATAAATTGATTCTTGGACTTCTCCATAACCAAGTTCCTGCCAACGCTTACAAAGTGTATTGAAAACGTGTCTATTAAACTGCATACCCTCTCGCTCATCAAAAGGAAGATCGTAGACTTTCGCTATAAAACGAGCAATTGCCGCAGAGCGGGAGATACCCATTGCACAATGTACTATGATACCTTTGAACTCGTTCTCATGCTTCTTCAGCCAATGGATAATACGATCTGCGTCGTCATCAGAGAACAAAACATAGTTCTGCCAGGGTTTATCGATATCATGTACCCACAGTCTAAGAATGTCTCCCCACTTGCCATCTAGCTTCGCTTTCCTAGGAGCTTCTGGGTCAGCTGCTCCATAACGCGGAGGGTCTACCACAGAGATAAAACCTGTAAATGAATTTCCGCGCATTCTACAAGCACGCTCTTCCGACATATGTTTTGTAAAAGTAAATGTTGGCATATTAGTCCTTCTCATCAGTATAAGTGAAATTTCGTACCTCGTCTAGAAGATGAGCACGAATCTTCTTTTCGCAATCCCTAAACAGGACATCTGTCTGCAATTTTTCTTCTTGCTCGGATAGCCCTTCCAAGAAGGGAACAGAAAACTTACGGAAATCATCCCACAGATTAAGTGCATCTGACAGCCGTTCCAATTTTTTATAGATAGGCATTCATCCCTCCTTAGTTATCTAGACTTTGCAAAGATCTGCTCAATTGGTATATCGTACATCTTACGTACACGTTTACTAAATTCTTCACGGATCTCTTGCATCTCCTGCTGTAGTTGTTTTACAACCTCAGGCGTGATAACAGGAATGTTTCTGCTAACAGGAAGTTTTTTCTTAGCAGGAATCCCGTGAAGCTGTACGTCTAGTAACATAGTGTAAGAATGTCTTGTGGTTTTAGTATACTATATAAGATATATACCTATGTTGAGTACTATTTAAGAGTGTGAAATCGGGGCGAGAGGATTCGAACCTCCGACATCAGCGACCCAAACGCTGCGCGCTAGCCAGACTGCGCTACGCCCCGTAAATTTTTTAATCTTCTTTAGTAGCCGTTTCCAGCTGGGTACTAGTTAAATCTTCCAGTTGTTCTTCCTCAGACAAAGCGATCAGCTCTTCTTGTCTAGTCACCTTACCAAAATAACGCCTTTCGTAGTTACCGCTGCAACAGGTACTACATAAAGCGGGTGTGGTGATCACCATACGTTTTTTAGGACTACTAGCCTTCCATCCTTCTTCTAAATCGGCGTCACTTCCATAATACCTACGACGCTTTTTCCAAAGACGATCACGGTGGTGCCTTCTAGTTGCACGGTCCATAACTTTCTCCTGAGTTACGGGTTAGTCATCATAAAGTATACTCTGAACACGATTCTCCCAAGGGTCTAGGAAAGACGCGCCCTCTGCCTCCAAAACACGCTTTACCATCTTCTCATGCCCTGCCACCGCGTCATCCCAAGTGGAGTAACGCGCCATATCATCTGCGAGTTCACCACCAAATACAAGTGTCTCAAACAGAATTGGTGGGCCTTCCACATCGAATGAGTGGTCCAAACATAAGAACACTGTGGAAACGTGCGACTTCGGTGAAACCTTAGTAAAAGCAACTCTACGATTTAGGACGTTTTTAAAGAACTCTTCGCAAGCAGCAGGGTCGTCTACAGCTACCGGCATCCTCCCTTTTAAAATATAAAACCGTGGCCTGTTTACAAACATTATCCACCTCGATTGGAACATCCAACACAAACATGCTCATCGTTTCCCAGGTCGTCAACCCAATCAGGCAATTTTCCTTGCACTTCTGATACAATTGTTTCTGATTTTCCACACGTATCGCAAGTATACTTTACAACGTACTCCGTCTTAGTTGTACGGTCGTTGATACTCTTATCTACTTTTTGTTCAAGATCTCTAAAACCAGCTTCGATTGCTGCGGCCTTTGCACGGACCCAAAGCTTGAACTTTCTTGTAGCAGCAAGTCTGTACAGAGCGTTCTTTCGGTTTTGAGGCTGTGAACGTTCCTCTCGTGACTCACCAACAGCCCCAGAGTCTGGGTGAGTAATCCTACAGGCAGAGGATGTTTTGTTTTGTTTTTGTCCACCTTTACCACCAGCTCTGAAAAAATCGACTCTAAAGTCTTTTTTCGTAACAGAAAAATATTTTTGTCCCATTTTACACCCACAAAGTCACTGGACTCGTTCTGAATGTCTTATCACAGGTTATAAGATGGTAACAAGAAAAATGGCTACTGGTCCGCCTGTTTTGTTTTTAGCCAAGAAAACGCCTTAGTGCGTGCTTCCTCAGAGTTAGAAATCGGTAGAACATACATATAATCATCGTTACGCAGTAGTGCAGCGATAAAACGCCCCACCCCAAATATAAATTCTTTACTGGGTACACTTACAAAAGAAGGTGGAGCACCGGCAGGCATTTCCATATAACGTTTGTACCTAGATGGGTCGGCTTCTATTCCATATTTACCAGTTTGAACAGGGGACATTTTAAAACCTCTGCTGTTGGCATTCTTAATAATGGTATCAGCTACCCATTGTACAGATGTGGGCATGTTATCGAAGATCCACATATTTGACTTTAGGTAGTCAAATGGGCTAATCTTCTTCACGGGATGAGGAACCATTCCCGCAAACTCATCCCAGATCTCTTCGCCCGACACCTTTGTACGTTCATCGTGCAGTATCTCTTTAACCCATAAACTACCTGACTTTCCCCACTGCTGCTCCTTGGAGTAGTCTTCAAATAAATCACGTAGTTGGTCTGAGTTCTCATCGTTAGCATAAGAGTACAGAGCCCCCTTATACCGAAGATATTTAACACTGTGCATTAAACAGCACCTCCTACATATAGTATAACCGATAAGAGGCCCAGGTGAGAATCGAACTCACGTTCTCGGTTTTGCAGACCGGTGCCTAACCACTTGACTACTGAGCCTTGGATGGAGCGGCCAGGCCTCGAACCTGGACCCTCAGATTTTGGTCTGGATGCTAGCCAATTACACCACCACTCCATTTGTGGATGCATGACGGTAAGAGGCGCTACCTCTAGTATCCATCACCATCCACGCGCTTTCACACGCACGACGTACCACCCTTGACCATGGTATGGTGGTAAAGCGTAATGGGCCACCGAGCCGTCGCTTTCCCGGATGTATTGACGCGGGTAGGAGTCGAACCTACACGCCGAAGCCACGGTGTTACAGACCGCTGCCCTACCAACTGGGCGTCCGCGCCTTAAGGATTACGTTCAATAACGGGCCGGGTGGGAGTCGAACCCACATAATGACAAGCCTTAACAGGGCTCCGCGACTGCCTTTGCGCTACCGACCCAAACTAACAGTAAGTGGGCTCTCCCAGACTCGAACTGGGGATCTTACGCTTATCAGGCGTACGCTTCAACCAACTAAGCTAAGAGCCCGTCAGGCAACCCGAGAGTCGAACTCGGCTAAAAGGTTTTGGAGGCCTTTGTGATCCCGGATCGTCACCCTCACACTTGATGTATGAACGAAAATTAAGAAATGTCGAGGGGCAGAATTGAACTGCCGACAACGAGGATATGAATCTCGCGCTCTTCCAACTGAGCTACCCCGACTTAGGAACTACAAACGAAGAAAATAGGCCTATAATAATAAATGATACCGCAATAAACACAACTTTATTAGATCCAAAGTGGTATTGGTTTACTAGCTCCACAAAAGATAGTAGACCAATAGCACTCAACCAATTTCTAGAAACAAAACTAAGTATAGGCATAGTTATACTGCG
>Ga0307375_10003871_pt1 | contig 14470 bp, 14 predicted proteins | sample TR1MG_FD_202531 | JGI IMG/M metagenome (GOLD analysis project Ga0307375, IMG submission 202531) | Soil microbial communities from Risofladan, Vaasa, Finland - TR-1 | ecosystem: Environmental > Terrestrial > Soil > Coastal area > Acid sulfate soil | place: Finland: Risofladan, Vaasa | collected...
GCGACTCGGCGAGGTTGAGGACGCCGTATTTCAGCAGATCATCGCGGGCAAGGCTGCACCAGGCGTTACGATCTTCTGGCTGAAGCGGTTTGGCGGAGTCGAATGGCACAATGCCGACAAGCACGTTCTTGCGCACACGGGGAACATGACACTGGGGGTAGGCGTGCGCGAACTGAGCGATGACGTGTTGCTTGAGATGGTGCGCACCGAGGAAGGGTCCGGCCCGGCAGAGACGCGCCTGCTCACGTCGGGTGAAGATGGGGACGGCGAACAGGCCAATCCACAAACACGGGAAGAGAAAAAGGAGATGGACAGATGAAGAAGATTCCGACCATTTTTGAGCGGGACTGGCATGGAGACAAGAGTCGTGTTCTTAACAAGCCCACGGACGCCTGGCATAAAATCGTCCGTGCTTTCCCCTACGCGCTGCCAACCGAAAAGTGGGACGGTACTTGTTGTGCCGTCATTGGTGGCGTTCTGTATAAACGATACGATGCGAAGAACGGGAAAACTCCACCAGCGGGGGCGATTCCCTGCTGTGAGCCTGACGAGAAGACCGGCCACCATCCGCACTGGCTCCCCGTCCGTGATGGGCCGGAAGATCAGTGGTTCCGTAGCGTGTCCAAACCCATCAACGACGGAACGTATGAACTCATCGGAGAGAAGATAGGTGGCAACCCGTACGGCATAAAGGGGCACGAGTTTAGGAGACACGGTGACCGCATTATATGTAAGGCGGTTCCTCTCGATTATGCCGTGATTCGGACGATTTTAGCAGACCTTCCAATAGAAGGTATTGTGTGGTGGTTGGCTGGTGATCCAATAGGCAAGATCAAGCGTACGGACTTCGGTCTCCCGTGGCCCATCCCCGATAATGCTACGGAGGACGCCAATGAATAGGTACGGCGGCTGTCGGCTGTACTGTGTAACGGGCGGTGAAAGGTCTGTTGTAACGGCGCTTGAGGTATCGAGGCCGTGGGGAATAGCGCCCCGGTTTGAGGACGTAGAGCTTCCCCTTTCCCTGATCGTTACGGCCAGGATTGGTGGACACCGGTAGACGTGGCGCACCGTCCCTCCTGAACGCAGATGTTTTAGGCCGCTGTACGGAGAGGCCAGAATAGAACTCGCGGCCTACACGCCGCCAAAGCGGGATGACCTATTCGATGCTATATCATTAGCGTAAGGCGCGGGTTGCCGACTGTGCAACAAGTAAGTGCACATTGTGCACACCCTAAAAGGAAAAGGAGATGCAATGGCAACCGCAGAAGATTTGCGAGAGGCACTTCAGGCGCTTACTAATCTTGCAGTGCTATGGCTTGAGGATAGGGAGTGTACCGGTTCAGAATGGATGGGGCTTGAAGACCTGCGGGCGCGTGGGGGCGTGCCGAAAGAAATAATCGAGGCGGAACGGCTCTTGGAGCAGGGGAGGGAGTGGGCTTGAGTCGCAGGAGATGCACAGTGCCGAATGACGTGCCTAAGAATCTGAGTTGCCCGAAGTGCGGGGGCGCGATGACAGCGGGGCGGCGTCAGCAGATAGGCGTGTTCATCAGGTGTGAGTGTGGCTACCATATGCGGCTGAGACGCACAGACTACACGCGACACGCGCGGGCAGAGAGCGGGGCATGGCTGCCGCAATGGTTGTATCCACCGCCTGGGCGAAATGACGGCACGCCGCCTTCGGTGGCAATGCACTATCCCGACCCTTACGCTGTCCAAGAGCGTGTGCGACTCATGAAGCAGTTTCACACGTGGTGGCTGCGGCACACGCCGCAGCCGGATGGAGATGAGTCATGATCACGCGCACCGCAGCCCTGAAGGAACTCGCCCGGCGAGAGGCCGATAGGGAACTTGCACGCCGCCATGTTCTGACCGGGCGCCGGCTTGAGGACGGCTGGCAGTATGCGGGGTTCGTACATCACTTCCCGCCTGCGCCCAACTATCGAATCGGCCTGCATACGTGGGTAATCGCCCATGAACTGGAGTTGGCGACGCGCAGGGTAGAATCGGGACGCTGCCACTACGTGATGATTCACTGCCCGCACCGCCACGGCAAGAGCCGGCTCATCAGCGCACGATATCCGTGCTGGCATATCGGACGCAATCCTGACCATGAGATCATGATGGCCTCATATTCGGCGGCCAACATCGAACCGTTCAGTCGGATCGCGCGGCGGCTCGTCGAGCAGGAACCGGAGTATCAGTGCATTTTTCCAAACGTCAAAATCAGTCAGGAGAGCCACAGCGTTTCTTCGTGGGAAATTGCCGGACGTGCCGGTGTACTCAACGCGGTCGGGCTTACGGGCAGCGTGCTGGGCAAGGGCGCACATGTTCTGATAGTAGATGACCCGCACAAGGGGTGGCGAGAAACGCGCTCGCAGGCGGTCAGGGACACGGTTTGGCGCACCTTCCTCCAGGACTGCATGACGCGCCTAGCCCCGGTGCACGCCGTGGTGGTGCTGATGACCCCTCTCCACGAAGATGACCTGAGTGGGCGGATAGTCAGAGAGATGCGCGACAATCCTGACTTCCCGCATTTTAGGGTATTGAAGTTTCCTGCACGGTCTGCTAAATATAAATCAGGCTGGTTGTTCCCAGAGCGGTTCAGTCCTGAGTGGTATGAGCAGCAGTACGCGACGCTTGGGGCGGCTGGTCCGGCAATGCCTGCGGCGATGCTAGACCTGGAGCCGGTAGTTGAGGGCGGCGCGCGGTTTGATGTGAACCGTATCCGCTACGCCAGTGCAAGTGAGGTGCCCGGAGGGCTGAGATGGTGCCGGTACTGGGACTTGGCTTCAACCGAGGAAGAGCGTCAGGGCAGCCGCACTGCCGGGGCACTGGTGGCCGTGGAGGTAGTATCCGAGGAGACGCCTTCGGGCGCGATAGCAAGGCTACCCCGACTGTGGGTAAAGGATATGCTGAAGGGGCACTGGGAGGCGCCAGAACGCGACCGGATAATCGTACAGACGGCCCAAGCGGACGGTATGGGCGTCAGCGTGGTGCTCGAAACAGTAGGCGGATACAAGGATACGGCGGATCGGATAGCGCGGGAGCTTCACGGCTTCGCCACAGTGACGGGGGATGCCAAGACGCAGGACAAGGTGATGCGAGCGGAAGCACTCGAACCCGTGATGGCTGCGGGCAACGTCGTCTTCGTCCGAGGCGACTGGAACTACGATGCCATGCAGGAACTTACGGCGTTCCCAATGGGGAAGTACAAAGACCAGGTAGACGCATTGACCGGCGGATTTCACCATCTGCATGGAGGCGAACCGGAATGGTTTGCAGAAACGGGAAGCTGATGATCTGACATAGTTGCGGAGGGCGCGAACGGCGGCCACCGGGCGCGCTCTCGTAAGGGAGCCGACTTTAAGACGCTGAACCGTGCACGGCGGTTCGGCGTCTTTTTTTTGCGTCCTCCGCATTCAGTTTTGTGAGGGAAAGAGGATGGGGTTGCTGACGGGCCTGATAGATAAAGCACATTCGTTCGTGCATAGACGCGAAGCAGGGGAGGCGCGGGAATCTACCCGACGCGCTGATGGCACGTTTACCCCACCCCAGCAGCAGAGCGTCGAGGAGCTTGTCGCCATCATGCAGGCGAGCGAGCACTTTCAGGGCATCGGCAAGGCAAGCACATCCCTGAGCGACAGTGAGGCGCGGCGCTACTTTTTCGGCTGGCAATACGCTGCCGCAACACTGGTGGCCGAAACGCTCATGCAAGCAGCCTGGACTACGCAGGTCAAGACTGCCGGTGAATGGGAAGATGACGACGACACCGACCTTGCGCGTCTGCTGCGCAGGGGCAACAAACTGATGAGCGGGCGGCTGCTGTTCTACATGGCGGCGATAAACCTTGCCATCGTCGGCAAGGAGTTCTGGCACATCGCCCCGGATGCGCTCGGCGATCCGGGGGAACTCTGGCCGGTCATGGGGACAATGAAGCCCGTTACAGACCCCGAAGCGATTGTCAAGGGGTGGGAAGAGGAACGGTACACAAAGACGGGCTTCCACAAGACCTCATACGAGTTCGAGGAGATCGTGTGGCTCCGGTATCCGAAGCCCGGCACGATACTGGAAGGGTTCGGGAGTTTTCAGGCGGCAGCGTATGCCCTGAAACTGGATCAGCAGATAGCGGATTCAGAATGGGCGGCCATGAAGCAGGGCATCTGGCCCAGCGTGTTGATTGGTATGCCGGGGAGTGACCCGCAGCAGCGCAAGGAGCGGATGCGTGAGTTCAACGAGCTCTATGCCGGGGCGGGCAAGACGGGGCAGGCTATCGCCATTCCGCCAGGCATTGAAACAAAGTGGCCCCCGACAAAGCCGCGTGAGATGGGCTATACGCAGAGCGCCCAGCACATGCGGGACACGATCCTTGCGATACAGCGCGTGCCGGCAGCACTTGTGGGCCTCTCGAAAGATGTAAACCGTGCATCGGCGGAAGCCCTCTACTACATCTTCGCCCGCTGGACTGCTGCGCCGAAGCTGATGATGCTTGAAGACCAGATCAACAAGAGCCTCGCCCCGCGCTATGGTTCGGATATCCGTATGAAGTTCCGCGACCCCGTGCCGCCGAATGAAGACCAGATGCGACAGCGGGACGAGATGGAACTCAGTCAGAAGGTGGTCAGTCCTGACGAATACCGCGAGTATCGCGGATGGGGCAAGGCAGAGACGTGGGACGGTTCGGTTCCCTATGTGCCGGTAAGCACGGTGCCGATCACAACGCCGCCGGCGCCCAAGGGCGGGCAGGGGCCGGATGCGAAGGGCAAAGACGCGGCACCGCAACCCGTGCAGCAGAAGCGCGGGCGCACGCGAGAGCAGCGGCGTTGGATAAGTATCGAGGCGGCAGAGGCGCGGTTGGATATCACCACGCGCCTGCATGGGGCAATCCTCAAACACTTCCGAGGGCTCAGAGCGGACGTATTGGAGGCGTGGGATGCTGCTGGGACGCAGCAGGCAGTACCCGCAGCAGTAGCCGAGATGCCTGCTGAGGTGGGGAAACTCCTGAGCAACGGTGAGCTTGCGAGCAGAATGGCGCACGAACTGCATGCCGTAAACCGCTGGGGCATCTTCATGGGCGGCAGTTTCGGGCGCAGCCAGACGCCGAATCCGGCGGCATGGGCATGGAAGAACACGAGCGAGATGATAGACCGCCACCTGGCTGAGTTCGGGCCGCACCACTATACGGAGGTGGCTGAGACAACGCGCGCGCGGCTCACAGAGGCCGTCGGCGAGGGGCTGAAAGAAAACGAGACGTGGGGCGACCTGCGCAAGCGCATCGTGGACGAATTCGGCGACATGGCTGAGGCACGCGCCGCCAACATTGCGACGACAGAGAGTACCAAACTATTCAACGCGGGTGGGCAGGCATTCCGCGATGACGCGGGGATACCGGCGAAGGAATGGTGCTGCTCATTCGTCAACTCGCGGGACACGCATCAGGACGCAGATGGGCAGGTCGTGCCTAATGAGGAAGAGTTTACCGTCGGCGGGGACTCAATGCCGTATCCGGGGGCGGGAAGCCTCGCGGAAGAAAACTGCAATTGCAATTGCACTTCTCTACCAGTCGTGGATTAGGAGATAAGAGATGCCAAGGCCAGCACTAGCGCAACACACGATGCACGTATGTAGCACGACCTTTGATGCTGAGGCGCATCATCTGCAAGCGCCTCGCGTCGAAAAGAATGGTGATGTGGTATTTGACGCTGTGGCCGTAGATACAAAGAAAACGCCTAACCGTAAGGGGTTTGTGTTTAAGTGGGCCAAGGCCGAAGACGTGCATGTAGAGGCATGGGAGCAGAATCCCGTGCTACTCTATTACCACAGCGCGGGCAAACTACCTATCGGGAGCATTGAACGGATAAAGGTAAGCGCTAGTGCAGTGACAGTGCGCGCGCGGATACCCGACATGAGCGGTGACGAGGCCATGCGCGACTTTGACCGCACGGTACTGGCCCCGCTGCGCGCCTATGTGACCAAGGGGCTGCTCCGCGCCGTCAGCATCGGCTTCTATATCCGTGACCCCGAAGACGTGATTGATCCAAAGACGGGGCAGCGCACGCACACGCTCGTCAAGTCCCTTGAGATCGTCGAACTCAGCCTAGTAGATATCGGAGCGCACGAAACGGCGCTGATTAAGCAGGGCGAGCAGATACTTGAAGACGCCCTGGGCACCGAAGCCGTCAAGGATGCTGGTGCCGCGCTTGCGCAACGGTATGGCACGGGTGCATGGAAAAGCGAAGCGCGAGAAGGCGAACTCATACGACTGCGAGTCGAGCCCGCTGAACCGCCTGACGTGACTGCGCATAAGCCGGACGAGCCGACGAGCGCAGAAGTGAGTGACCCGTTCGCAGACCTCGCAACGTTCGAGGTTGAGATGTCGCCCGACAGCACAGCGGCGGACGTGGCGGACATGTGCACTCGATTTGCAGCCGAGGGACACAAGGTCAAGGCGCTGTGGCGGGACGGTCATCATGTAGCTGTCATTTCCGTGGAGACTTTCTTGCCTGCCGAGCCGGAGGGGAGTGAGGACACGGAACGCGAGGAGCAGGCTAGCTGGGGCGCTATCCCCTATGCGCGGCATGGCAAGACGGCGAAGGCCCCCGAAGACGTGCCGTGGGACGCGGGCAAAGAGACCAAGGCTGCTGACGTGGATGCGCTGAAGGTCATGTGCGCGTTTGAAGACCGCGAAAATCTTGACTCAAAGAGCGCATACAAGGGGCCGCACCATACGGCTGCTGGAAACAAGGTCGTGCTACGCGGCGTACAGGCGCTCATGGGTGCGCTACTCGGCGCACGCGGCGGCTTTGCCGGAGTCCCCAAGGACGTGCTCAAGAAGGGCTACGCGCACGCAAGCCGGCACTATGACGACTTCGGGCGTGAGGCCCCTGAATACAAGCAGTACGCACAGAGCGAACTTCTGGCGCTGCATCGTGCAGGCCAGATCATCATACCCGGCGTGCCCGAACCTGATTCGGAACAGGGCGCACCAGATATCCCGCGTGACGAGGGTGAGTCCCCTGCTGAGCAGCAGGCTCCGCAGCAGACGAACCCGGAAGTCCCGCGCGACGCGCTGGAGGCGGCTCTATCTGAATCAATCGGCAATGCCGTCGGGCAACTTTGCGAGCATGGGGGACTGCGCGCGTACATCCGCGCTCAGGTTACCACGCTCGTAAAAGAATACGGACAACGCAAACAACAGGGGAGTAAGAAACAATGGCCGTAGAAACAATAGAGACGGGTGCGCAGGGAAGGGCGCGCAAAAAGCCCGAAGGCGCAGACCCGCATGAAGTCGCTCAGCCGCTTACGGCAGAGCAGAAGCAGGAAAACGCGCAGTTCTTGCGCGAACATCCGCTGCTAGCGCAGACTATCGCTGAGAAGATTCCGGCAATGGTCGAGGAAAAGTTCGCCTCGATTATAGGCCAGGAGCTTTTCGACGTCGTTCGTATGGCGAAGTCTGATGTGGACCGGAGCAAGGTGGGCCTCGGCGCACCGTCGGGCCAGCGAGGTGCGGGGCGTCCCAAAATGGACGCCGAGCAGGGCGCAGAATGGCTGCGCGTTGCGATAGCACACCTCGCGGGACATGGCGAGGTAAAACCCAATGCTGATCTGGACGCGGACGGCCTGATTACACAGTCGCTCACGCCCATTTCTGGCAGCGGGGCTTACCTTCTGCCCGAAGAGTTCGTGCCCGAAATCGAACGCAAGGAGGCGGAGGTCCAGAACGTCTGGCCGCTCGTCACCAAGCGCCCGACGAAGGTACGCAAGGTCGTGAAGCCCGAGTACACGGACTATCCCAGTTCCAATCGGGGAGCCAACGCGAACGTGAACAGCGCGACTACTGCGACTGAAATCACGGAAACGGTGCCGACCTGGGAGGATATGGAATGGGACCTGGAAGATTTTGACATGAGGTTCCCGGTGAAACTGGACCTCCTGGAAGAATCTCCGATCAGCGTGTACGAGGAACTCATCTGGTGCGCGAGTAACGCATTCGCCAAAGACCACGAGGAACTCGTGTTCCAGGGTTCCGGGCACGGCAGCAAGCTGCCGCTTGGCCTGCTCCACACCGATGCCGGTATTACGACGGTTGCTATCAACGCCGCGCCAACTGTGGACAATATGCTGGAGACGTTCCTCGCCAGTCTGCCACAGGAATATACTGCGCGGGCCACGATGTTCATGCCATCGCGCACCTTTTACAAGGTGGCTGCGGTCTTTGCGCAGAAAATCGAAGCGCCTCAGTTCCTGACGCAAATCAAGGCGCTGCCCGCAATGCAGCGAAGCGGGTACATAGACGAGGGGAAAATCGTCGTCGGCGATTTCTCCAAGTACGTTGTCTACTACATCAAGCTTATGCAGATAATCACGTCCATTGAGGCACAGCGGAAGTGCCGTGAGATAGTGGTGACCGAACGCTGGACTGGTCGGCCCACTATCGCCGATGCCTTCCGAATTGGCACGGGCGTGACCTACACATAAGCGGGTCACTGTGCGGAGGCGGAGAGGGGGCCGTCCGAGGCTGGGCGGCTCCCTTATCCGTGCACACATGGCGCAGATGATAACTGTCAAAGTCATTGAATCATTTCGCGCGGCGGGATACCGACTAAGGCCCCGCACAATTGTTGAACTGCCGGACCACATAGTGGCCGCACTGCCCCCCGGCACGGTTGAGGTGTTGGGGAACGTGAAAGAAACAAATGTGGACACCATCGGGCGGGTCACCAATCTGCCGAATGGGCTGATTTCTCTAGTAAAGCTGCCGTCGGAACAGAAAGGAAAGGTATAGCCGTGGCGCAAGTGTGGCCTGTTATCGCAAGTCGTGGGCGTCCGTCCGAACTCTGTGAGCAGTTGAAGCGGCTCACTGCACAACTGCATGAAGGGGAGTGCGTGGTGCTTGTTGCGGATGCAGATGCGCCGACGGCCAAGGTAGGCGCGCAGTTCGCGCCGAAGGTGCGCGTCGTGCCTCTTGCACAACGGGTCGGTGTAGATGACGCGCGGAAAGTGGGAAATGCGTTTGTCCCCAGCGATGCTGTGGTGTGTGAGATTGATGATCACGATTGGGTGGAGCCTGAGCTTTTGCAGGAGGTGCGTGCAGCGTTCGGAGAAGACAGTGTATTCCTGGCCTACTGTGATGTGTGGCACACAGACCCGAATCACACCATCCGCAAGCTCCGAGAAAAGCCGACGCGCGGGCGCTTCTGCGATACGGGCAATGTCTTTGGCTGGGGTATGCGAGCCTATCGCAAGTGGGTGTACGACGCAGTCGGCGGCTATCCCACTGAGCATTTTCCGGCGAACGACTACGAGCTCATGTGTCGTATTGAACAGTTCGGCGGCGAAGAGTGCAAGCGGCACATCCGTCGCCCGCTGGTGACCGTGATACAGGATTCTAATGGCGTCAGCGCCCAGCACAAGGCGATGCAGGAGCAGATGGTGATTGCCATTGCAAACATCGCGCTCAATGGTGGGTTCGCGCTTCCGTTTGCGCTGTCCAACAGAATGCCGCGCATGATTCACAAGGCAAGGCCCGTTGCGCCTACGCAGCCGCCAGTAGATAGCGGGGATCGCGTTCGCGCGCGGAAGCGCAGTATCCCGCGCCTAGTGCATTTTGTGTGGGTTGGGCCGGACATGCCGGATTGGGCAAGGGCAAACGTCGAAATGTTCAAACGGCTGAATCCAGACTTCCGGTTCCTGCTCCACGGAAAAGAAATCCTGATAGAACAATTCCGCGCGGGGTATGAGGCGATCGAGGGAAAGCACGAATGGGCGCGCAAGAGCGACCTATTGCGGCTGAGCGCGCTGCTGAAACTCGGCGGGTGGTATTTCGATTGCGACTTCCTGCCACTACGTCCGTTGCGAGATATCTATGATGATCACGACGCCTTCCCGGAAGGTTGCTTTCTGACGCAGGGGACGCCGACGCTTGTAGCCAACGGCATTATCGGGGCGGCGGTCAATGCGGAGTTTATGGGAGTACTGCGCGAAGAGGTGGGGAGGCTGGCCGCGCCGGGCAAGTCCCTGTCTTGGGGCGCGTATGGCCCGCAACTCTATACGGCATTGGCGCGGAAGCACGCAGCCGCAATTCGCATCGGGCAACAGGAAATGTTCTACCCGTTTCAGGATAGGGCAGTGAGCCGCGAGGTTTACGCCCAACTACGCGACGAAGGGTTTAACGCGACGGCGATAGAGCGGAGCTTCCGCGATTTCCCCGTCATGCCCTACATGATGCACATGTCCATGCAAGACGAACTAGAGTTGCCAGCAGACATAGCGGGAGCGGTCAGTCATGCATAGCGCGGACATACTGATACCGACGTGCAAGGATAGGCCGGAGATTGCTGCGTTGCTCTCGGAGATTGAAGCCACGGTGACGGGTCATCCCCGCGTGATTGCAACGTGTGAGCCGGTGTGTGCGGCGGCAAACCGAAATCTTGCGCTGGACATGGCCGAAACATCCGAGGTCATAATGATCGATGACGATCTGACTGGGTTCCCAGCGGGATGGAATGAGGGAATGTTGGAAGCGCTGCGTACGGAGCGTGATGCCGTGGTGGTGAGCGCGCGCCTGCTTGACAAGAGTGGCAAGCCCGGACAGATGTTGGGGAATCCCGAAGACCGTCCGGGTGAAATCGTGGAGGTCGCGCGGCGCGAACTCCCAACGGCGTGCATAGCGTTCCGTGCGGACGGTCTGCGGTTCGATGAGGCTTTTGTCGGGAGTGGGTGGGAGGATACGCATTGGTGCGCGGCGCTGCGTGTGCTGTACCCGGAGGGCCGGTTCCTAGTGCATTGTGGCGTTCGCGTGACGCACCTGAACGAGATGAAGGCACAGGGCGTCAACTTCGCGCGTAACAAGCGGCACTTTGAGGAGACGTGGGGACGGCATCCCCACTACTAACATGCAGAAGCTGATCGCGCTCTACAAGGCGTATAGTGGCGGCGAGTGGTTTGGGGCAAGCCTGCGCAGCGTTCGGCCCGTTGCGGATGGTGTAGTGGTGGTGTTTAGCCGTCGCCCGTGGCTCAGCGCACTGTCCGAACACATGGAGTGCGATTGCCGCGAGCCGCTTGCCGAGTTCCGGCGCGAGTTTCCCGGCTATCCCGTGATAGAGATTACGGGGGACTACACAGACCAGGCGCAGCAGTACGCGGCGGGGCTGGATGCGATCCGGTCACACTTCGGCTGGGAATCCCGAGTACTGATTGTAGACACAGACGAGGTCTGGAACCCGACAGACCTGCGCAGTGTTGAGGTCGCCATGAAATCCCATCCTGACGCGGCATACATCCGGGCGGGGTTGTACAGCTACATTCGCAGCCCGCTGTATCAGGTGTGGCCGCTGGAGCCGCCACTGACAACGGTGGCACTGCGAGACGCGCGTGAACAGCCCGTATCCTCGCGGTTCCGTTGGGACACAATGCCGGGGCCAGTGCATACACTAAGTGACGTGCGGTTCCATCATTATGGCTGGGTGCGGGCGGACGTGGATAATCTTACGTGCAAGCTGCTCAACACATCAGCGCAAGAAGATTCACCACTGGACCCGACATGGATTGATACGGTGTGGGATACACTGCCGCTGGGCGAAAACCTGCATCCGGCAGCTGGCTATGAACACGTATGGGAGCGGATCAGGCTGCTCACGCCCAACATGGTGCCGGTATGTCAGCATACTGCCGCAGAAGACGCGCGTTGGCGCGACCGCGTAAGGCGCATGTCGCCCGAAGAGGCGATTTGGCCGGAACCTGGGCCGCTCGATCATCAGATGTATGCGGACGTAGCCTGGCTGCACACCGGAACCCCGCCGCTCATAGAGCGATTACAGACAACGGCCCACGAGGCCCTATGGCTCGCTGAATTTGCGCGTAAGGTTAGGCGTGGCGGACATGTTCTCGAAATCGGCAGTGGGCATGGCGGCTCACTGACCTGTATGGCGCTCGCGTGTCCCGACAACGTGCGGTTTATCGCCATTGACCCGTTCGTGCCCTACGACGAAGAGACGCACAGTGGTGTCTATCGCGGGGCGGTAGAGGGCGACAAGGACGCCTTCTACGAAACGATCTCGACATACGGATATGGCGGGCGCGTGCGCCACATCGAAAAGCGGAGCACGGATGCCGCAGCGGAGGTTGAGGACGGGACATGTGACATTGTGCTGGTAGACGGGAATCACAGCGGCGCAATTGTCGAACATGAATTGCGGATGTACTGGCCGAAGCTGCGCCGTGGCGGGCGGCTCATTGGGCATGATTACACTACGCGCTTCCCCGGCGTGATAAGAGCCGTAGACGCATGGGAGGCAGAAAGCGGCGTGCCGGTTCGGTTGATAGCGGGAAGCTCCCTGTTTTTCGCGGAATTGGCGAGACAAGACCCCTAACTGAGGAGGAAGACAAATGCCTTATAGTGAAGAATCTGAACAGATCAAGGCCGAACATCTGCTCGGCAAAGAGATGGCAAATCGTCTGCGTGCTGCCGCTGGGGGCCTACAGAGCTACGGAGATATCGTCGCGCTCTACGCACTAGGCGAATTGGTGTCAGGCGATTCAGCATCGAATATCGTGGAGGTCGGAACCGGCGCGGGGATATCGGGCGCAACGCTTCTCCTGGCCGCTCCGAAGGCCACGCTCCTGACGATAGACTCGTACGCCACCCCCGCGATATATCCTGCCTCGTGTACCAGGCAGAGGGCGGAGAAACTATATGCCGACCTCGGACTTACTCAGCGGGTAACACACTGCCAAATGCCCAGCGATGAGGCGGCACAGAGAATCCCGCTAGAGAGCGCAGACCTTGTCTGGATTGACGGCAACCACGACTACGAACAGGTAATGCGCGACATCGTCAACTATTGGCCGCGCGTCCGCATAGGCGGCTATCTCTCAGGGCATGATTACGCAGCATGTACCCCCGGAGTAGTGCGCGCTGTCAGTGAATGGAACCGGACGGAACCGCTTTTCCGGTTTGAGAAGAGCAGCGTCTTTTTCGTACGAAAGAGAAAGGGACAGCAATAGCAGTAGAACCGACACATGTAAACCCGTACTTCCGGTATCAGAGCAACCGGGATATCGCGGCGTGCATCAAGGCGTACGGAATCCTTGATGCCGTTGGATATCGGGACGCCCCGCGCCTGCTCGACATCGGGTGCAATGAAGGGGAGTACTGCAAGAGGCTCGCGCCGTGGCTTTCGCAGGCAGTCGGATTTGAGCCTTCGCCGGAACTGATCGTAATCGCGCGCGATGGCGCACCGGCCAACTGCACGTTTGTCCATAGGCCGTTTCGCTGTGCCGACATAGCCGGTGAGCGGTTCGATATTATCCTGATGCTCGCCGTGCTCGCACACCTGGAGCCGCCCAACCTGCTAGCGCGCTGCCTCGCATCGGCCCTGAAGCCGAATGGCGTCCTCATAGTGCTGACGCATACCAATTGGTGTGATCCCGATACCGCATACAAGACGGACAGGTTCGACCTGGAACTGCGTCGCTTCCTTGATTGCACCGCAGAGGCGATTGTGGCGTGTGACAAACTGGAGCAGAAGGATCGTCAGGGACGCGAGCACATGACCCGACGGCTCCTCACGTATAAGAACAGTCGAGCCCTTTCATGCGGCGGCGCGCGCTATCACTTTTGGGCGGCGGGGGGAGTAAGCAGGGTTTTTCTCGCGGACGATGGCAAGACCGTCTGCAAGTGGTTCGAGGTGGAGTGTGAACGGCGGGAACTGCACGCACGAATCCATGAGATTGTTGAAGAGGAAGTGCGGTTCCTGCGCGAAGTCGAGCCGATAGGCTTTTACCCGGCGGTGATAGAAAGCGGTGAGCGTCACGTCATCATGGAATATCGCGGCGAACAGGGCACACCGCGCACATGGCCCGCGAACTGGGCGGAGCAAGTAAAGCAGATGCAGACCCGGCTCGTCGCATTTGGGCGGCCCCTCGGGGATGTAGCGTTGGAAAACATGTTGATAGACAAGCACGGGCATCTTTCCCTCATAGACCCGGTATTCATAGATGGCATACACAAGCCGGAGTATTCACGGCCAGAAACGTTTGCCGCGCGGATCACGGGACTGGTTGAGAAGAATATGAACCGAAGGGTGAAGATATGAAGCCGTGCACCAGATTCGACCTGAACGTGACCTGGCGCTGCCAGTGGAGGTGTCGGCACTGCTTCTACCTGCGCTCCCCGAGTTTCCACGCACAGCAGGATGAACCGCTTATGCCGCTCTTAGAGCGAGTGGACTGTGCGAAGGCGGCGGGATTTGATCATGCAGTCATGACGGGCTTTGGCGAACCATCACTGTGCCGCCATGCGCTGGAAATCGTACAGTACTGTCGGGAACGCGACCTTGCGGTGAGCATGATTACGAACGGGGCAACGAAGCTGCGCTACTACCAGAATCTTGTAGCGCTTGGCATAGATCATCTGCACCTGAGCTCGCATGGTATTGGGGACGTGCTTGATGATGTGGCGCAGGCGAAGAGT
>Ga0307375_10003873_pt1 | contig 14464 bp, 14 predicted proteins | sample TR1MG_FD_202531 | JGI IMG/M metagenome (GOLD analysis project Ga0307375, IMG submission 202531) | Soil microbial communities from Risofladan, Vaasa, Finland - TR-1 | ecosystem: Environmental > Terrestrial > Soil > Coastal area > Acid sulfate soil | place: Finland: Risofladan, Vaasa | collected...
AGGTGATCGAATTCCCCACCCGGACCACAAAGCTCTCGCAGAGTTGTCAGTGCGGGGCCGTGGTGAAAAAACCGTTGAGCAAACGCTGGCACGAATGTGCGTGCGGTGTCTCTGCCCAACGGGATTTGTATAGTGCTTATCTGGGGCTCCACGTTCGACAGGACGAGGAACGCTGGATGCTGGACACTGAATCGGCCCGCGAGGGTTGGTGCGCTGTGGAACCGCTGCTGGAGAAAGCGGTGTCCGGTATAGTACAAGCCGCGAACGGCGGGCCGTTGCCCGCCAGCTTTGGTATTCGTACCAGAGACAGAGCGGCTCTTTCTCAAAAGGGTGCTGGTGCAGGGGAAGATTCCGGATGTTGTAGCCCTATCGCTCAAGCGATCGTGGCGAGAGCCGGAAAGACCTCTGCCGCCGGTACCAGAACCCCCCGGCTTTAGCCGTGGGGAGGTTCAGAATAACACCACCAGTATCGTAGAGATCGCCTCCCCTGATGGCAGCGCGCCATTGCGTGCTCAGGGAAGGCGGATAAGTGGCATACGAGGACATCGCCCGAGCGCTAATTGAGCCCGCCGGCCGACACCGCTTGGACCGAGCAGGTGTTGGTTTGATAGGTACCAAGCACCGGATAGGCCGATGCGGAGGTCGCGGAAAAGGCCGGAATGGCGAGCGCCTGGACGGTCCCATTGGTGTAATTAGGTCCTGTGCAATTGTCGATCACATAGAGCGCCTGGCCGTTGGCGCTGATAGCAAGCCCATAGGCGTTCGGAAAGGTGCCCGCGATCTGTATGGGGGGGAACGGATTCTGCGCAGCCGTTGGGGCCCATATCGTTGGGGCCGAAATGGGGTGTGGGCGTATAAAGACATCGACCACACCACTCTGGGTCGCGACATAAAGGCGCCGACCCTGTGGTCCCATAACCAATCCGAGCGGCTTCAGGCTAGTCCTTAGGTCGCCGCTTGGGCTGAGGGCGCCCGTCGCCTCGTCAATAGTGAAGGTTGAGACAGTGCCATTGGTCGGCAAGTTAACGTTGCCATTGTCCGTGACGTAGAGGTGGCGCCCGGATGGACCGATCACGATCGTCCAGGGGTTGGTCCCGGTCCAGAAGGGGCCATTGGGGCCGTTGATTAGCGTAAGCGCGCCGTTATCGGGGTCAATCGTAAATGCGTCGATCTGACCGCCTATAAATTCGGATGAGAAGAGGAAACGGCCCGTTGGGTCGATGGCGATAAGCATGGGGTAGTCGCCCGAGACGCTGGTTGGGCCACTACTCATCGCCGTCAGTGCGCCATTTTGGATGGTGTAGCCATCAATGGTTCCGGGACAATTGCCGCCACCGTTCAGGAAACAACTATTGGCCACATACAGATAACGATTGGAAGGATCGACCGCGACGCCCATAGGGCTCATACCAGCGGGCGTCGATACCGGGATGCCAAGCGTGCCATCGCCTTCAATGCCAAACGTTGTGACATCCCCTTGGCCCGCCTCAGCCCAATCTGTGGCATAGAGAAATTGCCCGGTAGGCGCAAGCACGGCGGCACTCGGCCCTTGGTTCGCTTCGGTCGAACAGGTTACACACGTATTCGTGATGACCGGCGCACCAAGACTCCCGTCCGTGGCAGACGGGTAGGCAGCAATGGCCGATGCCCCTTGGTTCACCACATACAACGACTGGGGTGCCAAACTCACCGTCACAGAGAGACTCAGCGGGGTGCCCGGTGTCAGGCGGGTACGCAAAATAGCGCTCAGTGTGGCGGTGGGTATTTGGGCGGTTGGAACCGTATAGGCCAAAAGGTCGCCACGCGCCGGATTGGTCACAAAGACGTAATGACCCCCGGGCGAGGCCGTGATCCCGGCCGTGTTGCCAGCCGTCGTCAGGGGCACCGGGACCAAGGTCGATGCGCTCAACGGGAGCGCATAATAGCTCACCTCGGCCATGCCCGATGTGGGGTTAACACCTGAGACCGCGACGGTACCTTGGGTCGCAGTGACCCCAGTCGGCGTCAGTCCCGAGGGCAATGACACACTGGTCGGCTGCGCGCTTAAGCTTGCGAGGGTATAGGCTGACAACGTGCCCGTAGACGTCACGATATACAAGTCACCCGCATTGACGGAGCCGGCAATAATCTCAGGCGCGGATATCTCCGTCCCAACCTGGGTCAAACTCCCATCGGTGCCACTTGCACTATAGGTCGCAATGCCGTAGGTATTTAATTGGTACAACATATTACTAGGACCGCTCAAGAGGGCCACGGTGGGATAGGTGAGATCCGGACTTGGCACCGTCGTTTGGGCCAAGACGCCGTTGGCGCCGATAGCGAATGCGCTTATCGTAGTGGAACTATTGCTCGCAACATACAGATACGAACCAACCACTGCCAGCGTTGTCGGGGCCCCACCCACCGGGACCGGGGAGGAGGTGATGCTCACAAGGCTATTGGTTGTTTCGTCCCAAGAATAGGCGGACAGAGTTCCCGCGGTGTTGTTGGCCACATAGACATACTGACCTTGTGGGGTCGCGGCCGTCGCCACGGCGACCGGCCCCATCCCAGTGGGAACGTAGCCCCGACCAACAAGGACTCCGGTCCAGGGATTTCGGACATAGATACCGAGACTATGGGTGCCCGCAGGCACGAGCAGCAAGGTCGTCTGCGTCGACGTGCTCGTTCGTACTGGAGGTTGGGCGCCCGTCGGTGCGGAGTTGCCGGTGCCCGCTGGGGGCGTGACCGTGTTAGGGGATGGGCCCCCGCCAGATGATCCATTTCCTGATCCATTTCCTGAGCCGTTGCAGGCTGTCAACAGTACGCAAGCCATCAATGCTCCGAAAATTTTGATTCTTTTTGCCATGGCGCTTAATCCTTGTTTTGACCGTGCTGTACCGTTATACGGATGACGACCTCAGGTACATATCCGTCGAAAGGTCATCCAACTTAGGGCCGACGCAAAGAACCATCTCCCCCCCTTATTCAGCCCTCACATATGCCGGTCGCGGCTTCGGTATTCGATACCTAGGGGCCGCAGTCAACCAAGGTTATTGGTGTGCTTAAGCGGGATCATTTCTCCCTTTTCGTACTCGCCGACAAAGCCTGGCGCCTATGTCCAAACAAAGCGGCACGCGCAACCCAGTATTCGGCGCACGCGGCGGGCCATGGATTCATTTGCGCACACCGTGGGGCAGTGGTACCGAATCACCACCTACCCTCTCGTTCTGACGGCCAAAAGTTGCCGTCGACCCTCCGCCACGAACCCACTACAATGCTGAGCGCAAGGCCGCACACGCACATGGGGCAGGAATATTCGCTATGGAGTTTGATCTATTTTACGAATTGGCCGTGCCCAGTTTTGCGGGGCGCAGCGAACAGCAGGTATTCGAAGAGACCTTGGAAGAAATTGCGCTCGCTGATCGCCTGGATTTTCACACCGTATGGCTTACCGAACACCATTTTATGCCCGAATACGGTCACAGCTCGGCGCCCGACCTCTTTCTGGCGGCGGCTGCCCAAAGAACGCAGCGCATCCGTCTGGGGCAAGCGATCGTGCCCCTCCCCTACCATCATCCCCTGCAAGTCGCAGAGCGCGTCGCCACTTTGGATATCCTCTCGGGCGGACGATCAGAATTGGGGTTTGGGCGAGGCTTTTCCCCTAAAGAATATGCGGCCTTCGGCGTCCGCACCGAAGACAGCCGAACGCTCGTCGATGAGGCCTTGCAAGTGCTCCTATTGGCCTTTCGAGAAACGGAACCGATCAGTTTTCATGGGCAACATTTTACCTTCGACAACGTCTCGGTCCGGCCACGCGTCGTCCAAAAACCCCATCCGCCCCTCTGGATGGCAGCGGTGAGCCCGGAGAGCTTCGATCTCGCAGCAAAGCTCGGGCTAGGGGTATTGGCGGGACCATTCAAGCCCTGGTTTATGGTCAAAGAGGACATACGCCGATACCGGGAAGCATTTGCCCGCTATCATGGGGCAGATCCGCGCAAGGCCCCTCGGGTTGGCATGACACTCGGTATCTTTTGTCTCGACGACCACGCCGAGGCACGCGCGGGCGCGCGCACCAACATCACGTGGTTCTATCGCGAGCTCTTGCGTCTGACAACACCCATTCTGACCGGCCTCCAAGGAGGCTACGAGTATTATCGCAAATACGGAAGTTTGGCGCACATCCTCAAGGGGACCATCAATCTGCCGGTTCTCGAACGCCTCGGCATGGTGGTAGCTGGTGACCCTCGCCATTGCCGCAAAAAGCTCGCTGCCTACCAGGATGCGGGGGTCGATCACCTGCTGTGCGCAGTCGGGGCTGGGGCCAGCTCGACAGAACTCACGCAACGGTCCCTTAAAGTATTGAGCGAACAAGTGCTGCCGGCATTTCGCCCATGCGCGTCCTGATTACCGGCGCTGCCGGATGCCTGGGCCAGGTCTTGGTACCTACCCTTTTAGCTGACAGCCGAATCACAATGGTAATCGGCCACGACATCCGCACACTGCCATTAAAGCATCCCCGACTGCAATTCCTTCAGGGGGATATCCGGGATCCGGCCCTAGGGGAAGCCGTAAGAGACGCAGACGCCGTGATCCACATGGCCTTTGTTGTTATAGAAAGTCAGCTTGGGCGAGAGCGTGCCAATCGCGGCCTCGCCCACGCCATTAACCTCGGAGGCATCAACACAATTCTGGCGGCACTGCGCACCTCGACCAAATTGATCCACCTCTCAAGCGCCTCCGTCTATGGCACAAGTCCAGTCCCGCTAACGGAATCCGCGCCGCTACGGCCACTTCCGGGGTTTGGCTATGCGCACGACAAGGTGCAGGTAGAGGAGCGGCTCATCAAAGCGGAGGCCCAAGGCCTCAACTGCCTGCGCCTGCGCCCCCACATTATCCTGGGTCCCCACGCACAACCCTTTCTCCGCGGTGTACTCCGCCTGCCGTTTTACCCAAGGCTTGCAGACCCCGCGCCCAAGCTTCAAGTGGTCCACGAACAAGACGTCGTCGCAGCCATCCTAGCCGGGCTTTTTTCTGACGCCACGGGCGCTATCAACCTCGCAAGCAAAGACAGTCTCTCTTTCCAAGAGATGCAAAGGGCTTGCCACTGGATCACTATTGGGGTTCGCCCAGAGATTGCCAAAGCGTGGGCCGCATGGGCCTTCCGGTACCTTGGAATCGGGCCGGATCCGGCCTGGGGCGCAGGACTTGATCAGCCGCTCCTGCTCGACTGCACGCGCGCGCATACGCTCCTTAAGTGGCAGCCCCGGTTCCCGCGGGTAATCGATGTTCTGAGACATTTTTAAGAGCAGGGCGGCACGCCGCCTACAACCGTGCTCAGCTAACGTCCTTCGAATCTCACCGTTATTCCCCGAGATTGAGTAGCCGGCCGTGCATACGAGCGTTGTGAAAAGTCCACAAGAACAGACCTAAACCCAATATCAGATAGACGACATTGAGCATTGCGGCCTCCCAAAGCGGTCGTAGCGCGATGACGTGGTGAAAAAAGAGTGTACGCATGGCGCTAAAGACATAAGCGGCTGGCAGGGCTTGGGCCACCACCTGCAGCCAGTGAGGCAAGACCGAAATGGGATAATAGATACCGCTCACAGGCGCTATAGCAAAAACCGCCGCCCACGCGAGATTTTCGGCGCCCAGGCCATAGCGCAAGACGAGACCTGCGACGACAAGCCCAATCGACCAGCCCATCACCAGGAGATTCATAAAAAAGGCGACGAGCACAAATCCCATACGCCAGATGGGGAAGTGATAAAACCAGAACGCAAACAGCGCGGCCATGCCGCTACCAATCAAAGTACGCAATAAGCTGATGGCAAAAAGCGCGCCAGCAAGCTCATAGGCCCGCAAGGGACTTGCAAAGAGATGGCCCAGATTGCGCGAATAGAGTTCCTCAAAGAACACTACAGACACGCCCAGCTGACCCCGGAACATGACGTCCCATAGCAACACGGCCGCAAGCAACACGCCCGAGGCCTGCGCCAGATAGGTACTGTGATGCACCAGATATTCGCTCAAGAAACCCCAAAGAACGATTTGCATCGTGGGCCAATAGGCGAGTTCCACAACGCGCGGCCATGAACCTTTCAAAAGATAAACATAGCGTTCTATCATAGCGCTCATGCGCCTTACGCTACCCAGTAGATGCGCGCTCATAGTAACGAGCGCCCGCGCGCCATATCCAAAAACACCTCCTCTAACGTCTCTCGTCCATACTTTGCGATCAAATGAGCAGGGGATCCGCGATCAAAGAGCGTGCCTTGGCGCAACATGATCACGTCGTCGCACAAGCGTTCAACCTCGAGCATATTGTGCGAGGCCAGAACCACCGCCGCGCCGCTCGCCTTTTGATAATCACGCAGGGTGCCGCGCAAGCGGTCAGCCGTGTCAGGGTCCAGGGAGGCGGTGGGCTCATCCAACAGCAGTAATTGTGGGCTATTGATAAGGGCCTTGGCGAGCGAGGCCCGAGTGCGTTGGCCGGCTGAAAGGCGACCGTACGGCCTGTGCAACAAGCCCTCGAGATCGAGATCGCGCGCCAATTGCTGAATTCGCATTTTTATACCCCGTACGCCATAAAGACCGCCGTAGACGCGCAGGTTTTGATAGATAGTCAGGCGATGCGGCAAATCGACATAGGGCGAGGAGAAGTTGATACGCTCCAAGACTCGATAACGATGACGCAAAAGATCCTCACCTAAGACGCTGATCGACCCAGAACTCGGTAATAAAAGGCCCATCAACATCGCAAGCGTTGTCGTCTTGCCCGCGCCATTACCGCCCAAAAGACCCAAGACCTGGCCGCAGCCAACGGTAAAGCTCAAGGACTCGACCGCCACGACCGGCCCATAGCGTTTGGTCAGGCCCTCGACTGCAATGGCCCACTCCCCGCTCAAGCCGCCGCACCCAGGGCTTGGCTCAACTCGAGAAGACGGCGCCCAGAGCGGGTGTCGCCCTTATCAGCTGCCACCACCGCTTGGTAATACCCGGCCAGGAAAGCGGGCAAGGCCTGCACCAGCACGGGCTTACGCAACCGGGCGACATGCGCGAGATCCCAGTGTGCACGCAGACCCGCGTGTGGGTCTGCGCTACAGACTCGAGCACCCCAAACCTGCACGGAAGGGGCCTCCGTATGGGCCCTTACGGCCAGGCAAAATGCCTTACGGCCCGCCCCGAGCCCGACAAATGGCCCGACATACTCCACCTCCAAGGCCAAGGCCAGCTGCGATAAAACGTGGCTTAACCGCGCTAACGCGTCATCGAGCGCATCGTCTGGGCGTGGGCGCGGGGTCCGTGCCTGATCACGCAGCGTCACGAGAAACGGTTCCATAGTACCCTCCCATCAAGGGCGATGATTGTAAGCCTCTTATGCCGCCTGGGGGGATAAGGGCGGTCTTTTTCGCTATACTAACGGACTATGACCGCCCACAACCCCATACGCCCAACCCCAGACCAGGACTCCTTGGTTGCACTGGGGCGCCGAGTCCTTCAATTGGAGGCGGATACCTTATCGACATTGGCCGCGGGACTCGGGCAGGCTTTTGCCGAGGCCTGTCGGCTACTCTGGAACTGCCAAGGGCGCATTGTCGTGGTAGGCATGGGCAAATCGGGCCATATCGGCGGCAAGATTGCCGCAACGCTCGCCAGTACCGGAACACCGGCCTTTTTTGTCCACCCGGGCGAAGCAAGCCACGGCGATCTCGGCATGATCACGCCAGACGACGTAGTGCTCGCCATCTCCCATTCGGGTGAGACCACAGAAATCCTCACAATCCTACCCATTATCAAAAGGATGGGTGTGCGCCTTTTGGTGCTGACGGGCGCACCCCACTCAAGCCTCGCCCGCCAAGCGGATGTCCATCTGCCGGTGACCGTCACTAAAGAGGCCTGCCCCCTTGATCTCGCCCCCACAGCGAGCACGACCGCGGCTTTGGCCATGGGCGATGCGCTGGCCATCGCCCTCTATGAGACACGCGGCTTCACACCGGAGGACTTTGCGCGCTCCCATCCCGGAGGTCGCCTCGGGCGACGATTGCTTATCTATGTGGCTGATATTATGCACACGGGGGACAGTATCCCCCAAGTGCCCGCGGACGCCCTCCTACCCGATGCTCTGGTCGAAATGACGGGTAAAGGGCTTGGCATGACCGCCGTGGTCGACCAAGACGGCCGGTTGTGCGGCATATTCACAGATGGCGATCTGCGCCGGGCCCTGAACCGCGGGGTCGATGTGTATAAGGCCGTAGTCTGCGACGTCATGACTTGCCACCCCAAAACCGCGGCCGCCGACCACTTGGCGGCGGAACTTGTGCCCCTGCTGCGTACTCATAACATCAGCGGATTATTTGTGGTCGATAACGACCATAAGATCGTGGGGGCGCTGAATATGCACGACCTCCTTAGGGCCGGTGTCGTATGACAGACCTCACATGCACCCTGGAGGGCGCACCAAAAGAAGCGGCTAAGGCCATTCGCTTGCTGCTGCTCGATGTCGACGGGGTACTCACCGACGGGCGCCTTTTTTTGAGCGACTCGGGAGAAGAGTACAAGGCCTTCCATAGTCGCGATGGCCATGGCATCAAAATGCTGATAGCGAGCGGTGTGCGTGTGGGTATTGTCACTGGCCGTTCCTCGCGAGTCGTACAACGACGGGCGGAAGACCTGGGGATATCGCTTCTTATACAAGGGTGCCACGATAAGCGGGCAACCGTCCTGTCTCTGCTCGCCGAACACCGCTTAGCAGCCCATGAGGTCGCGTTTATGGGCGACGACGTTATCGATTTGCCCGCTATGCAATCGGTAGGCCTGGGCGTAGCCGTGGCCGACGCTCATCCCCTGGTACGGGCACGCGCACACTGGGTTACCCAACAAAAGGGGGGCGAAGGCGCGGTACGTGAACTGTGTGAGCTTCTCATGCACACCCAGGGGACGTTAGATAATCAACTAGGATGCGCATATAGAGGCGAATGTTCATGGGCTGGTGGTTAAGCCGTTTTTTGTTATTCGTAGGGCTGTTGCTCTTCTCCGGCCTGTTCTGGTGGCTCCCGGAGGCCTTGGTTCGGCCCGCGCTCGCCCTGACCCACGCGCAACCGGCACGACCCGATTACTACATTGGCCGTCTGCGACTTACCGCCATGAACCGACACGGGCACCCGCGCTTCATTCTGACGGCCACGCGCCTTGTCCACTTTCCCCGCGGGAAACGCACGCTTTTGATCGAGCCCCATCTCATACAATTCGGCAAACATACGACCACGACCACGACCGCGAAGCACGGTTTTGTGTCCCGGCACGGCCACACCCTCATCATGCGGGGCAAAGTCCGGGTCTTCCGCGGCCCGACAGCGCAGGTAGGGACAACCAGCGTGCGTGCGCATACGTTGACGGTCCATCTCGCTTCATGAGCCAAAAGACCGGCAGAACCCTCGCCGCACTCTGCGCCCTAAGCCTCGGCGCCTATGCCCACGCCCATCGGTTCGCACAACCTTTGAGCGTGCAGGCCGATAGCATCCAAATCGACGAGCGCACCGGCCTTAGTCTCTACAAGGGTCATGTCCGTCTTGTGCAAGACGGCCTCACCGTCAATGCCCAGAACGTGCGCGTCCGCTCGTTGCATGGCAAGGTCCTATCCATCCAGGCAACCGGCAACCCCTTGCACCTTGTGGACACGAAACCCGGCAGCCTTCCCCTTTTCGGCGAGGCCCTAACCATGCATTTTGAGGCCTCGAGCGACAAGATTACGCTCACAAACCACGTCGTCTTTCGCCAAGGCGTCAACATTTTACACGGCCATATTATTTATTATTCCGTCCGTTCCCAGCGCATGACCGCCATTAGAGGCACACACAGCCGCGTCAGGGCACGCATCACCCCGGCCACCACCACTCACAAACCGAAGGCCCACCCTTGACGACCCTGGTCGCAACGCATTTATCCAAAAACTACAAAGGCCGTCACGTCGTCAAGGACGTGAGCCTCACCGTGGAAGGCGGGGAGGTGGTTGGCCTGCTCGGTCCCAATGGCGCCGGGAAAACGACCTGCTTCTACATGATAATCGGCCTTATTCGCAAAGATCAGGGCCAAATCTGGCTTGATAAGGTCGACATCAGCAACGCGCCCATGCACAAACGAGCAAAACTTGGGGTCGGCTACCTGCCCCAAGAGGCCTCGGTTTTCCGCAAATTAACAGTCGAGGACAATATCCTTGCGATCCTTGAAACCGTCGAGGGCCTAGACGCCACCGCGCGCCTTGCGCGACTTGAGGAGTTACTCCACGAATTGCGCATCACAGACCGGCGCAAGACCCTCGGGATGAGCCTCTCCGGGGGCGAGCGTAGGCGCGTAGAAATTGCCCGCGCGCTGGCCACAAAACCGCGCTTTATGCTCCTAGATGAACCCTTTGCCGGGGTCGACCCGATCTCCGTCATCGATATTCAGCAACATATCTCCCACCTCCGAAACCTCGGGATTGGCGTACTGATTACCGATCACAATGTACGCGAAACACTAAAGATCTGCGACCGTGCCTATATCATCAGTGACGGACATGTACTCACGTCTGGCGACCCCCAGGACGTCCTCGCGAACCCTGATGTCAGGCGCGTGTACTTAGGGGAAGATTTCCGGCTCTAGTCCTTCAGTTCTGGAAATGGCCAGAATGGACTAGAATAGGTTCTAGGGGCCCCATGAAACAAACACTTGATCTTAGAATCGGTCAACACCTCACCATCACGCCGCAGCTGCAACAGGCGATTCGGCTCTTGCAGCTATCGTCGATTGAGCTTGAGCAGGAAATCCGGGAGGTTCTAGAGAAAAATCCGCTCCTCGAAGAAGGCGAGATCGCCAACGGGGACGAGATCGGGACAACGGAATCCGAATCCGCGCCGGCGGAGGAGGCGACAAACAGCGATAACGACCCCGAAAGCGCCGACGAAACAGCCGAACTCGATTGGACGGAGGGCTATGAATTGCTGTCCTCCGGGCCAAGCCAAGGGGACGAGGACAGCGACAACAACTTCGAGGCCCGAAACAGCCAACCAACAAGCCTCTCGGAACATTTGCTTTGGCAGCTGCAAATGACGCCTTTTTCCGATCGCGACCAACTCGTCGCGGTTGCGCTTATAGATGCAATCGATGAAGACGGATATTTTTTAGGCACAACCGACGATATCATAGCCACCCTTCCTGAACTTGAGCTCGGAGCAGACGAAATCGAGGCGGTTTTGCACCAAATTCAGAATTTCGACCCAGTCGGCGTGGGCGCAAGACACCTAGGGGAATGTCTCGATTTGCAACTACGGCGGCTCGATCCCGCCACCCCCCACCGCGATACTGCGCGCCTTCTCGCAAATCCTGCATACCTAAAGCTGCTAGGCCAACATGACTTTAAGGAGTTAAAGCGCCTCACCCATTTGGGACCCGAGACCTTAGGTCACGCACTCGCCCTATTGAAGAGCTTAAATCCCCGGCCCGGATCGCTTGTTTCCAATACGCCCAACGCCTACGTCGTGCCAGAGATTATTGTCAAAAAACGGCGCGGAAGTTGGCGCGCCGACCTGAATGTGAACGCTATGCCTAAGCTGCGCATCAATAGCCATTATGAGCGCCTCATACAGCGCGGCCGTGGAACCGCACAAGATCGCTTCCTGCACGACCATCTGCAAGAGGCACGCTGGTTCCTAAAGAGCCTCCAGAGCCGCAACGACACGCTTCTCAAGGTAGCGCGCGTCATAGTAGACCGACAACGAGCCTTCTTCGACCATGGGCCGGAGGCCATGAAGCCGCTTGTGCTGCACGATGTCGCAGGAGAAGTCGCGATGCATGAGTCGACGGTTTCGCGCGTAACAACAAACAAATACATGATGACTCCGCGCGGGATATTCGAGCTCAAATACTTCTTTTCAAGCCACGTAGGTACCGCAGACGGGGGGACATGCTCAGCCACTGCGATCCGCTCGCTCATACGCAAGATCATTGAAAATGAGCCGTGCAGCAGGCCCATCAGTGACAGTAAGATCGCCGATATTCTTGAGGAACAAGGGATCAATATCGCCCGGAGAACCATCGCTAAATACAGGGAATCATTGAGTATTCCCCCATCCAGCCAACGCAAATCACTTGTCTAACACAAGGGGAGCTTTATGGATATCACGGTTAGTGGACACCAAGTCGACATTACCCCCCCACTGCGCGACTACGCGCTCGAAAAGATTGGGCGAGTTCAGCGCCACTTCGACCACGCCATCACCGCCGACGTCGTTCTCCACGTGGAAAAGAAGCGATTCAGTGCCGAGGCCAATATTCGCGCAAAAGGGGCCATCATCCATGCTGACGCAGCGGGAGACGACATGTACGCGGCCATCGACCTTCTGACCGACAAACTCGACCGCCAAGTTCTTCGACACAAGGAAAAGGTTATTGGCCAACACCGTTCCGGCTAGGTTGACGTCCTCCCCGGCAGGAATGCCGGAGATTCCTACGGCGCCTCGCGGTGATGTGCGAGGTCGCTTCGGTGGGTTCTTGGGCTCGGCGCCTGACTGCGCGGCTCATATCTCCCCAAGCGTTACTTTCCGCCTATCGGGTGGTAAGTCCATTGAGGAAATGAAATGATATCTCAACCCAAAACTCACATGAATGACGGGACGCCTACGACTGAAGGGAGTCCCTGCAGGATTCCTTCCCACTCTGATGGGCCATGCGGCCCACAATGTGGGCCATAGGCCATGCGGCCTACAATGTGCGGCCCACAATGACGACGGGGCTTTGCGCGCAAATCGGGGTAGGGAAAGACCGAGGAAAAGAGTGATATGATGGGTATCCCAAGGTCGCGCCTCTAATTTATGAGCACTATACTGACTGCGAAGGACGTTTATGAGGCCCAGCGCGAGACCCTTAAATTCACGTGGGTAGCGGGCCGGGAAGGGGCAAATCGCCTCCTTGAACTGGCCACCGCAAAATTCCCGGGCATGGCCCTTGTTGGGCACATGAATTTCGTGCACCCCAACCGCGTCCAGGTCATAGGCGCAAGCGAACTTGCCTACTTAAACGAGCACATCACACCGAGCGCTCGCGAAGCGGCGCTCGCCGACCTCTTTACTTGTCCCTCGTCTGCGATTGTGATCATCGCCAACAACGAGACTGTCACTTCGGAGATGCAGATGGCGGCCGAAGCCGCGTCCATGCCGCTTTTTAGCTCCTCATTGCCAAGCCCGCGCGTCATCCACGACCTCCAGTATTACCTGGCTCGAGCGCTCGCCGAGCGAGAGGTTTTGCACGGCGTCTTCATGGAGGTCATGGGTCTCGGCGTTTTTCTTATGGGTGAAAGCGGCATTGGCAAGAGCGAACTCGCGCTTGAGCTCTTAAGTCGCGGCCATCGTCTGATCGCAGATGATGCCTGCGAATTCTTTCGTATGGGACCAGACGCCCTGCAAGGTCGCTGCCCCGATATGTTGTGTGACTTCCTGGAGGTCCGAGGACTCGGTATCCTGAACATCCGCGCGATGTTCGGCGAAACTGCTGTGCGTCACGAAAAGACCCTCCACTTGATCGTTCGCCTGAAAGATCTCGCTTTGAATTCCCAAGCCAGCATCGATAGGCTACAGGCGGAACAGAAAACACGTTCCATCCTGGGGGTCGAGGTCGCAGAGGTCGTACTCTTTGTCGCATCAGGCCGCAATCTGGCGGTCTTGGTTGAGGTCGCAACGCGCGGCCATATCCTCCGTCGCCGGGGAATCAATGCCCTTGAGGATTTTATGCGCCGCCAACAACTGGCTATGAAATCACCATGAGCTTCATCATCATGAGCGGGCTATCCGGTTCCGGCAAGAGTATTGCGCTGCAGGCCCTGGAGGATGTGGGCTTTTACTGCATCGATAATCTACCGGCGGCACTTCTGCCGCACTTCGCTCACCAAATGAACAGCGTACGGTCAGAATTCTCGGATGTTGCGGTCGGGATCGATGCGCGCAATCGATTGTTCCTTGACGCGGCACCCATGAACCTTGAGCGACTACGTGCTTTGGGTGTCGATTATCGCATCATCTTTCTTGAGGCGGATGAGGCGGTGCTCATGAAGCGCTTCAAGGAGACGCGTCGGCGCCATCCCCTGACGGACGCCGAGACACCTCTTCTCGAGAGTATACGGCTCGAAAAGGCCCTTCTTGAACCCCTCTCGATGTCATGTACTCGCCGAATCGACACGACCCATACGAGTGCCCAGCAATTACGGCAATTGATCTATGAGTTTGCGCGCGGCACAAGTACGCGAGGCATCACGTTATTGTTCGAATCTTTTGGCTTCAAGCATGGAACGCCGCTCGACGCCGACTATGTCTTTGATGTGCGTTGCCTACCCAACCCCTACTGGGAACAGGGTCTTCGCATCCTGACAGGACTGGACCCCGAGGTTGGGGCATTCCTGGAACGCTACCCTGAGGTTGCCGCCATGAAGGAGCACATTGGCGATTTTTTG
>Ga0307375_10003874_pt1 | contig 14463 bp, 10 predicted proteins | sample TR1MG_FD_202531 | JGI IMG/M metagenome (GOLD analysis project Ga0307375, IMG submission 202531) | Soil microbial communities from Risofladan, Vaasa, Finland - TR-1 | ecosystem: Environmental > Terrestrial > Soil > Coastal area > Acid sulfate soil | place: Finland: Risofladan, Vaasa | collected...
AAAAGTTGCAATCGACAACGAGCGCTGGGCCCGGGAAAGCGGCGCCGTTCGCGTGCAGATTAGTAGCGAGGACTTCGAGGCACTGGTCCGCGGCGAGCCGTCGGTGGAGTTGGTTGCAAAAATCCAGCAGGCGCAAAAGGAGCAGGAATCGGCGTAGGCAACTGGCCTATGCTGTCAGCAATTCACGGGCCCCCGAGTTGGGGGCCTTTCATTCTTGTTGAGAAGCGCGCGGCGGCGGCTATCGACGCAAAGCGGTCGTCCGCCTTCTCTTGAGGCGGACGTTTAGAAGCTTGACCTACGACGGCACACCAAGCGTGTTCACGCTGCGTTACCAGGCATAAGGCACTGCCTGGACAAGCGGTAGACCAGCAGCTTTCCATGATGTCAGGCCACCTCGATACCAGTACACGTTCGAATATCCTTCGCCCACTGCCCGCAATGACGCGTTATACGATAACCAACACTCCACGCTCAAACAAAAGAAGACGATAGGAGCGGCCTTGTTCTCATTCGTTAGCTTTGCCAGCACCGCAGCAAACCTAGCTTTTTCGGTGGCAAAAACCCTACCGTCTCCGGCGTCGAAGCCTAGCCAGACCGCCGAGGGGATTGTCTGTTTATTTCCAGGCGTTCCGCCCAAAACATCAACAGCGATTGGCGGCGTGGCACTGTCCAAAAGCTTCTTCAGCGCTAACGTGGTAATCGTCTTCGTCCCGGGTACAGACAGTGGAGTCGGCCGGTGATAATCGGTCGTGAGCGTCGTCGTTTGCGAGACGCCGAAGTTCTTATCCTCGTCTCCGTAAGACTCTTCGTGAACGAGGCCTGCAACCTGAAACCGCTCTGCTTCGACAAACGGTAACCCTGCCGCTCTCCAAGATTTCCATCCCCCGCGATACCAAAGTACGTTCTTGTATCCCTCCGCTAAAGCGCGTAGCGCCGCGTTATAGGACAGCCAACACTCAGCATTTAAGCAATAAAATACGATTGGTTTTGCCTTGTTGGCGCCAGTCAATTTCGAGAGTGCGGCAGAAAAGATTGATTGGTTCGCGGCCGACGGGTCGCCCTTTCCAGCCCAATCGCCTAGCCACACTGCCGACGGAATTGCCATCCGCTTTCCCGGCGTTCCGCCAAGCACGTCAATCACGACCGGTGGTTCAGCGCTATTAATGAGCTTGTTCAGTTCCAATGTCTTAATAGTCCTTGCGCCCTGGACAGACAAGGGAGTCGGTTGATGGTAATTACTCGTGAGCGTTTTTGTCGGGGCGACTCCGAAGTTCTTGTCCTCGTCGGCAAAGGATTTGTCGATGTCAGAGAGGTCGATAACGACGCGAGTCATTCGGAGCGACTTCTTGAATCCCCATTTTGGGTCAAATGCACCCTCAAACGTGTTGGGGTCCACTTGGGTGGCCTCAATCTTCGACGATGCGGGGGTCGTAATAGCCACCATGACTTTGCCATCTTTCATCGTGGATGTCGCATCAACAAACACCGGGTCCCTGTCCGCCCAGCCATAAACCGCCTCAAGTGCGGCTGAATCTGGCTTCAGTGGCACCAAACGGAAGACATCAAATTCCCGGAGACGGCTCTCATCGCCAACCTTCACTTTCCATTTGCCAGCCAGGTTCGCAAAAGGCCCTCCCTTTAATTTCCGTGTTTCCGCGTTGCTCGATGCATTTTCCAGTAGCTGGATATGGCTCGCCAGAGTTGTAAAATAAAAAACGGATTGGGGCAGTTGGCGAATCTGCTTTCCTTCCGGGGAGAGGTACCACAAGGTCGGATAGAACAGACCTTTTCTTGTATCGCCGACAAATGCTTTGAATTTCGCGTCGGTGTACCTTTTGTCGTAAACCTTAAAGATTAATTGTGGACCTTCAAGCCAGGTACGAATGTCGACCAGGACGACCTTGGCAAGAAGAGGCTTCATTACCTCTTTGTTCTTCTCCAGGAACGCGGTGTATCGTTTGCAAGGCTCACAGTCTTGCGCGCCCAAATAGACGAGCATCGGCCTGCTTAGCTGCTTTGCCTTCTCGAATGCCGGTGTGAGGTCGACAAGCCGCTCGGATGAGCTGAGGGATGGCTTTATGACGAGCGGATGAAAAAACTCTGGAATCTCGGCATAAACGGTCTGAACGACGAAAAACATGACTAGAAGAATTAACCGCATGAGAACGTTCTTCCTGTTAAGGAGCCAATCAAGGTTCACCCGGTCACTGGTTTCTTAAGTGCAGCATCCACATAATGCCGCCCAGCGTTCGAGTCGAAACGTCAACCGAGCTTGTCGGCAGAACTACGGAAGCCGGTTCGGTTCCTATTTCCTTATGGTCAGCCCTCGCTCTGCTCCGTCCCAAACCCATGCTGACCCTTTCTTCATTTCCCTTAGTCCCCCGGTACCGTCGTTCTTAATAACGAGCCGGAACTCGTCGCATCCCCGCAGATGAGGTGGGACAGTAATGATGGTAATTGTGTCGTTCCGCTCTACCGTTGCATCGAGGTCACCGCGATAGCATATGCTCGCGTAGCTAAATACCATGCGAAGGCTTGGTTTTCCACCATTTTCACTTAAAGTCACAGAACCAGGCGCGGCCGGTTGCCCGTTGTAATACGAACGATAATTCCACGTTTGTGCCGCAGCGTTGTGCGCGCTAAATATGGCGAACGCTGTGATGGCCAGTAAAGGCAGCCGCTTGATATGACGCAACTCGTTGTGATGAATTGTAGTGAACAATGGTAATTTCATACTTACCTCCCAATAAGGGTTAATTCGTCCGATTTGGTTAGCTGACATTCGCCTGGACTATTAAACTGGTGAGTCATCTAAGATATTAAAATTCTCCAAATCCCCCAGTATATGAAATTCCAGTGACCTGCACAGGTGTTGAGGAGCTTGTTGTGCTACCGTTGCCTAATTGACCATTTTGATTGTCTCCCCAACAACGCACTGAGGTATCCGACAATAGAGCGCAAGTGTGGTATCCCCCAGCGCTTACGGCTATGGCATTCGTGATGCCACTAACCTGAACCGGAGTAGACGAGTTCGCCAGACTACCATTGCCTAGTTGTCCGGACCCATCGCTCCCCCAGCAACGTATTGTGCCGTCCGCGAGCAATGCGCAAGTATGATAGCCTCCAGTTGAGACAGCGGTGGCATTCGTGATGCCGCTGACCTGAACCGGGGTTGATGAGTTCAATTGGCTGCCATTGCCCAGTTCCCCGTACCCGTTGTACCCCCAGCAACGCACTGAGCCGTCCGCCAACACTGCACAGGTATGGTACCCCCACGCGGAGACAGCGAGGGCAGTCGTGACGCCGCTGACCTGAACTGGAGTGGGCGAGCTCACCGTACTGCCATTGCCTAGCGCACCGGCCCCGTTGTCCCCCCAACAACGCACTGCGCCATCAGCCAATAATGCGCAAGTCTGACCTCCCCCGGTGGAGACGGCGGTGGCATTCGTGATACCACTCACCGGAATTGGAGTAGACGAGTTCGCCAGACTACCATTGCCCAGTTCCCCGTACCCGTTGTACCCCCAGCAACGTACTGAGCCGTCAGCCAGTACTGCGCAAGAATCATCTCCACCAGTGACAGCAGCAATGGCGTTTGTGATGCCGCTGACCTGAACCGGAGTTGATGAGTCTACTTGGCTGCCATTGCCCAAGTCACCGTACCCGTTGTACCCCCAGCAACGTACTGAGTAGTCAGCCAGCACTGCGCAAGCACTATTTCCTCCTGTGGCGACAGTAATGGCGTTCGTGATGCCGCTTACCTGAACCGGTGTTGATGAGTCTACTTGGCTGCCGTTGCCCAGTTCGCCGTACCCATTGTACCCCCAGCAACCCACTGACCCGTTAGCCAACAATGCGCATGTACTGTAAATTCCAGCTGATATCCTCGATTGAGTTATGGTCGGCGGAGTGGCCGATACTTGGCTGGATTCGCTGCTCTCACCGTTGGCATTGACCGCTGTCACCACAAAATAATACGTCGTACCGTTTGTCAGGCCGGTTTGGACGTAAGGAGACGAAACGCTGGCACTTTCTGCTCCGCCGGTCAATGAAGTGTAGTTGGTCTTCGTGACGCCAGTAACCGAAGCCATGTAGACGTTGTAAGAGGTGGCGCCAGACACCGCATTCCAGATTAGGGTCACTTGCCCGTTTCCGGATGTGGCACTAAAACCGGTGGGCACGGATGGAGCGGTTGAAGCAGCGCTAGTACAATTTACTATAACGCTGTTCACAGTAGCTGTCGCCGCGCCGCTTCCACCCGTTACCGTACAGGTTTGGCCTACCGGCTGAGTCAGCACGGTGACGTCGTACGCACTGCCGTTGGTGACGTAAGTCGCGAAGGTGAAGAGTCCATTAGCTGAAACGGTGAGGTCGTCGCCGCCGTTATCTTGCAAAACCACGGAGCTAGTGAGCCCGGCTATCGCGCCCCCGATGGCGACTGTTTGAGGGGTGGCGGTACTGGAGTTTGCACAAGCTACGACCACGCCGTTCACATTTGCTGTTGCTGTGCCGCTGCCCCCGGTTACCGCGCAAGTTTGTCCTGTTGGCTCCGTTAGCACAGTAACGTCGTAGGCACTGCCATTGGTGACGCTAGTGGTAAAGGAGAAGGGCCCATTGGCAGAAAGGGTAAGGTTGTCGCCCCCGTTATCTTGCAGCACTACGGTACCGCTAAGTCCAGTTACTGTGCCACCAATCGTGGATACCGCAACCGTGAGGTTTTGGGGCACGGTCTGCGTTGTCCCGTCCTTGAAAGACACATTGAGCACGACGTGATACTTGCCGGCAACAACATATGTGTGCGTTGCGGTGGAACTGGCGGTAGCGGCAACGGTGGGGATAGTGGTTCCCTGCAGGTCATCGTCGAAATTCCAGGCGTATCCGGTGGCAACGGGAGGGTTCAATGGCGCGGCGGGAGCGGTGCTCGCATGGAAGTCGCCATCGAAACTGGCTTCAAAGCCATTGAGGCTAACCGTGAATAGAGATTGGGCAACGGACTGCGATGTCCCATCAGCATAATGCACCGTTAGCGTGACCGTGAACATTCCAGTAGTGCTGTACGTGTGCGTAGTGGTGGGCGTAGTGGTGGTAGCGGTGGGTTTCGTAGAATTAGGGTCGCCAAAATTCCATGCGTAGCTCGTGATATTCGCGCTGGGCGTGGACGCGCTGGCGTCGAAGCTGGCTTGCTGCCCGTTGATGCTGTAAGTGAACGCCGGACGCCTAAACGGGGCGCTAAACACCTGGAGACCATTATTATTGGCGGGTGCCGGACGATTCTGCAATCGCAGCCAACCATTTACGGGGTAGGATTCGGAGGACTTTCCGGTAAAGCCTTCAATCGTATTGTCTGACTGAACTGCGAGAATTTGCTCCAAGTCGCCCTGCGTTTCACTTTTGTTCTGCTCAACCACTGTCACGGTCGAGGCACTAACACCCTCCACAATGGCGACATGCCCTAAATTGCTGCCGTTTCCTTCGGAGACGAGGATATCTCCAACCTCTGGCAGACCGTGCTTGCCATCATTGGGATAGACGTCAAGACCCCTCTGGGGCGCAAGGGTAATAAAATCGCTTGCGTTTCCATATCCCAATTTCCCCTTCGAGTCCAAAATTCTTATGTTTGTCTTGTATACGTCGCGATAATACCTGTACACAAATTCAGTGCATTGCCACTGAGGACCAGTGCTGTGCGAGGTATCCGAGGTATCTAATGCGGCATTGTTAGTATTGTTGATGTCGGGGTAGTAGTAAGGAGCGTCGGGCGCATCGGTCGACTTGTTGCACGGAAGCCACTTAGTACTGCTGGACGGGTCTGGGCAACCGTTTGCGTATACGTTTACCCCGTTGAAGCTGCCCATCAACGTGCCGTACGGCAATTTTGGACCGATTATCGCGTATGTACTGAAGTGCGTGGTTTGCCCAATTAGTAATTTATTTACCGTGTCGACAGTCGTCGGGATACTAATCCATGTTGAGCCGGACGCATACGCTAAGACCAAGCTGCTCTCAGGTATCGTTGGGGGAATCAAACTCGGGTCGTACTTCACGGTTAAAGTTACCGGTGCGCTAAACGTTGTGCCTTCCGGACCCAATTCAACAACCACATCACCTATATTTCCCAGCGGGGTCGATGCTCCAGCGGCAGGCGGACCAACGGTGATTGCAGTACTTGCTGCAAGTGCGTTTGCCGGCACCTGTACGGTCACGCTGCCGTCAGTCGAGGTTGCTGAGCCACCCGCGGCGCCAATAACCGACGTCGTAGTATTGGAAGTTGTTGAGTTGCTCCCACTCCCTCCCCCGCTGGCTACTCCACCACCCCCGCCCCCGCAAGCCGCCAGCGCAGCTAAAACAATCATAGCGATTACTGACTTCAGTCGATTTATTCCGTGCAGGTTCATGGCGAGCTCCCTAGGTGGGATTGCTGTTATTGGAAAGACCTATTAATGGTGTATTGACTTAACCGATGTCCTGTTCTGGTCGCCTTGTCTGGCGGGTTTGCATCTCCCGCGTATCAATGCGGACGTATTGGACGAACAGTCGGGGCGATTCTCTGAAGAACCACTCAGAAAGCACCTGAGATGAAGCATGCCTGCGTCCCTCGCCCCTATGGTGTTTTGAACTGCATGCCGAGCGACGTCGCGGAAGGCCTATCCGCGAATATGTCGACCCCATTGCTTTTGGACGAAAGCATCTGCTGATGGTGGGAAAAGTCAATAGACCAAACGGATGAGACGAATAGACATTGTGGCTATTTGCAACTGGCTTTATACTGACCCGACAAAGGCAAGGAGGACTCGTCTCACAGCAGCTTTGCTGCTGTCCGGGAAAACGCGATTTCCGAAGTACATTCACGTTGGAGGAATCATGGCTACAAGGTTAAAGTGGGTTGTTTGTCTTTTGGTCGTAGCAATGGTTGGCTGCACATCAACTGCCGGTCGCAAATTTGATATTCATGCAGCACGTCAAATTAAGGAAGGAACTTCGACAAAAGCAGATGTGGAACGTCTTCTTGGTCAGCCATATGGTACAAACAGGCTTGTGGATGGAACTGAGAATTGGACGTACACTTACATCACAGTAACCCAAGCCGGCGCTCTTACAGTCTTGGGTCTTGCCGGCAGCAAAAGCAGCCGTGACAATCTAGCGATTACGTTCCGGAATGGAATCGTTTCAAAATGCGTTCTTATGACAAGCGCTGGAGAGGGGCGGGGAATGGAGGGAATGTATCAAGGTGAGGGCATGGGAGGCCCCGGACGTTCTTCAACGGTAGCATGTTCAGAACTCGGTCGATAGCGCGTCATACCTGCTCCTTTGGCCGGACTCAGACAGTCAAAGCGAGTCCGCGATGTAACAAACTGTTCCAGTCTCGAGGTGGATGCGCCTGCCGGCGCCGGCGAGTTCGTCGCCGCACAGCGCTAAAAAAACCACCAAGGTCTCCCCTGGCGGTCGTTGAATTCAGCTACTACTTACCCTCTAGCTTCCGCGCATTTTTGCGCTGTATCTCGTCCCACACAAGCGCGGCTACCACCTGCGCCGGTGTCTCGCCTCGCTCTACTGCGAGGGTCGCGAGAGCTAGCGCAGTGCCACGTGGTAGCCCCATCTCCGTCGCCTGCTTTATGGCCTCGCGTCCGCGGCGCGTGTCGCGTATCGCGGTCACCCTTGGCCCTCTTTGCTCCGTTCGAATTCCTTATCAATCTCTGCGCGCACGGCTTCGAACAGCTCGCTTACAATGTCCCACGCGCTCTTCTCGAAATCTGCTGCCGTGATGATTCGGTACTGTGCCGCGACATAGTCCAGGACCAGCTCGGCGTCACCAGCCGCTTTGGTCCAGCTTATTATCTTGCGAGCATGCATCTCCGCCGGCGTTTCGACTTTGTCCGTGTCCGATGCATCGCCTTTTGCCGCCTGGTTCCCGTCGATTTTGAGCCCGAGTCGGGCTATTTCCGCCCAGACCAGTTCTTCGGCAATCTCAGCCACCGTGGTCTTCCGTCGAAGCGCGAGCACGGCAAGTGCGTTTCTAGCGCCGCGCGACAGCTCCACTTCTTTCAATACAAATGCATTCATTCGATGATGTCCTGTTCCAGGCAACGTTGCCTATCCCGTATAGCGCTTGCCACCATTCGCTGAACGCGACATCACCTCTCGCGGGGCTAGCCAAATGAAAGCCCCCCAGGGACGTAGCGACCGCCATTGCCGCCTACGCACTAGCCTTGGCCTCCCTCACCGTGTTCGCTCCGCACGATGGGTGCGTGTCGCTCATCACGGCTAGCGGCGTGGGGGCTTCGGCCTTCGCGCCGCTTTTATTGTGCGCCCAGCGTGGGCGCGTTCTTGGAGGTGAAAGTCCCCCCGTGAGCTGACCATAGCGAGCGAAGTGAACTGCAACTGCGTGAGGGTGACCAATGCTTTAGACTTGGCGTAATCCAATCCTGGGACCCCAGTCCGAGCACATGCCCGACGACCTCATTTACTGCATCGGCATAAATGCGTTCGGACTGTGCCACTACATCGCGCTTTAGCCCGCTTCAGCCAACTTCTCCATAGGGGAGGCCAAGGTCCATGTACTTGCACCGCATATACGCGAAGAACTTCCGAGTCTTCGGTGACGGCACTACAGGTCCCACCCTCGATTGGGAGCTCAACCAAGACATGAATATCTTGGTTGGCGAAAACGATTCTGGAAAAACCGCCATCGTCGACACCATTCGCCAAATCTTGTGGACAACGACCTACGAGTACATCCGAATCCAGGAGGCCGATTTCCATTGCTCAGATGGAAGGCGCTGCGATTCGCTGGTCATTGAAGCGACCCTGCGCGGTCTTTCTGACCCGCAGCAGGCGGCTGTCCTTGAATGGCTCACTTATGGGACGGATGGGACGTGCAGTCTAGTGCTCAATCTCCAAGCGCGGCTCCGCCCTCCACAAGCTAAGCGCAGGTTGCGGGTCGACGTAGTCGTCAGAACAGGGCCTGACGGAATTGGCCCAGAAATTGGGGGAGCAGTTAGGGACTTGGTCCGATGCACATACCTGCGCCCACTCCGAGACGCGGAGGCGGAACTCGGCCCTGGTCGACAGTCCCGCCTTTCGCAGATACTAGGTGCGCACAACAAGATTGCCGGGCAAGAGAACAACGACTTTGACGCGGAACATCCGACTGCAATTCCCAAGACGCTGACGGGCCTCATGGCGCACGCTCAGCACCACATAGGCGCTCACCCGGTCATTCGTGAAGTTGAGCGGGACATCAATGACAACCACCTTCGCCGCATGAGTTTCAAAACCGACCCGCTGACGTCGGAGATTAGGGTCTCCGGAGACCTAAGCCTGCCGCAGATTCTAGAGCGTTTTGAGCTCGGGTTGCTGCCTCCGGGCGGAACGTCTCACAAGGATAGGTTCCCTCGCGGGCTAGGCTACAGCAACGCACTGTTTATGGCAGCCGAGCTAGTTCTGCTGCGTGAGGGCGAGGAACTTGCTCTACTTTTGGTGGAAGAGCCTGAAGCGCATTTGCATCCACAGCTTCAAACAAGGGTGCTGGAACTGCTCGAAGAGCACGCACAAAGCAAGGATAGTCCGGTGCAGGTCCTAATGACGACTCACAGCCCAAGTATGGCTGCGTCCGCTCCTATCGAGTCGATGACACTTGTCCAGCAGGCGCAGACTTACCGTCTTCGGCCACAGGACACCCGGCTTGCGCCATCCGATTACGAATACCTCCGGAGATTTATCGACGCCACCAAATCGAATTTGTTCTTCGCACGAGGGGTCGCAATAGTAGAAGGTCCTGCCGAGGCTTTACTACTTCCCGCCATTGCCGAAGCGATTGGACTTCCCTTTGCGGAATTCGGTATCTCGGTAGTGAACGTAGGGGACGTGGGACTCTTTCACTACGCCAGAATCTTTCAGCGTCAGAAAACAGGCGAGCAAATCGCAGTGCCCGTTGCCTGCATAACGGACCGGGATATCGTACCCGTCGAAGCTAAACGGTTCGTCGTGGCAAAGAGTGGCTCCAAACGGTTCGTGGACGAGTTAACCAACCAGGAGCTATCCGAGCGAGTGCAGCGAAAGAAGAATCGCGTTGAAGCCGATGGCTGCCGGACCGTAAGGGTCTTCGTATCAGACCACTGGACCTTTGAGTATGATTTGGCGGCCGCGGGTTGCGCAAAGGTCGTCTACACTGCCATTCAGCTCGCTGAGAAGGCCGCGGCGAAGGTGGAGCGCTTGACCAAGGAGGACGAAGAAATGGCGCTCGGGGAGGCCCAAAAGAACTGGCCAATCCTTCAGGCGAATGCGACCTCCGAGAAGGAGCTAGCGGCCACGGTGTATCAGCCTCTGGCAGAAGGAGGGGTATCCAAAGCGATTACAGCCCAGTACGCAGCGAAGCTCCTCCGTGGCGGCGCATATGGGAAAGGTGTGCAGCTATTCAACGCCCTGCCCTCCTACCTACAAGAGGCGCTCAAGCACCTTACGGGGCAAGCGCCGGACGCTGAAGCAACCAAGCCGTGACTCTTCCCAAACTTGCCCCTGACGACCTTCAGCGCCTGCAGATAGCGTTCCCAGATTTAGATTTCAGCGACCAAGAACGTGTCGACTCCCTCCTCGAATCTGGTACGCGGGACATCCATGCTGCTCCCGGCAGCGGGAAGACGACTCTACTCGCTGCGAAGCTAGTCCTGCTCGCGGAGAAGTGGCCACACACGAGGCGCGGCATCTGCGTCTTGAGTCATACCAATGTGGCTAGAGACGAGATTGAGCACCGCCTCCAAAGGACCCCGGCAGGGTCCCAGCTTCTTGCCTATCCCCACTTCATCGGAACCATACAAGCATTTGTGGATAGATTCTTAGGATTACCGATTGTCCGCAGTTGTGGCATCAAGGTCGAACTCGTTGATAACGATGCTTTCGAGGGCCGTGCGAAAGCATTGCTTCATTACAAGCGCAACCTCAAGGTGTGGGCTGAGAAAGGCTATAACCGAGAGGACGCAATATGCCGAATGCGCTACGAAGGACCAGAGCTAAAGTTGGTAGCAGATGTGCCCCTGCCCGGCGAAGGAACTCCCACCTTCAAGGAGGCGACTGACCTCAAGCAAACCCTCACGAACCGTGGCATTTTCCGCTTCGAGGATATGTATGCGTTCGGCGCTGTCCTATTGACGCACCAGCCAGGACTTCGCGGAAGGCTATCGCATCGGTTTCCTCTCGTGCTCTTAGACGAAATGCAGGACACCGACTGGAGGCAAGAAGCATTGCTCGAGAAGTGTTTCGATGACACGGTGGTCATCCAACGCTTTGGCGATAGAAACCAGCGCATCCTGAACACTGATGTGGACGCAGAGAAGCTCACATTCCCTCGCGCTGGCTACCTCAACATTGCTAGCAGCAAGCGCTTTGGGTCTGCGGTGGCGAAAGCGGTCTCATCCGTGCAGGTGACCGGTGCACCGGTTATCGGTAACGGGAATGTGCCCAACGTGCAGCCGACGCTTCTCTTGTACGATGCTGCGCGGGTCGAGGCTGTTATCCCGCATTTCGGCGAACTAGCCCTTAATGCACTCTCGGACGACGTATTGCGCTCCGGTCCCGTCAAGGCGGTGTGTTTCCGCCGGTCTCCTAGCACATCGAAGAAACCTGTGGGGCGGTACCTCGGAGACTACTGGCCTGCCTGTACAGCGTTGGCTGAGCTTGGCGCGCAGCAGGAAAGCGCCTTTCGACTATTAGCGGATGAGCCAGATGCGCGGCTCGCACCGTGCATGCTGACTACAAGGGCGCGGGATGTGCGTAGAGCCGTTTTGCTTGCGTTGCGAGGCGCGGGTAGCGCCCGCGCCAGAGCTGCCAGAGATTTCGGCGGCCTGCTCCGAGCGCTTTCGGAGAGCGGGCTCGACGTCGCCCCGCTGCAAGCCCTCTGCCGTGATTTGGCGCTACGCCGAGGCGGCACCTCTACCGCGGAATCCTGGCGCGAAAGTTGTAATGTCCTGCATCGAGCACTTAATCCATATCTAGATGCGGATATTTCCCCGGGGGGTTTCCGCGCCCTGCCCTCGCTGAGGAGGCCGGAGGCACCTCCGGTCACCGAGCACCAGGGCGATGTCTGCGTCGTCGAAACCAACGGCCGGGCTGTACGGGTTCAGTTAGGCACCATAGCGTCCGTGAAGGGGGAGACGCACGTAGCAACCCTGGTTCTCGAATCCTTCGGCTGGAATCGAAAGTTCGACGTGGAAACCGCGTTGCCTGGCCTTGCTGAGCTGAGGCGCCTCGGCGCCGATGAGCCGGAAAACGTCAAGAGCCAGTACCGCAACCTTTACGTAGCGATGTCTAGACCGAGCCACTACCTCTGTCTAGCGATGAACCGCGTTAGGGCGACGCAAGAATACGCGGCCGCAATGCAGGCGGCGGGGTGGAACGTGGCAGAAGTGCGGTGAGCGGCCGCAACCGACGCAAAGCGGATTTAGCGTAAATATGGGAAGCAGACGCTCAATGTTCAGCTTGAGGGGCGCGCAGCCGCCAAGCGAAGCTTGCGGGCGGAGCGTCCCTCTCGAAGCGTTTTTTAAGGCAATAGCGATACACGCTCTTGTATAAACTTGGCAATTTCTTCTGGTGTGCGTGTGCGACCATCTACGTACCCGTCAGTGCTGAATACTCCTTCAACCTTGCCTTCATCCATTTTTACGAACATTAGTCTAGCGTGCTCGCGTTCCTTAATTATTTCCCGGATTGCACGAAATTCAATGCCGCACCATTCTTTCTCTTGATATTTTTCGCACAAAAAGACAACTATCAGCCGTGACCGATTGCGGTATATATCTTGGAGCAAGGTATCCAAGGAAGGTCTTGCTAGCTGAGCCAAGTAATTATTGTCATAAAAATATGAGTTTGGGCCAATCGCTTTTTCGAGTTCAGCGGCGACCGATTCTACATAGCCACGCACTTCACCGGGGAATGAAAAAGCCACGTCGAATGTGTGAGAGGTGATGTTTACCGATATTCTTTCACTTCGCGCCCACCTCGGAAGCAATACACCTTTTACCGCCAACTCCTTGGCAAGATTTACGTCTTTTATTGCCCAGTGCGTGCGATTCATTTCCCAATCAGAGATATCTAACTCAAATCTCAACTCCTCAATATCAGAGTAGGAAATGAATTTTGCAAGTTCCACCAACTCATACTCTATCTTTACCTTCCCCTGTCGCTTTGTTATATCGCTAACAACACCAAATTTAGGATTTTTCTTCCATCCCGCTTCATAGGCGAATATGCACGGAAACCGCCTTATTGCTTCAACTTGTTCAGTGGTAAAGTCTTCGTATCTATTTGTTATCTCAGTGTCCGTGTACTCTCGAACGCATCTTCCGATTTCTTGATAATATGGCTCGCCATTCCATGCTTCATCATTTCCGGATACGAATAAGCTATACACCGTCTATCCCCACTAGCAGTAGATGATTATTCATTGCCCAAACGTCCGTGTTGAGGCGAGCGCGGCTTCATGCGCGACGCCTCGTACCCGTTGTTAGCCAGCTACTCATACAGATGCCCTCGAGGACAAAGCAGTTTCCACCAACGCTTCAGTTTTTTCTCCTTTGTCGCAAAAGCGCCCTCGAGACAGCCAAGCATGAGCACCTGCGCGTCTAGTGCATCATGCTCCATCTTTTCAAAGACCGCCTCGCTAAATCTGTCAGGAACGCGGCCGCCATATCGCACATACAAATCCAGGGCGAAGAGCATTTGAACCTGCAGCCATCTGTAAACGGCCCAATCCTCCGACACTAGGTGCGAAGGTGGAAGTGATTTCTCTCCTGGCGGGGGCTCCAAATTCGAATAGAACTCCATCAGCGAGCCAGGGGCAGCTATAGCCCCTTCAGCCTCGGTGCGAAGCCGGTCTCGGTTCGCTTGGTTCCCAGATAGCAAATCAGGAAAGAACGTCGGGAGAAGCTTGGCCCTTTGTACAAAGGAGTCGACGTCCGACCGCAACTCCGTGGCATGCTCTTCTATCGCGATAAGCCCTGCCTCTGGGATTTGGTAATCTGGCGTGATAAGGGCTGGGTTGAACTGGAATCGCCAATTCTCTCGATGTGATGACGGTGGCCCTGAGGGCTTCTGAGTATCTATCTCCAGCCGCATCAAAAGACCGATATGGCTTACGAGGTCTACCGGATTTTCTACGGGAGTAAACTTCCGAAAGCACCGCGACCGAGCAGGCTCGTCTGATGTCAGCAGTTCATAGAACAACGCATCGGACACGACAAGCCTATGGCTCGTCGCTAGTTCCCGCATTTGAGCAGCGCTAGTGCCTTGGAGGAAACACTTGTCGAGAACGATTGCCCTAGTCATAGCCGGTTACCCGCCAAAAAACCGCTTCATGAGGTCAAAGTAGTCCCGCTGCCAGCCATCATCGCGGTAGTTGGTCAGTCCGTCCGGCATGTTCGTATGATGAATCGTGACCCGCGTTCCGCCCGCGACCGGCTCCAATAAGACTTC
>Ga0307375_10003876_pt1 | contig 14462 bp, 12 predicted proteins | sample TR1MG_FD_202531 | JGI IMG/M metagenome (GOLD analysis project Ga0307375, IMG submission 202531) | Soil microbial communities from Risofladan, Vaasa, Finland - TR-1 | ecosystem: Environmental > Terrestrial > Soil > Coastal area > Acid sulfate soil | place: Finland: Risofladan, Vaasa | collected...
CTTGCCGGGACCGGCCGGGTCGTTGATCACGCCTCGCTCGCCGCCGTGCAACTCGATCAGCCCGTCGAGCAGTTCCAGGCCCCGGCCGCATTCGTCGTCACCGCCGACGTGCTTGCGGACCGGGCGGCCAGCGCCGTCGTCGTGAACCTCAACCCGCAGATCGCCGCTGGCGAAGGACAGCTGTATCCAGATCGGCCCCGCGCCGTGGCATACCGCGTTCGTGACCAGTTCACTGACGACTAGTTCGCCAAGATCGGCGTGCTCGCGAAGGTCCCATGCTTCCAGCAGGGCGCGGACCTGATGGCGGGCGTGCCGGGCGTGCACCGGCTCCCGGCCGGGCAGGTACGTGACGGCAGGCTCGCGGGCGGCAGTCAACTGCATCCACAGCTCCTGACCCGGCCGCACGCCGCCTGCTTGCTGCCGCGCGACGTCGGCGCGAACCAGCCCGGCGCCGCCGCGGGCCGCCCGGCCCATCACCCACGCCGGGCCAGGCCGCTGGGCGGGTGATGGTGGCATGCTCATGGCTCATGGCTTGCGCCCGGCTCCGCCGTAGGCCGCGATCCGCCCCGCGTGCTCGGCATCGCGGGGATTGTCGGGCCGCCACCGGAGGACATGGACCAAGCGGGGCCCCGGCCATAGGCCGCTGCCTGATGCCCGGCCTGGGGCAGGCGTGATCCTCTGTGCCTACCTCACCCCAGCACACAATGGGCCGCGTGGCCAGCGTCATCATGGCCGCCGCCACCGCCACACGTCCGCAAGCGGAAGTGGCGCGCGGTTTGCCTCCCGACTGAGAGAGTTGACGGGCTCGGGCACAAGTCCTCCTAGGCGCCTCGCTGACTGGGGCGCGCTTGGTGAGATTGCCGCATGTGATCGCCGGAAGCTAGACGAGAGTTCCGTTCGCTCTAGTGCGAAACGGCTGCGTGGAACGGAGCGCGGGTCGCACCCCTTGTTGCCAGCAGCCCCACCTAGCGTCCGGCAGTCGGAGCTACTCGACGGCGCGGCGCCCTGGCGCAAGGATGACTCTGTGAGGCTTCTCGTTCTTGGTGGGACGCGTTTTGTGGGTCGGCTCATCGCCGAAGCCGCGATTGATCGCGGTCACGTGGTGACGACGTTCAATCGAGGACGTACCGGCGGCGATGCCGTTGACGCTGAGGCAGTGCGCGGTGACCGGGAGAACGCAGTGGACCTGGCCCGCTTGGTAAGTGGCCGTGAATGGGATGCCGTAGTTGACACCAGCGGCTATGTGCCCGCCGTCGTGGGGAACGCGGCCCGGGCACTGTCCAGCAAGGCAGCAGCGTACGCGTTCATGTCGACAGTGTCGGTGTATCCTGACTGGCCGCAAGACCCGGTCAGCGAGGACTCCCGTGTCTACGACTGCGCTCCCGACGCCACCGGAACCGCGGAAGACGAGGCGAACTGGTCAGCTGCGCAGTACGGCTCCTACAAGGCAGGCTGCGAACGCGCGGTTACGGGAGCGTTCGGCGGCCACGTGCTGGTGCTCCGGCCGGGTGTCATCCTCGGCCCGCACGAGAATGTCGGTCGGCTGACATGGTGGCTCGCCAGGATCGCTGCGGGCGGTCACGTATTGGCCCCCGGAGACAGTCACCGTCAGATCCAGCCAGTAGACATCCGGGACCTGGCGGGCTTCACGCTGGCTTGCCTGGAGGCGGGTATCACCGGAACGCTCAACGTGACCGCACCGCTCGGACACGGAACATTCGGAGCCATGCTCGGCGCTTGCATCGACGCCACCGGCTCGGGTGCGCAGCTTGAGTGGGTAGACGATGCTTTCCTCGCCTCCAATGGCGTGCGGCAATGGACGGAGATTCCGCTGTGGCGCACGGATCCCGGCACCTGGAGGGTGGACGCCAGTCGCGCGATCACCAAGGGGCTGCCGTGTCGGCCAATTGCTGCCACCGTTGCTGATACCTGGAAGTGGCTGTCGTCAGGACAGGGGCCGAGCGCCTACGGCCGCCAGACGCACCACGGGCTTGACCCCGACAAGGAAAGGCGTCTCCTGGACCTGTGGGCAGAACGCGCCCAGGCCGCCGGTGACAAATGAGCCTGCCGTCACCCTCACCATTCATCTCCGCCGAGGCCAAGAGCGAGGTCGGCAGCAGAAACGGACCTCAGGATGGCGGCGCCGGCAGGACCTGAACCGCGGTGCTGGCGGTGAACTGCTCGATCTCTTCAGTGAGGGCATACGCTTCCTTGGTGCGGAAACTTGGCCCGGCGAGTACTTCCCGCAGTGCGCTGAGCCGCCGGACAACACCCTCGACCCTCTTGTCGGATTGCAGCTTGAGGACATCACTGACTGCTTCCCGTGCACCTGCGAGATCGCCCTGCAAGAGGTGTGCGGCTGCCAGGTCGGTACGGCCCCCGGCCTCGGCGGCATACCATCGTTCCTCGGCAGATGCCTGCGCGTACAAGTCAACGGCCTGCCCGCATTCGGTCAGGGCTTCTTCTGACCGGCCCAACCTGAGGTATGCGCTGCCGTTGCAGAATGCTTGCCGTGCCAGGCTGAAACCGAATTCACCTCCCACGCTGTCGTGCAACAGAGTGATCGCGGCACGGGTATCCCTGGCCCGCTTGGACGCCATGATCGCCTCAACGGCGCGTTGTTCGTCGCCTTGCAGCGCGGCGGCGCGAGCCGCGATAGACCATAGCCGGACCCGGCACGTGCCATCGGGCGCGACCGAGAGCCCTCGCTCGGCCAGCAGCCGTGCCTGCCCAGACCTTCCCGCCCACATCTCGACGCATGCCAGCATGCCATCAGCCCACGCCGACAGTTCCCGGCTCTCGATGATCTCCCCATATGCGCGGGCGGCACGCGCCTGTTGTGCTGCCGCATGTGGGTAACCAAGGTCGAAGCTCGCGCTGGCGAGCAGGCCACAGGCCTGTCCCGCCACGAGGTACAGGTCACGTTGCTGTGCTGGGTTGCGGGTTCGGTCGAGTAGCCAGTAGACGCGGTTCCGGACCCGGATCAGTTCGCCGAGTAGCGGAAGCGGGGGCGCGTGGACATATGCCCGTGCGATGCGGAGGACATCTTCGCCGATTTGCTCGAGCGCGTTTGGCCCGACGCTCGCCGACTCGAACGCGGCAGCGTGCTCGCTGGACTCGTGTGCGGCATTCATCACCAGGTCCCATTCAACCCCCTGGATGCTGGACCTGGCTGGGTGGGCTGATCGCTGCCACTCCGTTGGCAACTCCATGAAGGGATGAACCAGGGGATCCTTTGCAGGAAGAGGGTGGCTTCTTGCTGCAAGCAAGTCCGGCTCGATGGCGCCGGGGGTGAGATCCCCTCCGCGATAGTCCTGAGCGAAACCTAGCTGGACCGGTCCGGTCCCGAAGATCCGGCACAGGAGATCCTGGTTGTGCCTGTTCGGGCGCTTCCCGGCCTCCCAGTCCTGCCATGCACGCTTGCTGATGCCAGGATGGCCAAGACCGTCGCTGACGCAACGGTCTTGAAGTGCCTTGATCGCTCCCCCCACCGTCCACCCGTAGGCGAGGCGGTATGCACGCAGCGGCCTCTGGCCGCAGCACGACTGGATCTCTGCGGCGATTGCCTGGAGCAGTTCAACTGGGGGTTCTGGCGGATCGCCGGCTTCTGCCAACCGGAGCACCCGGATACGCTGAGAACAGCGATCATCGTGGACAGGAGGCTTCTCCCGGTCAGGCAGTCCTGTCATCAAGGGCGCCACCCTCCATTCCGGCACTGCTTACAGCCTGGCCTCACTGGCCGCTGCTCTCAACCACTTGGCGGGGGACATGCGGGTGCTTACCGGTATGGAATCCATCGCTCGTCTCGTCCGTTTTTGAGTCCGTCTATGCGCCGTGCGAACTCCCAGGCGATCAGCGGCGAACTTGATAGGACCGGTGCCACGCCTGCCAGCATGACGAGTTCGCGTGCCCTGCGTAGCACGGAGAAGCCGTGCCACAGCGTGACATCGAAGCCGTAGACCTCCAGGAAGCGCCGCACTGGGCCAGGCGGGTGCCCGAAGCGCAGGGCATTTACGATCGTGGGCACGAGATCCCACTCGCGCGGACCCACGCTGACCTGGTCCAGGTCACACAGCACCGGGGTGCCACAGCGCATAAGCAAATTGCCCCGCCAAGCGTCTCCATGGATGACTCCGGCAGGCAGCGCCGGGGTCATCAGCACCAGTTCGGCCTCCAGTTCGTCGCACCAGCACTCCAGGAAGACCCGGTCCGCTTCCGCAAGGCCGTTTCCCCTCGCTAGCAACTGGCGGGCATCCGCAACGGGATCCCAGCGCGGCAGCGGAATCGGGGGGGTCAGCGGGTGGAGTTGACGCAGGAGCAGAGCAAGTGCTCCAAGCGAGGGCTGGGCGCTGCCAGGTGGGAGATAGTCCCAGAACGTCGCCAGGTAATCGCCCAGCACAACCGGTTGCTCCTGCTCGCCGTGAAGGCGGACGGCAGGAAAGCCAATCTGGCCCAGCCACCGAGCCACCTGCACGGTACGGCACACCTCGGCAAACTGCGACCGGGGTGCGCTGATGCGAACGACGACGCGCGTGGTCCGCAGCCGGAAGACGGCGTTCGCCGTCAGCCGGAGAAGCTCGGCGCCGTTGGCGTCTAGGCCGACTTCGCCACACGCAGCGTGCAGCACCTTGGTGAGCCGATCCAGTGCGAACACCTGTGGAGACATCGCGGGGCTCATCACATGGGCCGCCGCACCAGGCTACCGGTGCCGCCAGGAAGAACGCCCTGAGTCACTTGGAACTCATCGATCCGCTCGATGAACTCCAGCGCTTGGGGTGCACGCTGGTAACGAGGACTGCGAAGGAGCCCGCCAACACCGTGCAGGCGCTGGGACAGGCCATCGATGCGCTGGCCGGGGGGTAACTCGAAGATTCCGGCAGCCGACTGACATGCGGCCTCAAGCTCACCTCCTAGGAGATATCCGTTGACCAGATCCACCCGGGCCAGCGCTTCGTTGCCGTACGCCCTTTCCGCCGGCGGCCCGTTCTCGTAGAGGCGGATCGCGGTCCCAGCGCTGGTGATCGCCTGCTGGGGTCGGCCGAGGCGAATGTAGGTGCTGCCCGCGAGGTAGGACTGCTTGGCCGGTGTGAACCCGAATTCACCCGCGATCACATCGTGGATCTCGTCGACGCCGTGCACGGAGTACTGGGCGCGTTCCGCTGCTTGCAAGGCGGCTAGGGCTTCGCCCTGCGCGCCGGCCGTTGCGCAGGCCAGCGCTTCAATGGCGTGAAGCCGCGTGCGAGCGGTAGGTGATGAGGCGAAACGCTGGCCATCGCGGGCGAAGGCAATAGCGGTGCCGTAGTCCTGCGACCAGTACGCAATCATCGCCTGCAGGCCCCGTATCCATGCACTCAATCCGTCGTAACAGGCCGCTACGGCATACGTCCATGCCGAGCGTGCCTGTATCGCGGCCGCATGCGGTGACCCGAGGTCAAGGTTGGCATTGGCAAGCAGCCCGCAGGCCTGCCCCGCGATCAGCAATACCTCGGCCTGCTGTGCCGGGCGCAGTCGGCGCGCCAGCAGTTCGCAGGTTTCCCGCCGCACCTGTACCAGTTCGGTGAACAGGGGCACGGGGGCGTCATGAAGATAGGCGCGCGCGAGACGTGTGATATCGGCCCCAAATGACTCCAGCAGGGTTGGTCCGGCGTAGCTGACCTCTGCGGCGGCAGCGTGAGCGACAGACTCTTGCGCCACCCGGTTCACTACCCCACCGGTCTCCGGGGGAGGATCTTCGCCACCGACGAGGTCGGGTGCCGGGCCTGCAGCGCACGTTCCATAGGCTTGGCGAAAACCAAGGCTTACCGGATCAGCGCGGAACAAGCGGCACAGGAGGTCCTGGTAGTCCGCGTTCGGATGGTCGCCCGCCTCCCACTCCAGCCAGGAGCGGACCGTCAAGCCACGTGCCCCCAGTTCAAGCTCCCGGCACATCGTGTGAAGAGCGATCACGGCACGCTCCACGGTCCAACCGCATGCGAGTCGTCTGGCCTTCAGCGCGCGGTGCCCGCAGCAGCGGACAATTTCTGCGGCGATTGCTTCCAGAAGGAAGAGCGGCGGATCGGCGGGGTCGCCAGCTTCTGCGAGCATGCTTGCCCGCAGCCTCCTCGCGCAACTGACATCGTGCGTGCTCACGGACCCCTCTGCTGCTGGTCACGACTGTCACATCGGTGACAGCCTGCATTCACTCATACGGTAGCCAGCCCTTCCGGGGGTTCCGATGAGGTCCTGGGTGCGAGTTTCCCGCGCACCCGCGCGAAACCCTCGCGTACCTCAACGTGAGCCTCTCGCTACCATCCCGCCCGTGGACGCGGCCACGCTCAACCTGATGCATCAGTGCGGTGGCGGTCGGGAGCGTGGCACCAATGGCGAGCAGGATCATTGCTCGGATAGGCGCGAAACTTCAATGAACACCATTACGACATCTGCTCACCGGTTAGCCGAGACCGTTCGCCAGGCCGTTGGCACTGACCTGCCTCGGGCTGACGACATGCTGTTCATGGAGCCGCACCGGCTGGGCCACAGCCTGGAAACCACCCTCGCCGGAATGATTGGCCGGGTACGGGTAGCCGGGACACTGGACCGCCGCCTGGTGTTCATCGAACGCCAGGACGGCCAGTGGGTAGCCGGGGACTTGTCCGGGCAGCCGCACCGGACCCGGTCCTGGCCTGCCTGGACAGCCGGCCAGATCAAGATCGAGACCTCTGCCTCGTGGCTGTCTCTGGCTGCGCTTTCCCAGGCCGCTGTATACCGGCTGACCCGGCCGGCCGTGCTGCTGGCGGCGCTCTACCACCCGGAGCATTTCCCGTTGCCGCGGTTCCCGCTGGGGATCAGCGACGTGGCCCGCGCGGCCCGTTCGACCCTGCTAGGGAGCGTGCGGCTGGCCGACATGCAGCTCGGCCTGACCCTGAAAGACCTGATCCGTCGGGTAGGCAACGATGATTTTGACGTTCTGGGGGTGTCAGCGACCTTCGGCCAGCATGATCTGATGATCGCGCTGCTGGATGCCTCGTTCCGCCTGGCCCGGCCGCCGCTGGTTATCGCGGGTGGCAGCCTGACCGCCCGTAATGAGGCGCTGCTGTTGGAGCGGTACCCGGATCTGCTGGTCGCCCGCGGTGGCGGTGAAGCCACCGTCGAGGCGTTGCTGGCTCACTGGCATGGCGACATCGACCTGGACCAGGTGCCCGGTCTGGGGTTCAACGGGGCGGCACGTGGCGGCGGGCTCGCGATCTCGCGCCGTCGCACGGCTAAGCCGGTGACCCGTGACGCCACGGCGGATATCTTCCCTGAACTGGACCTGCTGCCTGCGACGTTCGACCATCACGGCGTGGCCCAGTTGGAGACAAGCCGGGGCTGCACCAACTTCTGCAGCTTCTGCCCGCGCGGCCACAAGGGGCTGTGGGCCGGAGCCGCTCCGCAGCGGCTGCCGTGGATGCTGGCCGAGATGCGCCGCATCTTCGACCGTTACCCGGACGTCTCCCGCACCGTGTACCTGGTGGATGAGGAGTTCATCGGCCGCGGCCACGACGCGGCAGGCCGGGCGCTGGAGGTCGCCCGGGTCGTGCATGAGGCGGGCTTCTGCTGGGAGTCAAGCTGCCGGGTCGACCAGGTGGTCCGCCTCGACGAAGGACCGGCGTGGCACGCCGGGCGGGTGCAGATGTGGCGCGAGCTGATGCGGAAGGGCTTGCGGCGGATGCTGTTCGGTGTCGAGTCGGGCGTGGACTCGATTCTGGAGCGGTTCAACAAGGAGACCACCAGCGAGCAGAACGCGGTGGCGATCCGTACCCTGTCGGCGCTCGGCGTGCCGACAAGGTTCACCTACATCACCTTTGATCACCTGATGACGCTCGAAGAGCTGAAGGCCGCCCACGCCTTCCAGGGCCGCACCGACCTGCTGCTGCGCCCGATGCCGCACCTGACCGCTGAGGAGATCGTGCCTGCTGTGCGCGATGAGGAGTTCGCCGCCCGGGCCGCCACCGGGCAGCCGTTGCACACGGCGATTTCCTACATGCTGGTGTCGATGGAGTGCCTGATCGGCGCGGCTTACACCCGCAAGGTGCAGGCGGCCGGGCTGGCCGGGGCCATCCGCCCGTCGATGGGCCGGGTAGATGCAAAATTCGCGGACTGGCGGATCGGCGTGGCGTCGCACTGGGCGCAGTTGTGGGTGGACCGGAACTTCGCGCTGGACTACACCCTCAAGTCGCTGGAGAAGGTGCTGGACGGGCCGCCTCGCCACGCCGTCCGCCAGGCCAGGGTGGTGCTCAAGGACGCTGCCTACGCGCTGCTCGGCGAGATGATCGCCGCGATCGAGGCTCAGCCCCTGGGCGGCGCTGCCCGCGGCCAGGAGCGGCTGTCGGCGCAGATCGGCGCCCTGCTAGACGCGCAGATCCAGGTGCTGCGTGCCCGCATGGGCGACACCGCGGGGCAGGTGGCCGCGAGCCTCCCGGCCCGGCATCTGCGGATGCTGCACGACGAGTACCAGCGGTGGGATGCCGCGCCGGGGTGGCGGCTGATCAACACGGCCGATCCCTGTGGCACCTGACGCGCCGCATGCCCGGTCAGGCGCTGGTCTTCTCCGGGATCGGGACCCAGTTGAACTCCGGGCAGAACCGCCGATAGGTGACCAGCTTCCAGGCCGCGTAGTCGTCCAGCCGTCCCTGGGCGCGCAGCAGGTACTTGACCCAGGTGTGGCAGACTCGCTCGTCGGCGGTCATGGTCTGGTCGATCTGATCGAGCATGCGGCAGGCGACAGTGAAGTCGTCCTCGGTCAGGACGCTGAGGTCGATCTGCGCGCCGTCCACGGTGAACGCGAACACCAGCCTGGTGGTGGAGAACCGGGTGTACCGCTCACCCAGGAACTGGGTACAGTCGGCGAGGGCGGTCATCAGGTGGTCGCGGTCCTCGACTGGGTAGCCGATGCCCAGGTCCAGGTCGGAGGTTTCCAGGTTCAGCCGGGTGCCGAACGAGCCGACATCGCGTGGCACCCGCCCGGTCCACTCCTCGATCATGCCGGATGCCCGGGCGCGTACCTGGTGCAGGCGGTCATCGTGTTCGCGCATCGTCTGGTAGAACGCGAGCGCCTGGTCGTATTCGGTATCGGGGAAATCGTCGCGATCGGCCCAGCCTTTGGCCAGCAGCGCGGCCAGGTCCAGGTCAGCGCCCGGTGGGTTGGTCATGGCCGGACACCATACTCGCGCCGGGGCCGCCATGTTCGCGAAGGCGGCAAGGGCAGCAAAGGGATAGCGCTATGAGTCAGATCGCGGATTTGCCGGCCCAGCGGACGCTGGCGTGCGGGCTGCGTGTGCACCCGGTCGGCATCGGATGCTGGGCCATCGGCGGCCCGGACACTAACCTGGGCCTGCCGATGGGCTGGTCCACTGCCGACCAGGCCGCCTCGCTAGCCGGCCTGGAAGCCGCCTGGCAGCTCGGCGCGAACCTGTTCGATACCGCCGACGTCTACGGGCACGGCCGTTCCGAACGGCTCCTTGGGCATCTGGTGGCCCGGGTCCGCCGCGACAGCCTGGTGATCTCCTCCAAAGTCGGATACTTCGCCGGGACGGCCGCCCACCCCTACCTGCCGGGCGCGATGCGCCGCCAGCTGGAAACCACCCTGGAAAACCTCCGCACCGATTACCTGGACATCTACTTCCTGCACAATTCCAGCTTCGGAGAAGACGACCGGTACCTAGACGGCGCAATCGCGCAGATGCGCGCCTTCCAGCAGCAGGGCCTGATCAAGGCGGTGGGCATGCGCGGCCCGCACCGTTTCGCCACCGACCGGCTGGCCGTGCCCCGGCGGCAGCGAGAAGACAAATACGCCCGGTTCCGCAGCCTGTTCGCCCGCGTTCGCCCGGACTACCTGGCCGTCCGGTTCAACGCGCTCACCCCGCCCGCGCCTGCCGGCCACGGCGACATCTTTGCCTTCGCCGCCGAGCACGGCGCGAGCGTGCTGATCAACAAGCCGCTCGCCCAGGGCCTGCTCACCGGCAAGTACAACCCCGCCCAGCCGCCCCGCTTCGGCCCAGGCGACCACCGGCTCCGCAAAGCCTGGTTCACTCCGCAGGCGCTCCGCATGATTCATGACGGCCTCGCGCCGATCCGCGACCGGTTCGGCGCCACCCTGGCACAGCTGGCACCAGTCATGCTCGCCTACTGCCTGCACCGCGCCAGCAACGCTGCCGTCCTGGCCGGATTCACCACACCCGAGCAGGTCAGGCAGAACCTCAGCCCGCCCGCACATCCGCTGACCCACGACGACCTGGCCTTCATCCGCGCCACTGCGGGTGCTATCCAGCAGCGGCTGGACGAGGCCGGGGAAGTGTTCCTCGACGAGATCCCGGCCGCCCAGCCATGACCGCCAGCCGCCAGCTCCCGCTCATCACGCCCACTGAGCCTCCGCGCCAGGCCGCGGCCGGCGCGGTGGGGCTGATGCTCTTCAACGCCCAGCACGCCGCACCTGGCCGCGCCCGCCGCCAGGCCGCCTGGATCGCCGCGCAGGAGAACGCTGATCTGGTCATCGTCACCGAGGTCAGCGCCGGTCCCGGCGGTCTGGCGCTGATCGAGGCCCTGGGCGAACACGGATACTCTCCGGTGCTGGCCTGCGAACCGGCAGCACCTGACTACCGCGCTGTCCTGGCCTCGCGCGGCCCGGATCTCGCCTCCGTCCCGAGCGGGATCGGCGTGCTTGCTCACCGCGGCCCGGCCGCAGTCGTGACGGTCGGCGGCCATGCTGTCGGACTGCTGGGTCTGTATGTGCCCTCCCGTGGCCCGCAGCAGCGGCGCAACGAGAACAAGCGCGCCTTCCAGAACGCCGTAACCAGGGCACTGCCCGGCTTCCTGAGCCATTTCGGCGGGCCGGTCATCATCGCGGGAGACCTGAACGTCATCGAACCGGGCCACCGGCCGCACCTGCCGGTCTTCGGCGCCTGGGAATACGCCTTCTATCAGTCGTTCCTGGACGCCGGGATGACCGACGCCTACCGGGCCAGGCACCCGGACGCCCTCGATCACAGCTGGTTCGGCCGCAGCGGCAACGGCTACCGCATCGACCACATCTTCGTCACCCGCCAGCACGCAGCACAAGTCCGCAGCTGCGGCTACCTCCAGGCGCCCAGGCAGCAGAGCCTCACCGACCACGCTGCCATGACTCTCACGCTCGCGCTGGCACCAGTCTCAGCCGATGCGCCCCGGTAAGCGGGCATCAGCGGCATCACCGGTAGACCGGCCGCGTTCCCCGTCTGCCGGTCATCGGTTACTCGGCCCGGTACCCTCACCGGGGCGGGCCAGTTCACGACCGAGGCACCGATAGCGGGGCTGCTCATCAGCATCGCCCCCACTGCCCTTAACTTCTTAGGCTTACGTCTGTTTTGGGGAGATTTGACGGGATGATGGTGATGGTGTAATCGGCTGGCTCGCTGGTCCATGTCCGTCGTTGCACGGCGGTGCGACCGGAGGTCCGCTGGCGTCCCGTGCGGCCGGGCGGGAGCGCGGCGACGTCGGCGTCCAGGGCGGCTGCCGGGTCGTTTGCGCTGGTGGGGCGCTTTCCGCAGTGGGGGCAGCAGGTGTCGGCGGTGACTGCGGCGCGGGCGAGGGACAGCACGGCGGTGAAGACGATCTGGCCGGGGACGAGGCCGGCGGCGGCGGCGCGGGCGGCGAGCCCGGCGATGATGTTATGCGCGAGCAGGAGTGCCCGGGCTTCCTGCCGGGCGAGTTCGGGCGAGCGGCCGCGCAGGGTCTTGCCGGCACCGCGGACGGTCCGCTTGAGGTGAAGGAACGCGATTTCGATAATCCACCTCTTGCCGTACAGGACGGCGAGCTCGGCGGCGGGACAGAGGTCCGGGTCCAGGAGGGTGGTCAGCAGCCGGACCTGCGTGGTCCTGGTCCGGCCGCTGCGGGTGCGGGTGAGCACGGTGAAGCAGGCCAGCCGTGCGACGGTGCCGGGAAGATACGGGAGGGTCTTGTCGCCGGCCGCCTTGCGGCGGCGGGTGCGCATGCCGCTGCTCTCCCGGAGGAGGACCAGCTCAGAGCCGTCCTTCAGGATTTCGAGGGTCTTGAACGGGACGCATTTCGCGCCGTTCCTGACCCGCCAGGGAAGGTGCGCGCCGGCGGCGGAGAAGCGGATCCAGCGGTCCATGGAGAAGAAGCCGCGGTCGGCGAGGTTCAGCTGCCCGGGCCCGAAGTATTCTTCCAGGCCGTCGGCCAGGGCGTTCTCCCCGTCGAGGTAGCGGCCGACGACGGCGGCCCGCCGCCGGCGGGTGCCGGCGTGCAGCAGCCCGACCAGCCTGAGCAGGGGCTTAGCGCCGGGCGCGGGGACCCCGGACTCCTCAGCGAGCACGGGGTCATTGAACAGTTCCAGGGTGGTGCCGTCGATCTGGGTGAGCTCCAGCCCGAACGCGGAGCCATCGTCACCTGCGGGGATGTCCGTCCGCGCGGCATCCGTCTCGAACATGGCCCGGGCCGGGGACTCCCCGGACCGCACCCGGGCCTTCGAGTACGCCGGGGCGGTGGGCACCGGGGTGCCGGGCCGGACCGGGACGCCCGGCAGGCCGAAGACCAGGGCCAGCACGCTGTCGTAGCCGAGGACCGGGAACAGCGCCCCCGTCACCAGGCACAGCGCGGCGACCTCGGCGTTCAGCGCCCGCTCCTGCCTGTGGTCATGATCCGCGCCCGCCGCCGCGGCGACCGTCCCGTCCGCGAGCAGCGCCTCCGCCAGGGACTCCCGGCGCAGGTCAGCCAGCCATTCCTCGTCTTCCCACGCGCCCGGGCCGGCCGCGACCCGCGCCGCCAGGCTCTTCTCCGGCATTCCGGCGTCATCATCGCCGGCAGCGGTGGACGGGACCGGCACGGTCATGGCAAAATTCGGGCGCAACGAGGCTCCTTGGCTGTGGCGGTGGACGTGAAGCACCCAAAGTCATAGCAAGGGGCCTCGTCGCGTTCACCGCTAGATCACAGCGCGAGTCTCAATCGTGACCAGCCCGTAATGCAGCGCCAAAAACCGGACATGCAGTCACAGAAGTCTTGGAAGTAAAGGGCAGTGGCATCGCCCCGGATCGGCCCTTTATTTCCGCTGGAAGGAGCAATGTGGGAGCAGGTCGGCCAGTTGCATGTCAATCACGAGGATGTCCCGGTCGAGATCGGGCTGCTCAAGCTGACCGAGGAGGTCGGGGAAGCCACCGAGGCGCTGATCGGCATGAAGGGGCCTGTCCTCTGAACTGCGAAGATAATCCGGATAGTTCAGTCAATAGATAAACAGCAGGAAGGGGACCTGCCGCTCCCGTGATGACCTGCTCGCCGAACTCGCTGACGTGATCATTACCGCAGCTGTCGCGATGAGCGGCATCGCCGGGAACGTGGACGAGGCGGCCGGTCACCTGGACCGGCGCCTGGCTATCGTCACCGAGCGGGCCGGGCTCTGACGCGAACTGAACCTGCCCATGGGCGCAGCCCTGAGATACGCGCGGCACATCAGGCGCGGGCCGTACGCTGACTGGTATGCGAGGCAGGCGTTTCGGTCCCTGGAGCACCAGCGGCGTCGTCGGATGGTGCACCGGGGTGGCAACGATCGGCGGCGCCTTCGCGGGCTTCATCGCCTCGCAGACGAAGGGCTCGCCGTGGCACCAGCCGTTGTTCGACATGCTGGCTGCCATCGCCGCAATCGCTTTCCTGCTGCTGGTCGCTGCCGGGGTGACCGCGCTGATTACCTGGGCGAGCCCGGTATTTCGCCGGCCAGCCCGCCTGATCACCGACCGGTGGCAGGCCACCACCGACGGCATACAGGCTCGCGCGCCGGCCCTGGCGATGGAGATCGCGCTGCCCGGTACCGCGTACATGCCCCAGCCGGGGGACCGGCCGCCGTGGGTGCGGTTTGTGGCGCAGATCGCCTGCGGCCAGGTCAGCGATGATCCTTACTGGCCCCGCATCAGGGCAGCCTTCGAGACATTCCTGCAGACGCCGGCAGTCGCGGAGCTGCTGGCTGACCTGACGCATGCCGGCAAGGACGCTTCGTGGGCGCGCCAGGCCACCAGCACGTCCAGCATCATCGACCTGGTGCTGGGCGGCGACGTGGCCTCGGCGCGGCTGGAGCTGCCCGACGGGATCAGGCGCCATGGCCGGGTCGAGGGCTACGCGCTCCTTGTCGTCCATGTTGAGCCGCGCGGCGCAGACGGCAAGCCCGCCCCGCCCGCGAGCCCGTCCTCGTGGCAGAGGCGATGGTGTGCTTGAAGGGGATCACCTCGTAGCCGAGGGCCTGGTAGGCCGCCCGCAGGCCGGCGCGGGCCTCCGGTTGCCCGAGGGTGACGGCGCGGTTCACGGCCCGGCGGACGGGCCGACGGCCGACCGCATTATCTGCCGCACAACGGACGGGTACGGGGCCGGAGCCACCGTTGCCCGCACTAGTGTCTGCTGGTGAAGCTCGACGCGGGGCTTGCGGGAGCCGCCGTCTGGCTCTCCCCACAAGATGGTGACCTCTT
>Ga0307375_10003878_pt1 | contig 14461 bp, 9 predicted proteins | sample TR1MG_FD_202531 | JGI IMG/M metagenome (GOLD analysis project Ga0307375, IMG submission 202531) | Soil microbial communities from Risofladan, Vaasa, Finland - TR-1 | ecosystem: Environmental > Terrestrial > Soil > Coastal area > Acid sulfate soil | place: Finland: Risofladan, Vaasa | collected...
ATAACGGCAATGGGGACTGATAGAGACAGAAAACGATGCAAAAGCATGATTTCAATGGATTCGTACCTAAAGCATGACAATGTACGGGGCTTCAAATCGAGAATGCGGAGAAGAAGCTCGTCGCAGAGCCCCCCCATCCCATCCATCTCTCTCTTCTCTCTCGGCATCTCACTCCCCGCTGTAGTCTGCTTCCCTCCTCTCGTTTCCGATTTGAGTACTCCGCTCCCACATGTCTTCGTCTAGCATAGCTGTTGGCTCCAGCTATTGGCACATGGGCGTAGACTGCCACTTCTCGCTCGTCAAAGTCCTCAATGTCGACGAAACTGCTCAGACTGCCGAAGTCGCCTGTACTCCCCACAGCTTTCATCAAAAGGTACCGGTCCTACTCTCTTTCCTTCCTCTTTTTCAAGTGTGAGGTCATCTTCTTCTGATATGCATCGTTCAAAGTGGGTCTTCTAAGCCCGTTTCTGAGATTAGAGTTTCGTGCTCTGCTTTGCTAACCCTCTTTCTGCCTCTCCATACCCCTAGTCCGGCACCTGGAATGTCAAGTTGGATTCCCTGCACGGCGATACATCTGCTTTGGACCAATTGGTACATCTAAAGAGCTTCTCAGTGCCGAATGTCGTGAATTCCCTCATCTACCGCTCGGAACATGACCAAATCTATGTGCGTCCCTTCTTGCCTCATAGAGAGGTAGCAAACTCTCTTTACACCACTTATAGAGCTGTTTTGGAGTTCCAATTCCGCAGTCACACTTCTACGTTCACGAGAAACCTCTTCGTTCTCAAGCCGAAACGCTTTCCCCTTTCCAGTGCCCTCTATTTGCTGATTCTAACGATCTTTTCGCTCTTGATGTTCGCTCCTGTACCCTTCCAACTGCAACGAACCGTTTACTGGCCAATAGACCCAATCTGGACTCTTCACGCTGGCGATGAACCCGTTGAAACCTATTCCTTCCCTTTTTGGCCCTGAACTTGTTCGCATGTGGCATGAAGATCCTCATGGTGACGTGTGTCTGTCTAAAGTGCATGCTTATACTGTCGCAGAGAAGGCCTATCGTGGTATGAGTGAGAAACAGATCGATCAATCGATTCTGGTGAGTGGCATGTCTGGCGCCGGCAAGTCCGAAACAGTGAAGATCTGTATCAACTATTTGTCTTCTATTGGTGGTGGTCAATCTGATTTGGAGCGCCATATCAATGACGCAGGCTTGGTGTTGGAGAGTTTTGGCAACTCTTTCACCGTTCACAATTCCAACTCATCACGTTTCGGCAAGTTCACGAAGATGTTCTTCGAGCATGGTAAGAGCATGGTGGGAGCCAAAATCACGACTTACCTCCTGGAAAAGACCCGTGTCGCGCATCCACCGGAAAACGAGCGCAATTTTCACATCTTCTACCAAATGCTTCACGGGATGTCTGATGAGCTCAAACTCTCGCTTCATCTCACAAAGTTGAGCGACTACCAAATCCTGAAAACTCAGCCCTTGCCCGATCGCGCATCGTTCGCGAGCGAGGAGCAAGCCAAAATCGACGCTGAAACCTACACCTCGCTTCTTGAACGACTCTCTGGCCTTGGAATCGATGAAGAGTCTGTCAATCAACTCTTCCGTGTACTCTCTGGACTGTTGCACCTCGGAAACGTGAGATTCGTCGAGACCGTCCGGAGCGATGCTTCTTCCTCTTCTGGCGTGGAAACTGATGACGGTATCTCCTCTGTTGAAAATCCCGATGTGTTAAAAGTGGCTGCTGATCTGTTAGGAGTGGATGCGGACGCATTGGAAGTGGCACTGACGAAGTTGAGCATGAAGAGTCTTGGTAACACACTTTTGCCTCTCTCGCGCGCTAAGGCTGAGCTTTCTCGCGATAGTTTGCTTGGTGAGACCCATGAGCGTATCTTTGAGTGGCTGGTGGAGCGTTTGAACGAGTCTTTGGAGACGGAGCTGGACGAGGACGATCTCGGTTATGTGGCCATCCTTGACATCTCTGGTTACGAATCTGTTGCCAAGAATGGATTTGAACAGATGAACATCAACTACACCAATGATAAGCTGATGCAGTTGTACAATGAGATGCTGTATCGAGAGCAGGAACTCTACCGACGCGAGTTTGGCTGGGATCCCGTGGAAATCGACTCTGACTTGAAGGACGTCATTGCATTGATTGAGAAGAAGCCCGAAGGAGTACTTCCACTGCTCGATATGGTCTGTTACCGTCAAAATGCTTCTGACAACCTGTTCGTGAACGAACTCTCCAACTTCTCGATTGGCACCCCAAGAGCGAACACTCGTTGCATCCATCTCGTGAACCCCGATTCCCTACTGTTCTCTGTACATCATGCCCCTGGTGCTGTAGAATACTTCGCCAAGGGTTTCGTGGTCAAGAACCGAGACATCCTCGCATCGAGTCTCGAGCAGCTGATGAAGTCTTCTAAGAATGAATTGTGCGAGGCATTGTTTGCCAAACCTGGAGAGAAGGGACAGACGTCTGCTGCGAAGTTCTACATCGAGCAATTGGCAGACTTGATGGACGCAATCAGAGAGACCGACTACTCGTTCATCAAGTGCATTAAGCCCAACGCTCTGAGCAAACCTGATTTCATGGATAAGGCATACATTGCTGACCAAATCAAGTGGTCTGGTGTCATGGATACATTGCTCGTTTGCTCTCGCGGTTTTCCGGAACATTGCGAATACCAACAGTTCGTTGATGAGTTCTCTTCTCTGGAAAGTGCCGATGAACTTCACGTACAGAGAGATGAAGGAGAGGAAGACGAGGAAGACGGCGATGATGATGATGAGGAGGTGAGACGAAGAGCAAGGGCAATTCTCGCAGCTTCTCTTGGAGAGACTGAGATGAGCACTGAAGCGGCGTTCGGAAAGACGAAGCTCTTCTTGTCCATGAGTGCAATGTTCAAGCTCATCACCATGAAGAGAACCAAGGCACAGTTGGCGACCAATCAGGACGGAGGATGGCTTGCAAAGGCGAAATCTGCCTTCGGATGGCTTTGGTCTGCCTCTTCTGCCTCACAATAACACAGGCAACCTTATTCTCAAATAAATGCAATCGATTGCGGACATACACTTCCTGTTCCACGTGCTTCGCGTCCGAGTCACTCTGCAATCTCTCTTCTCTCTCTGTTGCCCTGGCCCCGACCAGCAGTTCCTATCGCCTCGCGCTTTGAAGGTCCAGTCCCATTCACGAAGTCGCATCCTTCACATATGTCTTCTTCCATTGTTCAGTCTCAACTCGAAGAGCTCGTTGGGAACCTTTCCACAGGTTCAAGGTCCACTGGCGTCAGAAAACCGGTCCCGAAAGGTTCGGCAAGAGCCGCAAAGTCTTCCACCGCCTCCCCCGCCTCATCCACGCGCGTTGAACCCGTCGATTCAGTGCAATTGCGTACGTTTCCAATCGTGAAATCGAATTACAAGGCCTTCTTCAATCCCACACTCCAGAGAGGATCGGAAAACGGCATCCGGAAGAGCAGGCATCTAACCTCCCAAACCTTCCCCTCTGTATGACTGCGGTGGCATCCATGCGACACGATGACTCCAGTGGAACTAAGAAACAAGGCCCAATCAATGAAAGAGCGACTTTTGGAGAGGAACAAGAAGTATCTGGAGGTGACAAGTGGGAAGCAAAAGTTGAGGACGAAGAAGAGCGGAAGGACAGCTCAGACACACATTGATACCATTCTCCGAATAGAAAAGGCTCGCTCCAAGCACTGAGAGTCTCGTTTCCCTTCGCAGATTCGGAATCTGTACAACTCTGTCGATGAGAGAGAGTTCGCAGGTTACTATGGGATGCTTTTTTGTTGTGGTCCGTCGCGTGAAAGCCTTTTCGAGCCTCGAATGTGTTTTGCATCAACAACTTGAGCGATAAGACCGATGGCGCTGGAAAGCTTCGGATAGAGAGCCGAACTTGGAGTCCAGACCTCACCCCGTCAATTGGCTCTTCATATGGGATCTCGTGCGCCATCCATTCTGTAATTCATGCCAATATGCATATAATATGTCACTTTTTTATCTGAATACGACGACGTGCTTCTTTCGTTCGTGATGGGGAGCTCGTGTGACGTAGAGTGATTCTTTACATGGTACAAGGGTTCTAAAGAGGCACATATAGTAGATCGATCGTACGCGATTCAATGCAAGAGAGGAGGGGGTGGGGCAGGAGAGTGTGCACATGACCAAAGCGCCAATCCGTCGACTTCTCCATTCCTTCTCGTCCATATTCAATCACCCATTCTCTTCCTCTCCTTCACAAAAGGGAGACTAGTTTGAGACTCATTTAGGTTCCACAGGAGCAGAACTCTGCGCATGAGAACTTGCGGAAGAGGCGGCAACTGGCGCGGCCGATGCAACTGGTGCAGGAGCGGCGGGATTCAATGAGAAGTGATCTCCTTCTCTGATTTCATCGAGGAACGGATGTTTCAATGCGTGAGCGGCAGAGATACGCTTCGCAGGGTCGTATTGCAATAGGGACTGGCAATTCGGGCAAGTTTACGGAAATTTCGGTGGGAGTTGGTCAAAGTCAGCGACATGAGCGATTCTTGCAAAATGTGGGAGCGGTCATCATGGTGGAAGTGACAGTATCTGGGCGACGACTGAGCTGAGGACACCTGGTGAAGAGGAAGGAAGAAACGTACGTTGAGGAGATCGTATCCAACCTCGTCCAAGCCGGGTACTAGTGTCGAGAGCGGGTATCCAGGGTACTTTGAAAACGTGTATTTAGGCCAGTCTGGCAAGCTGGTCACAGCAGGCCAGGATTGCTCGGTAGGAGTGCCAAGAGATTTGAAGATGATTCTGAGCTCGTCTGCTTCGTTTGCACCAGGAAATAGCGGCTTTCCAGTGACCATTTCTGCGAAGATACAACCTGCTGACCACATATCGATGGGTGTGGAGTATTTGCGAGAGCCTAGGAGGACATCAGGGGCGCGATACCAAAGCGTGACGACTTCGTGCGAGTAGTTACGCACCGGCACTCCAAATGCCCTTGCCAATCCAAAATCTGCCAGTTTTAACTGCAAACTGCCCTTGTTGATCAGCAGGTTCTGCGGCTTCAAATCTCGATGCAACACGCGACGCTCGTGACAGAAGGCCACACCAATCAGCAACTGCGCCAAAAAGTACTTGATCGTCTTCATTGGGATCTGTCCTCCATGCTCATCCAAATATTTCTTCAAATCCAAGTCACAGTACTCGAACACAAGAGTCAACTTCTTCTCCTCGTGCACTACATCGTACAGCCTGCAACCAAACACAACACTTCATGTTAACAACTTGTAGAGACAGTCACGTTGAACATGTTTGCCCAAAGGATGATGACATTCGGGATCAGGTGGAGGGAAAGAGGGAGCGAAATGCAGAAACTTCAACTGATCCAACCACCAAACGGTGCATTCGATGAGCGTATCAGAAGGGGAGAGGAGCAGTTATGATCGTACTTGACGATGTTGGGGTGGTCCAACTCCTTCAGAAGCGAAATCTCTCTGATGGCAGTGCATGGCACTCCCTCCTCTTCAGATTCCAACCGGATCCTCTTCAGCGCAACGATCAAATCTGAGTCCTGTGCACACCACAACAAGCAAGCAACACAAAACAAAGACAGGATTCACAATCGACAACAGCGTTTGTAGTGAGGAAATTGGAATTGTGTGTTTGTGCGGCTCGCAGGACAAAACGGGGCTCTCTCGACCTTGGGTCGCAATGGGGAGCTAGTAGTAAGAAGTTTGGTATACAACACAGAAGGTAGCATCACAGTAAGGGGAATTCCAGACGAAATGGAACCAACAGGAACGGGAAAGGGGCATGCTAGATCGCAGGATATTTGCTTTGCATTTGTAGACGACACCATACTGCAGAGTGACAAGTGACAGAGGGCGTTAGCACAGCAATCAAGGGAAGTATCCAAGCCGAAGCGAGCCGAGCCGAATTACGTCAGAGAAAGGGCAAAAGGAGGGGCGACGAGAAGTTGCTCCGCTTTGGGAGCCATAACGGTCCACTCAAGACACGTACTGTTCCCTCGCCCAGTTTGTCGAGCTTGATGTACTTGTCCATGATGGGATGGTGGGATTAGAGTGTGACACGAACACACACAGGATGGAATGGACTCCAACTCAAGCCGCGAACAGAACTTCCAGTGTTCGAGTCTCTGACTAGGAAGGACGGTAAACGGTAAAGGGCACAGGTTTGACAAAACCTAGCAAGCTCGATTCTGGAAAGCCAAAGAATCCTGGTTCGCTGAAGGACAAGGCAGAGGGGTTACGCTTCAATGGTTGGACTTTCCCTCCCTCAGTCTCTCCTTGACACTCTAACAACCAACATGTCCACCAAACTCACTGAAGCTCAGCAAAAGGTACGCTTTGTCCACAAATACCTGGCAGAAACGATGTCATCTGTGCTCCCAAGGTGATCATTTGGGCTCTTGGTACTCCAGTCCCGCTTTTCGTCCTCATATCAGCTCGCTGACGACCCTTTGACATCTCAACGGATGCACAACACCTGATATAACCTGCCCAAAGACCCTGATGGAACTTCAGAGGCGAAGCATCGATATTCAGAGCAAGAAAGCTGCCCTCAAGTCTCAAGAGGCCTCCATGGGCATGGACCGCTCGTCAGCTGAGACCACACTTCGTTATCTTCAAGACCAAAAGGACGAATCTGTTGTTTACTATGCGGTTGGTAGAATGTGCGTCATCTTGTCCCGTTTTCGTGCCCTCTTTATGCCCTCTATGCCTTTCTAACCCTGGTGTGCCCTTCTCCTGGACTTTACTTATCGAATGGGATTGACGATGCAGTTTTGTAAAGCATTCTATGAAGGAGGCGAGAGAGGGTCACCTTGATGGCGTGAAGCAGCTCTCTTCGGAATTGGCTCAACTGGAGAAGGCGATTGCAGCTTTGGAGAAGCAAGGACAAGAGGCTCAATCCAACCTCATCGACTTTTTGAAGACTCACAACATCCCTTTCCAAATGAGGGGCTAACTGTAACATGTACAAGGTCCATTTCCTATTCCAGAATCAGATTCGGGAATCCCGAATGTCCAGCCCATTCATGACATTGTCTTCTCTCCTATGAAACGTCAATATTTGAACACGATACCATGCTTTCAATATCCCGAATGAGGGGCCAGTCAAGTGTCAAGACGGAAAAGATCGAGTACAGCAGGGAAGGAAGAGCGGTCACATCGAGAACCAATACGAGTTTGGAAGCACCCCCAAATTGGATGCTATCTGAACAAACAGGTTGAAGTTGTTTACTAAGTACATGATTATGGAAGTTTCCGTGGGAGGAAACGTGTTTGGGGAGACATTCCATGTGTTTATCTCCTGCGATCGTACGAATCCCTATCATCTCTTCTCTCATATCGATCGGAACCTCTGTGGTCCTCTCCTCTTCTATCATATCGGGAAGAGTCACGACCGCCTCCACCGCCACTGCCGCCGCCACGGTGGTCGTCGAATTCTCTTGGTCTGTCGTTACCGCCACCGCCTCTTCCTCCTCCTCTTCCTCCGTGAAAGTGTCCTCCGCCACCTCTTCTCTCCTCTCTGGGCCCACCAAACGAACCAGGAGGTCCACGTCGGTCTCTGCGATCGTTCTGGAAAAGCGGTGCCAATTCCATCTGCTTCAACGCATCCTTCTTCGGCTTATCCACTCTTGGCGTGTTATTCGAATTACCTAGACGTCTAGGTCTCCAATCTTTCACGGTTCGACCCCGTTCCACGTCAATGAAGATCTCTGCACCATCGATCGTGCGCCCACGCATCTTACTGTACACCAATCTAGTCGCAGTATCGTCTTCCAACTCTACAAAAGCATAACCACGAGATTTACCCTCCAAATCGCGCACCAGGCGCACACTCTTCACTGGGGCGATCACTTCAAATTCGCGCTTCAAAGCTTCGGCTGTAGTCTTGTAGCTCTGCATCAGAACACCCAGCATCACAGAAGAAGGGGTACATCTCGAGGTTAGGGAACACGAAAAGAGTATTGGCAACGAAAGGGAGATGTGGTGTTTTGACGGAGACACAGTCGACTGCCATTACGGCTTTCAACCAGAGCCAATCCTAAGTTAGAAGGTGATCGTACCAAGCGAGCCACAAATAACGTGTTGTAAGCTTCGTTTGTAGCATGGGGATTGTCTTTGGGGCACCCTGGAGGAAATGGAAATGCGCAGGTGACAAAGCAGCGGCGTTAGACCTTCATAGGCATCAAACAGGAGCAACGTAGAAGTGAATGCAACAGAATATGCTAGTAGACATTCGAAAAGGAGGATGATTGGGCAGAGTGCGCGTACAGAGCTTTGCTTTCTGGGCGTTTTCCTCCTCGTGTTCTTCCATCCTTCTTTTGCGCTTCTTTGACCTGATGTCAGCCGGTTTGAGGATGTCAATAGGTGCTTCGGTAGGCGGTTCAGCAGTAGCAGGGTCCTCGAAGCGATTCAGGAAAGCACCAAGGCCAGTATATGCGGGCATCTTTCGGACGGTGATGGGTTCCAAATACTCAAGTGGTGGTCGCGGCGCAAACAACTCCCGCAGCTTTGGATGCAAGAACTTGGTCATTCTCCTAGATCTCTATGTATTCGCTCGTCTATGTGGAGATCAGCAGAAGAGGAAGGACTGGAGAGTACACTTGAGAATCGATTCGCTCTTGATGCCGTCCCCAGGCCCTTTGAGTGCTTCGAATTGGGATGATCTCAGAATGGAACACCTTTCTATCTTCAAAACATGCGCGTTTTATACAAATACATGGGGACTCTGATGGGGACGTTACTGTTTGAGACAGGCCGCGGGAGAGACGCGGTTTTCTGTCTCGTGTTGATCACATAAGTTCCGAAGTGGAAGATGATAGCTGAGAATTGGGAGGCTGCACGAAGATTGGGATGGCAAGATAGTGGTTGTGAAGGTTGAATCCAGTGTCTCCAAGTGCGAAAACCAAGTCCAATGACATGACTCCCCATGAGCACTCTTCGAGCCATTTCGAACCAAACATGGTAAGTGCCGTACTGGGATCCAAAAGTTGCACAGAACCATGACCACCAGCAGGTGTTGGACGACCAGTGAGCGGGAAATTCGGATCCATCTCGTTTTGTGATTTCCAGCTGAAGTTCATGGGCGGCAAGTCTTGTGAAGGTGTCGCACATGAATTGCCTTCCAAATCGCGCACATTGGCGAACAGGTCGACGTCCAGTCCTTCCAAAGTTGAAACGATGACATGTCCCAATTCCACTCTTCCAGTGATGCGCGCCTTCGTCACCTTCTCGTGTTGACCAGACGTTGTAAGTAGAAATTGGACGGTGTTGTGCTCCAAGTCATCATCGTTGGGGAAGAGCGTGAACCGGCAATGCGAAGGATCTGTTTCGGGAGTCAGAGACATCAGCACCTTGCTCTTCAAATCGTCCAGACGATGAGATTTCGTCTTCAATGATTGGGCAGAGGAGAGGAAGGAAGGTGAAGAGCCGATTTCGAGAGCTGAGAAGGTCCGCTCGATAATCTTCCAGTATCCCAAGTGTATCCTGTCCGAATTCGTTTCTGACGAACGCATTGGATGGTCATCTCCATCTTCTACCAAATCTGCAGGCGATTCCAGATCAGGTTGCGCGTGTCCACTCTGCACTAGGAAGTCAAATTGTTCGTCTCTCAGAAGGGCTCTTCGAACATCTTCTCTCGAAATGACCAGTTCTACAGGCTTTAGACGTCCAGAAGGAGAGAAAATGGTGCCAGGATCGAGTGTTGGAACCGAGGACGAGGATGTAGATGTGGAGCTATCGGCAACCGGTCCTGTAATAGGTTCTTCTTGGAATCCAAATGCGTTGCTATGAGGAAGATGATACATGGTCTTGACCATCAGATTCTCGACGAACATTGAGCCTAGGAAAGACAGGAGCATACCTGCCTCTTTCTCTATCGATTCCGCCACTCCTTCATCTTCTCCTTCGCCATGCTGCCTCATTTCTTGTAGTTCAAGATTTGCTATTTGATGTATTGCCGAGAGTTTGATAGGATAGTGCATCTTAGGGTGAGGAGGCGTCGAGTTGCTGCGACCGACCTTCGTATTCATCGCACGGGCCACATTTAGCTGCTTCCAGACTTGCTCGATCTCAGCAATGTGATGGACGAAGATGTCTTCGAATCTATCCACATTTTCGTGGTGTGCAGGTCCATCGGAGGGCGTAGAGTCGGAGTCAGACATGAGTGACGTAGTTTCGTCTCCTTCTTGGTTGAATCAACGCCTTTCGTGATGCTTATTGAATAAGAGAGGTTCCAAGTGATGAGATACAATCGATTCGCGGGACAGCGTAGGGGTTCAGATGTGTGTGAGGGACTGCAAGGGTTCGGTTTTGACTTCCCTGGTTTCTTCCGCCGTCAGTGCACCTCGGTCTCAGTCCGATTCACCAGTCTTTGCCCTACCCATGTCCTTGTGAGGAAACCCCCACCATCCAAAACAGGTCACACTCTCCTTGGCGTATCGTCTCGTCGGCGCATCTGCACGCGAAATGCTGTCAGGAGATCGTGTGAGCCTGTGCAGGTTGCTCTCCTCCATTGATGACGATGATCTGTCTTCCGATGAACAAATCTTCTTCGAATGGTCTCGAAAGTCAAGCTCCTTCTCAGAACTTTCCTCAGCGTTTGGTGCTCGTCGGTGCGTGAAGCCATTTGGTCACGATAGGACTGGTTCATTGGTTTTACCTTCAACTTCGTAACCAAACTTCAGTCATTTTTCCCTTTTCCACCATCTGCACCATCTCTCCCCAACTTGGTTCAATGAACCTGCCTGCTCTCCATCCAATGAAGTGCATGTCTAACCGAAACATTGTGTCTTGTCACCGAAAACAGCCTGTTACAACTCTGCGCCAAGGTCCCTCAGCTTGAAGGTGAAGTTTTGCCCTCCATCGTAATCGAACTGTACCGATCGTTCCTGTCGAACGTGAATTCTCTCATATTGATTCCAAATTTGATCGATCTTCAGCGTACGTTCCTCAATCAAGTCCACAAAGCGCCGATTTTCGTTTCGCTGCTGACGCGGTTTCCCTTTCGACTCTTTGCAGAACTCCCTCTGGTGCTTTGCGCCCACTTCATGCACAAGAAGGCGTGGAAACACCTGGTTTGGGTTACAACAGAAGACAAGCTGTCGTTTGCGTCCCAATTGGTGAAGAGCTTGGCTGCGAAGAAAGATTGGCCCGTAGAGACTCCTTCACCCATCGATGAAGACCATCTGAACCGTGGAGAAGGCTCTACTCCTACTCTGGATATCGTCACGCCCGCCATGTATGCCTCCATGTTGCGTTCAGGCGCGCCAATGAGTCGAGTTTCTCTTCTCCTCATGGACTGTGCTTCTCACCTCATAAACGAGCTCTCTCCCCTCCATCTCGATTTGAAATTCATCTTCAGGCGATACCGTGACGAATCGGCAATCGTACGGCCGAAAGTGGCGCTGTTGTACGAGAAGTTGGATGCGCTGCCTCTTCCGCTCTCTGATCTGCTGCCTCAGTTCTCCAAGCATGTGCCCCAATTGAATCTTGCCGAAGTTTCGCCAAAGGAGTTGGAGAGGATGTGTACCGAGGTCGATCAAGAGCTACACGGCTATGTTTGTGAAGTTGCTCTTCTTTCCCCTGCTGCCGAAATCCTTCTACGCGAATTGCGCCATTTCGTGCCCACTTTGCTCGCTCTCTATGCCCAAGAATCCGAAATGGAATCTCATAAGGGAAGATACAAGTTGGAGGCCAGTAGCAAGGATTCTCCGGTGGCGGAACTTTCCCGTCGTTCCAAGTACCTCGATCCTCTTCTTCCCTTCCACACTCAACGCATCCCAATCGTCTTCGACAATGGCTCCGTAAATATCGAGTTTACACGCCTGCTACTCGCGATTGAAACGAACTGGGAGAAGAGTCCTCCAAAACTCATTTTGGTCACCATATCCGATGCGTGCACTGCCTTGACACTACTTGCTGATGTTGGTATTCTCGATGCCCTTTCCTACCTCTCCAAACGCATAACCAAGTTGCTCGCTTCCATTGGCAAACGCACGGGCAAGAACATCTCCCTCGACTCTCTCTTTGATTCCCTCACGTCCCTTCAACTTACCCTCTCCTCCTACCGATCTGAATACATCGATGATCCCGATGTCAATACGAATCCAGCACAAGAGGCGCTTAAATCGAGAGAAGAGGCGAGAAACTACAGAGGCAGATCCCAACTCCTCCTGGACCTTCTGGACTCATCAACTGCCACTCAAGACACTTCAAACGTAGCACAAGAGAAGGTGGACGCCGATACTTCTGGAACTGGAGCTGAAAAAGGCGAAAAGGGAAGGCTTTTGGACCCGACCGATTGGGAAGCTCGTTTCATTGTCCATGTATCGAATTCTGCCATATCGAAACGTGTGAAGGAAGCAGTGGAAATGTGTCATCCAAAAACCATCGTATACTCGCTTGGAGAGGCCAACGATGACGTGACATGCGACGACTTCTTCGCCAACGACATCTCCACTCCTGCTGTTCTTCTTTCGATTCCTAGCAGTGCAAAGGTCCTTTTTATGCACTATGATCGCTTTTGTCGTGCTCATTCCAACACTACAATGCCGAAATGCATCATTGGAGCTCACTATGGCCCTTATCGATCTTCGAAACTCTCCTCGCCTGCTCCTGCGTCTCATACAGCCTTCAATCCCAAGTCTTCGAGCGATTCCATCGTCATTCTGCGCCTAGACACGGGAGATACCAGAGATGCGCTCAAGGAACTGCAAAGCGGACCTGTAGGCCAAGTCTTGGTGCAACTCAGAACCCCAAGCTACTCGCTTCTTTCGAATCTCGATGCCTATCTCACACACATTCCCGACTACACTGCCCTAGTGTCTTCAAAACGTGATATCATCGAAGAGGCAATGCGCAAGTTGGACGCTGTGAAGTCCCGCCAACTCAGAACTTGGACTCCTCAGCCTCCCAATACCGCAGTTCTCTTCGCCAATTCTACTGGAAATACTACAACTGCTATGTCAATAGCGAGTACTGTCTATGGCAACGCTGGCATGGGCATGTGGACAACTGGCGGTGATGCAAAACCCTCCCTTTCCGCTCAAGGCAACAGTGCTGCTACTCCTTGGTATGAGACGTCCACGATTAGCGAAGTTGGTGTGGGCGTGAGTACAGCTGCTCTTAGATCTCCGGCCACAGCATCCTCAGGCAATGGCGCAACAATCGCCTCCGCTCTCCCTCCCATCTCCTCTGTCCATGGAGTTCCGTCTGCTCTCGATTCTTCTTCCTTGCCGATCAGCGATTCGTTTTCTTCGTTGGCAATGCAAACCGCAGCTGGCGTAACGAATGGTGCCGTTGGCGAACTTTCCACTTCATCTTCGCTCCCCGTGTCGTCTTCTGCGCCTGCCAGTCTCACTCCCTATCAAAAGACATTGTCTCAGCAAAAGACGTTTGTGAAGGAACTACTGGGTGTAGACGAGGCCGCATTGAGTACGAAACAGCTTCCGAGCTATGCCGCGCCTCCATCTACCATTGCACCTCCCAGCATGCCTCAAAGTAGCGAAAAGTTCAACAAGTACACGAAATCCAAGCAACTAATGTTCTCTTCCGACATGACTGGTGGACCAACAACATTCTACACGCCATACGGTGAACTAGAAGCACCGGCAACCGCCTTTACTGCCCCCGTCCTCCTATCGAGCGAGAAGTCCTCCGTCTTCCCCTCTTCTTATCCATCGTGGTCTCACCCAACAACAACTGCAGCTACGGCAACAACATTCTCGTCTGGAACGCCAAACCTATCGTCGCAAGCTGTGAATGGAAATTTCCAGACTCATCGTCTTCCTCCACTTGCATCTCTCGACCCTGAAAATGATACCATCTTCACGTCTGGATTTGGCGTACCTGCGCAAGCTTCCTTTTCGATTCACAAGGCGCAAGCTTCTTTCGAGATGCCTCAAAAGCCGTCCCCAATTGCTTCCCCTCACTCTGTAGTGGGCGTTCCGGTGATGCCAAAGAAACAACATGATACCGCATCGTCGTTGCAATCTCTGCTGTTGCCATCGCCCAACAACAACAACAACAACAACAACTCTTCTCCGGCCCAACTCTATCAGGATTTGATGCCCCTTTCCATCTCGTCCCCCATGTCCTCCTCTGATTTGAGAGTTGGAAGCGAGGTGGCAATGAATGGCCCAGCGTCGAACCTTGTCAGCGCGCCAGCGGTTCAGTATCTGCAACACTCCCACCACTTCTCTCCCTACATCTCCGCTGCCTCCCCTTCTCATCCTCCTGGTCTCTATTTGCCCCCTACTGCTTCAGCGACGACATTGAGTGCGACTACTGTGAATGTGACGTCCAATACGGCATCAAATGCAGCGGCGAACGCTGCGATGAACCCGGCCTCCGCTGCCGTCCTCATAAAGTCATCATCATCATCATCATCATCATCATCATCATCATCATCATCATCATCATCATCATCATCATCATC
>Ga0307375_10003879_pt1 | contig 14456 bp, 30 predicted proteins | sample TR1MG_FD_202531 | JGI IMG/M metagenome (GOLD analysis project Ga0307375, IMG submission 202531) | Soil microbial communities from Risofladan, Vaasa, Finland - TR-1 | ecosystem: Environmental > Terrestrial > Soil > Coastal area > Acid sulfate soil | place: Finland: Risofladan, Vaasa | collected...
GTTGACACTGAGGAAGAGCTACAGAATTATGATGCTATCAGCTTCCTTGGCGATTCTCGTACACAGAGGGCTTTTAGGGAAGATAAAAAGTGGCTTGACTGGGCTGATACTGTCGTTATGCTACTCCCCTGTGGCAACTCTGCTCACATGGAGGCTGGATATGCCAAGGGTACAGGGAAATATCTATTTATCACAGGAGAGTTTAAGCTTGGTGAATTTGATGTCATGTATGCCTTTGCGGATGGCCTTTATAGGCGAAGCGATTATGGGAAGCTGGTGGAACACCTTAGGCAACTTGCAAAATAATATAGATTATATGAAAGGAGGACAATATGCTTAGCGAGTTTCAGTGTGGAGCCTGTGGTGCCAAGTTCGTGGTTGCATTTAGTATGGAGCCGGAACCGGGTAAGCCCCTAAGGAGTTGCGTTGTCTGTGGCGCGGCTCAACTAACCTTTCTCAGGTCTGTGGATGAAAAGCAGTTAGAAGAGGAATTGAAGAAGGAAAAAGGAGAGGTAAAGTCGGCTGGTCTGGATCCCCAGTGGGGAATACGCTACTGCTTTGAGGTCGGCCAAAACGTGCTTGTTCGCAGTGGCACAAGGTGGGTCACTCGCACCATTCAGAAGATAACGGTGTTGCGTAATAGCTCACCTAGGGTAGAAGACCTCTTACTTGGGGAGCCAAGGTTCTGGTTCAAGGATTATCGTAACGTGCCGATAAGGGAAGTAATGGCGAAGGAGGATATAGACGCTCGCTTGGGTCCAGAGCCAGTCCCCTCATCTACTTTGGGTGCGTGACCGATTTCCTCACCTTGACTAATCCTCCCCCTCTGGTTATTATGAAGGTAAGGGGATGTTTTCCATAGGATACCTTAGAAGGAGACGCAGGAGACGACCTGTGCTATGGTCGGTGCCGTTTTCGTTGGCCTGGCGCTGGATTTTAAGGGTGTTTTGATAGGCTAAAAACAGGGGAGGGAAAACATGGAAGAGCAGGGACAGGATCCCCAATTATCGTGCGACCTCGAGCAGTTCGAGCCCGTCATCTGTAGCCCGGAGCCAACAGCAGTTCTTTTCTTAGGCAAGGACAGCAACATTGAGGAGATAGTCCCCGCCGTGGGCCAGCTGGACATGAGCATCAAAGTGGTCGACACGGATGATGAGAAGTGCAACCAGCTGAGGGAGAAGTATCAGATTGACAGCGGCGCCCAGCTGGTGGTGTTTCAGGGCTGCAAGAAGAAGGCATCTGTTGGCCTGGACACTGACCCCCAGGGGCAGGTGGAGAGGCTGAAGGAGGAGCTGGGGCAGCCGGTGCTTGCTGAGGAACCCATCTTTGAGGAGGAGATGGAGCCAATCGAGGAGCAACTTGAGGAGCCGCCGATATTGGGGGCAGTCCAGACCGAAACAGTCCAGACTGGGGAGGAAGAGGACTGAGGTGGCTGAAGAAGAATGCCCTTGTCCTAGCATCAGAAGAGGCCGCTTTGACGAGCTTTATCTCGACTATTACAGTCGCCCAGTCACACTTAAAATCAATGTTAACCTTGATATCCCGAATATGGCTTGGAATGCCAAAGTCGTTGATATCGTGGTAGCTCCTGAAGAGCGAAGAAAGGGCAAAGCACAAGAAGTATGGCGATGTGCTGAAAGACAACTGAGAGTATTAGGCGTTGGGGTAGTTGAGGGAACAGTCATGAAGAGCAACACCGATGCTAAGTTATTCTGGGAGAAAGTGGGCTTTAACTTTGCCGATTCACCTAACTTGCCTGACACACACTGGCGAATAACCAAGAAGATCCGCGAGGAGGAGGACTGATGGCTGTGCCTGTTAGCATGGAGAATAGTACCGAGGTGTGGATGCACCCATTGCATTTAGAGTTTATAGGATAATGGAGATTACAAAGCAACCTTGGGAGATGACTAAAGGGGAGTATGTCGATGGACATGTAAGGTCTCCTGCTATGCATAATTATGCTGTCCAACAAGCCCTCAAAGAAGGAAAGCCCGTTCCCCTTGAGGTGTTGAAGGACTATCCTGACTTAGTAAAGGCAATCCCCAAAGTAGCGCCTGAAATGCCCGACCCCGACCAAGCCCTTTACTTCGGCGAGAAGGAGAAGCTGGCATTGAGTACGATTGGGAATCCCGAAACTACAGGGATTCCAAAATATCTTTATCACGCTAGTAGGAAAGGGGCGTTACATAAAGAAGGGATAGAACCTTCCGTTGCTGGAGTCATTAGAAAAGACCCTGAAGGCGCAAAGGTATTTATGTCTTCAGATCCCCAAGGCGCAGTAAATTCTGTCTTGACAGAGGAAGCATTAAAGAGAGAGCGCGGAGTAGTTTTTAGCACAAAAGGGGATATTGTTGTTTATAAGATAAAACTTCCTGAAGGCAGTGTTACAAGAGACCCAAGAAGTGGCGATTATATTATTAAAAGGAAAGTAAAGCCTGGGGAGATAGTTGATTTCAAATTGAGGGGGCAAAAGTTTCATGCCACTTGATATAAAGACCCCTTTATATGGCAAGTTGGCTCTCTCGGACAAGACACTCGGCGCCATGGTCGAGGTCACAGATGAGAGTGAGAAGTACGGCGTTGAGCACGGCGTCACCTTCTGCCAGCGTGACGGCGACATCGATCCCGACTCCACCTGCAAGGGCGGCCAGTGCGCGGTGGGGATACCGCACTGCCCACCGGGGACGAAGAAGGCCGGTGACTTTCATACTCACCCCAACACCCTGAACCAGAAGGGCTACGCGATTCCCTCCCCCGGCGACCATCTCCACAGTATGCTGGCTGGCGACAAGTTGAACTGCATCTGGGGGCAACATGACGGCAAGGTGGTCTGCGAGTCCCCGGTTCGGGAGACGGGTGACCAGGAGAAGAGGTCCTTAATCGAGCGGTTTGACGAGCTCAGGTCCGCTATGAAGCGAGTGGCGACCAGTACTCCCATCGGCCCCGAGGACAGGGCTGACCTTACTGGATTAGCTGAAGATCTCTCCGGTCACTACAGTAAGGTGGCGGTCACCGACAGGGCTGGGCTGGTTGGGGCAAAGGGGAAGGTGGTGGAGATTAAAGTAAAGGCAAGGGCATCTTTGGAGGAGTGTTTGACCTATTTCAGCCGTGAGGAACTCACAGAGAGAGCAAGGAAGGCTGGCCTCAGCATTGAGGGTGGGAAAAGAGAGCTATCCGAAAGGCTGATTGCGGCCGGGGCAGTATGAGGTGCAACGATGGATAGAGCAGAATACAACGCCTGCGTAGGTGCAGGTATGAAGGGAAAGCATCTGGACAAGGAGCAGAGAAATCTGGAGTTCTGTATGGTGGCGAAGCTGTGCTCGGGAAAGGCCAATAGCCGTGAGGAGGCGATGGCGGTGTGCAAGGAAAGCGCAAGTCAGCCAAAGCCCCCCAAGGTGAAGAAGGGCGCATCATGCGAGGACGCGGTATTGAGGTTGGCCCGGTGTGTGGCTGACAATATCAATATGGATCAAGCCAGCAACATTAACAGCATCGAGATGGCATTAGCCAACGCGATGCTGGTGTGCCAATGCCATAGTAAAGGAGGAGACTAATGAGCGAAAACAAGCAGGACTCACTGGAGGCTTTTGACACTAGAATAACCGAAGCAGCAAGCAAGGTCATAAATAAATTTCCTAAGGATATGCAGGAAGCTGTTAGGGTAAGCCTTGGTGTGGACCTCGATCTTATGCAAAATGATCTTGCTGGCTGCAACTATGAGAGAATACTCCTCCATCTCCACGGATTCCATGATATGGAGGAGAATGCTCACAGGTTGGCAGGTGCCCTAGCGTCAGCGAAACGTATAAGCGATGATGACGCTGAGAGTATACAGACATCGCTCTCTGATCTAGGTTATATGGTCATAATTGGCGTTGCTGATGCTCTTATAAACAACTGCGAATGCCGACGGCGACCAGAGGGGTGGAAATACTATAAGGAAGATTGACTTTAATGCGCAAAGGGAAAGTAGACAAAGTTAATAATGGGCTGGTCAAGAGCCAGATGGTGGAGACGCAGGAAATGCACTGCGCCGGCTGTGGTCGATTCCTCGGATTCCAGGCTATTATCTGGGGTACGGTAAAGATCAAGTGCCCCAACTGCAAAGAGTGGAACACTATTGACATCACCCCGACAAAGTAGTATGCTTAATATGGTCGATAAGGCCGTGAAGCCCGGCAAAGGGCAAAAGGCCAGAAGCCCGGCAAAGGGCAAAGTCGAAAGGAGCCCAAAGTGGCTATAATCTCAATAAGCAGTGCGTTCTCGGCTCCGAAGAGACGGCCAAAGAGGTACAAAGCGAAGGACGCTCCCTACCCCGTTGGAGGGAATAGGGGGCACTACATCGCCTCACTGCCCAGGCCGTACCCGAAGAACAGGCCGCAGAGAATCATCGCCGAGCTTGCCAAGCTGTGCAATATCAAGGCTGGCATGGGCAAGAGTGAGCTGATGACTCAAATGAAGGGCTGTGTCAACAGGGACAACTACAAGAAAGCATCGGGATCGGTCTAGACAGTACCAAGCCGGATCATGAAGAGAGGGGCAGCTTGAAGTTGTCCCTCTCTTGGTTTATTATGATGGTATGAGATACTCCGGCGGCCACAAAGGGTACGGTTTGAGGCGGCGCCCAGGGAAATACCCCACCCTGCCGCAACAGAGGAGATTTAGCGACGCATTGAAGTTCTGTGGCATCGAGAAGGGGATATCCAAACAGGAGATGATGGTAAAGATGAAAACCTGCATCCCTATATTCTTCAAGGGAGGCGAGTATGGCCAAGATCAGGATCTACACAGCGAAGCACTGCCAACCGTGCAAGGAGATGGAGGTACTGGCTAAGAAACTTGAGGAGGAGGGTGGCGCAGACCAGATAGAATTGATAGACATTGAAACCGATGAGGGATTCAAGATGTTCACTGAGGAAGTACTCAGCCATGGTGATGGGGCAGTGCCGTCGATCTATAAGGATGGGCAGCAGTGCAAGTTGGGATTCGATGAGGAGGGCGAACTGGGATTTGAGTGTCCCGAGGAGGAGCCAGAGCCGGAATCAATCCAATAAAATACCATCATGTAATTGCGATATGCTGATGTCGCCCCGATCCAACGCCCTCTGACAAGCCTTACGCTCCAACTTTTCCAAAGTCTTAGTGTCCAGCGTGTCCCGGTAGCAGGTGGGGCATAGGCCACGGATAAAATACTTAGCCTGGCGGCCACAGGCCCTGCACATATCTTTGTTCATTTGCACTCCGCTCCACGCCTTTGACAGCTCCTCGGTCCAGAAGCCGGGCAGGGGGTTTTGCAACATACCCTGCCACCTGATCCTTGGGGCTACGACATAGGTATTGCTGACAATATCATCCTGCGATGGTAACTCCAAGAACCTCTCCTCGGCCTTCTCCATCATCCCTATTATCGCCTTGCTCTGTCCCTTGCCGGCGAACTCGAGCAGATACGGGGGGCGCTTGAGCAAAAAGGCGCTGAAAAAAGGCAGATATGTACCCATGACAAGGCGCGGGAAGTGGAAGGCAAGCAGGAATATCTGGTTCCGGTGGCGCGGTAGGCTCAGGAAGTTAACCACATAGCTTTTGAGCTTGTTGTCTCCCATCGGTAGTTGTAGATCGGCCTCGTCCACAAATACGATGGCATCCTCCATTCTGGTACACTCATCGGGTTCATTAAGAACCTTAAAATCAGCGGGCAACATATCCTGCTTGTCCTGGGGATACCCGACGACGGCGGGTGTGATTCCATACTTCTTGGAAAACCTCTCCAAGAGCCAGTAGGCGAGCCCGCTTTTGCCAGTGCCGACATCGCCGAGAACTAAGTATGAGGATGAGGGCTTGATAATGTCGTCCCATCTGTCTCCTTGCTCGGGGATCTCCTTCTCCTCACCTTGCCCCATTCCAAAGCTGTTCAAGAAGTCCTCAACTGCCATTATGCTCCTTTCTCCACTTTCTTTAGTTTTATTTCAAGTGGTTTTGCGTCTAAGCCCATCTCTCTTGCCAATGGTAGGCAATTTGAGCAAATATTCACTATCTCGTTGAGAAATGGGCTGGGCTTGATATTGGCGTGGGGTGTCTTGATCGCAAAGTTCAACTGCTCTATTGGGGTAGCTTCTGGTGACAGCAACTCCTTACCGCATAAATAACATTTCCCGATAAAGGTATCTAATTTGCCCGAGAACTCCCGCCAAGTTGATAATGTTGCCTTCATTTCACGGGAGAGGGATTCATATTGCTCGTCCACATACCATCTGCCGTTGAGGATCTCATCCATTGCGAGGTCGGCATATCCCCGCTTCAGGGCAGGACTTTCCATTATTGCCTTGAAGTTGGCTTTGCAAACGATTCGCTCCGCATCTGAGGAAACATCGCCTCTCACATCTTTGTTTATCAGGTCTTGCCGGGTGGCGAAGACGATGTAGATTGAGAGCCAGCTTTCCACCATACCTATGGCTATGTTATCAGGTTTTCCCCGCTGTTCCAGCTTTGGCAGATTGAGTTCAATGGTGGATCGCTGATTTTTGAGGTCATCCCCCTGGGCAGCCTCCCATTGCGAGTGTTTGAGGATGTCCTTATCAGCCCAGACTATTGTTGTGACCTTTACATCGGGAAGAAGTTTAGCCATTTATATCACTCCTTTCATATAATCTCCGTTATATTAAATCCATTACCATCTGCCGACAGCGATTGGCTGCAATCTCGCAATACCTTTCCTTTATCTCTACGCCTATGCACTTTCTACCCAGCTTCTTGGCACAGTAGGCGGTTGTCCCTGAGCCAAGGAAGGGGTCGAGGATTACATCATTGGTATGACCAAACAACTTAATACACCTAACTGCAAAGGATTCTGGGAACGATGAGGGATGACTATTGTGAATTCGCCACTGGATATTCCATCTTCCCCTTGTCCATTCCGAAAACTCGGTCGCTACCAAATCAGTTCCCGCGCCCCGCTTAGTCGCTACCTCCTTATAAAAGACATACAACAAATGAAAGTTGGGAATGGTATATACATTGTCTGGCTTAAGCCAGCTACCCCAAGCCGTCTCATTTGTTTTCCTGTGCTCCAGCACTATCTCACTAAACAATCCCAGCCTATGTTTATACGCTATGTCTTGCCAAAGCCAAGACAGCGGGAAATTTCTCCCGCTACCTCCTATTTCCAGACATAATCTGCCCCCGGATACCAAAAGACGAGTGGATTCCCCAAGCACACCTTCGCCAAGTTCCCTATAACTTGCCAAATCTATTTTATCCCCCTCTCGCCCCCCACCATAATCAATACCAACATTATAAGGCGGCGAGGTCAGCACCAAGTCCACGCTGTTGTCGGGCAAGGTAGGCAGTATATCCCTACAGTCCCCGTGGTAGATTGTCACCCGTTCATCTTCATAGTAAGGCTTCATCATATAATGTCCCTTATGTTACGAATAGGCAATCCTGTATTTTAACCTCGACTGTCACTATAGTGTCATTATGGTCGCTGCCGTGGCAGACTAATAGTATTTCAATAATCTCGAAACCTAAACCACGACCCATTCCCACGCTATTCCAACCACACGTTATAACAACAGCATTGGGTTGCAATATAGCGTTTAATGCCACCTTCCACTTCTTTCTGGTAAAACCTAATAAAGCATCAGTTTGTTGCATTTTTATGCCGATATTATCGTAACATTCCTTCACTTGACGTGGGCTATAGGGTGGGTCAATCAATGCCCCGATATACTTTCCCTTTAATTGTTCCAAAAATTCAAGTGCATCTAAGTGAAACATCGTCGGCTTATCAGGGTTTAAGTCATTAGTAATTTCTGCTGGGCTGTTTTCACCCGCAAATGGATCAACCCATCCCTTACCATCACCGACATATCTCGCTAATAATTCAGCAATCGGTGGAATCTGGAATGTCCACTTATTCGGCATCGCCCAAGCTCTTTGAATTTTCAACACTACCCTCTTAAATAATGGAAATTATGTTACGGCCCTATCCCTACCTCTCGGCGGAGAGCTTGCCAGCACTTAGGACACTCTCTCTTGTGGAAGCGAGGAAGTGTATTTACTTCGCATGGGCAAATCTCTTCTCCCCACTCCACCACCTCGCGGAGTTGGTCTTTAGCCACAGCTCTACCCTCATCCACAAAGTCGCTTCCTCGGATATTGCCCTTAAACTCAATATCTAAGACCTTCGCAATCCTCTCAGGAGTCAACAGTACCATTTGAATCCTCTTTCCTTTCGGGGAAGGCAACCCAGAGGGCGAAAGTGTGAGTTGGCAGTTCGCCGAGGTAGGGTCGCCTCCCCCTATCTTTATTTTACTCCTTCACCTTCTTCACCTTATACCAGTCATCATCATCATCGATATGCATTGGCATTATGAGTCCGCTGGCATACCCAGCAATAAATTCCACCGGGTCACGCGATCCTCTTATTCTGAATTTGATAAAGGATGCATCACCCACCGCGTCCAGCAGTTTTCTCAGTAGCCCTGGGGCAAGCGCAGTAAATGCCGTTGGTTCACTTGTCGGATATAATTTATCAAAGGCGGGGAAGTGGGCATTTACCACAGTGGTTCTTACTATAAGGCTGGGGTCCGTCACTTGGGGGTCAGTCGATTTCAATGTCACCTCATCACCATTCTGCTCCAGTAGCAAATTGCCGTGGGGATAGACACCCCGAGCATCCAATATTGCCTTCCCCCGTACCATCACTTCACCTTCTCCCTCTGTTTTCACCGGGTGCCTGACCATTATGTAGCCATCGGCGGCGACAATTTCGCCGTTGCCAATTTTCACACAGGTGAAGATTGGCCTACTATTATCCTCCGCCACAACATTAGCCACAGCGATTGCTTCCTGAACCAGCTCTGCTTTCATTGTATTGCTCCTTTCCTTTCGGGGAAGGCAACCCGGAGGGTGAAGTGTGAGTCGGCACCGCACTTTGAGGGTCGCCTCCCCCTATTTTTATTTTACTCCTTGTCCTGCTCCAGTTCCATCACGATCTTGCCGTGGGCATACTTCACCATACCGGTGGCGTGGGCTTTGCAGTAATTAACTATCTCCTCTGGTTTGCGCCGGGTCCGGGGTAGCCTGATCTTATAGGTCGCGTCCTTCTCGCAAAACAAGGCTTGGCATTTCAACACTGTTCTTCTCCGGCCAGGATCGCCACCAGCCTTGCCTCGAGGTCTACGAGTTCTACCTCCTCTGGCGTTACGGCAGTTCCCGGCGCTTCCTTCTCTACGCAATAGTGCAACATCTCGATCTCATTTCGGCTCAGGCTCACCAGCATAAGTCACCCCCTTTGAGACTCCCCATGCCAGACAATAGCCACAGTAATAGCCTACATCCTCATCGGGCAGGAAGTCTCCGTCCTCATCGAGATAGCCGACCCGAACCTGATAAGCAGGTTCATCTTTTGTGCCGATAATCTTGTCACACTGATCGCACTTCATATCCTCCCCTTTCTATCGCTTATTCTTCGTATTGCTTAAACTCGACGCCCTGTATAACCCCGTTATCATCAATCGTGATTTTGACCGCACTACCGATTTTGGTAGTCAGTGTCAATATGATACTGGGATTTATAAGGGCAGCCCTCACGATGTACCTTGATAGCAGGTCAGTAATCGTGCTTTCCTGTGCTCTGTTGGCGTAAACATTGTAGTAATATCCCTGCATCAACCTTCCCCCCTTTCTACGCTTTCAGTGCCACACACTGCTCGATCATATTCTCAGCGGATCTCATATTGCCCGCCGAAGTCTGGACGATAAAGTCAAGCGCTTGCCCGTCCAGCTCGATCCCCCAGTCGGCGATAATCCCCGACATCTTCTCCTTGATATACTTCGGCGCGACCTGGTAAAACGGATAGAGCTGGCACCGGCTCTTTACCGTGGCCGGTATCCTTCCAGCATCGGTAGAGCATAATATAATCACCAAATGTGGCGGCGGCTCCTCTAATAGTTTTAGCAGAGCGTTCCATGCCGGCTCAGTTAGGCCGTGGGCTTCATCAATAATGTAGACCTTCTTTGCCCCGATAGGCATTAAATACGCCTTGAGTTTGAGGTCCCGAATATCGTCAATACCTCTTTGGCTCGCGCCGTCCATCTCGATAACATCCCAGTTCGCGCCATCCCAAATAGTCTTACAGTTCTGGCATTGGCCGCAAGGCTCGCCGATCCCGTTCATCCCGGTGCAGTTCAGGCTCATAGCGAGTAACCGGGCCGTGGTGGTCTTTCCGGTCCCGCTTGGGCCATAGAGTAAATAGGCGTGGTGAAAGGCGTTCAGGATCGACTGTTTCCGCAGTATCTCCGTGGAGTGGGCCTGGCCCAGTACCTCGGAGAACTGGCGTGGCCGGTATTTGTTATAAAAGCCGTTACCGCGCTTCATATTGGCCTCCTTCCTTTATTCTGGCTTCCATGCTTGCCAAAGCCCTACACATGAAAGCAGAGCCAGGGCTGAAAACAAAATGCCGACTATAGTTTCCACTTTACCCCCTTCTACTCTCCGATATCTTCTATGCGATCCCAATCATGTTCCGTGGGCAACCAATCAGGCGATCCCTTACCAATCAGAATATATCTCCGTGCGTGGCAAATTCTACACCAGTATCCATGGTAATCTTCGCCCAGGTGTTCCAAACGGATTCCAGCTCTCCAGAACCCGTTTGGATGGCTACAATTGGAGCGATTTACTTCATGAGGCTCTATTGTTACTGTCCAACCATCCTCTAATGCCACATCAACAAAACCGAAATCGAATTTGGTCCCAGCGGTAAATCTGGGATGGTCACTTTCAACCACGGCTGGTATTGTAGCCTCGTATGGCAAGAATTGACCTTTCGTCATCTTAGCTTTTATGTATGGCACCACTTTCTCCTTTCTACAACATAATGGGCATTATTTAACAGATTGGCGATATGCCCCTCTTTGGTATTTTAGGGTTGGCTAATATATCCTTTACCGATAGGCTCAAGTGTGGGTTCTTGCGCTTGTCAAATAGGTCTTTTGAACTCACAGCAAAAGATACTCCCTTGACTTCACTTATACTGCCTTCATCCGGCGCGACCCACCCGCAGACTTGGCACCAGTCACCATTGACCGGGTGGGCTTGCCATGTTTCGCCTTTGCACTCCTCCGGCTTTGGTGGTTTGTCGTGCCTCTCCCACCAGTGACCTTCGCAACCTTTGCCGTATTTAGGCGGCTTATCTATTAGGTCAAGCCTCGGCTTGGCTTCCGGATAGTGTTCTTTGACTGCCAGATACGCCAGGTGGTATTCCGGTGGTTGTTTATGTTCAGAGTCTATGGTAAGCCTGTCAACTGCCCCGGTGGTGCCACCTGGACTGTAACAGTCATATTTGTAAGCATACTGGTCCCGTTCCCATGCCTGTACCCTTGGGTGGTCATAAGGCAAGGGCTTAAATAGCTTGTCCACCTCCTCGAGTTCGTCAAAGCCGTAGCCGTTCAGGTAGTATTGAGGTCCCCGGGGTGGTGAATTGCCGTATTTTGTATAGATCGGCCTAACCTCATATCTTGGGTGGTTCGGTGGTTCACCAGCGCAACAGATACCGGGGCTGCCTAAGTGGTAGGTTGGTGGTATTTCGTAATGTTTCATGACTCCCCTTCCTTTTATTTACTATGCTCCAAACTTTTCCTTAACATCTTGGACAACCCCTACCTCTTTGAAGTCCTGAAAGATTTCATTAAGTAGGTCAAAGTCCTTCCCGTGGAGTATGATTTTGGCTCCGTCGAACCAGTCCAGGAACCAGTATTCTACACGAACAGGGTCAAGGTTTTCATCGGTGTAGAACCTGAACTCATCTTGCGGGCCGCCACAGGACAGTTGATAGCGAAAAAATCCCCGGCGCTGATCGCTGAAAGTATGGGGCGCTACATAGTCAAAACCCAATCCATACTCTGGGAATGAGCCGAGGTCATCACTGCTTGCCTCCGGGTCTTTCTGGTAGAGTCGCCATAGCTTCCGTATGTCGTGGATCCTGGACTTGAGGTGTGGCCTTACCCGGTCTTTACACTTTGGCTGCGTGGTCATTGTTACACTCCTTAAACCAGCCTGGCAATTTGCTCAGGACTTACGGTTGTTTCCCCTTTTTAATATAATCGTCCTTATATTGCCTGGTGATATATGTCCCAGTAATGCCAGTTAAGTCCCAGGCGCTGGCGTGCCAATCCTCCGGGAACTAATCCTATGTTAAGCATAGTTTCAGGACTGCCAAATAACCAGCCACCCTTAAAGTCTACATCTTGCCACAATCTTTCGGACCACATTCTTTGATAGCTACCCTTTGCCGCTTGTATCTCTGCTTCAGTTAAGACTAATTTCCTTTCCGTACAACCGGCTAAGTAGACTATTTTAGTATGGTCCAGTCCCATTTTCTTTGCCCTTCGCAATTCCTCAGTAAATAGCTTCTCGACTGTCATGTTATCCCCCTTCCGTTTCCGTTGTCTTTTATTAGCACAAGGGAAGGCAACCGCTTGCTTTGTGAGCCGGCAGACTCTTTGGCACGATCACCTTCCCCTATCGCTTCCCTTATACTCTGGCACAGCACTCCTTGACAGCAACCGCCGCATGGTGGATCTCTCCAGCCGGCGGCCCGGTACTGCACCAAACAGCTTAATACCATAGTGGCGTCTTTCATGTTAGTAGTAGCCTTCCCCCCACTTGCCGACTGGCCCCGGTCATGCTAACGCCACGGCCATCACGCTGGCCGTGGGAATAGGCTGATCCGTTTGAGATAGACACCCGTCTACTTACTGCATTGGGAAAGCATTGCCTATACCATCGATCCGATTCGCCCTGGATGTTTACTACCAGGGCGTGACATTCGGGCTTTGCCTCAAACTCACGGCGGCCAATGTCTAATTGCCGCGCTATCGTGTCGATAATCCCCCCGATATAGCTTGTCTTATCGCCGCGTTTATAGCCTGATTTGTCGGCCAGTCTTATGACTTGCGGCTCCACCCAATTATACATCTCGACCACTACCCGGACATTGGCACACTTTCCCAGTATATGTGCCTCTTTGTCACCAGTCCTAATTACATGGCAGAACTGGCGGCGCGCAATAGTGTTTAATAGCCGTGGACGCCACGGCTGCCAAATGTCAAACTCTACAATCTCATTTATCATGGCACGATCACTATCCGGTTCCGGGCTTTCAGTTACGGCCACGGCCGCCATATCAAGATTATGCTTGAGCAATAAGGCTTGCGCCTTCTCAAGCGCCAAGCTTGCCTCATGCTCATTGGGGCTCTTTGACAGCGCCAGGAGTTTCCGGATTGCCTCAATTATGTTGCTTTCCATGCTCATACCTCCATCAGTTCAGTTTGTTTCAGTTCGCGTAGACCATATTTGGCTACAATATGAGTCCAGGGCATGGCGCGCCGGTTGTGTGAAGGCTCAGAGCGCCACGCCCACTTTCCCTTATTGCGGCACCAGAGCCAGCCATTGTCTTTCAGAGCTTGCCGGATTGCATCGGCCGGCTTGCTCTGCCAGGACGCCCACGCCCAAGCGCCGGTGATCTCTACTATCGCGCCCAGGCGCTTTGCTAATAGTGCTTGACTCTGTAGGTCAGTTTGGGGCTCGGGCTGGACGGGCTGGGGATCGAACCGGGGGCCAGGATCAGTTTGTAGCATAACGCTGGCGGCATTAACCACCGGGCCGACTGGATTATCATTTATACCTTTGACTCTGATCATGATGTTGTTACTCCCCCTGTTTATTTAATTTCGACTACTCGAAAGTCCTCCTTGGCACACTCAAATATCCGTGCCAGCTCAGGTATCATTTCCTCGGCCTCTTCGGGTGTCTCAAACTCATTAGGCTCTCCCACGGCATCCCCGATCCAGTTTCCCTTGACCTGCGCCTCTATCATATATGCCATCTCTGCACCTTTCCCTTTCCTTTGTTTTTGATTCCAATTCCATTATACCACATAAATAATATAATGTCTATTATATTTTAATGGTTGCAACAATAAATCAGAAATGAAGGTATAGATTGGGTTTAGCTTTGGATTAAACTGATCCGGCACGCGATAAAATTTTAGTTTTGATTTTAATTCGCGCTTGGAGATCATCATATTCTGAACCTTCCATGATAGGCTCAAAGCTGATTAGACCCCGGATTTTCTTCACCTTCAACGGCCGGCCTACTCCTCTCCTCCCTGGCTGCCTGGGTAGCTGCTTTTCCTCGGGAGTCAAAAGCGCCTCCGATCCCCCGATGGTTTGCCGGTACAGTATGGGTGGGTATGGCGTGTTGAAATCGACGTGGTCCAGGAAAGGCATCATGCCGCAAAAGGGGCATCGAAAACGGAGATACTCCTTGGACATTGACCACCTCCTTGATGTTATTTTACAACGGGCATAACGAAAAATCAAGGTGATGGTGGTGTGACGTCAGAGGTTGCTGGAAAGACGTCCCCTTAAAATTTCAATGTAGCGCCACA
>Ga0307375_10003880_pt1 | contig 14453 bp, 28 predicted proteins | sample TR1MG_FD_202531 | JGI IMG/M metagenome (GOLD analysis project Ga0307375, IMG submission 202531) | Soil microbial communities from Risofladan, Vaasa, Finland - TR-1 | ecosystem: Environmental > Terrestrial > Soil > Coastal area > Acid sulfate soil | place: Finland: Risofladan, Vaasa | collected...
TTGAGCCATCCAATCACGAATCTGGCGGAACCTATATATGGGAATCTGAATCTTCCATATTGAACGATTGCGTCCCCAGCCCGTTGCCGGACTGGATGCGGGATGTAGTCCCCTATCATCGTGTCAACAACCATGAAGCTCCGCCTAATATACCATTGTCTGAAGGTGAGATAGCTGAGATTGAATCTGCACTATCGTGCGTTTCTTCGGATGATTATGATGTATGGTTGCAAGTCGGAATGGCACTGCATAACGATATGGGTGGGCAGCGCGCCTTTGATCTGTGGACAGAATGGTCCCAGCAAAGTCAAAAATACAATCCTACCGCTCAAATTCAGAAATGGCGCTCATTCAAGCGACGTGGAATCGAAGGCGTTGGCAAGGCTACTATATTTGATTATGCCTACAAATGCGGATGGACCTATTCCCCAGAGCCTTCTGAATCTTACGAACTGGAAGAAGAGGCGCCAGAACTGGAATTGCCACCGCTTCCCGGAGTCATGGGGCAGATAGAACACTATTACAATGATTCCTCGCGCAACTATCAGCCGCTATTCGCAAAGCAAACCGCGCTGGCTATCGGAAGCGTATTGCTTGGACGCCGGTTCAAGACAAGTGAATCAAACTTTTCCGCCATGTACTTTCTGATCGTTGGCCCTTCTGGGTGCGGTAAAGAACATTGCCGCACGGTTGTTCAGGAGGTTTTACGCGCTTCAGGAATGTACAATCTTATCGGCGGCGACGGGTTCACGTCAGAAGGCGCTGTGGCATCATTATTGCTTAAAAAACCCGTTTCCATTTCATTGATCGACGAAATGGGACATTACATGGAATCGTCGCTGGACAAGAAAAGCGGTGGAGTCAAGAAAGGTGCCATTACCGCTTTGATGCAAGTCATTACCCGTATTGCATCCAGCTACTATCCTCCAAACTATTCATCCATGACTACTGTTTCAAAGCCGGAGGATGACCGTTTCGTGGATCGCCCAAGTCTCACTATCCTTGGAAGCACGACGCCGGATACTTTCTTCTCCGCGATGAGTAGCACGCAGGTTAAAGACGGATTCCTGAGCCGTTTGGTAGTACAGGTCAGTAGGCAGCCCAGAACGGTCGGCAGAAGTGTTGGGGATGTTGCCGTGCCACAATCTATCATCCAATGGGCAGGCGCCTTAAACGAACGCTGCTCAGACCGTGAAAACGCTGGCATCTATTACCATGCCACCATACAGAATCCCCCAGCGCCGATTGCCATTGAAATATCCAGAGAAGCATCCCGGCTTCTGCACGTCTTTGCAGAGGAACAAGTTGACCTCATGAACCGCATGGATATGGATAAGGGGCCAACCGAATTACTTGTGCGAGTGGCTGAATTTGCGCATCGTATTGCCATGATCTTGGCACTTTCGGATGACCCATGGGCAAAAACTGTAGAAGCATCCCATGCAGAATACGCCATACAATACATGAAGGCCGCATCCAGCGTCATGGTTCACGAGTCTTCTGCGCGCATGGCAGACAGCAAGTTTGAGGCCGATACGAACTCCATATACCAAGCCATCCGCTCCGCAGGGGCCAATGGTGTAACCGAGTCTGAAATGCGCCGCAAGAAGCCGTTTAAGTCGTTCCCAGACAAGTCTCTTGGAGAACTACTGAAGTCTCTAAAGGGCGGCACCATGATCGATATAGTGAAGATTGCCGATGGCGGGAAAGGTAAGGGACGTGGTAGAACAGCTTGGGTAGCGACTAAGGTTCGGGAGGATTGAGACGGTGACACTCTCAACCCGCTAAAGCGGGTAAGCTTCTTGCTGAATGACACGGTTCATGGGCATGCTCCAGGGAGCCCGCACAAACATCCTGCGGCGCTTAATTCCGTGCTTCGGCAAGACAACGCCGCCGAGATGGTCTCCGGCGGTTATTGTCGGATTGCTCAAAGGATATACTTCTCGCAAGCTGCGAGAACTGTTTCCCAAACTCAAGCGGCAATGCGGGAAAGAACAGTTATGGACGCAGGCCTATTATGTGGGCACCGCCGGAAGCGTGTCTGCCGAGGTGATCCGCCGATACATACAGGAGTGCCAAGGCAAATAGGCGCTATCATCCCAATCCCCTAAAGGGGATGGGAATTCCCGCGCCATTCGTTAATCTCTCCTATGTGAACACAACCATTGCAAAATTTATCCGACACCTTCATGTCGTACCGGCAATCTTTTGAGTTTCTGTACGGTATTTCTACCATGTTTCTTCTTCCGTCTTCTGTCCCTCCAGACTGGACCATTATTGGTGTTGATCCGGGGATTTGGCGATTGTGGCAGCCGTGGTTTAGCATTGTCCCTCCTCCGCACTCACCATTGTCCGCCCCCTTTGTAAAACATTCCCCCAGACGAAACCCCGCGCAATCCAATGCCAACGATTTCTCTGGGCTCATAACGCAATGGCAGCCACTTGGGTCCGAGATATTCCTCTCGCTCTGAATCTTTCGCCGCCAAGATCGCGTGCTTTGATTCAGCGTTGCCTGCAACGGTTTTTAGTTCTTCTAGCATGTTTGTTTTATCCCTTTATTGTTAAAAATGTGTGACCGCTTACGGCGGTCAGTCGGCCATCTCCCCATGCAGACGTACTAACCAAGGAGGGGCATGGCGATGGCTGCGGATGTTATATCCCACCTTCCGCTGGGGTCATGACACACATACAACGGTTATGACTGATAATCAGGGTGGTACTCGTCAGTAGTCATACCAAACGACCATGCAACAGCTTCATGTGCCGTTTTCATTTCCGGTGGAACACGCAAGAAATAATCTTTCCAGCGCAGATCATCGGTGGAAACTCCGATACTGAACAAGAATTCTTGTTGCGCTTTCATGGAATCTATTTGCTTCTGTACTGGTCCATTGCCGAATATCTCGATAGCCTCTTCCGTGCTTAATGAACCTTCAGCCTCTGGCGTGCTATTTAACACGCGCACCATGACTATAGGCTCATCATCTTGGACTTCGCGGCGCAACAAAACTCCATAATCATCACTATTCAGAACAGTGGCGCCAGCGTCAATTAAATATCGACTCTGACCATACCGCGCGATCATAACGCGGCGAACTTCCGCGTTGGTTTCCGCGTCGATCATCTCTACGGTGATCTGTTCTGGATTCTTAACGACCAATTCTGGAACTCGTACCCCATGGATGTGATACAGTTTCCACCCATCACGCCATTCATGCGATGGGCCACTATCGTTATGCGGGCGGTTTTCTGCATCTTTGTGAATTTGTTTCGGGAAATCGCTCACCATACAAAATCCATCGTGCATGACGCGGAATCCGCCGTGGCGAGCACAATCTTCCCACGCCTGATACTTTTCAAATTCAGGCAGCTTCAGACCAATAACATCGCGCATCGAATAAATATACGCGGGCCACCATGCCCACATATTTCCACCCTGATATGATCTCCACCAGTTCTTTGCACATTCTAACCCCCCATTACCAGCAATACGATAACAAGCTCCTGCTGCGGAATTTACAATGATTTCATGATAATTGGTTGTTGCGTCGTAGATTGCGACGCTGGTTGCGGCGTCGGTTGCGACGTCGGTTGCGACGTCGGTTGCGACGCGGGTTGCGACGCTGGTTGCGTCGTCGGTTGCGACGTCGGTTGCGACGCGGGTTGCGACGCGGGTTGCGGCGTCGGTTGCGGCGTCGGTTGCGGCGTCGGTTGCGGCGTCGGTTGCGGCGTCGGTTGCGGCGTCGGTTGCGGCGTCGGTTGCGGCGTCGGTTGCGGCGTAGGTTGCGGCGTCGGTTGCGGCGTCGGTTGCGGCGCCATTTTTGCGGCAATGCCAAATCCATGCGGCGGCACCGTATGCAAACGCCATCACCATCGGGCTCGGAACGATGACCACACGCGGCTTTTTCAGGTTCGCGGCGGCATACAATGCTTCTATCGCCGGAACAATCTTTTCCGGTTCGATAGGATCAGTACGCATGGCAACGTCAATCCAGTCCTGCGCGATAATATCCATCTTCGCCTTTTCTTCCGGCGTAATCCCCCCTTCAGCGCGTGTAGGGGTACGTACAATTTTGTTGGCGCTCACAATGTTCTCCTTGCAAAATGGCCCCTTGGCGGGGCCGAGAATGGGTTAATCAGCTACCGACCGGATGGCTTCCGGGCTGTATTCCCGCTGCGTTCCGATGCCGTGCTTTGATACCCGATAAATGCCGGGTTCAAGACTTACGGGCGCATGCTCCTCATGCACCAGGGCCGTGGTTTCCATAACATCCAAAAACCGCATATCCCCAACATCAAATAGTCGTGCGGGAAGTGCCCCGGTATCCATGAACGCACGGATACGGTGCTTGTGGCCTGTTACTTCTCCATAAGCCAGAACTACATCTCCTGCATCCGGCTTGACTTCAACGGCGCCGGACGGCATATTGCTCACCTTCTCCAAAAACACATCACCTTGTCTTGCTTGCATTTCTTTAACTCCCGTCTGTCAAACTACTCAAAAACTGCCCCATGTTCTTAGGAGGCACCCACTTCGGTATCGTCTTCATGAACTTGTGTGCCTGAGCTCCAGAAACTATAGGGTCAACCGGCTCTGGCAACTCCATACCCCATACGCGCTTCCACATCGTAGTCTTGCGTATCTGACATTCACTTGACGAAATATAGCCTAAACTTGCCAAGTGTTCCAGAGGCATTCTAATCTGTTGTCGAGTAAGATTCGCCATGACGGCTATGTCCATCGTCGAATATTCTCCATCCAACGTATGTACAACGCGGATCACCTTGTCAATGTTCTTGATCCTTGTCCGAATACCTGTATGTAAAGCATATTTTGCTACTTGGCCGCCGTTCCCCTTTCTGGATGACACCACTAGTTGCTTCGATTTCAACGAACGCATGGCGACTTTAATGTCCCGCTGTTCCAATCCGGTAATCGCCATTAACTGATTCACCGTCGCTTCGCCAACCATGGCGAGCGCATTTTTTATTTTGTCAGAGTTGTGCAATGTTTTTCCCTTGTCAGTAAATTTTTCAGAGTTCGATACCCTTCTGCTGCTGAATATCGGTTTTGGCTTCCCGGATTTGCTGGATAAAGTCGGTAGAGGTCATTTCGTGCGCTCCAGTGCGGCGAGAAGGATATCCGCAAACTCCAGAGCTGCGCTGGCAGCCTCGGTCATCGTTTGGGTTGATCCGGTCGATTCCCAAGCTCCGATAATGGTTTTCACGAGTTCATACCGCCGCTGCTCCCGGCGTTCGGCCATCTGTTCGGTAGCATCAACGTATTCCGCCACCAAATCTTCTGGCCGCTCTAGGCTTGGCACAATATAACTCCCATCTGCCATGTAATCCTCGTCGTGAACCTCGTCAACAAATGGATATTCGTCGTTATGTGCAATCGCTAGCGGACCAGAAACCTTCCCATCCCGCCGAACATACCGTTTACCAGATTCTAATTTAATCGCCATTGCGCTTCTCCTTCGCTTGCTTATTGATGGCCGGATAACACAAGTCAAGAATCTCTTGCGAGACATCCAGAAGCCCTTGATTGCGCTCTTCTCCGTGATACTGATATTGACTGACCAACTTGCGAATGAGCATGTTCATGCTGCTCCACTCATGGTGGTCAAAATGTTCCAGATAATCAGGACCACTCAAATCATTCATCACCGATTCTTCTGCTTCTTCCTGCCGTGCTTGTTCTTCAGCTTCGTCGTCCTCGTGCCGCTGGTGTGCGGCGGCTAGGCGGTCAATGTTAGTCATGGTCATCCCCTTCGTTAGCGTGTGATATTATCATACCGTAACGCGGGGATGGTGTCAATGGATTTTGTGACCATGGCTATGTGAACAGCCGTCCCTGTGCCGTGGCGCGTTCTATGCGTTCGCAGGCCGCGTCGAAATAGCGGGGTTCGCGCTCAATGCCGGTGTACGCAATCCCGCGCTCTAAGCATGCCTGACCAACCGGGCAGCTCCCCATGAACGGGTCAATTACGCTTTCGACTTTTTTCGGCCATTCCAGGCACCACCGCATCAGGCCGACCGGTTTTTGTGTGGGATGAACACGCTTAACCCCGGATTCTTCGCCAGCGCGAATCATGCCGTTCCAGGTCTGTCGATACATGCGGACGCTCATTTTGATGTTTGTCCAAGCAAGCTCGCAGTCCGCAAAATTTCCGGAGTTCTGCTTGTCCCAGACAAGCCAGCCGCGTGAGGGTGGAACGGTGAAGTAATTACCGCCCCAGATAATCGACTCCCGCGAAAGCCCGATAAATGCGTCAAGCAAGTCCTGTGGTGCCGGTTCGGAATCCCAGTCAAAATTCCCGTAGTCGGTAGTAGCCGCCTTCTTTGATAGCCTGGTTTTAGCGCACCTCGATGCTATGCGATGGGCGTTCTCTTGGACCCCATAGGGCGGATCAGACAATAAAAGGTCGTACCGCCCAAGTTCCGGCAGCACATCCCGGCAATCGGCGTTGTAGAGTGTGCAGTTGCCTATCGTTATTTTTTGCATTCTCTATCCCAAACAATGCGATAAATGAAATTCCGGCATCCGTTCCGTCCGTTTCCGTCCGATTCCCATCCGATTCAACCGATTTCCCTACCGCTCCGGAACTATCTCCAGAGCGGCGTTAAACGCCAGGGGCATATTCGTTGCCGATTCGTAGCGGCTAATGCAAGCGTACCCCCTGTGGTCGAGATCGTCCTGGTAGCTTGCGCAGACGTTCCGACTGTAGTTGTGCCCCCACTCGGGACCGTCTCGGCCCTGGAAGCGGCTGGGCTTGTAGTGGGCGGTTAGGAAGTCGTAGAGGGTCATAGTGGCCCACCCAGCAGCATCCATGCGGTTGCGGCTTGCAGTGGCACTTGGCCGTTGCCAAGCATCTTCAATCTTGCCACCCTGTTTGGGATTCCTTCGGCGACTCGGCCAACGTCCGGCTCTTCGCTCCACCAGTCCATGTGAGAGGCCAATTCATCAGCCAGCACACCCATATCGGGTTTAGCTGGCCCTTCTCGCCTTCCCGCATCAAGGCACCAGGAAGATGGTCTCGGTCCATCTGGGATGGCGGAAGGGTGCAGTTCTTGGAACCCTGGAGCGTTGGCGTCGGCCACATATTTACTGCAGAACATAGGGATGGCGTATTGCGTCTGCGTTCTGCTGGGCAGTCCGGAGCCATTCTCGCTTGCGGTGTCGGCCACATTCTCACATACGTCGCCAATCCGTCCCCGCTCGTCTTGCTCAAGCCCTTGCGGTTGTAATTGCCGTTCACGGTTGGGGTGGGTACACAAGCACCACCATCGGTCGCGTTTATGCGGTGCGCCGACTCCCGATGCCTCCAGACAACACCATCGCGCATCAAACCCGCGCGCGGCCAAGTCTCCGAGTACGGTTCCAAGGTGTTCGTTAGCAAGGATTGCTGCGACGTTCTCCAGGAAGAGGTATCGCGGTCGAACGATGTCAGCAATTCTGAGCACTTCGCGGTAAAGGCCACTTCTTGTTCCTTCTCCGACCCCGGCTTGATCCCCAGCGACGCTAATATCCTGGCAAGGGAAACCCGCTGAGAGGATACCCACTCGTCCCGCGTATTCGGATGGATCGAACATCCGAACGTCTCCCTCGTGCACGTGCAGGCCAGGGAACCATCCGTCTGCGGCTCTGTCTCTGAGTACTTTACAAGCATGCTTATCCCACTCCACTGCAACGATTGGCGTATGGCCCAGGATCAGGTCGGCGAGTAAGCCTCCACCGGCTCCAGCGAACAGGTGCATGGTGTTCATTCCTCCGTCCATTCAATCGGCCCTTGATAAGTAAATCCCATAAAGACGGTACCCAAATTGATCTGGTCTGCCTGGATAGTGAGGGGAATGACTTCATCGCCTACTTCGATTTTTGCGAGATAAATCCCCGGCTCCGTGATTTCGTTGTGGCGCATGGTCTTGGCGCGGGATTGCACGGCCTCGCAGCACTGGATGGCGTAGTCCAAAGCTTCTTTTAGTGGTCTCGTCATCCATTCTTTATCGTGCCCTAATTTTAAACTGCGTAGGACGGCCAGCTTTTCTTCGTCTGTCATTTCGCCCCCATCAGTGCGCGGATTTCTTCCGGTATCAGAAGATGAAACACCCGCTTGTCATTCTCTTTCCGTGTCATTTCGGCATCAATCCGCTGTATGGCCTCGCAGCACTGGATGGCGTAGTCAATCGCCTCAGATATATCGCGCGGGTCCGGCTGCTCAATTTCATCATCGCCCTTGCGCCATTTTTGGAACTGGATCAGCAATGCGAGGTGGTCTGTGGGGGTTTTGGGGGTCATTTCGGCACATCTCCAGGGATCGTTTTGCCTTCAGCCTTATCAAATAGTACGCCGACACAGAGACGCACGCACTCGTTGCATATCGCTACAGCGGGTCCAAGAATCATCGTCGATACATCCTTGTTTGTCTTCCCGCAAAATGAGCAATAATACGTCTTTTCTGTGGTTTGTTCGTTTTGTGTGGTCATGACTCCAACTCCGACAATCGCTTTTTCAGCGTCTCGATTCCACGCGCCTTATCCCGTTCTTTGCGCGCCGCTACCTCAGCCAGATATTCCGACACTTCTGTCCAGGATAATAGCCCAAAATTAAAGCGCTCGCTCTTGATTAACTCGCGCCCTATAGAAAAACAAACCGTATCAATATCTATCTCGGCATCAATAACAAGATATGCGCCATCCGTAAATTTAAAGACGATTGATTCGTCGCGCTCCACCACTTCAAAAACGGTGCGCCCCTTCGATGAAAGCAGATTGCACGCGCCTCCCGACTGCGACGATTTCATGCGTCTGGCAATTTCATGGGCAATCTGGTCTTGAGACTGGGCTGCTTCCGTGAGCAATTCGTCTAGTGTCATATTTTCTGGGGTCATGGCCGCGTCTCCAGTGTGGATTCAAAGGGGATTGATGCCCAGTCAGCAATTCGCCCTGTAATTCGCCAATCGTGCGCCAACGGTGTGGGTCGCTCTTCAAAATAATACCCGTACCAATCGCTGTCTCTCGCACGATAATTCGCCCACTCCGGTGCGCCATCCCACGACTTTGCACGAGCTTCCTCGGCCTGGCGCTTTTCTTCGCGGAATTGGAGAAGTTCACGGGCCATTTCTTGGGATCGCCCCATTGGTCCCATGGCATCTTCAATTTCTGAATCTGGTATTTGCATAATCTGGAAGTATTTCTTTGCATACTCCATGGTATCCACGGTTGTAAACGCCAATAATTCTTCATCACTTATCACGATCTTCTCCTTCGTTAAAGCGGCGGTTCCATTCAGCAATGGCGCCACCCCACGAGTTAGTATCTGGGCCAGTTATGCCGCATTTCTTACAACAGGCGAAATACGAAATAATACCGTTTTCTACTGCTATATCGGCGCTACCACATGGACACCGCTCTAGTTCTTCGCTCATCCATGCACCTCCGGCATCTTTATGGGGCCGATGAAATCCCCATATAACTCTTCGTCCTCCTCATCCCCAAATAGGTACATCCCCCATTCGGTGGATAAAGCGCCTTTCCATGCCGTCACTTTCACCAATTCCCATTTACCATCTGGTACACGGTGAAAATAGGGGCCTTCTTCCGTAATTTCCTCCGCACTCATGGGTTTCTGCGGCCCAAGCATCGTGGTCAGGCGTTCAATCTCCCGCGACGCACATTCATAATGCGCCGGACCCCACTTCCAGCATTCGTCGCCGTGTGTACCAATGCGTTCACGGCGTCCCTGCTCCCATTGGAGCAAGTTGGTAAGCCGGTCGCATTCGGCGTGCAGAACTTCGTTTTCGGCCTTGAGCGCGTCGATCTCCGCTTGCGCCTCATGCCGCAAAACAAGGTCCGACGATTCCCACATCGGAGATTCTGGCTCTTCCATAAAGAATTTCACGCGCCCGTCTTTGTGGTTGCAGATATAGGCTATGGTTTTGGCTTTCATTTTACCTCCTCCACACTCCACCCTTCGCCTTTGGTGTAGGTTACAACGGCTCGTCCCACCACCTCGGATGAGTGTGGTGACCCATTATCAAAATAAACTCCGATCTGGGTTCCTTCTGCTGCCCACCCGGACCACAGAGCACATAATTTCATGCGTCCGGCGCGCTTCGGCTCCGGGGTATTTTCGAGGTCGTACTCATCCAATCCCAGCACCTTTAATGACCCAACCTCCTGCACAAAAATTATGTCCATATGATCTTTAGCGAGATAGTTCACCGGGCTCTTGGTATCTTTAAGCTGTATCGGCTTGCTCAGATCCAGTTCCATGACTTGCTCCTGTGGGGCGTCTTTTCTTGCGGGCTCGATTAGTGTGGCGTGCGCCATTTCTTCCCGCGTCACTCCTGTTTCCTCATCGCTCCCCGTAAAATTTACCGCCGCACCACCATCACCCCACAGCCTAGAAATGACTCCTTCCAACCTCACCCGATCACCTACCTTAAATTCATTCATTTCCCGTCTCCCATTTCATGATCTTGAATTTTATGAAGTCGCCTATTTTTGCGGCAACAGTACAGTTTTCCGGGTTTCTCCCGTAGGTTGTACAATGCTCGCCACCACCTTTCTCGGGCGTAGACATCTCCCTGGCGATAATTATCACCTGGTCATACTCGTATTTATCAGCTATTTCTTTAGCCGTACTTACAGGGATGGGCTTCATTTTCCACCTCCCTTTATCGCGGCCATCGTCGCCGCCAAAATCATCTTGCTCCGCGCCGCTGGCATGACCCGCGTAGATTCCGGCTTCCGGTGGTACCCATTATCGTCCACCGGCAATCCGGCTGCTTTTCTTGCTGCGTTAATGCGTGCTTGCTTGCCCATTATTTGTCTCCTTTCTTCACGCCACGACACCTGTAAACGCGCTCCATCTCTCCGTACACCGTAAACTCCTGGACGGTATCGGACGCGCACTCGGACACGCAAACTAACGGTTCGCTGCCGTTAACAATCTCAAACTCGGCTGTGTATACATCGTGCCAATGAGCCCATTCCGTCGCCGCCAGTTCAGCGTCGAATGCGCTTATGGTTTTTGCGTCATCCCGCGTCTGGCCTATCTCTGGGCACCATACTTCAAACTCTTGCATTTCTGTCTCCCTCAATGTTTCAACACGCATAGAATACCACAACAAGACGTTTGGGTCAACGGGGTGCTTGACGCTATCCCTTCACGCACAAGACTTGACGCATCCACATCCAATGTCAACACCAACGCTTGCCGGCACGATGGCCTTGCGCGTTGGCACGACACTTCCCACACAGGCGCCAATTCCGCCATGTGCATCCGGCATTAGCATTACTCTCCCTGCCACTATTGGTAGTCTGGAGGTGTTGCGTGTCTGAGTCTTAGCCAACTCGTCAACTGAATCCCAATCCGCCCATGAGTAGATATTGTTTTCTATTATTTGCATTGATTTTCTCCATCCAAATATTCAATCCCATAATGATACTCATCACGAAGTTTGCGTGTAAATTCCGCTTCTCATGGCGCATTCAACCGCCTCGTCGAAATCTAATCCAAGATATGCCGTATCTCTGAACGAAAATCGAGCCAATGTAAAATATTCAGTACCATCTTCACGGGTCCATCGTGCAATCGGCCTATTCGCAAGCACATCCCACGACCCCAAATTGTCAATAAGCCACTGATACTTTTCTTTGTCTGTGTACGCCACTTTGATTCCCCCTAAACCACATAATCCTGCTCAACAGCGACAACCTTGGTGGGGGAGGATAATGCGGCAGAGTATGATGTTGCCATATACTCATACGAGTGTATGGAAACCGGAAATCCATCACCATCCACCACCACCCAAGCCTTCAACACACGTTTCTGAGGCTCCGGCACGTTTTCCAGTTCTTCGGCGGTGAAGCTGCTGCCACCTTTCTTGAAGCGAAGAGGTTTGGTCAGGTCTAGACCCTGTTCTTTTCGGTGCATGAGGTCGCCATCGGATTCCTCAGCCGTCCAGACTCTCCCATTAACCAAGTGCGTATTGAAACAATTTTCCAAGCTTTTGCTATCAATCGGGAACCGATTAAATCCCTCAGGTGTGTCGGCATTGATAACACGTACCTCAGCAATAACAGCTTCCTTCCCATCACGGCGAATCCACACGTCCCCCACCTTGAAATCTTCGTACTTAGGCATGGTATTCTCCTTCCAATTTGACGACTACACATCCACTCCGCCGGTACCTCTCCGCTTCTTCTTTTGTATCATAAACGCCGTGGATGTAACCGTCGGCCTCATGTACAACCGCCCATTGAATCACGGTACGCTTCTGCGGTTCTGGCACGTTTTCTATGTCGTTAATGCTGAACCGCGCATCACCATAACAACCGCCTTTGAATTGCAATGGCTTCGATAGGTCAACGCGCTTCTGATCCTCATGCTTCTTTCGGATGAGGTCGCCATCGCTTTCATCGCCACGCCAACACAGCCCGTCTCCAGTATGAGAATCAACATCCGAAACAATAGGATAATACAATGAATCCATAGAGCGTACCTCAGCAATAACAGCTTCCTTCCCATCCCGGCAAATCCAAACATCGCCAACCTTGAAATCTTCGTACTTAGGCATTTCCGTTTCTCCTGTTGTGTAAGCCAGTATTCTACCATCGTGCCTCTTGGGTGTCAACGGGCTTGTTGACTGCTATCGGATTGAGTCCAGAATCCTTTGGCGTATAAGGCTTATCAACTCTTACCCAGAAAACCCCGTCCTTCAGGTCGGGGATGAATGGGGGCTCTGCTACTCGTGATCCCTATAGTTACTCTCTTGACATACCTTCAGTATAGTGCATACTGGTGGTTATGGACATCCACAAAGCCTACAAATTCAGGTTCTACCCAACTAAGGAGCAAGAAGAGATTCTTGCTCGGACGTTCGGCTGTGCCAGAAAGGTTTATAACGACGGCTTGGCCACTAAGATGAGAATGTATGCTGACCACAAGGAGAACATTTCCTATAGTCAACTGGCCTTCCTCCTGACGCTTTCCAAGGCCAAGGAGGAGACTACGTTCCTTAACGAAGTCTCCAGCGTTGTCCTTCAGTCCTCCCTACGGAACCTGGATACGGCATACCAGAATTTCTTCCAGCGTAAGGCCGGCTTCCCTAAGTTCAAGTCCAGACATGATAAGCAGAGCGTGCGGTACCCTAATACGGGCTTTTCCTACGACGGAAGGTTTTCCATAAATCTTGCAAAGATGAAGGCCCCTCTCCGCATACGCTGGAGCAGGACCATTCCAAGAGCCTCAGCCGAGAAGGTGAGCTCGGTAACGGTGTCCAAGGATAAGGCCGGAAGGTACTTCGTTTCCATGTTATGTCTGGATTCAGTGGAGCCCAAACCTCACGTTCAGGACCGAATAGGTCTGGACTTCGGCCTTCACGACTTCATCACCACTTCCAATGGGGAGAAGATAGCCTCCCCGCAGTTTTACAGAAAGGCCGAGCAGAAGCTCCGCACCCTGCAGAGGAACCACTCCAGGAAACAGAAAGGTTCCAAAAACAGAGAGAAGAGTAGACTTAAGTTGGCAAAAGCATATGCCAAGATTACAAACGTCCGTACTGACTTTCTGCACAAGCTCTCCACCAAGCTGATAAACGAAAACCAAGTTATCTGCATGGAGAGTCTGTCAATACGGAATATGTCTAGAAATCATCGCCTGGCCAAGTCTATTATGGACTCGGGCTGGGGTGAATTCTCTAGACAGCTGGAGTACAAGGCGAAATGGTACGGAAGGGATTTCGTGAAGGTGGATAGGTTTTTCCCCTCTAGCAAAACCTGCTCGTGCTGTGGGACCATAAAGCCTCATCTGTATTTGTCCGAAAGATTCTGGACCTGTTCCGAATGTGGTGCCGAACATGATAGGGACGTTAACGCGGCCCTTAATGTGCTAGCCGAAGGGACTTCGGTGCTAGCCTGTGGAGAAGAAAGCTCTGGTTTAGTCTCTGTATAGAGATTAGATGAAACTATCTTCAGCGAAGCAGGAATCCTCTTACTTTAGGGAGAGGAGGTTCAATCTAAACAGGAGAACCTGAGTGAACATTAGGGCGGGGTTGTTTACCATCGTCTTAATCCTTATATTGTGGTTTCTTTGGCTGACCGCGCCGCGTCCAATTCTGCGTCGGCTTCAATGAGTGCAGCGATAAAGGCTTTGCGCTCGTCGGAACGGAACATCCCGACGGAAGCTGCCCCGAACGCTAAAAATAGATAGTCACAAGAGGGGCCGTACTCCAGATCAATAACGGCCTTTATTTTTGTTTCGTTTCCCTGAATGATTACTGTGCTCATGATGTTCTCCTAAAAGTCGCTTTCTTCAGCGATGCAAAGCCAGTATTCAACCAATTCGTTGTGCCGCTTACAGTCTGATGGTGAAATATTCCAAGTTGATTGGATGAGAAAAAGCGGTCGCTCAGATTTTTTGAAGCCATACTCGGTCATCATTT
>Ga0307375_10003881_pt1 | contig 14447 bp, 11 predicted proteins | sample TR1MG_FD_202531 | JGI IMG/M metagenome (GOLD analysis project Ga0307375, IMG submission 202531) | Soil microbial communities from Risofladan, Vaasa, Finland - TR-1 | ecosystem: Environmental > Terrestrial > Soil > Coastal area > Acid sulfate soil | place: Finland: Risofladan, Vaasa | collected...
CACGAGGGCCCCCGCGACGTGGAGAGCAAGACGACCGAGGGGGTCTCGACCTTCCCATCGATTCGGGAGGGAGGAGCGTCCGACACTACCGGCAGGCTGCAAAATATGTCGAGCTCCCGCGAAGGGGGAGCCTCTCTCGTGAAAAGGGGCGAGGGCGGGACCTTCGCCGCGACGGCCATACGCAGGACTGTCGAGAGATTGCCCCGATCGAACTCTCCCAGCACGGAGGGAATAAAGGCGATAACTATAAGAAGAAGAAGGAAGAGGGGGCCCGTGCGATCGGACTGTCTCCTGGATATTCCTCTTGGCCCTGTGCCCCTCCACTGAGGAGGGGTAATGACGAGGGGCTCGGCGAAGCCCACCGCTTCGACGAGCGCGACCGTAGCCATGGCAGCCGTAGTTTAGTACCGAATTCGAAGACTGTCCATCGCAGAAACTCAAGCCGAGAACCCGCGACCCTCGATGGCTTCCCTGATTTCCTCGCCCTTCCAGCCGAGGCCGCGGAGTTCGGCCCTGAGGCCCTCCGATTCGCTTCGTCGGCCCTTGCCTGCGGCGGCGGAGATCAGGCTGATGGTCGCGTCGAGAAGACTCTTCCTCGTGTCCGAATCGAGGACCTCGGCGAGGGCCGCCTTGGCGGTCGACTCGTCGACGCCTCGCGAACGGAGGGATACAAGCAGGCTCGAGGGACCTTCCGCGCGAGGCCCGCCCGGTCTCGGTCCCCCCTGCGCGCTCCTCAGCATGCGGTCTACGCGGGCGCGAAGCCATGCCGCGGCATAACGCCTATCCGAAAGCAGGCCCTCCTCCTCCAGACGCCCGAGGGCCAGGGCAGTGGCCCGATCGGCATAGCCCTTCTCGAGGAGCTTTATACGGAGGAGGTAGCGCGGTTGCTCCGCGCGACCGAGCAAGGAGGCGCCTCGAGCCTCGGCCTCCGTGGCCTGGGCCGCGATCGCGAGATCGACGCTTTCATCCTCGTCGAGTTCGACGCCCTGCCCAAGCCTGCCCTCGTCTCGCCCGAGGGCCTCCCAAAAAACGAGCCGCACAAAAAGGCTATGTCCCTCCCCGACTAACTTGGCGATGCCGGAGCGGCCCTTCTCGACCTTCTCGATGACCATGTCGAAAGCATATACCCGAGGCCATGACAAAAAAAACCCGGCTCCAGATGAGCCGGGTTTTCCATTCGAAATAGGATTCTCAGCGCTTGGAGAACTGGAAGCGCCTGCGAGCGCCGCGCTGGCCGTACTTCTTGCGCTCGACCATTCGAGGGTCGCGGGTAAGAAAGCCGTTGGACTTGAGCGAGGCGTGGTTGGCGGGATCGACCTGGGCGAGGGCCCTGGCGATGCCATGGCGACAGGCGCCGGCCTGGCCGTTGGGGCCGCCGCCGTTCACGGTGATGACGACGTCATACTTGTTTTCGGTGGCCGTCACCATCATGGGCTGGCGGACGACATACTGGAGCTCGCCGAGCTTGAAATAGGCGCCGAGCTCCTGATCGTTGACGAGGATCTTGCCCGAGCCCTCGCGAAGGAAGACACGAGCCACGGCGCACTTGCGACGACCGGTACCGATACCGAGATTGCTGACCATTCTTGTGCCTTCCTTAGATTTCGATCGCCGTGGGCTGCTGGGCCTCGTGAGGATGCTTGGGACCAGCGTACAGCTTGGCGTTCTTGAGGAGCTTGCGGCCGAGGGGTCCCTTGGGAAGCATGCCCTTGATGGCGAGTTCGAGGGGCTCGGTCGGGTGGCGCTCGATGAGAGCCTTGAACGTGAACGACTTCATGCCACCGACATAGCCGGTGTGATGGTAGTACATCTTGTCGTTGCGCTTGCGCCCGGAAATGGCGATCTTGTCGGCGTTGATCACGACGACGAAATCCCCGGTCTCCTGGGAGGGAGTGTAAGTCGGCTTGGTCTTGCCGCGGACGATCGACGCGACCTTGGCGGCGACGCGGCCGAGGGGCTTGCCTTCGGCGTCGATCACATACCAGCCGCGCTCTGCGGTTTCCGCCGTCACGAATACGGTCTTCATCTATGTCTACCTTCACCTTCGCGTTGATTCGCGGATAAACGCGGGAGCGATAATCCCACAAAGTCCCGACCATGTCAAGACGACAGGGTCGAAGCGGCCTCCGCGCGGCCATGCGGAAGAAACCTCGGGAATCGGCGCCTCCGGGGCTGGGGAGCCGAAACCCTGCTGTCGCCGGCGGCCGGTTGTTGCCGCCTCGGTCACTTCCACTATCGTCTGCGGCCCCGAGGGGCTCGCCAAAACACAGCTTCGCCGGATGAATCCGGCCCTATTCCTTCTTTTCGGCCTTGGCCTTCGCCTCTTCCTCCTCTTCTTTTTTCGCCTCGGCGCGGTCCTTGATGTCCGCGATGCCAATGAAGATGGCGACGAGGCCGACGAAGACGGCGAGGACGGGAAGGGCTCCCTTGAGGAAGACGAGCACATCCGGCCACCAGCCCATGGGAGCGGGAAGCACGGAAAACACGGCAAATGCGATGAAGAGGATGCCGACGATCAATGCTAGCATGACTTTCCCTCCAAGCATGGATTTGAAAACGAATTGTAACGAAAATGTCGACGCGTGGCAATGGAGGCGAATCGCCGCCGCCGGCGACCGCGGTGACGCCGGCCAGCCGATAACGCCGGCGAAGCCCCTTACCTCGTCCCTGGGCAAAAGGTATAGTCCTCAACTCGACAAGGAGACTACGTGATCGCCCCAAAATCCCTGGCCCTCTACAAGAATCGTCCCGCCTTCGTCGTCGAAAGAAGGGATGACAAGCTCGAAATCCGCCTCGAGGACGGCTCGAGTCTCAGGGTGCGCGACAAGGATCTCGAGGAACTCCATCCCGGCCCGATTTCCGCCTTGCCTCCGCCCGCCGAGGGCGGCGACTTCGAGACGGCCTGGGCCGTCCTCGCCCCGGCCGAGGGAGAATCGCCAGCCCCCCTCCCCGCGCGGGAGATCGCAGAACTGGTCTTCGGTTCCTCGGGCCCGGCAGAGACCCTTGCCGCATGGGCAGCAGGCATCGACGGGGCCCTTTTCAAGGGCGAAGGCCCCCTCCTCCTTCCCCTTTCCGAGCTCGAAAGGGCCAGGGAAGCCGAAAAACGAGCCAAGAAGGCCGGCGAGGCCGCTGCCCGCGAAGCCTTCGTGGAGCGGGCCAGGAAGGCGCGAGGCAAGGGGGCGGCCGCGGCCTTCGTGGAAGAAGACGAACGTTTCCTCCTCGAAATCGAGGCCCAGGCCTTCGGCAAGGCGCCCAAGGGGAGGCTCGCCGCGGACATCGGCATCGGCGATGGGCCGGCCGAGGCCCATGCCTGGCTTCTCGCCGTGGGCCGTTGGGACGCTTCGGTCAACCCCCACCCCCGACGCTCGGGCTGCCCCCTCGCATCGCCCCGGGTCGAGATCGGAAGGGATCTCGAAGACCTGCCTCGTCGCGACCTCCGTCACCTCGAATCCTGGGCTATCGACAATGCCTGGAGCAACGATCCCGACGACGCCATCGCCTGGGATGGGGAAGCTGTGTGGATCCACGTCGCCGATCCCGCCGCGGCCATAGTCCCCGACTCGCCGGCGGATCGCGAGGCTCTCGGCCGCGGCATGACCCTTTACCTGCCCGAGCTTACCTCGACCCTCCTCCCCCCCGAGGCCCTCGAGCGCTTCGGGCTCGGCCTCACGGACGAATCGAAGGCCCTCTCCTTCCGGGTCCTCCTCGATCCCGAGGGAGCGATAGAGTCGGTCGACATCTGCGCCTCGAGCCTCAGCGTGCGCCGGACCCACTATGCCGAAGCCGACGCCATCGCCTCGGGCGATGGGCCTGGGGCTGCGGGCCTCCGCCGACTCGGCGAGATAGCCCAACTCCGCAGAAAGCGACGACTCGCCAACGGGGCGATAGACATCGACATCCCCGAGGTTCGGGTCTTCGTCAGGGATGGACAGGTTTCCGTGGAAAGCCTCCCCGATACCAGTTCGAGCGGAACAGTCCGCGAGATGATGCTCCTCGCCGGCGAGGCGGCGGCCCGTTGGGCCTTCGAGCGCGGCCTCCCCTTCCCCTACTACAGCCAGGAAGCGCCTGGCGACCCCTCCTCCGTCCCCGAGGGCCTCGCCGGCGAATTCGCCAAGCGCCGTCTGATGCGCGCGGGCATCACCGGGCCGACCCCGAGCGCGCACCGCGGCCTCGGCCTCCCCTTCTATTCGCAGGCGACGAGCCCCCTGCGTCGCTATGCCGACCTCCTCGCCCACATGCAGATCCGGGCCTTCCTCGCCGGCAGGCCTCCCCTGGAAGAGGACGAGGTCATGCGACGCTCCGCCCTCGCCCAGGCCGCGGCCGCCCCCAACCGCCAGGCCGAGCGCGACTCCGAATCCCACTGGACCCTCGCCTGGCTCCTCGCCCACCCCGAATGGAGGGCCGAGGGACACATCGTCGGAGCGTCTGGACCGGGGGCATGGACCGTCTTCGTGCCCTCCCTGGGCCTCGAGTCGAAGATGAAGCTCGGCCCGAACCGCGCCCTCAACGAGGTTCTCGCCCTCTCCGTCGCTCGAATCGATCTTCCACGCCTGGACATCGGCCTTTCCGTCGCGGCGACGTGAAGCGCAGGGGGTAGCGGCCTCCTCGTCGCACCCGGAGGCGGCAGGCCGATTGACGATAGCATTTCATACTTCTAAACTCGCGGCATGGAACAGAAGGACTATCGTCTCGCCGCAATAATGTACACGGACATCGCCGGCTTCTCGCGCATGATGGAGCGAGACGAGGCGGGCACCCTCGATCTCCTCAGGTTCCACAACGAGCTTTTCGGCGACATCGTCGCAAGACGCCACGGCACTATCATCAAAACCATCGGCGACGCCCTCCTCGTCGATTTCCGCAACACCGTCGAGGCCCTGCAGACCGCTCTCGAGGCCCAAGACAGCATCTACGCGCATAACAAGGGAAACCGGGACCTCCCCCTCCTCGTCCGTATCGGCCTCCACCTCGGCGACATCTACTTCTTCGAAAACGACGCCCTCGGCGAAGGCATCAACATAGCGGCCCGCCTTCAGTCCCTCGCCCGCCCCGGCTCCATCTGCTTTTCGCAGGATGTCTACAACCAGGTCCTCAACAAGATCGAGTTCAGGGCCGAGAAACTCGGCAAGGTTTCGCTCAAGAACATCACGAAGGAGATCCATGCCTTCGAGATAACGACGCCCAACGTGGAGTTCGATCCCGATCGCGACAAGCCGAGGCCTGGCTACAAGCCCGGCGTCTGGCTCGAAGGCGAGTCCACCGTGGCCTCGAAGGACGTATCCGGTTCGAGGGGAAGCCCCGCCTGGGCGAGCGCCGTCCAGCCGAAAACCGAAATGCTGGAAGCGGCCCGGCCTTGGCCGCAGGAAGCCCCTTCGGCCCCGCCAAGCCCGCCGGCCATCCCCGAAGCGGCGCGGGGCGATTCGCGACCCGCTGGCTCGACAGCCGGCGAGGTCGGCGGCGTCAAGGCGGGGGCCACCAGCGCTGTCTCGGCTGGCGCAACCAGCGCTGATTCCAGGACCGGTGGCGCCAGCGGCTCACCTGCCGGCGAAGGGCCAGGCCGCAATGCACAGGCCGAGGCCGACCGCTCCTATTCGGAAGAGGATTCCCGATCCCTCCTCACGGAAATCCGCAAGGCCATCCTCGAGGACATAAAGAAGGAGGGGCGACGTCTCACGGTCGAAGAGGCCCGCGAACGTTATGGATTCTACGGTGTCGAGGCCCAGGAAGTAATAGCCGCCATGGCCGACAAGGGGCTTCTCGCGCGGGCGCGAGGCACCGTGCCGCCCCGAGAAGAGAGGGCGGCGACGAGCGACATAGGCAAGACCATCGAGGCTGCCGTCCACGGCATCGTCACCGAAATCGAAAGATCCGTCCAGCGCAACATGGAATCGGGTGACGTCCCCGACTTCATGAAATCGAAGCTCGACCGACTCAACGACAAGCTCGCGGGCAAGGGCGAGCGGCTGCAGGAAAAGATCGCGCGCAAGGGCGACAGGATCCAGGAAAGGATCGACCGCCATGCTCGCCGCCACGATAGACATCTCGGGGGAGACTGGGTCGCGGAGACGGAGCGCTGGGATCGAAAGCTCGACGAGGACGAGAATTGGAAGGAATCTGCCGAGGACTCGAGGGGCGGCTTCGTTCGGTATCGCGATTCCCTCGTGGCAAGGGCCGCCAGGGCGAGCTCGGGCTTCATCGGCCACCTCGCCAGCTATCTCGGCGTCAACGGCTTCCTCTGGTATCTCAACCTCAGCTCCTCGGCGGGTTTCCATTGGGCCGCCATCGTCAGCGCCGCCTGGGGCATCGGCCTCGCCAGCAACCTCGCCTCGATGATCCGCAATCGCATCAAGGCCCGGGAGGCCGAGGACCTTCCCGAACTCGACGACGAACAGCTCAAGCTCTACCGCTCGATCAATCGGTCCAACGATTCGATCGTCCAGCACATCGTCTCGACCTCGATGGTCGCCGTCCTCCTCGGTCAGATCAACCTCATGACCGACCCGCATTTCCTCTGGTTCCTCATTCCGACGGGGGCCCTGGCCATTTCGGTGATCTCCCATCTCGGAGCCTGGCTCGGCTCGAAGCCGCGACTCGAGCGACGCTTCCGAGAATCCCTGGGCATATCGGGCAACTGGCGTCTCGCCGTTCGGAACGACAAGGCGAAGTTCGCCTCGAGCGCCGAACTCGGCCCCTACGCGGAGCTGCTGCGCGAGGCCGAAAGAACGAAGGCCGCGATCATCTCCGAGAGCGGCGGCGACGAGGCCGCGATCGGCGACCTAGCCCCCGTCCTGGAAAACTACGTGGCGCAGATCAGGCTCCTCGCCACCTCGGCCAGCGACATCGACCGCATCGTCGATTCGATCCCGATGCAGGACCTGGCCCGGGACAAGGCCGAGCTCCTTGCCAAGGAGGCCGCGGCCACGGGCTCGAGCCTTCGATCCGAATACAGGAAGAACATCGACGAGATCGAGAAGCAGGAAGCTTCCTTCGCGGAGCTCAGCGAACAGCGCGAGGTTATCAGGCTCCGCCTCTCCTCCTCGGTCAATCAACTCAAACAGATGCGCATGGACATCGCCCGGGTCCGGGCCGCCGGTCGCGGCGAGGCCGCCGTCGGCGGGGCCTCGCTCGGTTTCGCCGCCCTCAAGACGAGGACCGAGGAACTCGCGCGCTATCTCGAAGACCTGCGCAAGGGCTACGACGAGAGCCGCCGCGATCCCTTCGCGGAGCTGGAGCGCGAAGCCGCCGAGCGCGAGCGCGACCAGGGCAAATAAGAGGGCCCGCCCGAAGGCGGGCCCCGTTCCCGTCGAAGCGGCGGGGTCAGGCGCCGCGCACCGGAAGTCGCTCCGGCGCGGCTCATTCGTAACTAAATTCCCAGATAGGCCTTCTTCACGCTCTCATCGTTCACGACATCCGAGGCCTTGCCCGACAGGACAATCGACCCGGTTTGGAGCACGTAGGCTCGATGAGCGACGGAGAGGGCCATAAGGGCGTTCTGCTCGACGAGGAGGATCGTCGTTCCCTTCTGATTGAGCTCCTTGATGACGTCGAAGATCTGATCGACCAATACGGGGGCCAGACCCATGGAAGGCTCGTCCATGAGAAGGATGCGGGGGTGAGACATGAGCCCCCGGGCCGTGGCGAGCATCTGCTGTTCCCCTCCCGACAGGGTGCCGCCGTACTGGCCCTCGCGTTCGAGGAGCCGCGGGAAGAGGGCGAAGGCGTAGTCGATGCCCTTCTTGATGTCGGCCTTGTCCTTGAGTATGAAACCGCCCATCTCGAGATTCTCGCGGACGGTCAGGCGCGGGAACACGCCGCGGCCCTCGGGGACCATGCCGATGCCCTCGCGAAGGACGATATGCGGCTGCATGTTCGAGATGTCCTTGCCTCCGAAGATCACCTTGCCCCTCTTCGGATGCAGAAGCCCCGAAATGGAGCGGAGCGAGGTGGTCTTGCCCGCGCCGTTGGCGCCGATGAGGGTGACGATCTCGCCCTCGTCGACCGAGAGCGAAACGCCCTTCAGCGCATGGATATTGCCGTAATAACAGTGAATATCGTGGAGTTCGAGCAGGCTCACGATTCGCCCTCCTTGGCGGAAAGCTTGGAGACCCTCGCGGCCGAGCCGGCGCCCTCTCCCGAGGTCGCCCCCCTCCCGAGATAGGCCTCGATGACGCGGGGATCGGAAGCGATTTCGATCGGAGTTCCCTCGGCTATCTTCTCGCCATGGTCCATTACGGTTATGCGCTCCGATATGCTCATGACGACCTTCATGTCGTGTTCGATGAGGAGGATCGTCACGCCGAGCTCGTCGCGGATGCGCCTGAAGAGGTGCATCGCGTCCTCGGATTCGGCGGGGTTCATGCCGGCAGTGGGCTCGTCGAGGAGGAGGAGGAGGGGCTCGGAGGCCAGGGCCCGCGCGATTTCGACCCGGCGCTGCCCGCCATAGGGCAGGCTCGCGGCGAGTTCGTTCCCCACGTTGTGGAGGCCGACGTATTCCATGATCTCCTCGGCCCGTTTTTCCGCCTTCTTCTCCTCGCTCTTGAAGGAAGCCGTGCGGAGGAGGGTTTCGACCGCGGTCTGTTTGAGCCTGGTGTGGGCGCCGACGAGGATGTTCTCTATCACGGTCATCGAACCGAAGAGCCTGATGTTCTGGAAGGTTCGCGCGACGCGGAGGGCGGTGATCTTTTCCGGCACCATCCCTTGGATCGCGCGGCCGTTGAAGACGATGCTTCCCTCCTCGGGCTTGTAGAGCCCCGAGATCGTGTTGAAAAAGGTGGTCTTGCCCGCGCCGTTGGGGCCGATGATCGAGTAGATCCGGCCCTTCTCCATCGCGAAATCGACCTTGTTCACGGCGGTCAGGCCGCCGAATCGCTTGACGACGCTCTGCGCGTCGAGGATGTATTTCGAATCAGGCATTGCCGTCCCCCCCGCCCTCGCCGCGGCCCGTGGCCGCGGCCCGCGAGTCCGGCCCGGACCCGCTGGTCTTCTCTACGCGTTCAGCGCTGTCCGTCTCTCCCACGATCGCCTCTCCCTTGAGTTCGCGCTTCCTCCGCTCGGCGGGGAGGATGCCCGCCGGGCGATAGATCATCATGAGTATGAGGATGATGCCGAAAAGGAGGCGCTGGTACTTGGATGGATCGAGCTGGTTGGAAAGGTCCTTCCAGTGGAAATTGATGAGGGGTATGACGGCGTCGCTCTGCCTGAGCTGGGCGAGGAATAGCGAGAAGCTTTGGAGGATCTGAAGGTTGAGGATGATCACGACCCCCGCCCCCACGATGACGCCCCTGATCGAGCCGATGCCTCCCAGAATGACCATCGTAAGGACGCCAACCGACTGGAGGAAGGTGAAGGATTCGGGACTGACGAAGGTGCGGCTCGCGGCGAAGAGGACGCCCATCGCCCCCGCGAAGGAGGCGCCGACCGCGAAGGCCCCCAGCTTGAGCTTGTTGGAAGGGATGCCCATGGCGCCGGCGGCGAGTTCGTCCTCGCGGATGGCGGTCCAGGCCCGGCCGATCTTGGAGTCGTCCAGCCTGAAGGTAACGACTATGACGACGATGACGACGAGGAGGGCGAGGAGGTAGAAGAGGATGTTGTAGAGCTGGTCGACCGTCACGGGCCGACCGACGAGAGGTTGGAAGATCGTGTTGAAGAAGGCGACCACGTCGTGACTCAGGGTCGGCTTCTGGATGGGCGAGATACCCTGGGGTCCGTTCGTGAAGTTGAGCGGCTTGTCGAGGTTGTTCGCGAGCTGGCGGACTATCTCGCCGAAGCCGAGGGTGATGACGGCGAGATAGTCGCCGCGCACCCTGAGCACGGGCAGGCCCAGGATGAGGCCCACTATGGCCGCGACGATGATGCCGATGAAGATGAAGAGATAGAACCAGTCGGGCCCCATGAAGAAGGGGGTTCCGGGCGGCACGGACCCCGGTATCGCATGAAGGAGGAAGGGTTGCTGCGAGCCGAAGAAGGCCCAGAGATAGGCGCCCACCGCGTAGAAGGCCATGTAGCCGAAATTGAGGAGGCCCGAGAAGCCGACGACGATGTTGAGCCCGAGGGCCAGGGCCGAGAAGACCGCTATCTGGAATATGACTTCCAGATAGAAGATGTTCCGGGCGCCAAGGATGGGCACAAGGATGATCGCGATGAGGACCGCGAAGGCAAGTTTGAAAGGCCCGCGCATCTTCAGGAAATAGGGCAGGGAGGCCGACACGACGAAGAGGAGGAAGGCCGGTATCGAGCGCGGACTCACATAGACAAGGGCAAAGCTCCCAGCGAGCATGACGAGGGTAACCCAAAGCGGGTTGTTGCCCCGGTTGAGGAAGGCTCCGAGGGAAGCGAGCAGTTCACGCAGCTTTGACTTCATCGCTGCCTCCTTAGGCCTTGTGGCCGACCTGCTCGCCGAGCAGGCCCGAGGGGCGGAATATGATGACGATGATCATGACGAGGAAGGCGACCATGTCCTTGTACTCCGAACCGAAATTGCCCCTCGTGAACACGCCGAGGTAGGCCCCCGCGAAGCTTTCCAGCATACCCAGGATTATGCCGCCGAGAAGGGCGCCCGTCAGGTTGCCGATGCCACCGAGTACGGCGGCCGCGAAGGCCTTCATGCCCGGCATGAAGCCCACGAAGGGATCTATCCGCGTGAATTTCAGGGCGTAGAGGACGCCGGCTGCGCCGCCCAGGGCGCCTCCGAGGAAGAAGGTGAAGGCGATGATGCCGTTGACGCCGATGCCCATAAGGGCCGCCGTCGTGCGGTCCTGGGCCACCGAGCGGATGGCCTTCCCCACCTTGGTCGCGTTGACGATGAAATTGAGGAGGACGAGCATGAGGACGGCCGCCACGATGACCACAAGGGACTTCACCTGGATGTTGACCGCCACCGGAGCCCCGCCTATCGGGATGGTGAAAAGGGGGATGCGGCTCTCGAAGTTACCGAAGGTCGGCATGACCCGGTAAAACTGCCCCGTCGTGAGGCTCTCGACGAGACGGATGATGTCCTGGAGGGCGAAGGAGACGCCGATTGCCGAGATCAGGGGCACGAGGCGGGGGGCGTCGCGCAGGGGGCGATAGGCGGTCCGCTCCATGAACATCGCGACGAGACCCGAGGCGAGCATGGCGATGACGAGGGCCATGATGAGATAGAGATAGGCTCCCAGGGGGCCGCTCGATGTGAGGACGCCGAGATTGCCCATAGCGATGAGGAACTCGACGCCGGCGAAGGCGCCGATGGCGAAGATCTCCGAGTGGGCGAAGTTGATGAACTCGAGGACGCCGTAGACCATCGTGTAGCCGAGGGCGATCGCCGCGTACACGAAGCCGAGCGTCACCCCGTCGATGAGAACCTGCGGCAGGCTCCTGAGCGTATAGGAGAATACGCCGACATTCTGCGTGGCGAGGAGAAACTTATCCACGCTCGATCCCCTCATTACGAATGCCAAGGCAACCATGATGACGGAAAAAAGCGCGCCTGCCCCGATTACGAAAAGCACCATCCTGCCCAATGGCAGGAGTATTTCTCTCAGGGCTTCGGACCCCAGGAACTTTCGCATGCAGCCTCCCTGTGTTGTCCCCTTGGGAACTCGTTCAGCCAGCGCAAAATCGCTGTCAGCGGAACCCGCCGCCAGTCCCAAGCGGAACGGACCGCGGATTCCCGGGAAAGGAAGACCGACGTTCCTTTCCCGTGCGCCCCGCGAAAAAAGCGGGACTCAGCCTATTGTGTCAAAATCTGAAAATACCTTTTCGAATCGTGGGATGCCTGATCCGGACAGTGACGGACCCGGCCGAAGCCGGATCCGTCACGTGATAAAGAAGGGCCGAAGGACCCTTCTTTATCACGAGGTCATTGAGGAGGTTCGATATCGAGGGTCTGGGCGATTTTATTCGTCGACCACTGGGCGGGATCTCCGGAGGAGACCTGGATGATGAAGTACTTCGCCTTGGTGAGATCGCCCTTCGAATTGAAGTTGATCAGACCGGTGATACCCTGGTAGTCCTTGATGTTGCGGACGGCGGCGGTGACGTCGGCGCGCGCGGGCATCTTCTTGCCTGCGGCGACGGCGGCATTGTCGATCGCCTGAAGGGCGATGCCGACGCAATCGTAGGCCTGGGCGGCGAAGGGCTGGGGCTCGGCACCGAATTTCGCCTTGAAGTCGGCGATGAATTTGGCAGTGCCCGGATAGACCGAGGCGGGACCGGAAACCGTGGTGTAGTAGGTGCCGGCGCCCTTGAGGAGGGCGTCGCCGCCGATCTTCGCCGCGTCGGAGGCGTCGAAGCCGTCGTCGGAAAGGAACATGCCCATGTAGCCCTTCTCGCGAGCCTGCTTGAAGAGGACGGCGGCCTGGTCAAACATGCCGCCGAAGTAGATGGCTTCGGGCTTCGCGGCGAGGATGGGGGAGAGGATGGAGTCGAAGTTGGCCTTCTCCTCGGTTCCTTCGAAGCCGAGAACCTTGATCCCGAGCTGCTCGGCCTGGCGCTTGAAGTACTCGGCGATGCCCTGGCCATAGGCGGTCTTGTCCTGGAGGACATAGGCGGACTTGATGCCCTTGGAAGCGGCGAACTGGGCACCGACGGCGCCCTGGACGTCGTCACGACCGCAGATACGATCGACTTCGGCATAGCCGCGATCGGTGACCTTCGGATTGGTATTGGCGGGGGAAATGTTCACGAGACCGGCCGCGTGATACTCCTCGGAGGAGGGAATCTGGACGCCGGAATTGTAGTGACCGACGATGGCGAGGATGGCCGGATCGGCGACGATGCTCTTTGCGTTGGCGACACCGGTGTCGGGGTTGCCCTGATCGTCGAAGGGGGCGAGTTCGACCTTGAAGCCAAGCTTGGTGAGAGGCTCGGACAGCTGCTCGAGGGCAAGCTGGGCGCCATTCTTGATATCGGTTCCGACGGCGGACATGCCGCCGGAGAGCGGGCTCTGGGTGGCGATCTTGATCACCTTGGGAGCGGGCGCGCCGCAACTGGCGAGCATAAGGCCGGCGACCGCAAAAATCGACACGAGCAACAATGTAGCTCTTCGCATGGGGAATTCCTCCGTACGTTCTGGGTCAGATATTCGGCCGGCCGCATCCGCGTCCGGGCTGGTGGCTGAGATGGCCGGTCTCCTCGCTGGCTTCTATCCCTCCTCCAAATGACGACTCTTGCCTAAGACCGGAAGGCCAATTCACCTTTCCGGCAAGAGTTACGCGAACCCAAATTGGCTTCTCCCTTATGATAGGGATGGACCATGGGAATGATCGCCCAGTTTAGAGCCCCCGGAACCTGCCGTCAAGAAAGGAATTATGCGTTGATTGGAATGAACCGGTTTACTTGGCAGGGCAAAGCCGAAATGGCCTGGGTAAAAAAATGGGCTGTCCCGGAAACAATCCGGAACAGCCCTCGCTGGAATGACCCAGGCGCGACTCGAACGCACGACCTACTGCTTAGGAGGCAGTCGCTCTATCCACCTGAGCTACTGGGCCATCGCGATGGAAGGTGAAAACCTACGGTTTTCACCTTCCATCGCGGGACGATCGCTTCGCGATCGTCGAGGCCCCTCTCAGCCTGCGGTTTTCACCTTTATGCGCTTTTCAGCTTATCGCGGAGACGAAAATAGCCCGCGGATCGTGCGACTGTCAATTCCTGCCTTCTTGATATTGTTTTACATGCCGATCTGTTGACAGTGTTCCTGCCCCCTTCTACCATCCCGCCATCGCGGCAGCGCGCCGAAAATCTTCCTTATCCTATCGACGAAAGGTCTACTGCGGGATGAAACAATCGACAAACTTCCTCGTTCTGTTCTGTCTCTTTTCGCTTTCCATATATGCGCAGGCAGCCACGGGCTCCGGAACGGGAGCGACACCTCCCCTTGCCGGTGTCGCCGCCTCTGTCGTCGAGCCCATTCTCACCGAAAGCAGCCTGCCCGACGGACTCAAGATCGTCGTGGCGGAAAACCATGCCTCCCCCTTCGTCAGGGTCGACCTGGCCTTCAGGACGGGAGCCATCTCCCAGACTAATCGCAACGCCGGCGCCTTTCATGTCCTTGAACACGCCCTTCTGGCCGCGCATGAGGCTGGAGCCTCCGCCGAAGAGGCCCTTGGAACCATAGGTGCCCTCGACTGGAAGGCCGAAACGGGAGCCGAGAACCTCGCCTTCGACATGAAGATCCCCTCTTCGGAAGCCGCGGCCGGCATCGGACTCTGGGCCACCATGATTGCTCGCTCCTCCTTCGATGCCGCGACGGTCGAGGCCGCAAAAGCGCGGGCAAAGGGCGAGGCGGCCGCCCAAGTAGGCGATCCGGCCGCCATCTACGAGGCCGCGATGAACCAGAGGGTATTCGCCCGCTACCCCTGGCGACGCGATCCCATCGGTAGCGAAAAAAATATCGATAGTCTTACAGCCGATACCCTCGCCGCCCTCAAGGCGAATTGGCTAGTTCCTTCGAATGCTCTGCTTGTCATCGC
>Ga0307375_10003886_pt1 | contig 14441 bp, 9 predicted proteins | sample TR1MG_FD_202531 | JGI IMG/M metagenome (GOLD analysis project Ga0307375, IMG submission 202531) | Soil microbial communities from Risofladan, Vaasa, Finland - TR-1 | ecosystem: Environmental > Terrestrial > Soil > Coastal area > Acid sulfate soil | place: Finland: Risofladan, Vaasa | collected...
GATCTCTCAAAGTGATACCAAGCGCTAAAACCAGGAGATGTATCGGTAGGCATGTTGATGCAAGTGGAATCCTGAACGACGGTGGTTGAACCTCCACCATCGAGATTGATGGCGTTGATCGCTCCAAATTGGACCATCATGTCTGCCATAGTATATAAGTCTAAGCCTCTCGTAGGAAACTGATTAGTAGCGCCATCAGTCGCAAAGATGAGCAGATTACCGAGTTTGTCGTGTCCGATCGCTGTTCTCGCTGTCACAACGTCAATGAAGTAGGTGATCGATCCGGTGGTCTGAGTCGTCTCATTCTCCAATTTCTCACTGATCCCAACGAAATTCACACCATCCTTCACGAGCATTACAACACCAGCGATGAGAGTCTCAAAGTCGCTCGTCTTCTCGCCGTTTGGCCCTTCACGCGATACCATTTCCATCGGAATGTAGCCTGCCACAAACGAGCCATTCTTCAAGAGTCCAAAATTGGCATTCTGAGTACCAGGCGCGCGAACTGGAACACCATTGACGACCAAGTTACCCAAGCACTCTCCAAACGTCGCAGACGACCTCTTGGGGTTGAAGAAGCCAGCATTCGTAGACACACGACAATTGTAAGGCGCAGAACTCTTCGCAACAGTCATTAACGTGCGAGCATCGCAACCTTGAGACGAATTAACGCCGGGTTCGTGAACTTTGAATCTTCCAATCGGGTTCGAGACGACGAAGAGATGTCCAAGTACCAACGGACCAGGATCGGACGTTTCAATGCGATAGTGCTCGATGTAAGCAGGATCTAACGGGTTGCCAGAGCCAGAAGAAGCGGGAAATACGGAATACACCCCGGAGGCGTTCTGCATCTTTTCTCCAAACAACGATGCGTACAATCGAGAAACCTCTTCGTGAGAACGCCGAGTACCCCAGTGCACATCGGCTTCATATGGATAGACATCCAATAGAGACGATTCGGACGAGAGAGACGAGGTGGAAGCGCCGACGCGCACCTTCTGTATGTTCAGCGCATTTGACTCTTGAAGTAGCACGCAAGCGGCCAGAAGTGGGACCAAGAGATACCTCATGGCACATACGACAAAAGGAAGAGGAGGTGCCAAACGAGTACTAGGAACAGAAAGGCCGACTGTTCGTGAAGCTCAAGCCAAACGGCGAACGCCAACTGTCCCCACCAAATCCTGACGTTGGTCAGGGATCAACGGGAGCGGAGCGTATGAGAACCATTGTGTACCTTCGATTTGTCGCCATTCTCTTACGACTCACTGAGACGATGGAAGCTGACCCCAAAGAACAGCGTGTGCAGGTATGCACGAAATGAGTATCAGGTCCTTCATTAACATCCACGCGCGGTGTACTTAAGCTCCGATCCCCCAAATGTCATGCAAAGCAAAGAGGAAGCGATCAAGTTTGTTCTAGAAATACTTTATCCTCCCTACGAGAGAGTGTGCGAACTACAAAGTTCCAATCACGCAGAAGAGAAGCGCAGTGCGAGGCGCTTAGAAGCACTTGCGGTGAACGATGGAAGGTCCAGACTCGTCGTACTCCTCCTTGGAGATCCACATGGCTTGGAAGGTGGAGAGAGAGGCGAGGATAGATCCACCAATCCAGACGGAGTACTTACGCTCGGGAGGGGCGATGATCTTGATCTTCATGGTGTTGGGGGCGAGGGCAGTGAGCTCCTTGTTCATGCGGTCAGCAATGCCAGGGAACATGGTGGTTCCTCCAGAGAGGACGACGTTTCCGTAGAGATCCTTACGAATGTCAACGTCGCACTTCATGATGGAGTTGTAGGTGGTCTCGTGGATACCGGCAGACTCCATTCCGAGGAAAGAGGGCTGGAAGAGGGCCTCAGGGCAGCGGAAACGCTCGTTTCCGATGGTGATGACCTGTCCGTCGGGAAGCTCATAAGACTTCTCGAGAGAGGAAGAGGAGGCAGCAGTCTGCATCTCCTGCTCGAAGTCCTGGGCGACGTAGCAGAGCTTCTCCTTAATGTCACGAACGATCTCGCGCTCGGCAGTGGTGGTGAAGGAGTATCCGCGCTCAGTGAGGATCTTCATGAGGTAGTCAGTCAAATCGCGACCAGCGAGATCGAGACGGAGGATGGCGTGGGGGAGAGCATAACCCTCGTAGATGGGGACAGTGTGGGAAACTCCATCTCCAGAGTCCAAGACGATACCAGTGGTACGACCAGAGGCATAGAGAGACAAGACGGCCTGGATGGCGACATACATGGCGGGGGTGTTGAAGGTCTCGAACATGATCTGAGTCATCTTCTCGCGGTTGGCCTTGGGGTTGAGGGGAGCCTCAGTGAGGAGGACGGGGTGCTCCTCGGGGGCAACGCGGAGCTCGTTGTAGAAGGTGTGGTGCCAGATCTTCTCCATGTCGTCCCAGTTGGTGACGATACCGTGCTCAATGGGGTACTTCAAAGTCAAGATACCACGCTTGGACTGAGCCTCATCTCCAACATAGCAATCCTTGTTACCCATGCCCAACATGATGTTGGCGTGGCGGGGACGGCCAACAATCGAGGGGAAGACAGCGCGGGGAGCGTCATCACCGGCAAAACCAGCCTTGACCATACCAGATCCGTTGTCAACAACAAGAGCCTGAACTTCTTCGTCGCACTACACAGCACACAGAGCAACACACAGCAAGTCAGCAACTGGAACAGAGCAAGTACATGGGCACAAAGAGCGAGAAAAGAGAAGGACGCGTAGCAAGCAAACGAGAAGTACAGTCACAGGCCTCCAGGCACCAGCAAGAGGACCATCGACAACTGGGAAGGCAAGAACACGATAAGGGACGCACCATTTTGATTGAGTGAGTGGGTGTTTGTACTACCTAGGTAGAGAAAGGATTGACTTTAGACCGCAGCAGAGCGGACCACACCCTGCACTGTGCCACGAAAAACGAAGCAGGAGACAGTTTTGAGCGGGCGTTGCCGCAACACGCTCGGTCACGAAAAACGCAAGGAGAGACATCTTTGAAACTCCGGCATGCCGCAGCTCCGCTAGTTGAGCATAACCATGGTACCTACAGCCCTCCCATATGCAATCAGTCTGGTATTTCGCCTCAGTTTACATGCACGACATCCTATCCAACGTGAAATGACAGAAAATCTACCACTACGTGCTCTGCTGGCATTGCACAGCCCTACCTCGCGGAAGTTTGTACTATTTTCGGACGCTCGTCCCCATGATGCTCCCTTCTTTGGCCCCAAGACCCTCTGACTCGCTGAATCTTTCGTGAATCTTCCGATAATTCGACTTCACTCTTGCAAATGCCAAGTCAGAGCTTCGTCGTGGGTTGAGCACTTGCAGGAGCTGTCCGCCTGCCTACTCACGAATCGTCGCCTGGTCTTCTCTTGCCTTAGGCTGCTCGATCTTGGCTCTATTTTGCCTGTATCTGATACAACACTTCATGCACATCCCTCGATTCATTGAATCTATCACTAACGGTCGCCAGTCGATCAGAGGGGGACGGTCACTTCGGAATTAGCGTCCGCCTTCCCCAGCTGGCTTCATGAGATCTCTTCTCCCTGATCTGTTTTGAATTGGATGCAAACGGATGTTTTTACTTGTTTTCATTGCCTGAGGAACTGGTTCATGTCCATCTAAGGCGTGCAGGTGCGTGTTGCAGTTTTCGGCGTCGTCGGGGCGATCCCGCTCGTCTTCACTCCCTCTTCTCTTCTGCGGTATCTAACCTGGAGCGATGTTGTGTACTGCTCTGTAGAGTGCCCAAAAGCGACCTTCCAGGGCGCAAAGTACTGACGTGAGGGCCTGGAGAGGGGTGCGGTTTAGTTCTCTCGGATCTCTGCGTTTACATTGAGTTTCTACAGCGCTGCTAGTGTCTGCGGTTTTGCTTCAGCGTTCAAATTGCGGCTTGATTCCTTGCGACCCGTAACCACTTCTCTCCATGCGAATCTGCTCTTGTACTTGTTCGGTTTTCGCTCCACCACGTCCGCGATGATCGGTCCGAGAATCGGTGCGAATTTGAAGCCATGTCCGCTGCCACCGGATGCGACGACCAGTCCTTCGACGTTAGGGATGTAGTCGATCAAGAAATCGCCATCGAAGGTATCACAATAGATGCAGAGGCGACTGTAGACGATCTTCTCCTTGGCGAGCGCAGGAAGTGCCTTGTGTAGCCATTGGCGGATCTTCTTCTCCTCGCCTGCCTGTACTTTGGACCAGAGCTCACTGAGAGATGCGTCATTGATGGAGTCTAGTTTCCAACCGGGTCCATGTTGGCCCACTTTGATGCGATGCGAGTGGATCACTTCTTCCTTCGCTAGTTGTGGCAGTGTATTGCTCTTGCGGGGTGCAAATTTGGTCGTGTGATTTTCTTCAATCACCGGGAAGCCATAGAATCCAGTTTTGGAGATGGACGAGAAGAAGACAGGGAACTGCTCGGGTGGGAAGCGCGAAGGATCAGAAACCTCGAAGTGGAAGACCGGTTGTGCAGTGGGCCACATGAAGTGTTTCACTTGGGGAAGCAAGAGGGGCGTAGAGGCGCCAGCAGCGACAATCACGACAGGAGCACGAATTTGAAGGCCGTCAGAGGTGACAATTCCTTCGCAGATCGACGAAACGGCGGAACCGCTGATGTGTGGCTTCAACAGCAAACGAGACATGGTACCATACTGAACATTGACGCCCAAAGAGACACACAAACGATTCAGATGCTCGATCACACGGCCACTGCGCGCCCAACCGGCGACGGGGTTGAAATAGCCAACGCGGTCCTCGGCCCACGCCGGAAAACTCTTGCGGAACTCTGCCTTGTTGTACATCGTGATCTTGTGCCCTCGCTTGCGCAATGTATCCACCGTTTCACCTTCAAACGAATCACTATACAGACAGCCGAAAAAGACGGTCAGCAATGCAACAAGGAGCATCACAAAGAAACGAAAGCAAATACGCCAACACACCTCTCCATTGAATCTACCAGACCCACAAGACCAGTCTCGAGATACACATCCTCCTTCCAGTCCTTATTCCACTGTCTCCAGATCGGGAAGCAATCCTCCTAAGGAACAACAAGGGTAAGAAACGAACGATGCAAAAGGACCACTCAAGCTCGCACACACGCACCATCATTTCCACGTAAAGCTCATCGGTACCATAATCCATACGAATGACTTTCGAAATATCTGTACTGGCGGCATGACGATGAGGCACAGGGCCAGGATCCAACACCGTAATCCTCGAGTCTTTCTGGCGCTGCTTCAGCTCAAGTGCGGCAACGAGTCCAAAGATGCCAGCTCCAACGATTAAAATATCACAATTATGAACAGTTGAGGCCATGTTGATCAGATGTTTCTACTGCGCCGAATGGGGAACGGGCGGTTTGGAGAAGTTTGGTTCCTACGCTCTCTCGCGCTCACATTCTGGGCGAACGCGACCATGGAATGCCTTCTCACGCGATGATCCGCCAATCCAATCTACACATGAAGTGTTCTTTGAGATGCAGACCCACAATAGGAGGAATACAAGGGAAATCAGACTGGATCAACTCCTTGCCTCGAACATTCGTGTCTCCAGCAACTCACTCTACAGCAAGTCAGGGATGAGGTCTCCAATTCGTATTCTCCCAAGATACTCTCCTACAATTAGGTGCACTCGCCCGTATCCTTTCTATAGATACATCTGAATCAGGAAGAGCACAAGTTCGTCTGTCTTGCTTTCTAGTATCGTAATGTTGAGAGCTTTCATTTTTGGACAGTATTGTGAGACATGTATTAATCTGGATAGGTGTGTATGTGTGGGGTAAGGGGAGATTGATAGTTGGAGAGAGATTCGGAGAGAGATTCCAAGCCTGCTGATGATGCGTGTGGTGTTATTGGTGTTAGTGGTGTCCCTTCAGTTCTTCTTCTTCTTCTTGGGTCTTTCGTCTTCGTCGTCGTCCTCGTCTCCGCGTCGTGTCTTGCGCTTCTTCTTCTGTTCGTACTCATCCGCCTCTCTCTCGTGCGCGTCCCAATCGTCGGCCGAGTCAATGTCCTCATCCTCTTCGTCCTCCTCTGCGCCGTACGATTCGTCATCCTCGTCGTCCTCGTCGTCGTATTGGTAGTCCTCTGAGTCGCTGCCGGACGGTTGGAACTCCTCCTCGGCCTCCTCCTCCTTCTTCTCGTCCTCCTCCTCTGCCTCCTCTTCCGATTCCTCCTCCTCGAGTGTGGCCCAACCACCATCTTCCCAGAATCCTCTAGGGTCTTCATTCACTGATTTCATGATGGGCTTCCAGTTGAGGTTGTGCGGGCCGCTGTAGTGCTTCACGTCGCAACTGTCGAGCCACTCCTTGATCGACTCCAAATTCGCGCGTGGGATGGCGCCAATGTGCACGGGCTGCTTCTCGTAGTCCTTCATCACGAATGCCATATCGAAGAGGCGCAACTGGAACTGTACGCGCTCGAAGAAGACGATCTCCACCTCGTCGAGAGTGACGATGAAGAATGGCGACACAACCAAGCTCACCAAGCAGTTCGTAGTCGGGTAGAAGACGACATTGTCCTTCGCGTGAATGCCGTTGAATCCAAGGTTGCGATAGGGCGAATCGAAGGTGACGGCATCGCGGGAATGCGCGGAACTCGCGTCGCAGAACGTCTGGAACTGCTTGTTCAACTTGTTGATCATCTGACGCTCCATTTGCTCCTGCTCAATCTCATCGGCATCACCCCAGCTAGACTTGGCTGAAATGTGTGCGGACTCGGCGACCTCAGTGTAGAACTGAATGTCCTTCGTCTTCTTTTTGCCAACCAATACATCCTGATGCAAATTGAAGTGGACGAGGATGATCGCATCGTTCTCAGACGGCTGAAAGAAGGCGTGTTTGATGTTCTTGAACGTGATGTCGACAATGCCCTTCTTGTTGGTCGTGAAGCGGAAACCATTCGGATGACACTCCAACACACCAACCGTCTTCCTACCGCCAAGGGATGGACGAATCGACAAATGCGACAACTTGGGACCATTGTTCGACTTCATCAGAGGCTCCTGAGCAACAAGAGAATCCTCGGCGGCCTTCTTCGTCTCGCGATCGGTAACCTTCTTCTTCAGTGCCGTGATATCGCGATGATACGCATTCAACTTCTCCGGCTGCGCAATTCTGAACATCAATTCCTTCACAAAAGTCGCATTCGGGTCACGGAACGCCATTTGCTGTGTCTGATTCGCCTCGGGGAAGCGGAATGTCAACTTGAGGTAGTTGTCGTGCTTCGTCACCGTTTTGATCATCATCACGTGGAAGGGCACAGATTGGCCATAAATCGGAAGCAACACACACTCACTCGTAGTATCGACAAAGATGCGGTTCCTAGGCGCTGATTGAGGGAAATCTCGAAGAGAATGATACGCCAAATACTCACGCGTGATTGTCACATTCTGCCTCTTCGGCTGAGGGCCATACGTAGGATAACGAATCAACGCCTCCTCACGCTGCTTCTTCGCCAACTCCACCTGATGCGCCTGACGCCTCAGCTCCGCATTCACGCGATCAGGATCTATCGCTCCTGTCTGAGCACGCGTAGAACGACGAGCAGCAACTATAGAGGATGCAACATCCACATCCATACCACCAGCGCCAGCACCGGACGAGGACGACGCTCCGCCATTCTCTCCATTCTCTCCTTCTCCAGCTTCTTCATCCTCTCCTTCCTCAATTCTATAGCTGATATCCGAGTACTTCTTCGCGTAATCCGTCATCACTTGCGGCACCTCCTTCACATGCACAGTATCGGTCACAAGCGTGGAGTACTTCTCCCACTTCTCTCCATGCTCCTTTCCCTTGGTCTTCTTGAGAACGAGCGGCACGTTCGCAAATCCAACGCGTACAGTGACGACCATATCCTTTGTGAGCACGTGGTTGCAATTCGCATCGAAAGTGAAGACCGATTCGTGACTCTCCAAACCAATCGAAGAACCGCAGTTGGCGATGAAATAGGGCGCCAGATCTGGACGAGTCGCTTCAATGTGCGTCATAGCGGCCTTGTAGACGGCAGACATGACAGTGCCGGGCACACACATATCGATGAGACGAGCCTGGAGATCGACTGTGAAGTTGTAACTTCTTCTGACTGCGTCTGGCGCATCAATGAGGAACGTGCGCCCGACGATGGAACAGTAGGACTTGAAACGCGAGCCCAACTCTACCAAGATGCAACCAAAGTGAAGCGTCTCTTCAGTGTTGAGCGGCTCGGTGAAGCTGAATTGGCCTCCACTCTGCACCGAGGGCACGATGCCGCAATCGACGTAGGTTGAATCGGCAAGACGATCAGAGATCTTTCCAGGCGTCTGGTACACCTCAGAGATGGTATTAGCAATCGCACGATGCGTCACCGCGGCGCCATCATCAATCGTCTTCTCAATCTGCGGAACGGCAATCTTCTTCATCACCATCTTGGAAATGGACGAAGACGTCAAGATGCACTTCAATTCAGATTCATCCTTCACTACTAACATATTCGCAAAGCCGGAAGCCACGTCCACAACTTCAAAACGCGGGAACTCGGACAAGGAAGCACGGAAACTCGCAGGTGCGAACTCCAAATCATTACCAATCATTCCAATCTTGATCTTTGCATCATCGCCAACGGAACCAGAAGGAGCTGAAGATGTAGAATCGGTCGAAGAGGAACCACCACTACCAGACACAGCAATCACAGACTCCCAAAGCGCTGTATATGGTGCGGCAGCAGATGTAACATCACGACCATTCAACGCATGGACCTTAGTCGTCACAGGCACCGCAAACGAGGCATCCGCAATCATCTCCTCCATCATTCTCACCTTCTTCGGACCAGTCGCCACCCACACCTCATTCTTCGTCAAGACCAATACTGTATCGGGCAACTCAAATTGAAACAAGTACGAGAACAGCGTAGTAGAAGTAGGGAACTCACCCAAGCGACTCTCCTTTCCCGCCACCACCACCAACGCAGAGACGTTCGACCACAACTCGGGGTGTTCCTAACATTCAACACACAAATATGCAACACATACACACCGAAGGAAGCCGAAAACAACACTCACAAGTCAGCAAGCAGGCTCACAAGGGGGGAAAGACATCAAACGCCTCGTTATGCCCAAGAGGACACTCATACTCGATCAAGACGACTTCAATGGCACGAAAAGAGGAAATCACGTACGGTCCAATTCGCGTGTATGTTCGTCAGATGTCGAGAAAAGACACTGGCGTTGAACTTTGCATCCGCCATCTTTCCACACTACTTTTACTGCTCCTATCGCAAGCTATGGAGGAAATAAGCAAATAGAGGAGTGTTATTACTTTCAAAAGACAAGTATTTGGACAAATGGGGACTCTCGGAGGGGATATGAGGGAAGAAGAGCCAAAAGCAAGGGCGGTCGGGCCTTCGAAACACTCAGACGCAGTTTTCGCAACACCAAGGGGGAGAACAGTCACTACGTACATGTAAGACAAGGGAAGTACACAAGTAGACCAAGAATCGGGGATGTTGACTCTTGAGGACCAGAAGCAAAGATGAGAGGGAGGCAACAGGACGGCACCGGCTACGAGCGAGGTGCCAGGAAAAAGTGAGAGGGCGCAGTCGAGCCGTGTGTCTGTGTGTGTGAGCGAGATCGCTTCTCTTCTGCCAATCTCTCTTCTCTCTCTCGTCTCGAACTCCTGAACAACCATTCAAGTCTGCAGCTGCACGCGCATAATGCTTGTTTCTCATAAGGTACACTGTTTTCTACATGTCACATTGAATGGTCTCCACACTCAGATCAGAGTTCAGAGGCGGTTGATCAGTTGAGGATGATGACGATGGCGATCCTCAATGATGGCCAGGATGAGGATCAGATCTCCGCTTGATGTTCACTCTTGAATTCCTTGCTGAGTGAGCCAGTCAGATACGGCGGTTTTGTGGTTATTGAGGGCCATGGAGAGGGGAGACCTTCCGTGCACGTCTTTCGCTGAGATGTCTCCTCCTTTTGACACCATCCATTTCAACGCCTTGATTTGGCCAGATTCTGCAGCATAACTGATGCACGAGAGTCCACGAGGAGAGCGAATGAAGATGGAGACGCCATGATCTCTGAACCACTTGAGAGTGCTGATGTGACCCTGTTGCGCTGCATACATCGGTGGTGTTTCTCCATCTGCATCTGGATCGCGAATATCAACACCCTTTGTGAGGAGGTAATCGAGAATGTGCAGATGACCGTTCTTGGCGGCCCAACAGGCGAGAGAGCTGCCGTACTTGTTCTTCACGTGTGGTGATCTTCCTTGTTCCTCGACGAGCCACTTGAGAACACCCAATTGTCCCTTCATGGCAGCGATGGTTTCTATGCTATCTCGACGCCGATTGCGCTCATCCAAGTCCAAACCGCGAGAATGCAGGTATTTCAAGAGTTCCAAGTTTCCGGCGATGGCAGCCAGCATCAGCAATGTTTCGCCTTGAGAGGTATGCCCAGTAAGTGGTTGTCCCAGACTGAGGAGGTATTCAAGTGCGGGGAGACTGCCTGCCTTGATGGTGCACATGAGTGGTGTGTAGCCGCGTTCGTCCTTGTGTGTGAGTGACGCACCCTTCGCATAGAGCCATTTCATCATTTCCAAGCGTCCATTGTTTGAAGCGATGTGCATGACCTCAGCGCCATCGGCAGTGGTATCATCGAGCGAACCGCCTATGCCTTCAGAAACTAGCCATTCTACAGTATCTACACTTCCAGATTCGACAGCCAACAGCACTAACGAGTAACCAGAAGAATTGACAACAGAAAAGGGGACACCAAGGGAGTACAGATATTGGAGCGTGGGCAACTGACCCTCGACTGCCGCGTAACTCGCCGCGTTCATTCCTCGGTTGTTCGTGGAGTCCAGTGGCACGCCCTCCTCGATCAACCACTTCAAAATATCCAAGCTACGCTCTTGTATTGCCCACATCGACACAGTAGTACCTCGAATATTGCGATCGAACAGAGAAACACCCAAGCCAGCCAACCACTTCACCATCGCGAAATTACCAGTCTCTGCTGCGTACATGATGGGTGTCGTACCATAAGAGTCATTTTGTAACGCAAGCCACTCCATGGCGCTCAAATTCTCCATACAACGAGATGAAAGAAGCCATTGGGCAAGCTCAAAGTGACCGCTCTTCACAGCCAAGCAAAACGGCGTCAATCCAGACTCACACTGCGTCCTTTTCTCAGGATTATAACCAGACAACACTAAAGACTTCACAGCTTCCACGTTACCTGATACACAGGCCTCATGCAAAGCGTTCATGCCAGCTTTCGAAGACGCTTTGCTCGAAACGCCCAAGCCGGCTGCCATAGGGGCTCCACCCCCATTTTCCATGGCGACAGAGGGGTATTTACACAGTATATACAAGGGGCACAGGAATACCGACACGAAAATAGGGAAATGACACCAACACCAGTCGAGAAGTGAATGGGAAAGAGCAAGAGCATGGCAGAGCCCGTGATCGCGGCGCCCCGCAAGTTTGGGCGGCGTACTATGCTGATCCCCATGATTTGGGTTGACAATGCAGAAGAGAAATGATACTAATTGAGTAGCTTGACCCAATTTTCCATGTTAAAGAGGCAGTGAGTGGCTGGAGGTGAGCAAAAGCAAGTGGGAACAGCAGATCCGGGCTGGTCTGGAATTTGGAGATGTACATTTTGGGACAATACAAGAGCATTGCCTGTCCTGCTGGCATATTGGCTTCTGTCGCGATGTCTAATGTTGATTTTTAGGCGAGGTGGTGTCAGTGAGGCATGTGGGGTGTCTTGAGCGGTGGTCTCGTGTGCGGGCGGAGGGTCTCAGTAGCCGATGAGCGCTTTGGAGTAGCTCGAGTCCTTCTTGACGACAGCAGTGTCTGGCACCGCGCCCTCCTTTTGGAATGGAGATGAGTTGTCGTCGATTTGGATGGTGTTTGGGGTAGCAGACAGTGCGGGTTCGTCGGTAGGTGAAGTCTTGCTGTGGGGCTGGTGCCAGCTCGTGTGTGTGGAGTCGGCCGTAGAAAACGATGCTGAGCTTCCTTCTGGCGAGTCTGGATTCGAGACGTCTTCGTCTGGCATTGTGGGGATCTGCGATTCGAAGATCTTGGAATTGTCGGTGTGGAACGGTTCTTCTCCAGGGACGATGGGAACGGTGGGCATGGTCGGGATGTTGCGAATCTGTTCCGCCAAGTAGTCCGAGACGAGCATCTGCTTGCCGTTCAGATTGAAGAGGACGGAACTACGCCGAGCGTAGATGCGGAATCGCACGAGGATACCAATGGCAATCATAGTGTTCTGATCAGAGAGCGCGGCGAGGTGTTTCGCCATGAGACACGCCTGTTGCACTGGCCAATCGTGATGTCCCAACCGCGGCCCTAGTTCTGCGCGCATCACTGCAAACACGCATTTAAACAAGATGGTCGATGCAGAGGCCAAATCCACGGCAGTGTCGAGGTGGGGGAGGACGAGCTCGGCATGTTCCAATTGCTTCTCCACATCCTTCCAAAAGAGCATTGACGAAGCCTCCGGCTCGGTTTCGGGCGTAAGCGTAGATCCCATCACATATGAGAAACTAGTACGAATAGTGATGCCAAGGAGAGCACTAAAGGTAGAGAGAACGTTCTTCACATAAAGCTCCCTGTCTCTTGGCATTTCGCTGAAGAAGATGGCCATGTGAATCAGGCGACAGATGTTTCCCGGATCGATGAGATGCAAACCACTTTCGATGGCGATGTTATACGCCATCATGAGATAGGGAGGGATGCTGTCGAACTGGCCAGTGTATTCTCTCTCTAATGCGAATATCGAGATGCAGTTGACCAACCTGTCGATCATTACGATGTCCAAGTTTGCGATGTGACGATGAACGAGCGTGTGGATGATACGTTCGACGTTGAAGCGAATGAGCTTGTTGACTTCGTCCCAACCTAAGAATGAGCTCCCGCGGAGAAAAGCTACGCCGTATTCGAGTAGATTGAGAATGTCATCGACCCGTGGTGATTTGACGAAGAGGAAGTCGGTCATGGCATCGAAACGACGGCCAGTGGGTGCTTGCAGGAGACCGTGTTCGTCGAGAGCGAAGCTTGGCTCGAAGAGTGAAGGATTGGGTGTCTGCGGTGGACTTGCCGGTTGCAACATGTCGTGAGGTCTAGATAGGTCTACGAATACGGGCTGAGTGCGGTTGAGGTCGGGAAGGAGAGGGTACTGATGCGGTTGTGGGAGAGAGCGGGAGCCTCGAGAGAGAGAGAAGGAGCCACGCGCCCTTTCCTTCAACATCTGTGTGTGTCTCGCAGCGGATTGTTCCAATGTCCAAGAGGGATCGTCGAAGCCGAGTGTCAAGTCGACGTGCACGGGGCGAGTGAGCAGTTTCCAGTATATGGTGGACAGCGCGGGGTTGAAGTTAGACTTGAAGTACGGCATCGTCATTTCAGCGCACACGGTGAACATGTGGAGCACATTGGCGGCCTGGCCAGCCCACACGAGCTCAATAGCTTGCTGCGGCGGCGGGATCAGCGCACAGGAGGGACCATAGATCGGCATTGTCTTGAAGACGGAGTGGGTTGGCACGGGGATCGGCTTCGTCCCGGGCGTCGTCGAGTGCTCAAATTGGGACCAATACGATGCCAGCGCCTTATTCACATTCATAGTCACTATGTTACGATCTTTGTACTCGCGCAACGGGGGCAGCACTTGCATATCCAACGGTGGGTCCGCGGATTGATAGACGCAATCCAAGCCTCGGTGAGCACACTCCGCGCACGGCCTCTGACGATCACATCGCACCTTCCTAGAATGGCACACCTGACAAGACACTACCTTTCTCTTACGCTGGGACTTGATGGAGGCGCTCATGATGCACTACGGACAGGAAAGCGACGACAAGGGTGATGGCACACGAAGACCAGCAATTTCACTACAATGCGGCCTTCATACACGCCAAAACTCACACTATGCCAGAATTACGGGTATACACCACAACACACTGTAGCAATAACGACCGCAATGTGGGCGCAGAAGTCAGCAAGGGCTACCAAGGTGCCTTGCCACTAGGAGCAAGCTGAAGGGGCAACTGACGCCAGCGCCCACCGTTTTCCGTTCTCCCTCCAAAACGAACACACACGCCATTGTAGCGACTGAACAAAAGCATACATTACATAGCACTCATGAACGTACATGTGTTGCGCACTACTTCCATACTCAGCAAGCAGAATGAAGGCACAAACCGACCGAGATTCCAGCAGCCGTATTGGGAATGCACAATTGCGTCCAAATAGCATCCTTTTAGCGCCTCTGTGAGACGGGTAATCTTCGCCCTACGCATTGTACTAGCGCCTAGATGTCGATATTGAGAAGCAGACGGGCGACGACGAGGTGTGCAAGCAAGGAGAAGCAGAAGGACTTTCGGCGGACGGCAGAGCGAAACCCCGAGCTGCCACCACTCGGTGAAACACAGCGTATCTACCCATCTGTGTGGAGAGTCCAGCG
>Ga0307375_10003887_pt1 | contig 14440 bp, 11 predicted proteins | sample TR1MG_FD_202531 | JGI IMG/M metagenome (GOLD analysis project Ga0307375, IMG submission 202531) | Soil microbial communities from Risofladan, Vaasa, Finland - TR-1 | ecosystem: Environmental > Terrestrial > Soil > Coastal area > Acid sulfate soil | place: Finland: Risofladan, Vaasa | collected...
CAATATAATCAGTGCGCCATCCGCTTCGATCACGCTTTCTCCTGCTACATCCTTCAATTTTGACGCCCTTGGCTCGACCACGGCGCAGCAGATTTTTACCGTCAGCGGCGCAACCAACAATATCGTCGTGGAGGCCCAGACCGGCTATGTGCACTCGCCATAGACAATTCGGCATCAGCCTGATCGAGCTGATCATGTTCATCGTGATCGTCAGCGTCGCGGTGGCGGGCATACTGCTGGTGCTGAACGTTACCGAAAAGGGCAGCGTCGATCCGCTTATCCGCAAACAGGCATTGGCAGCTGCGCAATCGCTGCTGGAGGAAATCGAGTTGCAGGATTTTAACTCGGCAGCCGGCCCAACCACTCCGGTAAACCAGGCGAATCGTGCCTCTCAATACCACATCGTCAGTGATTATCAGAACTTTGCCACTACCGGGATTTATACCGTAAACGGTATCGTACCGATTGTCGGGCTGGAGAAATACAACGCGAGCGTTACTGTGGCTAACGCGGCGCTTGACGGGATCGCTGCGGGCAATGCACTACTCATCACCGTGACCGTGACCGATCCGCAAGGCAATTCCATACAAATTTCCGGATACAGGACGGCTTATTGATGCGTACCCTTAACCGACAACCTGGCTTTACCCTGGTCGAAATGATCATGGTGATTGTCATCACCGGGATCATCGGCGGCATGGTGGCGGTGTTTCTCAAGGCGCCTATCCAGCAATACATGGATGTCGCGCGTCGCGCCGAACTTACCGACATTGCCGACACGGCCATCCTGCGCATGGCGCGCGATGTGCGCACCGCCGTGCCGAACAGTGTGCGCACAGCTAATTGCGGGGCGAACCAGTGTGTTGAATATCTGCCGACCAGGGATGGTGCCCGATATCGTGCAGCGCAGGATTGCACAGCGGCCTGTACCGGGAACGTGCTGAATTTCGGCGTTGCGGATGGAAGCTTCGACATCATCGGCACGGCGAACTTTGCAGCGAATGACTATATTGTTGTAGGCAGCACCCAGTCGGATGGCAATCCGCCCTATGATCAGACATCGTCAGGTATTCTGCGCCCCTATACCGGTCCGGCCGGATTGCAAACATCCGTAACCTTCACCAATCCGGCTCCGGGGCTTCCCGCTTGGGCTGAATTGCCCTCGCAGCGTTTCGACGTGGTGGATGGTTCTCAGCAGGCCGTGACTTATACTTGCGAGAATGTCGGGGTGGATTCTGGTGGAAATGGAACCGGTCAGCTCAAGCGATACTGGAAGTATGGATTCAATCCTACGCAACAGAATCCTCCTGCTGGCGGGCAGAGTGCAATCCTCGCCGACAAGGTTAGCGCTTGTACAATTGACTATGTTCTTTCCAACCAGCGTTTCGGCCTGCTGGCGGTTCGTCTGACGCTAACCAGCAGTGGCGAAAGCGTGAGTCTGTATAACGAAATTCATGTGAACAACGCACCATGAAGAAAAACAGACAAAAGGCACAGGATGCAAGGTTCAAGGAAAAAGCTACAAGGGATTTTCCTTCCATCATGCCGCTTGCTTCTGCGCAACGCGGTTTCAGCCTGATTTCGGCAATCTTTCTGCTGGTGGTGATTGCGGCACTGGGTGCATTCGCGGTTACGCTTTCCACCACCCAGCAACAGAATTCCGTAGCCGATGTGTTGGGCGTGCGCGCCTATCAGGCGGCGCGTGCCGGAATTGAATGGGCGGCATATGGCGTTGCGCAAACCGCACCCGGGACGAAGTGGACGGGATGTGTGCCGACGACTACGTTGACCGGGCTGGGCGGCACACTGGCGGCTTTTACGGTGACGGTAACGTGCACAACGCCCACATCATATGTTGACGGCTCGTCCACGATCTGGATCTACAACGTGACCTCTGTGGCGAACACGGCACCTGGCTCACCTGGTTATGTCGAGCGCGATATCAGCGTGAAGCTAGGCAGGTGATTCGATACATTCTATTCCAATGCTGTTTCTGAACAATTACCTCCTCGTGAGATAAAGAATTGTCCGGGTGAGTATGCTTCAGATTGGAATTTTGCAGAGGCGGCAGGCGGTGATTGCCGTTGGACGTGCTCGGCGCACGCCGGGATTGAGTTAATTTGCAAGTAATTGAGTCTGCACCAATACTGCATGCTGTAACAATGCATTGCACTGTTACAGCATGCAACGAAGGAAGTCGTACTGCGACGGCTGGTAATCCGTTATTGATATTTCAGCTGATCTCAAAAGCAACGTTGGATTTCCCCGCCTTCTCCGGATGACGTTGAGCGGCAGATGAGCGCAACGATCGCGAAATAAGCACTTTATAGTACAGGTTGCAGAATTTGGCAGGGATGATCGGGTGGGTGTGTGGAGGAGTGACGTGGTGGGTACAGTGGTGCAAAATTCCGGTACATTTAGATTTGGCGTAACTCTGGTGAGGAAAATCTTGAACAAGGTGATGCGTTACATCAGCGTGATTATTCCGGCACTCCTGGCCATCACCATTGCTTCGCCGGCATGGGCTGCCCCTCCCGTCAGCGCGTCCAAGTCTACCGCAACTGCAAGTCCGACCACCGTTATCGCGGACGGAATTTCATTCTCGACAATAACCGTCACGGTCAATATAGCAAACGGGCATTCTGCAGGTAGCGGCATCGCCGTGACACTGACCGCCGGCACCGGATTCTCAACGATTTCCCCGCTATCCGCATTCACCAACAATCAAGGCGTGGCAACTTTCACGGTGAAGGACACAGTGGTCGAGCTGGTGACCTATACCGCAACCGATACGACGGATGGAGTCGTCATCACGCAAAAGCCAACGGTAAACTTCGTCCGTGCCCCACCTGTTGTCGCAAAAAGTTTCAGTCCCGCCGCGATTGCGGCGAATGGCACCAGTACGCTCACCATTACCCTGACCAATCCGAACACATCGAGCATCACCGGCGCGACCTTCACGGATGCTTATCCGGCGAATCTGGTCAATACCGGCACGCCCGCAGTGTCAAACAGCTGCGGTGGCACAGTAACAGCTGCGGCAGGCGGAACTTCGCTGGTATTGAGCGGCGGTACGATACCCGCTTCCGGCAGTTGCACGGTCAGCGTGACGGTGACTTCGGCAACGGCAGGGAGCTATGTCAACAGTACCGGTGCGGTTACATCCACCAATGCTGCAGATGGTACGGCGGCCAGTGCCACGCTCACCGTGACGGCGATCAGCGCGAGCCTGTCGACGGTGACTGCCAACCCGACCACGATACTGGCCAATGGGGTGAACACTTCCACGATTACCGTGACGCTGAGAGATGGTGCAGGCCTGGCGGTTTCGGGCAAAACGGTGACGCTGACCAAGAGCGGCGGCAGTTCCACCATCTCGGCGGCAAGCGGCACGTCGGACATCAATGGTATCGTGACCTTTACCGTCAAAGACTCGGTCGCGGAAACGACGACCTATACCGCAAAAGATGCGACCGACAACATCACGGTTATCCAGACCGCAGCGGTAAACTTCATAGACACCATTATCTTGAAGAACTTTGGTGCGAACCCGATCGCGATCAACGGAACCAGCACGCTGACAGTCATACTAAACAACCCGTCCGGGTCAAGCGTGAGCGGCGCGGGGTTTAGCGATGCTTATCCAGCGGGACTGGTCAATGCGTCCAATCCGTCAAAATCGGGCTCGTGCGGCGCCGGCACTCTGAACGGCGCAATCGGCAACACCGTGCTGGGAATATCAGGCGCGACCATCGCGGGTAACAGTTCGTGTACGGTAAGCGTGTCGGTAACTTCGGCATCTGCTGGCACATACTCAAATACCGCAACCAATACGGTTTCCAATTCCTCTACGGCAAGCCTGACCGTGACGGCAATCAGCCCGACGCTCTCGACGGTGAGTGCAAGTCCGACATCGGTTGCGGCGGACGGTACCAGCACATCCACCATCACGGTGACATTGAAGGACGGTGCCGGGAATCCGGTGCCGGGCAAGACGGTGACCTTGACAGCGGCGTCCGGCAGTTCGGTGATCACTGCAGTCAGCAATTCAGCGGGCGTGGCGACTTTTACAGTGAAGGATACGGTCGCTGAAGGGCCGATCACGTATACCGCCAAAGATACGACAGACAATATCACCGTGACGCAGACTGTGTCGGTGACCTTCACCCGTATTACCGCTCCTACCGTCGCCAAAAGTTTCAGTCCCGCGACGATTGCGGACTATGGGACGACTACGCTCACCATCACCCTGAGCAATCCAAATGCTGCGGCCATCACCGGCGTGGCGTTTACTGATACCTATCCCGTCACAGGCGGTCTGGCCAATACCTCCACGCTGGTACTTGGCAATACCTGTGGCGGCACCAATCCGGGCACGGTGGTGAACGGTACGAAATTAACCCTAAGTGGCGGCACGATACCGGCATCGGGCAGTTGCTCGGTCAGTGTGCAGGTCACGGCGGCGTTTCCCGGCACGACCGCGAGCAGCCCGATCGTGAATTCCACGGGGGCGGTGACTTCCTTGAATGCGACCAGCGGCACGTCAGCTTCGGCGACACTGACCGTGGTCAATGTCAGCGCGACCAATTCCACGGTGGTGGCCAGTCCAACCTCGGTTCCGGCGGATAACGCTACAACTTCCACTATCACGGTGACCCTGAAGGACGGTGCAGGCAATCCGGTTTCAGGCACCAATGTGTCGCTGGCGGCGAGCGGCGGCAGTTCGATCATCACGGTGGTTAGCGCAACGACCGACGTGAACGGGGTGGCGACCTTTACGGTAAAGGATTCGATCGTTGAAACGGTGACCTATACGGCGACCGATACGACTGACACACCGAATGTTGTCATCACGCAGACTGCGACAGTGGCATTCACTGCAATTGTTTCAGTGGTGGCGAACTTCAATGCTGTCGAGCCGGGCGCAAATGCAGCGACCGGGAAAATCTATACAAAAATAGCGGGACAGAATTTCGCGCTCGATATCGTCGCGCTAAATTCGTCTAACGCAATTGCCACGGGCTTTACCGGAGCGGTCACGGTAGAAGTGGTGGACAATACCAGTGGGGGCGGCGTTTGTGCAAACATGAACGTGATTGGCACGTTCACCAACCAGACCTTTACGGCGGGTGATGCCGGTCGTCATCCATTGAGTTCGCCCAACACCGTTGCAAACGTTTGGCCCAATGCAAGGATAAGGATCAAGTATCCGGTGACTTCGCCCTCGGTCATCGCCTGCTCGGGCGATAACTTCGCGATCCGGCCAAACAGCTTGACGGTGAGCGTGACCGATACCGACTGGCAAACCGCCGGCACCCTGCGCACATTGAACAATAGCGTCGCGACCGGCGGCAATGTGCACAAGGCTGGACAGCCGTTTAGCATACGGGCCACTGCATACAATGCAGCGGGTGCGATAACTTCCAACTATGCCGGCAGCCCGGCAGCACAGCCGATTGCCTGTACCCTGCCTACACCCGCGTGCGCCAATGGTAACTTGGCGCTGGGTACCTGGACTGCTTCTGGTGGTACCGTAACGAGCAACAACGCAACATATTCGGAGGTTGGCAGTTTTAATTTGACATTCCAGGACACGACCTTTGCTTCGGTGGATGCCGCCGATGGAACCCCGGCAACTTGCGCGGGTTATTATGTGTGCTCGGCAGCCATAGCGGTGGGCCGCTTCGTTCCTGATCATTTTTCCGTTGCGCCCAGCAATGTTCCCCAACTTAAAACATTCAACAATACGGCCTGCGCAGCACGTTCGTTTACCTATATCGGCCAGGATTTCGGTTATGTAACCGCTCCGCAGGTGTTGGTTACCGCAAAGAATAGTGCCAACGCCACGACTACGAACTATACCAGCAACTTGTGGAAACTCGCCACAGCGTCGGGCGCGCAGGACTGTACCACCAACCCTGACATTTGCACGCTGACCAGCGGCAGCGTCACCCAGGCTTATACCTACACCACTTCTACCGGCACCTTCCCCAATTGGGACAGCACGCAGGTTACACTGGCAACTCCCGCCATCGCTGCCGGTTCCAATGGCACTGGCACGGTAACATCTGCCAGCGGCGATCTGCTGGCCTTCAAGCGCAGCATCACCACGCCGCTGTCTCCGTTCAGCGCCGGCATCACGCTTACCGAAAGCGTCAACGACGCCAGCGAAGCGGGTAATTGCGGCGTGGCGAATTGCAACATCACCACGCCCGCTCCCGCTGCATTTAACCCTATTGCCTTTGATGCAGGTAATGAATTCCGCTATGGGCAGCTCAAACTTTTCAACGCCTATGGTTCGGATCTGCTCAATCTCCCGGTTCCAATTCAAACGCAATACTGGAACGGTTCGTCATTCGTGACCAATACTGCCGACAACTGCACGGCGTTGTCGACAAATAACATCAAGCTAACTACTCCGCCAGCCGGGGTAAGCGCCACGGTTGGTGTTGGTACATTCGCATCGGGTGTTGGTTCGCTGACTCTTAGCCCTCCGACCCCCGCAGCGAATGCTGCGGTGAATTTGTGCGTCGATTTGGGTGCCGACCCGGTCGGTGGAACTGTGTGTACGGCAACTACAGCCAATTTGCCCTACTTGCAAAGTTTGTGGGCTCCCGGTACCAATTACAACAACGATCCAGGTGCACGCGCCACGTTCGGCGTGTACAAGGGCACAAACGAGTTTATCTACCTGCGTGAAAACTATTAAAGCGGCGATTGCAGCTTTAATAGTTTCAGTGAAGGCTAATGCGCACAACGCGTTATGACGGAACTAAAACTACTGATGAGCATTGCTCATCAGTAATTTCGGCGTTAAGCCAAAATTATTGATGAGGAAAATGTCCCGTAAATAGTTTCAGTCAAGACTTGTGCGCATTACTTCAGGACTAAAGCAACAGCGGAGATTGCCGCTTGATGGTTATAATGAAAACATGATGACAATGCGCAGTTTGTGCCTTGATCGCTCAATGTGCTCAATTGCAGGAAAATGCCGGTTGGCCAGTCTGGGGGAATGTAAAAATTCATTGACTCCAGTGGCTTATTGAATTACTTTCGCGTTAATTATGAAAATACCGTTATTTTCCTCATTAATCAAACCCAAACGCCACGATGCTGACTGGTTTTCCGTCAGCTTTGGCGAGCATGGGATCTATCTGGCGATAATCACGATTGCCGGAGTGATGCCGAGCGTGATGCGCTGTGAATTTCACGAGACTGGGACGATAACCGCCGATGCGCTGGAAAAGCTGCAACACGAAACGGATATCGACGATCACAACGTCACGACGCTGTTGACACCCGGCGAATACCAGATGTTGCTGGTCGATGCGCCCAATGTTCCCTCCGACGAGATGAAAACGGCGGTCCGCTGGAAAATCAAGGATGGCTTGAACTACCACATCGACGATGCCACGGTCGATATGGTGCGTATCCCGGCCAGCAAATACGCCTCGGGGCGTCCGCAAACCCTGTATGCGATCGCGGCGGAAAATCGCGTCATTCAGGAGCGCATCAGTCTGTTCGACGAGGCGAAAATCAGGCTGGACGTGATCGATATTCCGGAAATGGCGCAACGCAATATCGCCGCGCTGTTTGAGCGCGATGATCGCGCGCTGGTTATGCTGGCATTCGATGACTATGGCGGCCTGATGACGTTTACCGCGGGTGGCGAATTGTACTTGTCGCGCCGCATCGAAATCAGTGTCGGGCAGTTGCTTGATGCCGACCAGGATCTGCGCCGGCAATATCGTGATCGCGTAGAAACCGAGTTGCATCGCTCGCTGGATTATTTCGACCGCCAGTACAACCAGCTGCCGGTCGACATGGTGCTGGTTTGTGTGCCGGACAAGACCGGCCTGGTGGAATTTCTGGATTCCGAACTCGATACCAAAGTGCAGAAGCTGGATCTGTCGCAGGTGATGGACATCAGCGCCGTGCCTGAACTCGCAGACAGTGAATTCGTTGCGCACGCGCTGACGACACTGGGTGCGGCTCTGCGCCAGGAAAGCCGTGTTTTATGAGCCAGCAGATCAATTTGTTCAACCCGATTTTCATGAAGCAGCGCAAGTATTTTTCGCTGCTGACGATGGTGCAGGCGTTGGGCTTGATCATCGCAGGTTCGCTGATTTTTTATGGCTATGCGGTTTATCAGGTGGATCAGCTCAGGAAGCAAGCTGAGCAAAATTCCCAACGCTATAATGCCGAGCAGGTTCGTTTGGCCGGTTTTATGACCGAGTTTTCCCCGCAACGTGCCATGCAATTATTGCAGAACGAAGTGCAGCGTTTGGACAAGCAGGTGGCCGCACAGAACCAGATAATCGAGACGCTGAAGTCCGGCGCACTGGGCAATACCACCGGTTACTCGGAATACATGCGTGCATTTTCCCGCCAAGTGGTCCAGGGCCTGTGGCTGACCGGTTTCAAAGTGACCGGGGATGCTGAGCATATAAGTCTGAGCGGCGGAGTGGTCGATCCGCAGTTGTTGCCGTTGTATATTCAGCACCTGGGCAGGGAAAAAATCATGAAAGGCAAGACTTTTTCCACCCTGAAAATGCAGCAGGCAAAGGTTGATCAGGCAGCAGGAAGCGGCAAGGAAAAGGATGCTTCGGCACCCCGCTATATCGAATTCACCTTGTATTCCAGCCCGGGCAAAGAGGTCGACAAATGAAGCAATACTGGGAACGTGCCAGCGCTGCGATAGATGAATTGTCCTTGCGCGAGCGCACCATGATTTTTGTTGCGGCCGCCTTCGTGGTTATTTCGCTGATCAATGTGCTGTTGATTGACCCGTTGCTGGCCAGTCAGAAATTGCTGTCGTCACAGGTGGCGCAGCGGCAGGAGAAAATGAAAGAGTTGCAGGCGCAGATGCAGAATATCCTGCAGGCAAAAAAGGATAGTGAACATTCGCCAATGCGCGAACGCCTGGCGCAACTCAAACAGCAACTGAAAGAGCAGGACAACTATCTGCAGAGTCGCACCGATCGCCTGGTTGAACCCGACAAGATGGCGGATTTGCTGAAGAAGGTGCTGGAAAACAATGGCAATCTGCAATTGGTCGAGCTGAAGACTCTGCCGGTGAGCCCGCTGATCGAGACGCCGAAGGGAGTAGCGGCGGATACGACTGGCAGCCAGACCGGCTCACAACAGAAAATATTCAAGCACGGGGTGCAAATCACGGTGCGCGGCGGCTACCTTGATTTGATACGCTACGTCACCGCACTGGAGAAATTGCCCGAGCAGATGTTCTGGGGCGAGGCAAGCCTGAGCGTGGAAAAATACCCCGATTCATTGTTTACATTGACCCTGTACACACTGAGTCTGGATAAAACATGGTTGGCGATGTGATGAACGATTATCAGCGGACAGGGCATGGATCAGGGAATATCGGCGCTTTGCTGCGGCCGCTGATGGGCATTGGTGTTTTCTGTGCCCTGTCTGCGGTGTTTTTCCCTCTGCATGCTGAAGAACTGACCGACCCGACCCGCCCGCCGGCAAATATTTTTCAAGCCGCATCGGGAAGAAGTAGCGGTGCGGAAGCGGCACAATCGTCCGGCTTGCGTTCGATCATCATATCCGAGACGCGCCGCGCTGCGATCATAGACGGGAAAACCGTTGAATTGGGCGGGCGGTTTGGCAATGCCAGGCTGGTCGAAGTGAATGCCGGCAGTGTCGTGCTGCAGCATGGCAAGAACAGGCGGGTGCTGACGTTGTTCCCCGGCGTCAAAATCACACACGAGGAAATCCCCGACCCGGGATCATTGAAAATGCAACCATCCAATAAAGTGACGCAAGTCGTGCAGCCATCCCAAACAATCAATAGCGCATCGCCCGGCGATGAATCCAAGCCGGTTGCGCACGAAGAAAATCTGTCGTCCGGGCACCCAAAGGAGGAAAAATGAGAACAATGTTATTGCTGGGGGTGCTGTTGCTGGCAGGCTGTGCTGCGACGCGCAGCAACAACCAGGTGGCCGATTCGATTAAGCACGAAATGAATCAGGCTGCACAGAATAGTGTTCGGCCGAGCAAGGCTGACGAGGTGGATAATGCGCTGCTGCCGCCGCTGGCAATGGGAATTCCCAAGGCGGACAGCAAATCGCTGGACACGAAATTCGATCTGACGGTGAACAATGTTCCCGCAACCCAGGTGTTCATGTCGATCGTGGCAGGGACCCGCTACAGCATGCTGCTGAACCCCAATGTCAGGGGAAATATTTCACTGAATCTCAAGGACGTAACAGTATTCGACGCGCTGGAAGCGATACGTCAGATGTATGGCTACGATTACAAGATAGAGAACAACCGCATTTACATTCAACCGCTGACCCTGCAGACACGGATATTTCAGGTGAGTTACCTGACAGGTCAACGCGACGGCGAATCGTCGCTCAGGGTCACTTCAGGGTCGGTGTCGGATGCGCCCAGAGGCGAGACGCCCGGTACTGCAAACACATCGACCACCACAAACGGCACACCACAATCGCAGGCGGCGATAAGCAGCCAGGTAACCATGTCCAGCAAATCCAACTTCTGGCAAGAGCTGCAGAGATCACTGGCAGCCATCGTTGGCAATGACAAGGGACGCAGCGTGGTGGTCAGCCCGATGTCGGGCGTGATCGTGGTTCGCGCGATGCCGGACGAGTTGAGAAATGTTTCAGCCTACCTCAAGGCGTCGCAAATTTCAGTCGATCGCCAGGTGATACTGGAAGCAAAGATTGTCGATGTGCAATTGAACAACAGCTTTCAATCCGGCGTGAACTGGGCCGCATTCAAAAATAACCCCAACAGCTTTACTTCCGGCGGGGTGCTGTCACCCGGATCCAGTCTCGCTCCATCAGGCTCGCTGACAAACGGCCTGTTATCCGGTACTCCGGGCGCCAATTTGGCGTTGGCGGGGACGACGGCCGCCGGCCAGGCGGCTGCAGGCTCGTTGTTCGGACTGGCTTTTCAGACCAGCAATTTTGCCGCGCTGCTGAATTTTCTGGAGTCGCAGGGTAACGTGGATGTGCTGTCCAGTCCGCGCATTGCCACGCTGAACAACCAGAAAGCAGTGCTCAAGGTCGGCACGGATGACTTCTTCGTCACCAATGTTTCGACCACGACCACCACCGGTGGAATCGGCGCGACCACCACGCCGAATGTCACTTTGCAACCGTTCTTTTCCGGCATTGCACTGGATGTCACCCCGAGCATCGCTGAGAACGGCGAAATCATCCTGCATGTCCATCCTTCCGTCAGTCAGGTCACCACAGTGACCAAGACCATTGATCTGGGCGGTACCGGCGGGTCGATCAGTTTGCCGCTGGCCTCCAGTTCGGTTTCCGAAACAGACAGTATTGTGCGCGCGCGCGATGGTCAGATCGTGGCCATCGGCGGTTTGATGCGCCAGGCCTCCAGCAACAATAATTCAGGATTGCCCGGTATGCCAAAATCCTTGTTTGGCCAGACCAATCAGTCCACCGAAAAGCGCGAGTTGATCATCCTGCTGAAACCGACCATCGTGGATGGTGACAAGGACTGGTCCACTGACATCACGCAAAGTCGCGACCGTTTCAACGGGATGATGGGGAACGGGACAAACCATTGAGGCTCCCCTGATATGTATTTGCAACACTTTGGTTTGCGCGAAGCGCCATTCAGTCTGACTCCGGACACCAGCTTTTTCTTCGCTTGTTCAAGCTATCAGGAGGCGCTCAATACCCTGCTGGTGGCGGCACGCAACGGTGAGGGTTTCATCAAGATTACCGGCGAAGTGGGTAATGGCAAGACCCTGCTGTGCCGGAAATTTCTTGCCACAATCAACCAGGGCAAACAGTCCACCACGCTGATTGGTACCCAGGACCAGGCTGTTGCCGCGGCGCCTGTTCCGCGCTTTATCACCGCCTATATTCCCAATCCCTATCTTGAACCGAACAGTTTGCTGATGGCTTTGGCAGAAGAATTTCGCGTGCCGCTGGAAAAATCCGGCGATCAGTACCATCTGCTGAAAGGTTTGACCCACTCATTGCTCGAATGCGCGCGCAACGGCCAGCGCGCGTTGCTGTGCCTGGATGAGGCACAGGCGATGCCGCTGGAAAGCCTGGAGGTATTGCGCCTGCTGACCAATCTGGAAACAGAAAAGCGCAAGCTGCTGCAGGTGGTGTTGTTTGGCCAGCCGGAATTGAATGAACGTTTGAAGCATCATTCAGTACGCCAGCTGCGCCAGCGCATCAGTTTTCAATACGACCTGAAAGGCCTGCGCAAGTCCGAACTGGAGCGTTACTTGCGCCATCGACTGGCGGTGGCCGGATTTGCCGGTGAAACATTATTCCGCGATAGCGCAGTGGCCAAGCTGCACCGTATCACAGGAGGCACGCCCCGGCTGGTCAATATCGTTGCCCACAAGGCATTGATGCTGGCATTCAGCGATGGCAGGCAGCTGGTATTTGCCCGGCATATCCGCGATGCGGCGGCAGACACGCCCGAAGTGCGCCGCGACTGGTTGCCCTGGGCAGTAGCGTTGACCGGTGCGGCGCTGATCGCGTCGCTGGGCATTGCCTGGGTGTGGTATTCAAGGATAGGGCTGCCATGAGCGTCATCAACCAGGTACTCAACCAGCTTGAGCAGCGCGGCGCGCATCATGTCGCCGAACAGGCCATGGTGCGTGCCGTGCCGCAGACCAAACGCAATTTCAGCATGCTTTTGCTGGCGTTCGGGTTAGCCCTGGTGACAGGGATCGTGGTATGGCAATGGATTCATGCACGCAAGCCGGATACCGCAGCGGGTGTTTCGCCCAACGCGGCGCAGGGATTGCCGCACCCTGCAGTCGCGGGAAATATTCCGGGTTTACAAGAGCCAGGGAAGTTGACAATGCAGCACCAGATTGCGCAGGCCGATGCGCCGGAGCAGGGCGCCATCTCAGCCGCGATGCCTGCATCGCAGCTGAGCTTCGAATTGAGTTCGGTGCCGCTTCCGTCGACCGCCAGACATGAACCGGAGAAAACTCATTCGAAAGAAAAAATTGCCGGCGTATTGCCGCATGCGACGGTGGAACCGGATAGAAAGCCGGTCAGGAAGCCGGCAAGCAAGACTGTGAAGAAAACAGCCGTCAAGATCGTCAGGACAACGCCAATCAAAACTTCAGTTGGCGAAGATGCGCTGCCGTCACCGGATGGTGCATTGCCAATGAAGCAAATCAGTCCGGAACAACTGTCCGATGCGGAGTTTCGCAAAGCTTCCGCGTTATTCCAGCAGGGACGCATTGACGATGCCATGTCCGGATACCGCGCTGCATTGCGCCTGAATCCGGGCAATGATGAGGCCAGGCAGGCGCTGGTTGCCTTGTTGCTGGGAAAAAAACGCGGCAAGGATGCAGAACGCGTGTTGCAGGACAGGCTGGACAGCAATCCGGATCAAACCAGGTTCACCATGATGCTGGCACGTTTGCAGGTGGAACGCGGCGCGGTGGCGGAAGCAACTGAAACCCTGGAAAAAGCGTTGCCTTTCGCCAATTCCCAGGCAGAGTACCAGGCATTCCTGGCGGCGCTGCTGCAACGCCAGAATCGCAACGACGAGGCAATTGCGCATTACCAGGTTGCGCTGCAGTTGGCCCCGAACAATGGCATCTGGCTGATGGGCTACGGGATATCCCTGCAGGCATTGAAGCGTAATGCGGCTGCAAAGGTTGCGTTCCAGCACGCGCTGACTACCCGGTCGCTGAGTCCGGATTTGCGCGCCTTTGTGCAGCAAAGAATCAATCAACTTTGACGCAGCTGCGAAGATCGGGGCGCGATGACCGGGCAAAAAACGCTGCCCGAAATTTCACCCTGTTCCCAATTTCGAACGCGGTAGCGTTCTTGCCACGACCCATGTGCTGATTTGAATCGCGCCTGCCTTTGCTACGGCCTCGGCAAGTTCATTCAGGCTGGCACCCGTAGTCAGTACATCATCCACCAGCGCAACCCGTTTTCCGCCCAGATCCATGGCGCAGAAAAATGCATTGCGCACGTTTTTCTTGCGCGCTTTCCAGGGCAAGGAGGATTGCGGGGGCGTGTTGCGCAGTCGCCGGCATGCGTCGGGCAGCAGCGGAATATTCAGTTCACGCGCGACGGTAGTGGCGAGCAAAAGCGATTGATTGAAGCCGCGTTCGCGCAATTTGGCGGGATGCAGCGGCATCGCGATCACATAATCCGGCAAATTGCTTTTATCGATTGCCCGCGCCAGTTTTTTTGCAAAGGCGTGCGCCAATGCCAGCTGTTCCCCATATTTCATGCTTTGTATCAACTTGTCGAGCGGGAAGGAATAGCCGAATACCGCGGTGGTAAGTGTAAACAGGGGTGGCTGTGCCAGGCAATGTCCGCACACTTCGCCGCCGGGTGTCGGCAATGCGCAGACCGGACAATGCGGGGCTTTCAGATAGGGCAGGGCAGCGTCGCATGCCGCGCACCACAAGCCGTCATGGCTC
>Ga0307375_10003889_pt1 | contig 14439 bp, 18 predicted proteins | sample TR1MG_FD_202531 | JGI IMG/M metagenome (GOLD analysis project Ga0307375, IMG submission 202531) | Soil microbial communities from Risofladan, Vaasa, Finland - TR-1 | ecosystem: Environmental > Terrestrial > Soil > Coastal area > Acid sulfate soil | place: Finland: Risofladan, Vaasa | collected...
GTAGAGGCACAACAGAAGCTTGCACGTATCAAAGCTAAATCACGTTCGTAATCCAAGGGATTAGACATGCGTGGTTGGGAGATACTTAAAGAGAGTGGCAATGAGTCTGAGTTTGAATCTGACCTTATAGATTTGCTGATAGCTGCAAAAGCTAATCACATTTCCGAGGTCAGCGTCGACGATCTCGTTGACCAGCTTAATGGCATGGGACATTCTGTTACGGCAGATAGTTTAGTAGCCACTCTTGACGATCCTGATCAGCAACTTGAATTTATTGACGTTGTAACGCTTAATACTATTACTCTCAAGTCGCATTCAGTAGATGACAAACAAGTAAACGACTATGAAGACAAGCAAGTTGATGCAAAGAAACTTGCAAGCAAAACAGCCATGAAAGGTGTTAAGCAAAAGCAAGACCGAACAAAGCAAGCAGCTAAGGAAATAGGCTAAGATGGCAAATTGTAGTTTCATTGGTGCGGTAGAAGCACGTAACATTGCCCGTAACAATACGCTTATATGGGAAGAAATTTGTGAGATTCAAACACAAATCCTAGGTGCCATCGACGGCAACCTATATAGCGTTATTGTAAACGACGGCACGCCAATGACGTCAACACAATCTATTCTTAGCGTAGCAGTTACCGCAGGCGGTGCAAACTATAATTTGGTAGCAGCCACAGCAGTTATTAATCCAAATGGCACAGGCGGCTCTGCCGCGACTGTAACACCGATTGTTACTGGCACAGCTATTACAGGATTTACCGTTGACACCCCAGGTTCCGGTTACACACCAGTTAGTGCGACAGCAACACCGTCGGCGCCATCGGATCTAAACGATGCGCAAGACGAAACAGACTATGACAATACCGGTGGCGATGGTACATTTTCCGCTGGCAACTATTATTTTGCGGGCGAGGTTATTACCCTCGGTGAAAATTCTACCATAACGGTTGGCAGCGTAACAAACGCAGGCCAACGTGTGTTGATTGCAGCACAAGACGAAACCGATTATGTCGGTGGCGGCGCAAACGGAACACTTGATTCAGGCGGATCAGGATATACGGCACTAGATACGATCACCTTGTCCGACGGCACAATTATCACGGTAGATACCGTAGCAGTCGGTGTCGTAACAGAATTTACAGTAACCTCCTCTGGAACAAGCAGCCGCGCAGTAGCAGTACAGAGAATTCAAATTAGCTCAAGCGGTGGCGGCAGCGGGTTTGCAATAACCCCAGGAACCAACAACGAAACAATAGTTGGCGCAGTCTTAACATTTACAGTAGGCTCCGCAGGAGTTGATCCGTTCTTCCTTGGCACTTCGATTGCACAAGTCTCGACCACAGGAATCGGCACAGGTTTTAACTTAACACCAACGGCAGCAAACGTCGGCGCCCTTGCAGGCGGTACGGGTGCAGCATTAACGGTTATTCAAACGGCAGGCTCAGTAACGGCGATCATCGTAAATACGCCCGGCTCAGGTTACCTAAGCGGCACACCAGTTGCAATTAGTCATCCGAATGGCACGGGTGCTACAGCATCGGTTAGCTCAGTTGGCGGCAGCGGTGAGATACTTGCGGTGACTGTTACGACCGCCGGCAGCGGCTATCAACAAGCAGTAGCAACCGTTACCGTAACAGCCCCAGGCGGGTTAACACCGGCCCTAGCATTTGCAGGCACAGTTACTACCGCAGGCGGCGTAGTTACAGGTATTGTAATTACAGAAGGCGGCAGCGGCTATGCTCCATTGTATCCAACGGCGACAGTCTCGGACCCAACAGGCGTTGGCGCTACGTTTACGGTGAACGTCGCAGGCGGCGCAGTTACCGCGATCAACGTAGTCACTGGCGGCAGCGGCTATACAGCACCGATTATGACTATTACCGCAGCGCCAACCTCAAGTGGTTCGGGTGCTACCGCCACAGCTACGATAGGCACTAACACGTTTGGAACCATTCCATCAGATTATTATGACGTATTGATCGGTCAGAGCACCAACGCAGTTTACGCAGATCAGATTCAATACGTGCTTGACTATTTTACATCGCTCGGTTACAACATCCGCGCACAAACTAACTCCGCTACTGCTGATACAATTCAGTGGCAAATTATTTGGTAACCGATTATGAATGAAATGAGAAAATTAATGGAAGCGGTCGAGTCTGCGCAACAAGTTATTGAAGCAAAGGGACCCGTAGATGTTCGTGGCTATCCGTATGAAGAAGGACAAGAGATTGCAATGGCAAAGAGTTCTTACAGCCAAGCATCGGGTGCGCATATCGAAATACGAACTGTGTCTCGAGTAAAAGACGGCAAGGTATACGTGGCCGGCTCAAACGGTACTGGCAACTATCTCCTTCGCAACCCACACAACGCAGCTATATTGGACTAATACAATGAATGAAATGAGAAAATTAATGGAAGCAGTTGCTAAGATCAGCGAACATGGACGATGGGTTGAGCCACCAAGTGTTGGTGATCAGTTCATTCATTATGATAGCGGAAATCTACAGACAGTCATTAAGGTCGGTGGAACCTACGTTATATTGCGCGATGAAGAAGACGGGCAAGAAGTAGAAGAATCATTTGTTGATGAATATGACGGACTATTCTCTGATGCATACGAGCCTGTCGTTAACGAGGAAGCAGTTAGCAAGATCAGCGAAAGTCCTGGTCCGAGAGATGCAACAATCTCTGTGATTCAGCTAATGGACGAGGGTATACTTAGTCCGCGGCAGGTTGCAGATGCAGCACTAAGCTACTTGTCAGAAGCCGAGGTAGCCGATTTAGCTGTGAGAGAAGAATGGTTCGGCGATGAAGATTTTGACGACGACACAGTGGAAGATGAAGATTTTTATGGCATTAGTCGAGATGACGACTTCGAAGAATCAGTCGAAGTTGTTGGTGAAGAAGTCGGGAATGATTACAACGAGTCTATTAGAAAGAGTATGCTCGAAGACATGCAGCAACTAGAAGAAGATACACTTCGCGTATATCAAGAAGCTTCGTCGGAAGAAAGCAAATCTCGTCCAGATTATACACAGATGTTGCTAAACGAACTGCGAGAGACACTGACGCAGATTACAGACATCGTTAATAAGTACGACTAGGAAAGTATCATGAATGAAATGAGAAAATTAATGGAGGCAGTCGAAAAGATTAATGAGGCTGCAACACCCGAGCAATGGGAAATTGCTATTGACAACCTAATTGGCGCTGGCAATAACAAATTTGCTGTCGCGGGTGCGACGGTAGAACAGAAGGCTGTTTGGAACTGGGTTATGCAAGAACTACATGGCATGCTCGATTATCAGCCAGAGTCTGTAGAAGAAAACACACCTCTACGCGAATATCGCGAAGACGATATGGAAGAGATTGCAGACGAGCTTGAAGAGATTAAGGCTCAAATCGAGAATCTAATGCACGAAGCAGGCAACCTTATCGACCAAACTGACGAGCGTCACGCAGCACGTTCTTATTGGTATGGGCATATTATGGGCGCACTTGACAACAACAGCGAATACCTGGGCGGTAGCATGACGACCATGCAAGATAGCATTGATGCAATACGCGAATCGAACGTAGACGCCGACGAAGACGGCTACGATGAAGACGGCTATGACCGAGACGGCGCCCACCGCGACGATAAATTTGATGACCCGAACCCACGCGGTGCGACACAATAATGACCGGCGATAATGTAAGTTTTGATATAAAGAAGTTGCAAATTATAATTGCAATCGTACTATCAGTCTTTGGTGCAGGTTATGGCATCTATGAATTTGGTAGCACATATCATTCTAAATATGTAGAAAAAGCTGTAGTAGAAAGCAACATTCGGGCCGTACAGAAAGAAGTATTGACAGTCGCAAAACTTGGTTACGAAGATCAGTTAGTTGAGCTTGACTACTTACAAGCAACAGGCCAGGCAACCGATTTAGATAATGCGAATCGCGCCAACATAGAACGTCGCCTCTCGGACCTCAAAGACAAATTAAGCAAATTGCAATGAAACTCGCACTCCTACTACTTTTATTCCCGATCTTAGTTTTCGCAAGCGATCAGACTGCGATTACTGATACCTATATTATCGAGACACAACGCCAAGTAGAAGAGCTACAATGGAAGAAAGACAACAACCAAGCTACTCAAAAAGACTTATTTGTTTTACAACACCTACAACAACGTTTAGCGGAAATGTCTCAGAAAGGAGCTACTCTATTAGGCTTCTCTGACCAAATAGCTAGCCGACTATCTCAACCGCACCAAATAACATCTACCCCGATTAACAAGCAGGTATATTTTTACACAGAAATAGTGAACATGGCTGGCTCGAAAGTAAAGCATGTTTGGATGTCAAGAGGTCGACAAGTTTATGAGGAAGAGTTTGAGATCCCAGGCGACAATACGCGAGTCTGGTCAGCCCGATCGGTTCATTTTCCCGATGACCTAATTGTTAAGGTTTACTTGAATAACAAGCTAATCGGCGAAAAGACTTTAGACGTCCAGTAATACCACTCTAGCTTGACTTCTATCATGTAAGATGCTATAATGTCTTAATGAATATAGTAGACAGGTATAAGTATCAGGAACTAGTAAGAGAAACATCCCCCGACGGACCCCGCGTTTACTTAACGCCCGCTGGCAACCGCGTCCCATCAGTCACTACAGTCCTAAGCGGCACCAAGGATATGTCCTTCCTCAAAGAGTGGAAAGCGCGTGTAGGTAACGCCGAGGCTGACACCATCGTAAAACGCTCTATCAATTACGGCAACGCCGTACACAAAAACCTCGAAGACTATATCCTTGAAGGCAAAGAACCTACGGGCAACATTTTTGCTGTCCATATGACCAAGCAGATTATCACCAAGGGCTTGTCTAAGGTAGACGAGGTCTGGGGAGTGGAGGTTCCGCTTTACGCAGAGGAGCTTTACGCTGGCACTACTGACCTATGCGGACGCCACAGCGGCGATGATGCCATCATGGACTTTAAGAATTCGCGATCATTCCGCAAGGAAGAATGGATCGAGGATTATAAATTGCAGGTGGTCGCATACGGACTTGCACATAATGAGATGTTTAATACAAAAATCCGCAAGGGTGTTATCATGCTTGCTGCTCAAACAGGCCAATATCAAGAGTGGATTGTCGAGGGCGTCGATTTCGACAAAGCCGCAGATAAGTGGGCGCAACGCCTCGAAGAATACTTCGCCAAGCACGGATAACTTTACGCGCAAACTTTGATAAATACTGTTAGAAACTGACAGGAATTTTATCAATGGCAAATCAAATTGTAATTTCGCGGATACAGAACCGCAGGGGTATCAAAGAAAACTTACCTCAGCCGTTATTGCCGGGCGAATTTGCACTAACAGTAGACACAGGCGAACTATGGATCGGAACAGATCCAGCGCAGCCACCCTTTGGCGTGCGAACGTACGGTACTGGTGCTGGCGATATTTCGGCAGCAGAGTCTATCGTCGATACGCAAATTTTATCAGCTAAATTTACGCCTGCTCTCGATGCATCCGAATTTGCATCGTTGCTACTATACCTAACAAGCGCACCGACTCCGGCAGTTGTGCTAACAGATTCAGATATCCTATGGGACGAATCCAAGGCAGTATTTATAGCAGCCGATACAAGCGTAGACGTTGCTAACACGCTTGCAAACATTAGGACGGCGATAACAAACTCCGGAATAGGCACACTAGACGCGCAAGCATATGATGCCCTCGGTGCCATTAATGACCCAGCGGTAGACCCAACGGGAACAAATGCGTTTGACTTGACCGACGGCGATTTCCTATTTAGCATAGCTGGTTCAAATTCCATACAAGGCTCAAATGCAGCCGCACTTATAAATCAAATTCACGGCGCATTTCTTGTAACGACACTTAGCAACCTACAAGTAACCACCTCTGGTATCGGTGTGGGTTCATCGACGTTCCGCGATATGACCGTAACGGATACCGACGCTGGCTTTACGTGGGCACCGACTGGTACGGCAACAGCCGATAGCGTAACCGATACCTTAACGTGGGTTAGCGGCACCAATATTAACATTGACGTTGACACAACACTCGATGCAATTAGAATTACATCAACAACAGAATCCGATCCTGATATTTTGTATACTGGCGGCGCAGTTCCTGATGAATATACCTTAACTGGCAGCACAGGCGCATTTGCAGACATAACAGGTTTGCTATTTGACATAACAGAATCAGATGTAATCTTTGTTGAATACAGCGGCAATATCGCCGGTAGCACACCTGGCACAAATAACTACACCGTAGCAGGTCAGTTGCAAATCGTCGGTAACACGCTTGTAGGCGCAGGAACTGCTACGCTAAACGATACGCAGGTAGAGGTGCGCGATGCTGGCTTAGTAGGCGCTATTGCGTTTGAAGCACTATATGTAGCAGGTGATATACAGCTACGATATACAAATACTTTTGTCGATGACGTAAGATTGCGTGTCATTAGGCGTCGCTGGATGAGCTTCTAATGGCTAACATAGTAATTTCGAGAATCCAACATAGACGCGGTCGCCGCGAGAATTTACCGCAGCCGTTGTTGCCAGCAGAGGTAGCATTAACATCGGATACATCACAGGCGTGGATGGGTCAAGACCCTGCGTTGGCTGTTCCTTCGATAAACGTCTATACGGATAAGCTAACGTCTACGGCACAAAGCATTGTAGATAATAATATAGCAGAATCAAAATTCGACGAGAATTTTACAAGCACAATTTTTAACACGCTTGTTGCCGAGCTAACGGGGACACCTACCCCGGCAGTTGTTTTAACCGAAAGCGATATTTTATGGGACAGCACTTATCGTGGTGTCATCCTCGATATCAGCACAATTACTACTCCAGGCACAGGCTACACCACAGGCGACGTGATCACAGCGATAAGCGCGACAGGCTCAGGTTTTGTAGGCACCGTAACTGCGGCGGCAGGCGCGATTACTGGTGTTGTCATAACCAGTGGCGGCCAAAATTATCGACAGAGCAACACTACGTTCACTATTGCTAACGGCTCAAGCGGCGAAATAAATCTTACATTAGCCGACGTTCACGGCTATAGCGTGCATGTTGCTGCCGATCTTAGTGTCGATGCATTAAATACTATTGCAAACGTAACGTCTGCTATTGCCGCAACATCTGCAACAATTACAAATAGACTTATATCGACGGCGGCATATGGCGGAACATTTATAGCTGAGTCGCTACTAGTTAATAATCATATCGAAGCAGCAAATGTAACTGCACTTATGAATCGAGTTAATTCGACTACTCCTAGCGAAAACACAGGCCTAGTGCATACAAATCTAAACATAGAGTTAACGGCTGCCCGCGACGATATCACTAGCTTTCAATTGGCTGCATCTGATCTAACATCGTCGATAACCTCTGGCACAGACAAAGCATATTTTAGAATGCCGCGTGGTATGACCCTAACAGAAGTTCGTGCATCGCTGCTAACGGCAAGCACCTCTGGTGCAGTCACTGTCGACGTTAACAAAAATACAGTCAGCGTATTTTCGACGCTACTAACTATTGACCAAGATGACAAAACAAGTGTTACGGCGGCAGTACCGGCAGTTATCTCCGATGGCACACTAGCTGATGATGACGAAATAGTAATTGACATTGACGGAGCAGGCACCGGAGCAGTAGGATTAATTATAACGCTAATCGGCGTAGCATAACATGGGTAGTACGATACTTGTAAATTCGTATAATTTCCCGCCACCTGCGCCGACAGCCTACAACGATCCGTTAGACTGGACACTAATTCAAAGCTGGGAAACTGGTAGCGGAGACATGGTCGCAATAGATGCAGCATTCAACGGATTGAGTGGATTCACCGGCGGTGTGATATGGAGCCTTGACGGAACCGTTATAACACTCGCTAGTACTGGCGAAGACAGAATAAGATCGTTTTCTTGTTCTACTCCTTGGGATCCCGATACCGCTACTTTAATTGCAACCCGAACAGTGACCAACGCTATACATCTGTTTGCTAGTGCAGACGGAACATTAATTATATATGAACGATCAACCGACACCATGGTAGGAGTCGCTGTGACAAACTTCACTATTAATGGATCCGCAGAAACAGGCGCGATGAATAAAGCGGCATCAGGTCATTCGGGCTCGGTCGACCGATCTTTCTATCCGATAGATGATCTTTCTTACATGTATGTCGATGGACCAGGGCTAACTCGCATAAGGCAGGTTGATTTTACTGGTGGTGCGGGTGATTTCGATAACCCTATTTTGGGGCAAGAAAGTACAATAAACTGGACGCAGAACGGCAGCGTCGGAGGTTCCAAAATATCTAAAGATGGCACTCGCATTTATCGCGGAGCAGGCACCGCAGGCGTTGAAATATTAGAAATGTCAACACCTTTTGATTTGTCCACTATAACAAGCATCGGTACTTTTGATAATGATGCAGAAGTTGGCTTTTCTGTAGATACAGTTTGGGTAAATCCAGAAGATACAACTGAAGTGTGGGTTGTTGGCACATCTGGTCTGCAACTCGCAAGGATGGCAACTAATGCCTAGTACAATACTTATAAATTCGTATAATTTCCCGCCACCTGCTGCTGTCACGCTTCCTGATTTAGCCGTCGTAACACCAGTATTTGATAGCGAATATGGCAAGGGAGACCATGCTGAGTTCGATGAACTCGTAGGTATAGGTTTAATTCTAACACTGATCGGCGTAGCATAACGTGGGTAATACTATATTAGTTAACAGCTATCGCTTTAACGTTGCCCTCGCCCAAGGTGGCGCAAATCTCCCAGATCTCAATGAAGTAAATCTTACATATGTTGGTCTAGCAGGTGCATCTGCAGGGCTTCCAGATATGGATGAACTCGTTGGACTTGACTTTCATCCTAACGGACTTAAGATGTGGATTCACCAAGACTTCGACGGCAACGTCCCTAAATTGGCAGAATTTGATTTGAGTCCTGCCTGGGATATTACTAGTGCCACATTTAACTCGGTATCTGCACAAACTAATAATTACGGCGGCCCTAGATTTATGGATTGTCAATGGAAAGACGACGGTACGGCTATATACTTTTGCGGCTTTAATGACGGTGATATGTATAGGATTGACGTAAGCACGCCGTATACAATGGATTGGTTGGCTCTTCCTACTCCAGATCAGTCGGCTACTACATCATTTGGAAACAGCACATTGGTTGGTTTCTCCTTCCACAATAACGGAACAAAACTTTTCTTGACTGGCCTAAGTGATGCCGTAGTATATTATAGTCTATCTACGCCGTGGGACCTTACAACGATGTCACTCGAAAGTACAGGAAGTGTTGCGGGTGCGCCAGGTGTGGGCGAAGATGTTATAGTTAGTGATGATGGCTTACGTGTATGGGCAATGCCGTCTGGTGAGGCTCTCACACAGTGGGACTTAGTTACACCCTTTGATATGACAGAGGTGACTGGTGCGGCAGACGCTACGGTTTCTCTCCAGAACATCCAGGCTGCAAACTCAAGAATGATATACGTCCCAATCGACAGAAACGAAGTGTATGTTGGTTGGTATGGTACAGGACCGACAACAACATTCGTTGAAAAATATACGTGGGATGATCCGTTTTGGTCTAGTGTAGTTCTACTCCTGTCATTTGATGGATCGGACGGAGCAACAACGACTGCCGATAAATCTAATTCAGGACATGCCATTACCTTTAATTCTAATGCACAAATAGATACGGCACAATCAAAGTGGGGCGGCTCGTCGTTGTTATTAGATGGCATAAGTGACTATGTAAGCGCGGTAGATGATGATGACTGGAGTTTCGGAAATGCAGACTGGACGGTAGAGTGCTGGGCTCGATTCAACGGCGATCCAGGTACCACCAATATGACATTTGCTGCACAATGGGAAGATACTGCAGGCAAATCATGGATTTTTGACTTTTTTAATAATGAAGCACGAATGCTATTTTCTGCAAATGGCACGACTGGTTTTTTTGGATTAACGGCTGCCTGGAATCCTGTAGGAGATACATGGTATCATGTAGCCTGTGTTCGCAGTAGTGCCGGAATTACCATTTATGTTGGCGGGCTTTCCATAGGAACGTCTGCTGCCATCGGTTCAAATATACTCTTTAATTCGACGGCACCACTTCGCGTTGGATCTGCTGACGTACCAAGTGAATCCGGTGCAAACTTTGATGGTTGGTTAGAAGAAGTGCGAATCACCAAGGGTGTCGCTAGATACACAGTAAACTTTATTGTACCAAATGGACCATTTTCCGTAACATAATATTTGACAAACCGTACATAACCTAGTATAATACATAGATGTCAGCATGGAACAATTCAACAGCGGAAGAACGTATTGCAAAGTGGAGAGATTTCCGCGCACAGATTAACGGGCTCAGTGAAGAAGAAAAGATAAATAGCATTGCGGAGTTTTTTGCAAGTGTTCCCATTGGGGCACGGTGTATTGATTACTACACACCGGATTCTTGGCCGACACCGTGGGAACTTTTATATCATCAATTGTTTTGTGCAAGCACAATTAGCTTGCTCATCTATCATACACTCTGTCTTGCCATTGGCGAGGAGCGAGTGTCAATCGTGCTGATAGATGATGGTAGTGATAGATTTTTAGCTCCTCTGGTTGATAAACAACGTATATTTAATTACGAGTTAGGTAAGGTAAATAACATTACGGATTGCACGAATTTAAAAATCGTAGACGAATTTTGCGATATAGAAATGTACCACATAAAATAATAACAAAACACAGGAGCTACACAGAATGGAAAAAGCCGCCTCCAATGGTAATGGCAATGGAAAGCACGTCGTCACATTACCTACCGAGTACCAACAATTTATTCACCTAAGCCGATACGCGCGATACCGAGAAGACCTAGGCGGGCGCGAGACTTGGCTCGATACGATCACACGCTACCTTGACTTTTTTGAAGGTCATCTTGCCGAACACTATCCTGACTCTGTAAAAGCATATAACAAAGTTCGCCCCGAACTTGAGTTTTCAATTTTGAACCTAGAAGTAATGCCTTCTATGCGGTGCTTAATGGCAGCAGGCAAGGCATTATCTCGCGACGCAGTCGCAGGCTATAACTGCTCATTTCTTGCGGTTGATTCGATTCGTGCATTTGACGAGACAATGTATATTTTGATGTGCGGTACTGGCGTTGGGTTTAGCGTAGAGCGTCAAGAGGTCGCAAATTTGCCGCCAGTCGCAGAAGATTTTTTCGACAGCGAATCTACGATTGTTGTACCTGATTCCAAGCTTGGCTGGGCGAGCAGCTTCCGCGAATTGATCGCCATGCTATACAATGGTCGCATTCCTAAGTGGGACTTGACACGCTTACGTCCTGCAGGCGCGCGTCTAAAAACATTTGGTGGTCGCAGTTCGGGTCCAGCACCTTTGGACGAGCTATTCCGTTTCACCGTTGATATTTTCCGTAACGCAGCAGGTCGCAAACTAACAAGCATTGAGTGTCATGACCTTATGTGCAAAATTGGAGACATAGTTGTAGTAGGTGGCGTTCGACGTTCTGCGTTGATTTCACTCTCGAACTTGTCCGACGAACGTATGCGTCACGCAAAGAGCGGCAAGTGGTGGGAGTTAGAAGTGCAACGTGCCCTAGCAAATAATTCTGTAGCCTATACTGAACGCCCTGAGATGGAAACGTTTATGCGTGAATGGCTGTCGCTGGTGGAATCCAAATCAGGCGAGCGCGGCATCTTCAACGTAGAAGCAGCACAAAAACACGCAAGCAAAAATGGCCGCCGCGATGGATCGCTCGTGAAAGGCACAAATCCTTGCTCGGAAATTTTGTTGCGCAACAAGCAATTTTGCAACCTATCTGAGGTTGTCGTGCGGGCCGATGATGATTTTGAATCGCTGGCAAGAAAGGCACGTATCGCAACCATCCTAGGCACACTACAATCGTCGCTCACAAACTTTCGCTACCTTAGCAAAGACTGGGCGCGCAATACCATCGAGGAATCATTGCTCGGTGTTAGCCTCACAGGCATTATGGACAATGAATTTTTGAGTGGCAAGAAAGGCAAGCGCGACATTACGCTACCCGACTTCCTCGAAGACCTAAAAGGAGTTTGTGTAAAAACAAACAAAGAGTGGGCCGATACCATAGGCATTAATCAGTCAACAGCTATTACATGCGTCAAGCCCTCAGGAACAGTATCGCAGCTAGTAGATTCAGCGAGTGGCATTCACTCGCGCTACAGCGAATATTATGTCCGCACCGTACGCGCAGACAAGAAAGATCCGCTAGCTATTTTTATGAATGCATACGAATTCCCCGTCGAGGACGACGTCACAAAACCAAATCATAACTCAGTTTATAGCTTCCCTGTTCGATCACCGAAAGGCAGCGTTATGCGCGACGACATGACTGCAATCGAACAATTAGAGCTATGGAAAATTTACGCAACACACTGGTGCGAACACAAACCATCTATTACCGTCTTTGTACGCGAAGCAGAATGGTTAGAGGTTGGTGCTTGGGTGTACAAGAACTTCGACTATATGAGCGGTGTTTCATTTTTGCCACACACAAATCACTCATATCGTCAAGCACCGTATCAGGAAATTGACAAAGCAACATACGATAAGCTAGTAAGCAAAATGCCTAAGAATGTTGACTGGTCACTACTTTCCGAATACGAACACGAAGATAATACGGCAGGCGCTCAAACACTTGCATGTTCCTCTGGTTCATGCGAGGTTGTAGATTTGACTTCCGACACCGTAAACACACACGACATGAATACAGGAGCATAAAATGTTAGAAAATAAAGAAACGATTTTTGAAGTTGGTAAGATTGTTGCATTCCGCATTAGCACAGGTGATGAGCTGATCGGCAAAATTACATCAATGGACAAAGAAAGTATTACAATTAAAAAGCCTTGCGGCCTACAAGTAAATCCACAGAACGGTCTAGTTGGTCTAGCCCCGGCTTCCATGCTTGGTGATCCAGAAGCCGACGTAATTTATCAGCGCACAGCTATCATTGCAATCATGAAGCCTAGGCCCGATGCAGCTACTTCCTATGAAGAATATGCAAGCGAAATTGCACTCGTAAAGAAATCTGGACTAGTGGTGCCTAAATAATAAAAGCTGATAAATACATATGTTATTATTAGCACACAGCACACAAGGAGAGTTTTATAATGGCACAAGGAAAATCCCCGTTTGAATTACGCGCAGACTTGCTGGCACTAGCATTTGAAATTTTGCTCTCGAAGCACAGGGCAGCAGGAGCAAATTCTAGTCACGGTCAACCTGACTCCGCACCTACCTCGGAAGAGGTAATAGCAGAAGCACAGAAGCTTAACGAGTTTATTTCAAAATCTGGAAGTGATTCAGCACGAAAATAAGTTGACATTCGGTATAACTTAGTGTATAATATCACTTATGCTAAAGAAATTTAGAAAGTGGTTACACTTTAATCCGCCCGATTCTCTGGATATGGATGGCTGGGACGAGTTTAATGCTAAATTTAAAAAAGAAGCGCGCATTCGCTACTTTTTTGCAGAAGTATTAAGCGATAAATTTGCCCAAATTGGTAACGTTCTACACAATATAGCTTGGGGCATACGCTACCGTACTGTCCGAAGATACCACCTCGTAAACACCAAACTACCACCAGGATATCACGAAATTGACACTCGTATGTTACATGCGAATTTTGAATTGCTCGTTGATTATGTGGAAATCGAGTGCGCAAATATGGCGACTGTATTCGACTACGAAAAGCGTAAAAAGATATACGGCTGGCGCGGAAAAATTCCAAGTGTGTTAAGAATAGACGAGCGACGCAGCCGAGAGCTAGGCATGAAGCACCTAGAATGGGAATCGACACTAGCAAGTCCGGACCTTGGCGAACACGAACGCAATGCAGGACAAGCTTCTCGCGCAATACAGGTAATGATACTGTATACATGGTGGAAGGACGTTTACCCTAACAGGCAGGAACTCGAGGCACCCGACAGCGGCGAGCATGGCCTTAAAATTTTAAGCAACAAATGGAAGCAAGCTAATCCTGAGATGTCTGCAAAGATTACCCAGTGGTCCAAAGACAGCTTTGCGCAAGACTTAGAATGGGACAACGAAGAGGAAGCAATGCTAATCGCGCTAATGAAAATTCGCAAAGGACTGTGGACATAACGTAAGTCATTGATTATTGGTAGCACATTCCGCTTGACTTTTGCCCTCGAATCCTGCTATAATAAACACTAGATATAGGAAAATACTGATGAAATTTCGCCTAATGAGCGATCTTCACTTAGAGTTTGAAGACCGCACAACAAATTTTACGCCGATGCCGCAACAGGACGATAAGACGACCGTCCTAATCCTTGCTGGCGATGTTGCCACTGGCCTCG
>Ga0307375_10003890_pt1 | contig 14438 bp, 14 predicted proteins | sample TR1MG_FD_202531 | JGI IMG/M metagenome (GOLD analysis project Ga0307375, IMG submission 202531) | Soil microbial communities from Risofladan, Vaasa, Finland - TR-1 | ecosystem: Environmental > Terrestrial > Soil > Coastal area > Acid sulfate soil | place: Finland: Risofladan, Vaasa | collected...
AGCGTCGCAAGAGTTGATGGGTCGCTTGCGGCAGCGGAACGAAGCGATCCCGATTACCCTTGGCGTCGCGAATGTGCACGCGCCCGCGTGCCGCATCGATATCCCCCACCTGAAGTCGCAATCCTTCACCCAGGCGCAATCCCAAGCTGTAGAGTGTGAAGAAGAACACCCGATAACTGACTACGCGGGTGGCGGCGAACAGCCGCTTGGCCTCCGCGATCGTGACAATGTCCGGCAAGTGTTGAGTCCTGGGCGGCTTGATCAGCCCGGGCGCCACCCAGGGCTTGCGCAAGACATGCGCGTAGTAGAACTTCAATCCGTACAGATCAAGCTTGACCGTGCTCCACGAGTGCGATGCCACAAGGTCGGTGAAGTAGTCGGTCACTTGGGCTTCGGAGAGGTCGTCGATCTGATTGGAAAAATACCCGCCCAGACGCCGTATGGCGCGTGAGTATGCCTCGATGGTCTTGGGTTGCAGTCCTTTGAGCTTGAGGTGCTTGAGATGCGTTTGGTATTGCCTGTCAAAGTGCTCGGCGGTGATCGTCGTCATGCTGGTTTATCCTCACGAAATATTGCACAATCAAACCCCTCGGCATCAAGGGGATGAAGGTGCAGAATAATTCGTGGCGCAGCAGCTGGCGACTCCTCCGCGTAGCGGCTTCGTCCAACGATCTGCTTAGCGGAAATTTCTCAAATGGCCGCTCTTGGCCGACAGCCCGCGCACAGCATGATGCCAGAAACCGGCCGCACGGGTGATGTGCTCGTGCAGCCGCAAGGTCCTGGCTAGATTTCAGTCTGCTCGGAGATCTCCAGTGCGTCATCCACCTCGATGCCGAGGTAGCGAACCGTACTTTCCAGTTTGGAATGGCCAAGTAACAGTTGAACGGCGCGCAGGTTCTTCGTGCGTTTGTAGATCAGGGTTGCTTTGGTTCTCCGCATCGAGTGCGTCCCATAGGCGGATGGATCGAGTCCGACAGCTTCGGCCCAGTGATGCACAATACGCGCATATTGGCGAGTCGAGACATGGGGCGACCTCGCCACTCTGCTCGGGAATAGGAACTGGTCGCCTCGCAGATGGGATTTTTCGAGCCAGGCTGACACCGCCGTTCTCGTCGGCTCCGTCAATTCGAACTGCACGGGCCGCTGTGTTTTCCGCTGGATCACCATGGCCCGGGGAAGAACCTGATTTCCATGCGTGATGTCGCGGACGCGCAGACTGACGAGATCGCAGCCGCGAAGCTTGCTGTCGATGGCCAGATTGAACATGGCGAGATCACGAACGGCATGCGCATTCTGGAGGTGGATGCGGATGGCCCAGATGTCTTTCGGCTTGAGGGGAGGCTTTTGCCCGACTAGCTTTCCCTTGTTCCAGGCTTCGCGTTTGTTGATGGCTTCCATAACAGACTCCTTTGTTGTTGATCGGAGCCTGATTCTTCGCCATAGCTGGCGACGGCAGCTATCGGGTAAGATGTTCTACGAGCGCATCCGGCCACAACCGGCCGGTCGAGGTGCCTACCCAATTTCAATAGGTGGGACTGGCCCAGATCAACTTGAGTGTCAGGTTTTCGGCGGTCAAGTTGAGATGCTGCTTGCCTCGATCCGGCCACAACCCGCCGTTCAGGGTAGCTGCCAATTTCAATTGCTAGGGCGCCCTGCGCCCTTGGCGAATGGCTGGTATTCGGCGAGCAAATTTACGACTGCACTGCCTCGACCCGGCCAAAACCTGCCATTGCATATGTAACCGTAAAGCAGACGGTTCGTGCGCCTCAGGTATGCTATTCGTTTATTATTGTCAATCCAACATGATCTCATTGAGCCTTTATGCCATTCTCTGCGATAGTTAAAGCCAAAGCTGTAGAGGCTTCCCTCCGCGCCTTGACCTCCGGCGGCTGGTTACTTTAAGCGCTAGGGGGCAAGCACACCATGTCCAACCAGAAATTTAGTGCTTCTCAGCGAGAGGCCTTGTGGTTGGCCCACGAAAAGAAGTGTGCCTACACAAGAGAACTTCTCGATGTCAGCAGTTTTCACATCGACCACATCGTTCCTGAAAGTCTTGCCGATGATCCTATCGAACTTGAACGAGTGAAAACGATATTGAAGTTAGATACGGACTTCGATCTCTACGGATATGAGAACCTTCTACCCTGTCGTGCAGGCGCGAACCTTCAAAAGGGATCGCTTGTTCTCGAGGAAGCACACACGCACTTTTTTCTTGGTATTGCTGCAAGCAAAAAAGCTGAAGTGCAGTGGAGTCTAGAGAAGATTGAGAAGCGCAAGAGTCGCGGGAAGGCTTTAATCCTGTTGCAGCAGTGTCTCGAACGCGGCGAATTATCGCCCTCTGAAGTTGCAAAGATTCTTGAAGATTACAACGAACAGCCACAAGAGATCTTTCGCCTTATAGAAGGGTTGCAGTTCGCAGATGCTACGGAGATTCGAACTGTCGCAAAGGCTGAAATTGAGGATCTTCGTAGCCGACCGATACAGCTTGGGCAAAACGATCATATTGACGGTGTCACCTTAACCAACGATGCGAACGAAGAAGTCTATGTCCGGACCTGCAAGGAATACGATACAGCAATTCAGGCTGGATATTACGCTCTCACGAACTTTGACATCAAGATGTCCGTTTTCTTCGAGCATCAATGCGGATTGCTAAGCTCACTCCAAGCTGCGACAACACCGGAGCGCAGCTTCATAGCCGATCCGAGAGTCGGAATTGTCGATCTGCAGTTAATTCCATTTTCCTTCTTTCCGTCGTTCGGAGATGAGCCACAGGAAGATGACTCCGCTGCTACCTACCAAAGCAAAGTCGATGACGGTACGATAGTCATCAAGCGACTTAGACAAAACACACTGTGCGTCGAGGAGCTAGAAGGAATGGGCCAACAACTGATTGAGGTCGCAAGGGCCGACTTCAACAGCGATGGCATCGAAGACATCCTGCTATTCGAATACTGCTACGCAACTCACGGCACGCTCGGCTTCGGTGGCATACGAGTCTTGACTCGCAAGAAGGCAAACGGTTTGTTTGAGGTCATCTCGTGAAAACCCGAACCATTCGTTCCTGGGCGTCCGCTTTCCAATGCCGGCTACGGCAGCTTAGGGTCGGGAGCACTCAGTGGTGACCGGCGGCTTCCAGGCGATGGAATTTCACTGACTGCTTTCAGGCGACGAATCTGAATAAATGAGGCTCGCATTGGTGCCAAAACGAACAGCGGGGCGCACGCCTCGGAATGACCGCTCTCTTCTGACACAGCGGCCCTTGAATGGATAGAAGACGACCGCGCTTTAAGCGGGCTCTGGCGCCATAAGCACAGACTGATCGGTGGACTTCAGGAGACGGATCAGCCCTTTCAGCGCGAGGGAAGGCTGGCCCCGCCAGACCAGGTGGGTTTGGTTCCTAGAGACGGCCTTCGGCAGGGCATGTTGATTGACCTTTTCGGTGGCTTGCAGCGCAACCAGCACGGACATCGGCGCGATGGCGAAGCCGGTGCCGGCGGCTACGCAGGCAATCATTCCCTGATAAGAGGCAAACTCGATGGCGCGCTCCGGCATCACGTTGTCACTGCCGAGCCAATCTTCGAGGCGCTTGCGATAAGAACATCCATGGGCGAACGCGATCATCGTGCTGCGGCCGAGGTCCTTGGCGGTTCGAACTTTTTCGACGTTCTTCGAGGTGATCAGCACCAATTCTTCGCTGAAGATGGGCAAGGCTTCCAACTCGGGCGCCGTGAAAGGCTCGGAAACGAAGGCGGCCTCAAGCTCGAAATTCATCACGCGATTGATCAGGGCGCCGGTCGTACCCGTGATGAGTTCGATGACGACTTCCGGATTCGCCGCGTGGTAGCGCGAAAGTATCGGCGCTAGTCGGCTGCCCGCAGTGCTTTCAAGCGAGCCGAGACGGAACGTGCCTTGCGGTTTGCCGGTGCGCAGTTCGTTGACCGCCTCGTCGGCTAGCCGGAGGAGTCGGATCGCGTAATTGAGCAACGTGCCGCCTTCAGCGGAAAGCGTGAGCGTCCGTCCCTCTTTTTTGAACAGCCGGACACCGAGGTACTCCTCCAGTTGTCGAATTCGCTTGGTCACGTTCGAAGGCACCCGGTGTAACTTGTCGGCCGCACGAATAACACCGCCTTCATCGACCACGGTCTTGAAAATGGCCAGGGATTCCAGATCAATCGTTCTCATAGAGAGAATGTTAGTTCACATTTATTCATTAGTCAGCAAGATTGCAATCGGCTGTAATACGCACCATGAACTCACAAACCCCTCCATCTATTGCCCTCCGTCCAGTACTCATGGTATGCATCTCGGCAATGCTTTCCCTAGCCGTTGCAATGGGAGTCGGCCGATTCGCGTTCACCCCGATCTTTCCACTGATGATGCGGGATGGACTGCTCACCAACGAGGTCGGCGCATTGCTCGCCGCGAGCAATTACATGGGCTACCTGGTCGGTGCACTGCTGGCCGCACGGGTCCGGCTGAAGCCGTTGTCTCTGCAGGCACTGGGTCTGGTCGGAACCGTCGCGGTCACCGCGGCGGTCGGAGGCACGTCGACGATTGTGAGCTGGGCCGTCCTTCGCTTCATCGCGGGGGTATTGAGCGCGTGGACATTAGTTGCCACGACAACGTGGGCGCTCGGGTGGCTGGCCGCCCATGGCCGCCCGCATCTCGCCGGTGTTGTATTTGCAGGCGTCGGTCTTGGTATCGCGGGTGCAGGGCTGTTTTGTCTGCTGGTCGCTCGCCCGCAGGTCACTGCGAGGACGATGTGGGTGGAACTCGCCGTCCTCGCTGGCGCGGCCACTCTCATCCCGCTGTGGATCGGCTGGGGTCAACCCGCCTCCGCGGAAACCGCGCCGAGCAAAACTGCCCCGAGCCCGCGCCAGGAAGCCGCCCCCGGTGCTCGTGGCCTGGTAGTCTGTTACACGCTCTTCGGATTCGGTTACATCTTGCCGGCGACCTACCTACCGGCGCTGGCGCGCCAGTTGGTGGACGATCCGCAGGTCTTCGGCTGGGCCTGGCCGGTATTCGGGACGGCAGCGGCAATTTCCACGGTCGTCGTTTCCTGTGGGCTGCGAAAACTTGACCGGCTGCAAGTGTGGGCCGTTTCCCACCTCGTGATGGCGGTTGGCGTGGTGCTCCCCGTCCTTTGGGTGTCGCTCACCAGCGTCGTACTTTCGGCATTGTTGGTCGGCGGTACCTTCATGGTCATCACGATGATTGCGATGCAAGAGGCCCGAGCCCGCACCGAAGGCAACGCCACCGCCATCCTGGCGCGAATGACCGCCGGCTTCGCCTTTGGACAATTGATGGGTCCCGTTGTCTCGGCCGCGCTGGGACGATTGACCCCCGATCACGCCAGCGCGCTGAACTACGCTCTGGCGCTGGCTGGCGTGGGGCTGATCCTGAGCGCCCTCTACCTCCAGTACGAAGCACGTCAGAAACTTCTTCTCAAGGTCCCTTGCCATGGATAACGCCACCCCTCGCGCCCCCACTCCACAGGGCTTCGGTCCTTCGATGAACGAGCGCCTGCCGCTGCTCGAGCGGAGTGTGATGAGCGAGGCGCAGCGGGCCGCCGCGGACGCCATCATCCATGGCCCCCGTAAGGCTATCTTCGGCCCCTTCGTTCCCTTGCTGCAGACGCCCGCGCTCATGGAGCGGATTGGCAAAACCGGGGAAGCCCTGCGTTTTGACGGAACCTGCCGGAGCGCCTGCGGGAACTTGCAATCTGCGTCGTCGCGTGCGAAACCAGCAATCAGTTCGAGTGGCAGACCCATGCTCCACTGGCAATCAAGGCGGGGGTTTCCCCCGCAGCGATCGACGAGCTTTCCGCCGGCCGCCGACCGCGAGAGCTTGAAACCGACGAAACGGTGATCATTGACTTCGTCATGGAGTTGATGCGACGGAACGGCGTCTGTGACACTACTTATGCCGAGACAACATCCCTTCTCGGCAAGCCGGGAACCGTCGAGCCGACCGCTCTGGCGGGCTACTTTGTCATGGTGTGTTGGGTCATGAACGTGGATCGAACACCGGGCCCAATTGACTCGAAAACACCGGCGCTATCAGCCGTCCCCGGATGACGTGGAGTTGAAGAACCTGAACGACTGCTCTAGCGGCGCTAAGACTTCTGCTTTAGCCGGGCAAGCGGCCATTCATTCCACACCACCCAAGTGACAGTTCCTGACCGGCACAGTGAGGTCGCCAACAACCGCTTCGTAGCGCCTCATCTCGAGAAAGTTGCGCTTGGAGCAATGGCCGCGGTAGAGAAAACCAACTGGTCGAAATGGGCACTGAGTGTGAGTTCGCCGGATCAGTAAGCTGTCCTTCAACGTGATTGTCGGCTGAACGGCAGGTGACCTGTGCATTGCCGACCGAGTCGGACCGCAGACCCAAGGTCGGCTGTGGTTTAGGTTTGTTCGACGTCTGCCCTGACCGTGATCACGGTGGGATCATCCACGGTAGTGGGTGGGCAGACGTTGAATAAACCTCAAAGGAGGAAACCGCGGAATGCTACGAGGCGGTTTGGGCGGGGCACAGGGCTATGGGGATTTGATGGTGGCTACAATCGATGTGTGAGCCAGTACCCCGGAAGGTTGCCATCCGATGGGGCCGAAGCCAGAGTATGGACGGACGATTCTTGTCATGAAGGCATACGCCCTGAGCGGAGGATTCTGCGCATTTGCCGATGAAGCGAAACGGTCCACTCTCGGCGGGGAAATCCCATAAGCCGACGAATGGATGCTGCATGGGCGATAGCGTAAGGACCGCATGGACGTCATGGTGGCGCTCGGATCGATTGCCCGCGCCGGAAGACCTCGACGACGGTCATGGCGGCGCCACAGCAGCGACACACGAACGGCGACGCCGAGGCGATCTCGGTCGGTGCGTCGGTCGCCTCGAGGCAAGGGGCATCGAGCAAGGTACGGGCCCTGGCCAGATGGCGTTGCCGTCCGGCGTTGGCGAGAAGCCCATAGTGGCGGATGCGATGGAAGCCGCCGGGCAACACGTGCAGGAGAAACCGGCGCATGAACTCCCCAGTGGCCAGCGTCATGGTCTTGTGGCGCGTACGACCCTTGGCCCGGTAGTCTTTCCAGCGGAAGGTGATGCCGTTCTCGTCCATCGAAACCAGCCGCCGGTTCGAGATTGCCACCCGGTGGGTATACCGGGACAGGTAAGCCAGAACGGCCCCGGGGCCGGCGAAGGGACGCTTGGCATAAACCACCCACTCGCGGGACCGAAGCGGCGCCAGCCAGCGCGCAAAGGCGGCAGCGTCGGCCAAACCGTCGCGCTCACCGAAGAAGTGTAGCTGGCCGGTGCGGTGGCATTTCTCCAATTCCTCGACAAAACGCCGGCGAAACAACCGAGACAGGACGCGCACCGGCAGGAAGAAGCCGCGTCGACAGGCAACCCAGCGTTCCCCGTCCGGCGAGAGCCCGCCGCCGGGAACGATGCCATGAACGTGCGGATGGTGCGTCATCGCCGATCCCCAGGTGTGCAGCACCAGCGTGGCGCCGATCTGAGCCCCCAGGTGCCTGGGATCAGCGGCGATGGTCATCAGGGTTTCCGCCGCCACGTCGAAGAGCAGCCGGTAGATCACCGCCTTGTTGGTATAGGCGAGGGCACTGATTGACTCGGGCAGGGTGAAGACGACGTGGTAATACTCGACGGGCAAGAGATCGTCCATCCGGGCCTCGAGCCAACGTTGCGCCGCCTTGGCCTGGCACTTGGGGCAGTGCCGGTTGCGACAGGAGTTGTAGCTAACCTCGGCCGTGCCGCAGGCATCGCAGCGCAAGACGTGTCCCCCCAGCGCCGAGGTCCGGCACTGTTCGACAGCCGACATGACCTTGAGCTGCGAAAGGCTCAGGTGTCCCGCGTGAGCCTGACGCCATGCCGGCCCATGGGCGCGGAAGATGTCCGCGACCTCCAGGGCGGGCCGCCCCATGGCGGCCTCAAGCGGAGTTCAATCTCTCCAGCGGGCTAACCACCTCGCGCAAGATGTCGGTGGCCACCTGGGCGTAGAGGGCCGTGGTCTCCAGCTTCTTGTGCCCCAGCAACACCTGGATCAGGCGGATGTCGACCTTCTGTTCCAGCAGATGAGTGGCGAAGGCGTGGCGCAGGGAGTGCATGGATACCCGCTTCTCGATGCCGGCGTCCTCGGCGGCGGCATGGATCGCCCGGTTTAGCTGCCTGGCGCTCAATGGTTCGATTGGGTTCAGGCCGGGAAACAGCCAGCCGCCGTCGAGCATCTTTCCCTGCGCACGGGCCACGCGCCACCAGACGCGCAGGCGTTCCAGCAGCACCGGCGACAGCATCGCATAGCGGTCCTTCTGTCCCTTGCCTTGCTCGACCCGCAAGGTCATGCGCTGGCTGTCGATGTCGCCGACCTTCAGGGAGACGACTTCATTGACGCGCAGTCCGGTTCCGTAGGCGAGTGCGAGCGCGGTCTGGTGTTTCAGATTCCGGGCGGCGGCAATCAACCGCCCAACTTCCTCGCGACTCAAGATCACCGGCAATTTGCGCGGCAGATGCACCGGCTGCATCTTCGCCATCACTTCCTCTCGATCCAGCGTGACGGTGAAGAAGAACTTCAAGCCGCTGATGGCGGAGTTCAGCGAGGCCGGCGAAGTCCCCTGATCGACCAAGTGCAGCTGGTAATTGCGCAGATCCTCCACGCCGGCCGTATCCGGCGAGCGCCCAAGATACTTCGTGAACTTCCGCACGGCGCGCACGTAGTCCAACTGCGTCTTCTCGCCGAACTTGCGCATCCGCATGTCGTCCAGCATCCGCTGGCGCAGCGGCGATACCACCACCTTCTGGGTCTCCATGTTGTGCTCCTGTCAAAGTCGAGGCGGATTGCCTCGTCTTCGTCATCGGCACTTCATAGCCGCAGTACACACCTTTGTTCGGGCCTGCCTACGCGGGCCGCTACTCCTTACCGCGCGAGCGGTTTAGTCCGTGGCCGAGCCCCGGCCTATCGCCGCGATCGGTCAGGCCAGTCATCGCACAACCCTTACCAGTAGCGGCCTGGAACGACAAAACGCTCAGCCTATTATCGTAACCTCCGCCGAGGTCGCAACGGCTACCATATTTGACGCCCGCTTTAGCGCTGCCACCCACTTGACAACTCAGCGATTCGTTACCACAACCGGGAATGTCGGCATCGGCTGATCCGTCCACCACACCCAGCCATCCAGCCTGTTCGCTGCAATCGTCTTCTCCTTCGCTGTCCGGTCCTTGGGGTCCATGAAAGCGCTGACCACATGCAAGGGCACCGGCGCCGGCCCGGCATCCAGCAGCAAGGCATTCGGGAAGGCTGCCGCGGTCCTCGCGTCGTAGCGCAGCGGTTTGAGGAAGCGGCGGCGCTGGGCGGCCAGGGCATCGATCAGAGGTAGTTCGTGGACGCCCTCGACGGGAATCCAGTGCTCGCTTGCCAGCATCAGGCTCGCCGCATCGATCTCGTAGGTATATTCACGACGCGCGCGGATCAGCGCGGCCATGACCAAGCGGACCGAGTGGCCGGTGTCGGCGTCGCGGGCCTCAAACAGCGGTGCAAATACCCGTTCGATGCGCTCCCAACTCCTGCCCGCGATCAGCAGCGGCGCATCCGGCATGTGCCGGATCCAGACCCGGCGGCCCTGCGTCGTCGCCTCGCTCGCCTTGAACTCGCCGATCACCAGGGCCAGTGGCGTCTGCCCATCCCGAGGGCGCAGCACGGCCAGTTTCTCGCGCCGACGCTGCGCGGCCTCGGCCCTGGCACTTTCGCTGAACGGTTCAGGGACGTACAGACGCTCGGCCAGCGGCACACCCTTGACCATGATTTCCTCGGCCGCCTCCAGCAGGTACTTGCGCAGCACCCCCTGGTTGCGCTTGCCCGCCATGGCCGGACTCCATCGGTTGAAACCCGCGCGCTCGAACAGGAAGTGCATCAAGGCCCGCAGCGACATGCGCCGCCCGGGCACGCTCACCTCCGCCACCTCCTGCGCTTCGCCGCGCGGCACGCCGCGTCCGATCAGCCGCGTCCACGGAAAATCCACGCGCAGTTCGACCCGACCCGGTTCCCGCTCCAGTACCGCGTCGCCGACCAGTTCGCCCAGTCCCGACTGCTGGACCTCCGGCTCGTAGGAGGGGCAGCCCGGATGATGGGTGCTACCGCTGTCGGGCATGCGCTTGACGACGAACTGGCGGTGCCGCGCCACGTACATCTCGACACCACCGGGCACGCACAGGCAGCGTGGCCGCTCAGGGGTGTCGTGGACATGGGCTAGCGCCTCCTGTAGTTGCGGATCATCCGCGTCGATTACGCGGCCTTTGATGGCAAAGCGCTGCATGTCCATGGTGGGCTCAGACCAATTCGTCGAGCAGTTCCGCCAGCGTCAGCTTGGGCCGCTGCAGCATTTCCCGCACCGCGCTCCTCTCACTGATACCCAGGATCATGCCCGCCTGGTCCTCGTCGGCCCCGCGCTCGTACATCCGCGACATCACCGTCAGTCGTGCCGACTGCGCGCACAGGCCCTTGATTTCCGTGTAACGGAACAGCTTGCGATAGATCTCCAGCAAGGGGCGGCAGACGTAGCGGTTCTGATCCGGCCGGCCATTGGGCGCAATCAGGTACGCATCCCCGCTCGGAGAAAGAAACAGACGGCTAGTCGGGTCCAGGCCGCGATAACGATCCGGCTCACCCAGGCCGTGACCACTGTTCACCCGCTCACGGAAGTAGGTGACCAGTGCATCGTCGAGCCGTTTGCTGCTGAAGTACAAGGGCCGCAGCTTGCCGTTGATTGCTGCCTCGGCGCGCAATTCGGATTCCCGACAGACGCTGCCGTCCGCATGCAGATAGTCACGCACTTCGAGCCTGGCAATCTCGAGTGGTCTCAGGCCCGTGACGAACAGCAGGTAGTACAGGGCCAGATCGTGCCAGGTGCGACGAGTGCGGCCCTTGATTCGCACCGCTCCCTGAGCCACCTCCTGTGGCGACAACACGCGCGCCGTACGGGTGCTGATCGGCGGCAGGGGTTCGTAAGTTTCCAGCGCAATCAGGATGGCGTCCCGATGCAGGCGTAGCCGCCGCACGAAGGCTGCGCCTTCCTCCTTGAGCCCGTCGACGCCGACAACCTGGGTGAGTTGAACTGCGACGGACTTGATCCGTCGCTCGATCATCGTGCGCGAAACGCCGAAGCGCACGGCCACCGCTTCGTAGGTCTCGTCGTCCAAGACGGCCCGAAGCATCTGTACCGAGTGCATCGAATGATCATGATGACGTAGAAGCTCCTGGCTATCTTCCATGACCTGTTTCTCCCACGATGTCTCGACCGTCACAAGGCGAATGTTCGGGCGCCACCGCACGCTTCGCCAGGCGAAATCGCCGGGAAAGGCGCGGGATTTCGTCGTCAGGCCGGCTGCGCCACATCCGGGCCGCCGCCTCACCCATCATCCCGGCTGACCCTGCTGCGCAATCCAGCGGCGGATGTCTTCGGCGCGCCAGACGGTCACCCGCTCCGAGAGCTTTATGGGCTCGGGAAAGGTGCGCGCCTGGATGCGTCGCCAGAGGGTCGATTTGGAGATCGGGACGAAGGCCAGCACCTGGATCTGACGCAGGAAGCCGGTCTCGGGCAACGTCAGTGTTGAAACATGGATGAAAGAAGATGCAGGAGGATGAGTGGAAGCCGCCACCATCGCGGCGGCACTTGAATGGCTGTTGGGCATGATCGGACCTCGTCACGGCTTGCGCCGATGCAGGACATGACCTGCTCTTTCGCGGCCGCGCTAGGTCAGAATGGCGCGAGCCGCCAGGGAACGCAGAACTCGACAGCATGCCGCGTGCGTCCCGGTCGCACGGCATGGAAGAATGAGCAAGAAAGTGAATCCCGCCGCATGAGGGCCAAGGGCCTCCGGGTCGGGAAGGATCAGCCGATCCGTAGCTGCGCCGCGTGTACGCACGACAGCGGATCGTTGGGCAACAGGCAGGTATCGACTGCGACGCCGCCACAAGAGCGGTGAGGGTGCCCACGGCGGCTGATCAGCCTGACGTGGAACCTGTCGACACGATAATGAGGTCAGCTTGCCGACGCAAGACGCTCAGGGACGAACCTGCCTCAAAGTACCGCGTCCGCCAGCGATTGAAGGTGGCATCGGTGCCGATGCCCTTCCGGTGCAAAGCGCTGTCGGCCTTGATGCCCGGTTGGATGTTCTCCGGCTTGAACTGGATCAGCGCACTGCTACCCATGGCCCGGTCAATCCTCAACGCATCGCAACGAGTCGCTACGGCTTTCCATACATAACTTGCCATATCAAACATGATATCGACATATTGCCATTGATGCCAATTTTCGCTGCCTTGCGGCCTCTTTACAGGGTATCGCTGTTATGGGGTAGGCAACAGCCATCGGCGCTAATGCCCGGCAGCAGACACGGTGCCTTCCACTGCTTCCGACAACTGTGCACCGGAGTGGGCCTCCGTCGCGTAGCCTTTCGCCCCGGACTGGCTCACACCACCTTCTGGACCGACGGCAACGGCCTCTTGCCGGCTTGCCCCGCTGCGTTCCGGGTCATCGCGCGCGTCCATGGCGTTCATCCGCCGCCGCAGCCCCATCGCGAAGTTCCGCGCGCCATTGGCCACGTCGCGCACCTGCCGCTTGAGACTTGCACGCTGCATGTCCACCGCCTGCGTGGTGATTACCTCGTGAATCTCCAGGGTCTGCAGCAAGGGCATCAACTGGTCGAGTTTGCCCACCACCTCCAAGAAGCGCCTACCGATCGACGACAGCACATGGACGTCCACATCCAGCGGCACGGTGTCATAGGTCGCCGTACTGGTGATGCCATGGGCCTTGAATAGCGCTTCAGCGCCGTCGATGGCTTTGTTCAGGTTCTCGGTCACGGCGTCCATCTGGACACGAATGGTGTCTTCGATCTTGGCGACAACCTCGTGGTCCAGCCGCGTGCGGGCGATGACCGAGATGAAGTGGGTGTTGAGCTGCAGGGTATTGAACAGTCGCGCGAAGAATCGCTTGCCCTCGGCGCTGGTGAAGCGCGTAGGCATTTTCAGGCTCGCTGCCTCGACGCGCCGAAAGTCGGCCTTGACCTCCTTGGCGAGGATGCGGGCATTTACGCCACCTTCGTCCACCTTGACGATCTGTATTTCCGGCATGACATGCTCCTCAAAATACCGTGCTTGGAGCGATGATCCGTGCCGACCCATGCATTCGCCACCGGAAATGGCCGTCGCCTGAGGGGGCTTTCGGAGTCGGGCGCGACAAAGGAGGCTTTTCGGGATTGACGCGGAGATTGCGGGCCACTATCTTTACCGCATGCAGTAGCTGGCCCTGCATTCAAACAAGGCAAGCCCTGGAGATTTGTAGCAAGTTTTCGAGGCAGGAGCGAGGCGCTTCAATGCGGTCGCAGCCGTAATCGCCCCTCCCCCGAAAGCCTTCCTCGATCGGTCGCTGGCACACCGATCCCGGCGGCTCACGCCGTCCGTTACAGCCAGCCCTGGAGTTTTTTTTCCTTAGCGCCGACCCGGGTCATTCCGGGCCGGTCGTTCATCACCCCCTGGGGGCTTACGCCTCCAGCCATGGTGCGCGTTGCCTCCTACTTTTCATTGGAGACAACGATGTTGAACCAGACCGTAACCCCGCTATTCCCCGGCACCTCCCGTCCGGCAGCGATCCCTGATCGCGCAGCCCTGGACACCCTGCTCGAGGACGAGGACTCGCCCGTCGAGTGGAGCGAGGAAGACATCGTCTTCCTCCATTGGCGCCTGCTTCAGGAGGTCAGCCAACTGGCAGACCCTGCAACGCCGTTGGAAGAGAAGTTCGACACCCTGCGCTGGGTGTTTGCCGAGCGCGAGAAGGACGGCATGCCGTTCTCCTTCGTGAGTTGCCTGCGTGTCGTCGGCTGCAGCCCGCTGTCACCCATCGCCTATTGCGGTCGGGTCGACGCGGAGGAAGTGCGCGACCGCCTCCGCTACAGCCTCAAAGCCTGGCTCAAGGTCACGCTCGAGCGCTACCCCGCCTGGGTACGCAACGTCGTCGTCCACAACCCCGAGTGGGTCGAGGCACGGCTCGCCAGGAACCCCCAGTGGATCAACGAGCAGATCAAGCAGATGTCCGTGCAGGGCGACATGTTCGCCTGAACACGTTTCCCTTTTGGGCCTTCCTCACCCATGCGGAAGCCCGCCCTATTCAAGGAGCAAGTCATGCAAATACAGGTTCGAATCAACGAAGAAGGTGCCCTGCGCAACCAGCGCTACGCCTTCACCGACCGTTTCACGCTCATCACCGAGCTGCTGCAGAACGCCCGCCGTGCCGGTGCTAAGCGTATCGAAGTCCATTACGACGCCGACGCGCAGACACTGCGGGTGCTGGATGATGGCCGCGGCCTCGACGACTTCCAGAAGCTCTTGAGCTTCCACGAGTCTGGCTGGGACGCGGCCACCCGTG
>Ga0307375_10003892_pt1 | contig 14437 bp, 13 predicted proteins | sample TR1MG_FD_202531 | JGI IMG/M metagenome (GOLD analysis project Ga0307375, IMG submission 202531) | Soil microbial communities from Risofladan, Vaasa, Finland - TR-1 | ecosystem: Environmental > Terrestrial > Soil > Coastal area > Acid sulfate soil | place: Finland: Risofladan, Vaasa | collected...
GTAAGTCCGTATACGGTCACACAGATGGGGGTGCCATCGGGGGAGAAGCCCACAGCCACGATGGTCCCGACAGGCGGGGCGATGCCACCGGGGTAAAGGATCGGCGGTGTTACATAGTTGCTGCCCAACGCGGCGACAGCGACGGTCATCATGCCGGTCGGGATAGGGCTGTGAGCCCCGACGGGGAGGAGCGGTGCGATGGAAACGTCCGTCTGCACAACCGTTCCGTAAAGGACGTTGGTGTACTGGGGGCGTGTGGTGTGCAGGCCCTGCTGCTTGAGTTGACCCTGGAGAATTGTATTCGAGTCTTGCGACATCGCTGCTCCTATCGGGCCAGTCTGGTGGTAAGGGGGATCCCGGCATATGGGAGTGACGACGGTTCGTAGAGTTGGGCGTACGGTGTAGGAACCTGTAGTGTCACGGTGGCGGTGGGCGCGTAGCCATCTCGCTGCATGTCGTAGATCATCCAGTTCCCGTTCGCCGGTCCAAGCCGCTTGACCTGGACGATCTCTCCAACCTCGTATGGGAATCCTGGACCCCACAGCACTGTGCCGGTGATCTGGCCAAACGGTGCCTCAACGTCCCAGTCAAAGTCCATGTCGAGAACAGTAGGGGTGAACTCCTCCAGCGTCGGGAGCTTGGAGCCAAGCGTACCCATCGCTTCGTTGATGGGAGGCACTGATGCGCCAACCGAGTTCTTCGTAAGAAGGCCAAGCCAGTACTCGTCGGGCCCGAAGTAGATGGTGCCGTTGTTCTCCCAGAGCCGCCATCCGACCGTTGAGCCGATGCGCTGGATGCACGTCCAGGAGTCTTCGTACGGGTCTGTGGTCGTTCCGCGAGAGAGTTGCTGCGCGACGACCGGGACACCAGCGTTGCCGGTAAGTTGTGACCATACCGTGGCGTAGTCCGGGCCGACGAAGCGTACGGGAGGGTATTTGGATCCAGGGTAGTTCAGAGCGAGGACGAGGCCCTGCACGAACTGGGTGACGGCGGTAGAAGATGTCTTGGTCGTTGAAGCGACTCTCGATACCTGCTGGCGCAATCGGTAGACCGTGAGGGCTTCGAACGTAAGCTGCAACTGGTCACCGGCTTTCGCCTGCTGAGACAGAACATAGTGGATGATGCGGCCCTGGTCCTTGATGGCGATGCAGACCCCCTGGGAGAAGACCTGATCCCTGGTGCCTAGCCGTGTTCTCTCCTGCGCAACGTTTGACTTTTCCAGTTGTGTCAGGAACTCGTTGAGCAGCTTTCTGGTCGGATCGTTGAGGGATATGATGAGCGTTGTCGCCCCAGCCATGTTCTTCTCATACATGATCTGCGTGATGGCTTCGGTGTAGTCGCCCTTCAGAGCGGCCCCCGTGTTGGTAGCGAAGTCCCATATCTGGAGTTGCTGAATGCCCAGTGGGCCGAAGCCTGGGGTGCCCTTGATTGCAGAACTGCGGATGTGTGGGTTCAGATCCAGGTTCTCGGTGCCCTGCTTCGTCCCGCTCAGAGCGGAAGAGGACGTTGCGCCAGAGTTGGCGGAGAGGGTGGTGACTTTGCGGCTCATTTATGTGGCTGGGATCCTAAGGACGGTTCCTTTGAGTGGCGCTAGGTTGGTGGTGATCTTCACATGGCGAAGGATGTGGGGGTTGGCTTCCTTGATCGCGAGTTCGTTCGCGGTGCTGGCCTTTCCCATTCCCCGGGGCGAAGCGGCGATTTTGAGGATGGTGTCACCAGGTTTGATGATCCACGTCTTGGTCGTCTTGTGGGTGTTGGTCTGCTGTTGGTTCTTGGATGGGCTGGTCCCAGCATAGGGGTAGGGAGGGTTGAACTCGTAGAGAACTGCCGTCCCCGTCACCTGAAGCTGACCACCGTGCGGAGTGTAGAGGCGCGACTTCTCTGTGAGGGTAGAGAGCATCCAGCGGCGTCCTATCCCCGGCGTGGGCCCGTTGAGAGTTAGATACGGAGGTTGGATGATCGTCCCCGAAGTCTTCGCGGCCTCAAGCCATCTCTGCATCTCCTCCATGTCATTGATCGGCGTGGGGGACGTGACAGAGGTATCCATAACGAAGTTCAGAGTCAACTGGAAGGGAGAGCGGTCATACCATTGAGTCGCCGCTACTCGGCGGGGGCGTTCGATAACTTGTACACCACCACTACCTGAGACTTGGGACATTTCTGTGTTACCCATAACCATCAACGTAACGGGTCGATACTTGCCACCAGATAGGTGGTGCGGTGTAAGTACCGTGAGTTGCTTAGGGTGCGCTCTAGAGGTATATTTCATTATAAGCCTCCCTTAAGCGCCGCCGTTGTAGGAGACGTTCTTGTCACTGGTCCACCGGAGCCTACAACCTTGGGTTGCTTAATGTATGGGGATAGAGCCTTCGCAATTGCAGAAGCGAGTGCGTTAGCAGTCACACCGTTGGCAGCCAGAGCCGCAGCATTCTGCTTTGCGAGCCTGTCAACACTTTCGCCAGATATGTGCGTGTCCTTCGCCATGCTCTTTTTCAGTTCGTTGATAAGCGATTCGGTCTGGGTCATTGACTCGTGTGCTGACTTCTTCTGCTGTACGAAATATGCTCGTTGGTCAGGTGTAAGATTTTTGTTGGCTAGAGCCTTAGCGTCAGCAAGTGCCTGTACATGGTACTCATGTGCGTAGGTTGGCAAGTCTTTCGCAGCCTGTGCCACTGTAACATGCTTGTCTCCTAGGAGGTTCTTCATGCCCGCTGAGTTTGCGGCGAGTTCACCCGCGATCTTGAAGAAGTTGCCCTGGTTAAGGGCGGCGGCAAGCGGGGTGTGCTGTTTCTGCCACTGCATGGAGCTACCAAAAGTGTCAGAGACAATTCCTTGGGAATCCTGCTGCTGCTTGGTGATAATTTGTGAGAAATCTTGCCAGTTCGCACCGTGGTGCTTCATCATCTCGTCTAGGGCTGCCCGTAGAGGAGTCCCCTTGGGGATCCGGTTTATAAGCGACTGCATGTATTTATCTTGCGTCCCCGGCACTTGGTAGCCACTCAAACCATTGGTAGCCTGTTTAGAGGCTATTTTGGCCATGCGTGCATCGTAGGCTATCGCCTTACTTTCAGGGCCATACACTGCATTAATGGCCTTCGCGCTGACAACGTTGGCGTGTTTGAAGTCTGCGGAGTAGGTGTGGTTCGCTTTCTGGTAGTCCTTGAGAGCCTTGTCATACCCAGGGTGGTCAGCACGGATTGCGTCCATGTTCTTAACCCAGACCATCTTACCGGCCTTATCCTTTACCTGCTTCTCGTACTTATGCAGGATAGCGGCGTCGGCCTTGATCTTGGCCGCTGCTTTAGTCGTGTCGCTTTGCCCTGCGATATGCGCATGGAAAGCTTTCGCCTTTCCGCCGTCGAGCCAGTTACCAATGAATGATCCAAGCTTCATGAGCGAAGGAGTCAGCGCCCCAATTAGGGCAGGGGCCGCCATCATGGCTATCATGCCGAATGGGCCACCCATGAACGAGCCGAGGGACGAGCCTACGTTGGACAGTATCCCTGTTCCAGCAGTGTCCATCAGCGCCGGGGCCGCTGCGTTGGCCAAGCCGCCTTCGAGGGCCGGGCCGTACATCATACCCGTGTCAACGCCACCCATGAGAGATCTTTCGCCAAGCGCAATTGCGTCCGCACTACCAGCAGCGGTCAGACGCTCTCCGCTCCCGGCCCCAAGCGCGAGCGGCCCATTCATAGCGCCAGAGGCGTATGCCTCCGCATTGCTAACAAAGGTACGTCGTCCGTTTGCCAGCACCTTGGTGTATCGTCCAGATTTGGGATCCTTGAAGATAGTCCCTTCGGCCATACGAGCGCCGCTTCTCCCTCCTCCGAAGTACATGGCGTCACGTGGGGTTGTTGTGGCCATGGCAGCAGCGTCACGCCGTGCGGCGGATGTTACCGCACTATCTTTTTGTGCGGCTGATTCTGCGGCCCCGCCGCCCCCTCCGGCCCCGGCGAACCCACCGCCCGCACCCCCGCCGCCACCGAATCCGCCCTTTGCCATTTCGTCAGCGATAATTCGGGTGTTCGCAGCAGTCTGTTCTTGGTAGGTGGCACCTCTAGCCATAGTAGAGTTCAGAACGTTCTCGCCCGTTGAAAGTCCCTCAACGGGTGCTCCAGCAGCTACTGCTTCTGCCGAAATGCCATTAGCCGCAATGGACTCTCCACCGGCCTTGGCAAGGATACCGTGCGATTTTGCCTTATAGATGTTAAGAAACTTGGACCCGCCACCATTGGCTCTACCGTACATTGCTTGGGTGAAGGCCGAGTCCGTACCGGCCATAATACCAAGGCGATTGTACGCAGCACCGACGACAGGTGCCAGGTGCGATCCAATCTCGGCAGCTTTTGCTGCACCTGCGAGTGCTAGGAGGCTACCCGCAACAGCAACAAATCCATAAAGGACGCCTTTGAACTTAGAGAGACCGCTGATGATGCCAGTTATAGCATGACCAACTGTGAGGCCGAGAGGCGTGAGCGTCTTTCCAATGTTCACAAGGTCTACGATGATGCTCTGCTGCATGCGCTTGAACTGCTGCGAAGGAGTTTCCGCAGTGCGAGCATACTGAGCATTGAAGTATCCACCAGAGTTCAGGGCCCCGATGTGAGACTCGATACCCTTCACAAGCCCTAGGTTGTTAAGAACGGCGGCAATAGTAGCGAACTGCTTAGACCCACCGAACGCCTTGGTAAGGATGAGGCCGGTCGCCTGTGTCTGCTCTTGCGGAGTAAGCTTGTTGTGAACCCAGTCACTAATGAACTTTTGCGAAAGCTCTCCAGCCGACCATGATTGGAGCTTCGCAACTGCACCCTGCAATCCACCACCGCCTGGGCGCGGGACACCGGCCTCGTGGTAGAAGAACTGGGCGGCGTTGCCTGGGTTTAGGTGCTTCATGCCCGACTTCAAAGTAGACAGGGCAGCTACAAGACCGCCAGGGCCTGACATGAGGTTCTGTAGTTCACCAGGCTTGATACCAAGCATAGCCAGCGCCGAGACACCCTGTGCGGAGGGATGGGAGAGCAAGTTGATACCGGTCTTAACGTAGTTACCAGCAACAGAAGCAGTAGTACCCTGAGATGTAAGTGTGGCCACCCACGCAAGAGCGTCCTGGGCCGTCATGTTGTTAGCTACCGCTGAGGATAGCAAACCACGACCGATACCAGGAACAAGGTCAGCAAGGCGCATGTCACCAGAACCAACGGCGGCGTTAACAAGAGCAGCAGCCTTCGTTGGGTTGTTACCAACACCTCGAATGTGGGCGTTAATAAGAGCCGTAACAACTCGCGATGCCTGCTCAGACTCAGCACCAGGGGCAATAGCACCAACAACGTTGAGCTTTGAAACCTGAGTAACGATGTCACCAAGTTGCTTCTTGGTAGCGCCGAGACCGTTGTTCCAAGAGGCAGTACCAGACGCCGCACGATAGATCGTGTTAGCGACGTCGTTCAGGTGCTGGCCGGTAGACTTGGCTACAGACTCCGCAAGGTTGCTCAGGAAGCCCATCTTTGATGGGGCGACACCAGCCTGGGTGATAGTCTGAGTGATAAGCTTATTGAATTGGGTGTACTGCTTGATGCCCTCATAGGCAAGCCCCGCCAGGCCAATTCCAGCCCATGACGCGGCCTTCATGAGGGCCGGGGTAGCCATCTCCGAGACTGTTATCATCTTGGAGTAGCCTGCGCCAAGGTCAGCCACAGATGCGCTGGCAGCGTAGGAGCTCATGATGGTCTGGCGCTCAAGGTCCATGACGGCAGACTGCGCCGCACGCGCCGCCATGGCCTCGTCCTTGAAGGCATTTGTCTGGCGTGCTACAGCATCGGTGGCGGTATTAGTTGATCCGACGAGTTGCTCGTTGGCCTTAGTAACCGATTCAACCCCAGCAGATGCCTCTTTACCGGAGATACCAACCTTCTTGAGGGTGTCGGAGAAGGCGACGGATAGCTTGTCGGCGTCCTTCGTCTGGATACCAAAGTCCTCAAGGACGGTGACCAGCTTTACGGCCATGTCCTCCGCGCTCATTCCGCTCTTGGTGATGCCCGTGAGCGCGGCGTCGAGCTCGCCTACGGATCCAGAGAGGGTCCCGAACTTACCGGCAGCGTCAGTAATGACACTGATTAATTTATCTGTTGTTGTGATGGCCTCTTGAGCAAGGACATCAATTAGAATTTCAATGCCGTTAGTGGCCATCGGTGTCCTGTGTAGGAGGGATAATACACGAAAAAAGCCTCCCCGAAGGGAGGCGGTTTCGTCCGCCAGTAAAGCGGAAAGATTGGGTTGGGAGGTGCTACCTCATGAGTTTGGCCATGATCCCAGCAAGTTCAGACGACGTGCGAGATGCTAACGCCTTGATTTCCTCAACCTTCTCTTTCTGTACTTCTTCTCGGGCCATCTTTACGACAGCCATTGATATAAGAAAATTCTCATTGCCCTGATCCAGAAACTTTATCGGGTCTTGGCCCAATCGCATAGCGGCGGCTGCCCACTTGATGTGCGGATCATCGGTCAGGGCTTCTAAAAAGCCGTGTCAGCTTCAGAGTTGGAGAGGTTGGAGAATTCGAGGAGGCGGTTCGTGAACCAGAGGAGGTCGCCGTCAGTGTCGTTGAAAACGCCACGGACTAGAGAAGCAACGGGGTCTCGAAGGTCGGGGGCTACCCCGAGGAGCTCAGCGGTAATCGGGCCAGTCGCACCATCGAACTTCGTCCACTGAGCCTCGTCAGTCGAACCAGTGATGGCGTACTTTGTCGAATCCTTATCATCCTTGAGGAAGTAAATCCCCTTAGCAGCCATAGCCACCAGGTCAGCATTCGTCTTCATACCTGAGTCTTCAGGCGGTGTTTCGTGGTTAGCTACCTGACGGTCGTACTCATCCTTACGCTTTTGAATCGCGTTGAAGAGCTCAGTCTGCGAGATAGGTCGGATACGTATGAACAGGTATGGAAGGCCGTTGTCCGGGTTCCAGCGAGGTACGTGGATATCCTTGTGCATCTTTTCCAAGAACCCGAGACGCTTTGCTCTTAGATCGCCAAGAGGAGACATAGGGGTCTCCGCTTCTAGGACCGGTGCGGTCTCAGCGAATGCTGAAGCCAGGTCCTGAGGGGCCGGTTCTCCGATAATCTCGTGCTCGTCAACGGGCGTGTCGGGTCTGATGTCAATTGCCATTCATCCTCCCTGGAAGAATAGTTAATGTGAAAAGATGTGTTGGGTTAGGCGTTCACTAAGAGGGTGGGACTAGCCGTTCACTGAGGAAACGGTGAACTTCGTGCTCCACGTACGAACAGCACCCGATTCGGCGTCGGTAGGTCCGTCCCCGATTTCAGAGAGAACACCGTAGTAGGTACGGTTGGTGCCGTATGCCACTCCGAGAGAAGTCAGAGGGACGATGGTCACCGAGCCCGGAGAAAGACCAGCGCTGTTGCGGATGGCCTGCTGGAGGGCGTAGTCGCCACCATACTTGTTGTTCTGGTCGTCGTTGTTGTTGAACCCCTTGCTCAGTATGATGTCTGAGTAGACAGGGAGCGCACCAATGACAACCTCGGGCCCCATTCCCGAGGGGCGGTACTTCGTGTTAGCCGAAGTAGCGTCACCACCAGAGAACTTGTCGAACGTAACAATCCAGCTCTTCCCCGAATAGTCGGTGAAGTTGAGCACGGCTTGCCACTGCTGTTCAGAGGCGTACTGTAGGTTGTTGGTAGCGGCAGCGTTAAAAGTAGACATCTAATGGCTCCTCAGTGGACTAGGCTGGAATAGCCGTTGTCAAGTTGTACTTGGTGATGTTGATGTTCACGGTCTCAGCGAAGGGCGAGAGCTTGACACTGATGTTCGCGTTGATGGCACCAGCGGCGATGGTGTTGAGAGTGTTGACCGATGGGCCGGTGTTAACCGAGAACGCCTGGTTGGAGGTTGCCCCGTAAAGGGAGCCGTTCTGGTAGTACCCGAGAAGGAGTCCACTCAGGGCACCGTTGAGGCGTGCGAAGAGCTTGCCCTTAGGGTCAATCTCCTGGAACACAAAGGTCTCGGCAAGGTTGCCCGCCTGGAACACGATCTGCATACGCATACGCACGTTGTTGAGGTACGCCCAGGCCGGGTTGAAGGCGGTGGAGCGGAATCCCCAAAGGACGAACTGACCAGTTGGTACCTGCTTGATGACGCAGACGCCACCAGAGTTGAGGTTTGCTAGGTCGCTCTGGACGTAGCTCTGGGTGACACCAGTGATATACGTCGATGCGAACGCAAGGCCCGCAGCGGGAGAGTTGGCGTCGGCGTTGGCATCGTTAGCAGCAGCAGCAGCAGCAGCGTACGCGCTTGGGGCAACCGTACGGTTGAACACCGGGCTCGTCAGCGTCGAGGCGTTGGTGTTCACGACACCAGGGATAACCACCCACGGAGCGAAGACCGCCGAGTACGAGGAGTCGGTCGCGGTGCCCTGGAAGGTCTGGACCTGACTCGTGATGGTAGCCGCTGATGCCGTGTTGGGAGCGTCAAGGTAGGCAACGCGGTTGAATGACACGGCGTGAGTGTTCAGGGAGCCCCAGACAGCAGCCGAGGTCCCACCAGGGTACGAAACCTGTCCAGGTCCAAGAAGGGACGTGAAGGCCGTCAAGGCAATCGGAAGGTCGGTGTCGGCAATGGCGACATCGGTACCACCAGTCAGGTAGACGCTAATCGAGCTACCTGCGGTGGGCAGGGTAGAAGCCTGGACCTGAGCAACGGCAGTAATGAAACCGCCGCCCTGACCCACCTGGAGGGACTGAACCCAGTTGATGAAGTCGGTGTCGGTCAAGAGACCATTCGTGGTAGCGAGGACAATGCCGTTGTAGGCGATCTCCGCGCTGTAGGCAGTCTGCGCACCAACGGTGTATCCGGTGATGGTTACGATGACACCAGCGGCACCGGACGACGAAGAGTTAGCCCAGGTCCCCTTACCGTTAGCGGTGAGGAGCCAGGCGTTAGTGACGGCGGACGACGTGGCGGCTACACCAGAGGCCGTAGGCTGAATACGCGAAACGTATGCAGTGTTACCGCCGTCCTGGAAGAACTCATCAAGGGCGTCGTAAAGAGTAAGGCTCGACATGGCCGCTGAGATGACGTAACGACCCGTGACCTGACCGTTGACGATCTGGCCGAAGTACGTGTTGAAGTCGCTCATTGAGCGGATTGGGAACGCCGTGTTTGCAGGACCGGCAGCTAGTCCGGCAACGAACCAAGATCCCGTCGATGCGGGGAGTGTGGTGTTGGGGCCAGCAGCGGTTACGTTGACGTATGAACCTGGGGCAACATTAGCCATTAGATCTCCTAGGAGGGGTTGGAGTCAGCCGAGGCCGAGTCTTTGGTAGTTTTTGCAGACTTCGAATCGGCAACCTGTGCCGCCTCTTCGTCCTTGACGGGAACAACTCGGAGAGAGTCGTCCGCAAGAAGCTGCTGGATTACTGGCGCATCCTTAACGCTGTAGACGAATCCGGGGATCAACTGAGCCCCACTGTCGTCCATAACAACATGCGCTGCGGTCACAAGGACCTTTAGATTTGAGATAGCCATGCGGGATCCATTTGCACCGGGGTGTTATCCACGGTGACTTTTGAAGTAGTCGCCACAGGATCGGGCGGAAGTGGGCTGGATGATGGAGCCGTTGGTGTAAGCGCACCAAGATACGGGTCTCCAGCGAGGGGCGGTCCATCGATGTCCTGTGCATTGTCTACGATCACTGCAAAGTGCAGAATCGTAATGCCAGTGGTTCGTGTTGCCGTGTGCTCGCCTTCGAGGTACTCTTCTGACTCGAAGATTACGGAGCGGGACAGACCGCCGAGGTCCTGATTCTGCACCAGAAGGGTGCGGACCATTGCGGCGTACGCCATTGTCATCGCCTGCGTTTCCTGCCAGTCGGTGGTACCGTAGAGGTACACTTCGACCGACAAGCGCCAGGAGACTTGGTAACTTCTTCCAAGTTGCCCGACATTGCCGATTGTGTGCGGCACCGTCACGATAAGTCGCGGCTGGTTACTGTCAGCACTAAGGGTGTCGTACTCAGGAAGGATTTCCCGGTAGATCGGGACGCGGAGAACCTCAGCACCTATCTGTCGGTTGAACTCAGAAACGTACGAAGGTAGCCACTTTTCTAGAGTTCGGTAACCGGCCTCTAGAACAGACCCTGCACCGTAGATGCGACCGTACTGCGTGGTGACGTAGCTGAGGTCCCAGTTCTCCCACCAGCGCGGTGCTGTTGGGGTTGGGGCACCAGTCTGTCGAGAGGGTAGGCGTTCTGACATTACAGCTTACCGTCCCTCACGGAAGAAAAGAATTGGCGAGTGGAGCGCACGGCGGATTGGTATCCTGAGTGCGTCCCGAAAGAGGACCAGTCGATGATCGCGGCTCGTTCGGCGGGAGTCTTGTACTGCATGAAGAGCGTGTTGACTATGCGCGTCTCGTTGTACTGAGCTCTTGCGGCCTTGAACTCCGTGGTGTTCCAGTGCTTCTTGCCACGGGTGACCCATTTGGCGTATTCAAAGCTCTGGCGATCTTGCGAGAGATTCTTGAAGCCACTCATACGGGATTCCATGGTGGACTGTTCCCGCATGGAGTTTTTACCGGCCCCGAGCTTGCCGCCCTTGGAGTTTCGATAGCGCTTACCGGATGCGTCTTCGATGACACTGCCGTTCGGCTGTTTCTTGTAGTCGGCAACGTCTTCGCCAAGGAGGTAGTGGTCAACGATTTCGTTAGCGGCCTTGCGGAAGAGAGGTGTGATTTCTACGAACTTGAAGCCCTTTTGCATCAGGGCTGTCGCGTAGTCGCCACCACCACCGCCGTACCACTTACCGCCCTTAGGGTCGATCTTGATGGTCAACTCATTCGAGAAGAGATCAAACGATGAGTACGTGGGAGAAACGTTGGCTGCACGCAAGTATCCGCGCTGCACCAGGGCGGGTGAGTTGGGGTTGGTGCCGGGATTGTAGCGACGACGAGCCAGAGTGCTCTCTGTTATCTGAGGCCACTTGCTGGTACCGAAGACAGAAGTTCCGCCATTGGCGAATCTCTCTGCCTGCATCGCTTCGAACATAAAGGCGATCTGCTGGATAGCGGGACCGGGCTCAAGGAGACGCTTTCGAAACCTTCCTAGACGATCACGAGTGATAGGCCAGTTCTTAATGATGACGGGCACTATGGACCCTTGACCCAGGGGGCCACCAGCTTTGTGATTTGACGCTCTAGCTCGTCAATGCTCATATGTGAGCGTTGCTGTGGCTCGGATTCCAGAATAAGGAACTGAACAGCTTGCAGCAAGCAGGCTCGTTGCAGCGAGCCGGGCATGTCGTAGACGTATCCGCCATTGTAGACGATACGGACTCGGGACTCTTCGGGGGAGAAGAAGCCAATCGTGAGCCACGCAAAGCCGTTGGTCTTTTCGAGATCGATGAGGCCACCGGTCGCAAGAACATCTTGCCAACTGTTGTAGGTGGTCTGGACCTGGAGCTCGGTGATCTGATATTCCCACATCTCGGGGTAACGAGGGGCGTACTCGTTAAGCCAGAAGCGGCGTACCAGATTGTTGATGCTAAGTGAACTAGCGTATGACTGACCCAAGGAGCCCTGAAGACTCATCGGCATATCGTTGACGCCACCGCCGTATTCGTTCGGGTTCTGGCCGACCAAGGCGAGCTCTTCTAGGTGACCCGTGAAAGGTGCCAACCTACGGGAGGTTCGGTCCTCTATTTCTCTGGTCGCGTCAACTAGGGCGGCGTAAAGAGTCGGGTCGTCCTTTCCGTTGCAGAGGGCTGGCCAGCGCTTACGGAGATCGGCCACAGTGGCCATGGGACTGAAGGTGAAATCAGGAGGAGTGGTGCTAGTAGTGAGGTCAAGCATTTCTACTCCGTTGAGTTATTCAGCGGAGGGGGTCTCCGTCTTATTCGACTTCTTGGCGACCCCTCTAGGCTTGGTCGCTACGGCGGGCGCAGCCGAGGGCTCCACGTCTTCGACTGCTACCTCAACGACTGTTGATCCAGGATGGATAACCTCAATCCCGGTGCCGTCAGTTGACAGAACGGGGAAGGAGAATCCTGGCGGGTTATGAGCAGGAGGATCTGGAATGTACTCGCCCTCCTGGACTATCTCGTAGTCACCAGGGGCCAGCCTAACCAGCTCGTCTGCCGCGTAAGGGTTGAGCGCCTTGACTTCTCCGGCTTCCCAGATAAGTCCACCAGCACCGCCCTCAGTATTCTTCTTTACAAATGCGGGCTTCATTGCTCTCCCTTAGATTGTGAAACGTTACAAACCAAACCCCCCGGTGGGCGAGGGAGGATTCTCTTGCGAGACACCCACCGGGGGACTTAGTGTTGTTGGACTAGATAACTACCGGGTCAGGCGAGTAGTTCGTCTGGGTAGGTACCTGACCGTTACCAGCCGTTGCGTCCACCGCGAGGTTGACGTTAGCGAGACGACCGATGTACTTCGGGGCTCGTACGGCAAGCGTGCAGTCCGTCTGGATAGCGAACGGCAGTGCGTCCGGGGATCCAGTGGTTGGGTACACGTCGATTGGGGTGAAGTCACGCACAACGGGACGAACAATGTTGTCCGCGCTACGCGAGAGCAGGTAGATGTTCTCCAAACCAGCGGTCAGGGGCTTCAGACCGGTGTTGGTGTAGAGGTACGTGGATGGCGTAGCTGCCGAGGCAGGCACGTTGGCACCGTTCGCAGGAACAAGGGCCGATCCGTTGTCCACGATGGAGGTCGTGGTCCACGAGTTACCGGAGGCGTCCGTGAACGCAGCGGGCACGATACCCAGGAGGGTCTCAGTGTTCGTTGCGCCAGCAGCAGCGGTGCGGTAAACCTTGTAGTGGATCGGCGTCAAAGACTCCGCCGTGAACGTAGGCACGGTGAAGGCCAGGGTGATAGCCGAGGTAGTTGCCGTAGCGCTTGCCTCCGCCGAAGCCTGGACTTCACCGAAGTTCGTCACGATGGCCGAGACCTTGTACTTGTAGGCAGCGTTCAGGGTACCCGTACCCGTTGCCGTAGCCGTAACCGTGGGGAACACGTACGTGCGAGGCGAGAGGAAGGACGACTTGATGATTGGCACGCCCTTGTAGGTAGGAGCGATCAATCCAGGCGTGATTTCAACAGTGTTGAAGAAACGCTGGTTGATGTACGCCAACTGGCTGAGTCGAGCCTCGGCTCCAGGGGAGCACAGCAAGAAGTAGTCCGAGTTGGTGATGGGCTCCGCCACGTTGGACTCAACGAGCGTCATGAGCAAGTCGAGCATACCGTACGTGAGGTTTCCGCTGTTGATCGAAGAAGCGTCGATAGCGTTCTGGTCAACACCCTGCACCCATGGGGAGAAGGTTGGGACACCCCACGACGTGGCACCGCCGTAGTTGTCAATCGTACCAGCGCCAACGCCGGGGTTCGGTCCACCAGTCGCGGCAGTCGAGAACTGCGAGCAGATCACGTCAAGGCCGTCGAACTCAGGGTATGGGCCGTACGCGGTAGGCGTACCAGCACCCCAAAGCAGGCCGGTCTCAATGGTGAAACCGAGCGACTTCGAAGCGCCCATCATTTCCTTCGCACGGAGCGAGCCAACGGTTCCGCTGGTCACGGCCTCCGCGTAGCCAGTCACGGCTCCGAGGATCTGGTAGTGCTTCATCTGGAAGTTGTTCTGAACGTAGGTGCTCCACGACACGGCGCGGGCTCCACCGTCAACAACAGCGCCACCCTGCGAGAGAGCGGTGCGAGTGTTGAAGTAGTACACCGACGATCCCCACTTCTCAGTAGGAAGGATTCCTACGAGCGGTGAGTAACGGCGCACGTACTCAAGCAACATCGGTGAGATGTTCTTCTGGACAAGGGCCGCAGCCCCCGCAGCGTCCAGAGCTTCCTGTACATAATCAGACATTTAGTGTCTCCTTGGGGGTTAGCGGCTGTTCGCAGCGAAACGTGGTGCGAAGGCCATCAGGTTGCGGTCATCGGAAGCAACGGCCCCGATGTACTTAGCAAGTTGGGCGGTGTCGAGCTTGCCGAGGAACGTGGCCTGGGCCTCGTCCGACTCCTGGACAGCCTCGTAGTACGGCGTAGCCGCCTCCGTGGTGTGACCCTTGCGCTCGATGTTGCCGCTACGGCGTGCCTCTTCGAGGGCCTTCTGAGTCGCCTCAGCGGTAGCCGTCTCGGTGGCAGCAGCAATCAGGGCCTGGACTTCCTCGTTGGAGAAGGTCACGGGCTTGGCAGCCTCTTCAGCAGCCTTGGCAGCAGCCTCGGCCTCAGCGGCCTCAGTGGCAGCCTTCTGCAAAGCGAGCATCTCGGTAGCGAGAGCCTTGTAGTCGATGGCGGGGGCAGCAGTAACGGTCTCGTTAGAGGTCGCTGTGTCAGCCGTTCCAGCCTGGTTCTCAGTGTCAGACATTTCAGTCGTCTCCTTATTGGTTGTTTCCTCGGTGTTGTCGGCTGACTCCACCTGAGATAG
>Ga0307375_10003893_pt1 | contig 14436 bp, 11 predicted proteins | sample TR1MG_FD_202531 | JGI IMG/M metagenome (GOLD analysis project Ga0307375, IMG submission 202531) | Soil microbial communities from Risofladan, Vaasa, Finland - TR-1 | ecosystem: Environmental > Terrestrial > Soil > Coastal area > Acid sulfate soil | place: Finland: Risofladan, Vaasa | collected...
CTCCGGGTCCACCGCCAGCGCCCGCGCAATGCAAAGCCGCTGCTGCTGGCCGCCGCTCAGGCTCGCGCCCGACTTCTTCTTCAGGTCGTCTTTCACCTCGTCCCACAGGGCCGAGTTCTTCAGCGACCGCTCCACAATCTCGTCCAGCGCCCGCCGGTTCTTGAAGCCATTCAGCCGCAGCCCAGACGCCACATTGTCATAGATCGACATCGTCGGAAACGGATTCGGCCGCTGGAACACCATCCCCACCCGCCGCCGAATCTGCACCGGCTTGGCCTCGGTGTAAATGTCCAGGTTGCCAATCCGCACCGAGCCCGTCACCCGCGCAATTGGGTTCGTCTCATGCATCCGGTTCAGGCAGCGCACAAACGTGCTCTTGCCGCAGCCCGACGGACCAATCAGCGCCGTCGCATGGTTGGCGGGTATATTCAGGTTGATGTCCTGCAGCGTGTGATTCGTCCCGTACCACGCGTTCAGGTTCGTTACCTCGATGCCAACGCCCACTTAACTTGCTCCCTTCAGCACGCCCCGGCTTGTCACCCATCGCACCAGCGCCACCGCCAGCACAATCAGCACAATCAGCACCAGCGATCCCGCCCACGCCAGCCGGTGCCAGTCGTCATACGGTGACAACGCGTAGATATAAATCTGCAGCGGCAGCGCTTCAATCGGATGGTTCAGGCTGGTGCTCATGAATGGATTCCCCAGCGCCGTAAAAATCAGCGGAGCCGTCTCTCCCGCCACGCGCGCAAACGCCAGCATGCAGCCCGTGATAATTCCCGGCGACGCCGTCTTCACCGTAATCGACAGCACTGAACGCCAGTTCGGAACGCCCAGTCCCAGCGCCGCCTCGCGCACCGCGTGCGGCACCATCAGCAGCATCTCTTCCGTTGTCCGGCACACCGTCGGAATCATCATGATGCCCAACGCCACACCGCCCGACAGCGCGGAAAAGTGCTTCTGCGGAACCACCACCAGCGCATACGCCGCAAGCCCCATCACAATCGACGGCACCCCGTTCAGCACATCGGCCGTGAATCGCACCGCATTCGCCAGCTTGGTTCCCCGGCCAAACTCAGCCAGGTAAATCCCGCCTCCAATGCCCAGCGGAACTCCCAGCGAACTGGCCACCATCAGCAGAACGCCCGAACCCACAATCGAGTTCGCCATGCCTCCGCCAACCTCGCCCACCGGCTTCGGATTCTGCAGAAAAAACGCAACGTTCAGCGAACTCGCACCCTTGTACACCAGATACCCAAACACGGCCACCAGCGGCGTCACCACCACCAGCATGGACAGGATCGACAGACCCGTCACCACGTGATCGGTCAGCGACCGCATTCGGGACCGAAATTGCGACGTCTCGCCGTTCATCCGAATCTCCTCAGCGCGCCTGCGACGGCGTGCCGCGCGTCACCGCCCACATCAGCAGCTGGGCCAGTGCATTCACCACAATCGTCACAACAAACAGCGCCAGCCCAATCTCAATCAGCGCACTCCGATGCACATCGCTCACTGCCTCGGTAAACTCGTTTGCAATCACCGCCGCCATCGTGCCGCCGTTCGACAGCAGCGACTTGTGAATCTCCGGCGTATTGCCGATCACCATCGTCGCGGCCATCGTTTCGCCCAGCGCGCGTCCCAGTCCCAGAATGATGCCGCCCACAATGCCGATCCGCGCATTCCGCAGCACGCCCACGCGAATCATCTCCCAGCGCGTCGCCCCCAACGCCAGCACCGCCTCCCGCTGCGAGTGCGGCACCGCTGTCATCACCTCGCGCGTCAGCGACGAAATAATCGGCAGAATCATAATCGCCAGAATCACGCCCGCTGCAAAATATCCCAGCCCCGTCGGATTCTGATCGTTGAACAGTCCCGTCCAGCCCAACCAGCGAATCAGCAGTGGATTCACATGCTCCCGCAGCAGCGGCACCAGCACATACATCGCCCACACGCCGTACACAATGCTCGGAATCGCCGCCAGCAGCTCCGTCAAAAACGCCAGCGGGCCGCGCAGTATACGCGGGCACATTTCCGTCAAAAAAATCGCCAGACCCACTGCCAGCGGAACCGCCATCAGCAGCGCAAGGAACGACGAAACCAGCGTGCCATAGATAAACGGCAGCGCGCTGAAGCGGTTGTTCACCGGATCCCAGAACAATGGATCGCTGGAAAAATCACTCTTAAAAGACTGGAAGAAGAAGTGAAATCCAAACTTGTGCCAGGACAATGCGGAGTTCTGCATCAACTCCCACACGATCAATCCCACAATAAAAAATATGCTCAGCCCGCACAGCACCATCAACCCGTGGAAGGCTCCATCGGCCACTGCCGAGTTGCCACGCGAAAGAAGATACTTTCGAACCGCGGAGGTCTCCGCAACCGCCGCATCCGACTCTTGAGATGTCGCCGCGTCCGCCATCTGCGGCTCCACGTGCGGCGGTGGGATGCGTGTCTCTGGCACGGTCTGTGTCACCAGGTTCAGGCTACCGGGCAAATGTGAATACAAGGTTACAGCGCTGCAAAATCAACCGCATACACGGCAGAAATCCGCCATCCCCAGCTCCTGCCCGCCTCGGTCCTGTACCCTTGGTAGCTGACTTCACCTCAGGACCCCTCCATGCGCTCAAATTTTGCCCTGCTCGCCCTTGTCTTTGCCGCCCTCTCGCTCAGTGCCCAACCCGCCGTCGGGCCTTCCGCGCAGCCCGACTCGCAGCCGGACCCGCCCCACCACGACTGGCACGCCTCCTGGATTACCCATCCCACCGCGCCCCTCCGCGAGCCCCTCGTCCTCCACTTCCGCCGCAGCCTCACCCTCGCCTCCGTCCCCGCCAGTTACATCGTCCGCGTCAGCGCCGACAACCGCTTCATCCTCTACGTCAACGGCCAACGCGTCGGCGACGGCCCCGCCCGCGGCGACCTCACCCACTGGCGCTACGAGCGTTACAACCTCGCGCCCTACCTCCACTCCGGCCAGAACCTCGTCACCGCCACCGTCTGGAACTTCGGCATCTACGCCCCCATCGCCCAGTTCAGTGACCGCACCGCCTTCCTCCTCGAAAGTGAAGACGTTGGCCCCGACTCCATCAGCACCCCCAAAGACTGGCTCATCGAAGAGGACCCCGGCCGCTCTCCGCTCCCCCGCTCCACCGTCACCATTCATGGGTACATGGCTTCCGGTCCCGGCGAGCTCCTCGACGCCGCGCACCATCCCTGGAACTGGCAGGATCCCGCCACGCCCGGCAACTGGCTCCCCGCCGCCTCGCCCATGCGCGACAGCATCTACGGCGGCGTCAACCGCGCCCACTCCGCCGACACCACTGGCGACAATCCCTGGGGCCTCGTTCCAGACACGCTGCCACACATGCAGTACTCGGAAACAACTGTGGGTGCAGCGGTCGTGTTTCCCGACCTGCCGGATCGAGACGCTCTGCATAAATCAGGGACTTTGACGGTCACTGACCAAGCCTCAGAACATCCTCCATTGCGAATTCTTCCCGAATTTGTACCAGCACACCGCCACGTCCACATCCTCCTCGACCGCCGTACCCTCACCACCGCCTACCCCGCGCTCACCGTCTCCGGCGGCAAGGGCTCAAAAATCTGGATCACTTACTCTGAGGCCCTCTACGACAACCATTTCCATAAAGGCGACCGCGACGCCCTCACCTACACCGATGCTCAGGGCATCAACCATCCCCGCCTCGCCCTCGGTCTCCGCGACGAATTCCTCCCCGACGGCGGCGCACAACGCACCTTCCAGCCGCTCTGGTGGCGCACCTGGCGCTACCTCGACCTGGACATCACCACCGGCGCCGAACCCCTCACCCTCGACGCTCTCACTGCCCACTTCACTGCCTATCCCTTCGTCGAACGCGCATCCTTTACACCCGGGGCCCCCAACGACGCGTCCTTGTCGTGGGGGAAGACATCCCCCGACCCCGACCTCGCCAAAATCTGGCAAATCAGTTGGCGCACCGCTCGCCTCGACGCCCATGAAACCTACATGGACACGCCCTACTGGGAGCAGCTCCAGTACATCGGCGACACCCGCATCCAGGCCCTCATCTCTTACGCCGTCGCCGACGACGACCGCCTCGCCGTCCAGGCCCTCCAGGCATTCGCGGACTCCCGCACTCCCAACGGCCTCACGCGCAGCCGCTATCCCAGTTCCCTGCCGCAAACCATCCCCACCTTTTCGCTCCTCTGGATCGGCATGCTTCACGACTACTGGATGTACCGCCCCGATCCCGCCCCCGTCCGCGAATCTCTCCCCGGTGCCCGCAACGTCCTCGGCTGGTTCGCGCAATACCAACAGCCCGACGGGCTTCTCCGTCAGGTCCCCTGGTGGTCCTTTATTGACTGGGTCTCCTCAGGGGAAACTCCCACCTACGCCGCCAACGGCGAGTCCTGCATCACCACCCTCGAATACCTCGGAGCGCTCCGCAACGCCGCCGACCTTGAGCACTCCCTCGGCGATCCTGTCTTCGCTGCCCGCGATCGCGCGCGCGCCCAACAGGTCCGCTCCGGCCTCCACAAACAGTGCTGGTCCGCATCCCGCGGCCTTCTCGCCGACAACCCCGACAAGAAAGTTTTCTCCCAGCAGGCCAACATCCTCGCCGTCCTCTACGACGTCATCCCCGCAGCCGATCAAAAAACCGTCCTGCGCAAAATGCTCGCGATTGATCCCGGCACCACGCCTGGCGGCGTCCTCTCCGCGTCCTACTACTTCCGCTTCTATCTCGCCCGAGCCCTCGATCACGCCGGCCTCGCCGAAGATTACCTCCAGTCCCTCGACCCCTGGCGCCAGCTTCTCAAGCTTCACTTCTCCACCTGGCCTGAAACCCCCGGCGTCACCCGCTCGGACTCTCACGCCTGGTCCGCTCATCCCATCTACGACCTGCTCACCCTCGTCGCCGGCATCCAGCCCGCCAGCCCCGGCTTCGCCACCGTCCGCATCGCGCCCCACCTCGGCTCTCTACCCTCCCTCACCGCCACCTTCCCTCATCCCAAAGGCGACATCCGCGTCGAATACCGCCGCCACGACTCCGGCCTCGACGCCTCCGTCACTCTCCCCGCCGGCCTCAGCGGCACCTTCGTCTATTTCGGCAAAGTCTGGCCGCTCCATGCCGGACTCAACCAGATCCAAACCGCTGCGCAACCCACGCCTCCGCCTACCCGGTGACGCTGCTCACACCCGGCAGCGCCGCCGCTCGCTGCCGGGCCTGCTCCTTTCAGGAAAATCGATGTATTCGCGGGTAACAATATTTCCCGTTTGGACAAAACGTGTTACAACTCCAACATGGCAAAGGCAAAAGGCTCAGCGCCCTCAGGCCATGTCAACCTGAGGATGCTGGCAGACCATCTGGAGCTCTCGCAGACCACCATCTCGCTCGTGCTCAACAATTCCCCATCGGCCAAGTCCATCCCGCAGGACACGCGAAACCGCGTCCTCGAAGCTGCCAAGCGCCTCAACTACCGCCCAAATTACTTCGCCCGTTCCCTTCGCCAAAGCCGCTCCATGAGCGTCGGAGTCCTCGCTCCGGATCTCTCCGAGGGCTACTTCACCCGCGTCATGAGCGGCGTCGTGCAGGAGTTCACCGCAGCCCACTACTTTTACTTCACTGCTTGTCACGATTGGAAAAAGGAACTCATCGAGCAGTACCCGCGCATGCTCGTCGAGCGCGCCGTCGACGGTTTTCTGCTCCTCAACACACCGGCCGATCAGATCTCCGTCTCCGTGCCCGTCGTTGCCATCTCCGCGCACAGCCCGGTTGAAAACGTAACCAACATCGTCCTGGATCACCACAGCGCCGTCGTGCAGGCACTCCGCCATCTCCATCAGCTCGGCCACCGCCGAATCGCCTTCATGCGAGGTCCCCACGCCATCCCCGACTCCGAATTTCGCTGGGAATCCATCCAGCAGGTCGCCCGCGAAATCGGCCTACGCATTGACCCCACGCACGTCATCCGCATTGACACCGCCGCTGGCTGGTCCATGAAAACCGGCAACCACCCCATGGCACCCGAAATCGGCTACAAGCCCATGCATGCACTGCTGGAAAGGACCCGCGACTTCACCGCCATCTTCTGCTTCAACGACATTGCCGCCATCGGCGCCATCCGCGCGCTCAAGGAAGTCGGCCTCTCCGTCCCCAAGGACATTTCCGTCGTCGGCTTTGACGACATCCTCTCCGCCGCCTACTACACCCCGTCACTCACCACCGTCCGCCAGCCCCTCACAGAAATGGGCCGCCGCGGAGCGCAAATCCTTCTTGAGCGCATCGCCAACCGCGCCGCTCCCTTTCCCGCAGAAATTGTCGTTGCTCCAGAGTTCGTCGTCCGCGAATCCACCGGCCCCGCCGCCAGCTAGACCTCGCTCATCCGCAGAACGACTCGAACCACCGGCTGATGTACACTTGCGCGTGCGCCTCGCCGCAGTAGTGCCGAGCATGCGGCGCATCCGCCGCTTCCTTGGTCCACTTCAGCACCGTCAGCTGCGTGTCGCTGCAGTGGATCACAATCCACCGCACCGGCTTTTCGCTCTCTTCCCCGCAAATCTCACACTTGTAATTCGTTCCAATCATCCTCAGCCCCCATGAATGTATCTCTGATCTCTGCTACTCCAGCATCTGCAGGTCCAGCGGCTTCTCCAGCAGGCACTCCATCGCTCCAATGCTCTTCAGAGCCCGCTGCAGCGCCGACGATTTGCACGGCTCCACCGTTACCACAAACGGCAGCGCATCCGCCGGAAAACCCGCCCTCTGCACAATCGCGCGAATGTTAATCTGCTCCCGCGCCAGCGCGCCCGTAATCTCATGCACAATCCCCGGCCTGTCCTTCACCAGGAACCGAATGTAATGCGGCACTTCAAACTCCGCGCCAATCTTCGCCGGCACCGACGGAATCGCCACCCTCCGCGAACCGTGCGCCAGCGCCAGCAGGTCGCTCACCACCGCCACCGCCGTCGGATGCCCGCCCGCGCCGTGACCGCTGAACACCACGTCGCCGCCGTAGCGCCCCGTCAGAATCACCATGTTCTCCGTCCCGCGCGACCACGCCAGCGGCGATCGCAGATCCACCAGCATCGGCCCCACCGTCGCCGCCACCGCGCCGTCCGTCTCCTCCGCCCGCGCCACCTGCCGAATCGTGCAACCCAGATCCCGCGCATAGCTGAAGTCCACCGACTTCACCGCCGTGATCGGCCTCGGCACAATCTCTTCCGGGTCCACCATCACCCGCATCGCCAGCCGCATCAGAATCGCCAGCTTCGCGCGCGCATCAAATCCGCCCACGTCTTCCGTCGGGTCCGCCTCCGCGTAGCCCCTGGCCTGCGCTTCGGCCAGCACCGCGTCATATTCCGCACCCTCATCCATCTTGCTCAGGATAAAGTTGCATGTCCCATTCAATATCCCTTCCATCCGCGTAATCCGGTCGCCGGCCAGCCCCTGCTCCAGCCCCGGAATCACCGGAATCCCGCCCGCCACCGCGGCTCCATACTTCAGGTGCCCGCCGTGCGCCGCCGCCAGCCGCTCCAGTTCCACACCGTGGAAGGCAATCAGCTTTTTGTTCGCCGTCACCACGCTCTTGCCCGCTCCCAGCGCCGTGCGAACCCACGCGCCCGCAGGCTCCAGCCCGCCCGCCAGCTCCACCACCACGTCCACATCCGACGTCAGCACCGCCTCCGCGTCCTCGCTCCACACCACGCTCGCCGGCGTCCAGTCCACTTTCTTCCGCGCCACGCCGCGGTTGAACACGTGCGTCAGCTCCAGTCCTTCCGGCTTACTCTCCACGAGTATCCGCGCCACCGATCTGCCCACCGTGCCAAACCCGAACAGCGCAATCCGCAGCGGCCGGCTCACTCCCGGCTTCTCGCCCACCTGTCCGCCCAACTCCTCGCTTGCCGCTGAAACGTTCTTTTCAACCAACGCAAAACCCTCGTCTCTCGGTTTCATCTCGCGCAATAACCCGATGATACCTGACCCCCACCCACTCCCCGCGCTCTGTCCTGCTCACCTCGCTCTCGTGTAGCATCGTTCATAGATGCGGCGCGCGCTTTCCCTCATCCTCGTCCTCTTCTTCGCGCTTGGCCCCTTCGCGGCCTCGCTCCAGTCCGACGACGCCCGTCTGCCTCCCTGCTGCCGCCGAAACGGCGCCCACCACTGCGCCATGTCCGACTCCATGATTGCGCGCATGCTGCAGGCGTCCCAGGGCAAACCCTTCCTCGCGGCTCCCTCGCACTGCCCGCTCTATCCTCACGGCAACGCCGCCACCCTCGCGCCCACCCAAGCCCTCACGCAAGCCCCCACCGCTCTGCCCACCCTCCGCGCGCAGGCCCATCTTCCAGTGCCTCACCGTGCCGCCGCACTCTCCGGCCGCCTCCGTTCTCACTCCGGCCTCAGTCCTCCCGCCTTTAAAAACTGCTAGCCCCCGTTGAGAGCCCGGTTTTCCCACATGGAATATACGCGGCTTCAGCCCCTTCGCGGCTGACCCGTCCCTGCGCATGCGCGTGCCTCCGCCCGCGCCGCATCGACTCGCCTCAACGCATTCTCCTCTTTCGCCGGGCCCCGGTCGCGTCGCGCACTCTTCTGCGCCCCGCAACCTCTCGCCCGCGTCGCCGCACGCTTCTTCGGAGATCTCTACTTTCATGCGTCGTCTTCTTACCATCCTGCTCGCACTCGTCGTTCTCCTTCCCATCCCCGCCCTGGCCAACGTCTTCGCCACGGTCCACGGCATCGTCCACGATCCCCAGCACCGCCCCATCGCCGGCGCACAGGTCACCCTTCGCGCAGCGAATTCCTCATTCAACCTCCAGGCCATCACCGCCAACGACGGCGCCTTCCGCTTCCCCAACGCGCCCCTCGGCGTCTATCGCCTCACCGTCTCCGCGCCCGGATTCGCCACCGTCACTCAGACCCTCACCCTCGACTCCTCCACCAACTCCGTCCTCCACATCCCCCTGCCGCTCGCCCAATCTTCTGAGTCTGTCGTCGTCCACGGCTCTGAAAACTCCGGCCTCGAAGCCGGCTCCGTCACCCCCACCACCCTCATCTCCCGCCAGCAAATCGAGCGCACTCCCGGAGCCTCCCGTACTCTCGGCATGCAGATGATCACCGACTACGTCCCCGGCGCTTACATGGCACACAACATGCTCCACATCCGCGGCGGCCACCAGACCAGCTGGCTGATTGACGGCGTCTCCATCCCCAACACCAAAATTGCCTCCAACGTCGGCCCGCAAATCGACCCCAAAGACATCGACCAGCTCGAAACCCAGCGCGGCTCTTACTCCGCAGACGTCGGCGACCGCACCTACGGCGTCTTCAACGTACTGCCCCGCAACGGATTCGAGCGCAACCGCCAGGCCGAGCTCCTTCTCTCCGCCGGAAACCTCTATACCGGCGAGGCCCAGCTCTCGCTAGGCGATCACTCCACCCGCACCGCCTGGTACGCCTCGGCCACCGGCTCACGCGCCAACTACGGCCTTGAAACTCCCATCTCCGCCATCCATCACGACAGCACAAACTCCCAGAGCGGCTTCTTCTCCCTCATTCGCAACCAGACCGCCACCGACCAGTTCCGCCTCGACGCCCAGCTCCGCCAGGATTTCTTCCAGATTCCCTACGACCCCGATCCCAACGACTGGGAGCAATCCTCCGACTACTACAACTCCACCGGCCTCCGAGACACCCAGACCGAGCGCGACTCCTTCGTCCTTCTCAACTGGGTCCACACCCTCTCCCCGGGCGCGCTTTTCCAGGTGGCCCCCTTCTACCACTTCAACCAGGCCAACTACGATTCCCCCTCCACTGACTACCCCGTCGCCACCACATGGCACCAGACCTCCAACTACGCCGGCGCCCAGGCCGACATCCGCGCCGACGCCGGTCCCAACAACTTCTCCGCCGGCATCTACTCCTTCTTCCAGCGCGAAAACGACCTCTTCGGCCTCATCGTCAACGACCAGAGCTACTCCTCCAACACCGTCCCCCGCACCACCGCCAACGCCAGCGCCGGCCTCGTCGAGTTCCACTTCTCTGATCATCTGCAACTCGGCCGTTACGTCTCCCTCCTCGGCGGCATGCGCATCTCCAATTACCACGCCGGATTCACTGAGACCGCCGCCTATCCCCGAATCGGCGCCACCGTTCGCATTCCCCGGCTCAACTGGGTCTTCCGCGGCTATTACGGCCATTTCTTCCAGCCCGCGCCCGTCCAAACCGTCTCCAGCGCCTTCCTCAACTACGTCACCAGCCAGCAAGGCGAAAACACCTTCGTTCCCTTGCCATCCGAGCGCGATGAAGAACATCAGTTCGGCGTCCTCATTCCAGTCCACGGCTGGACTATCGACATCGACACCTTCCGCAACCGCGTCAACAACTTCCTCGACCACTCCAACGTCGGCGAGTCCAACATCTACTTCCCCATCGCCGTCGACGGCGCACTCGTCCGTGCCTGGGAGGCCGCCATCCGCTCCCCGCGCCTCGCCCGCCTCGGCCAGTTCCACCTCGCTTACTCCAATCAAATCGCCGAGCAGCGCGGCAACGTCATCGGAGGCTTCGCCTGCTCCAGCCCCTCAGACCCCGCCTGCAACCTCGGTCCCGACTACACCCCTGTCGACCACGACCAGCGCAACACCCTCAACGCCGGATTCACCGCCACCCTCCCCGCCCGCACCTGGTTCGCCACCAACGTCTACTACGGTTCCGGCTTCACCAATGGACTCGCCGGCTCAGGCGTCGGCCCGTACCAGGGCGCTTACCTCCCCGTCCACACCACCTTCGACGTCTCCGCCGGTCACTCCTTCAGCGAGAACTGGTCCGCCTCCGCGTCCATCCTCAACGTCACCAACCACCGCGTCCTCCTCGACAACTCCATCACCATCGGCGGCTTCCACTTCAACGACCCCCGCATGTTCTCCGCCACACTCCGCTACCGCTTCCACTTCTAACCACATGTTGAAACATCCACCGAAATCGGGGCTGTTGAAGGGTACGGGCTTCAGCCCGTACATACACGCCACCAGAGAAAACAAGTGGCTTTAGCCCCTGAAGGAACCAAGCTCCGCCTACTTTCGCGCCCTTTGCGCGAAGGGTGGGATCGCACCATGACGCACCGCCGCGAATCTCCTAGCATCACCGGAGGGAGCAGGGGCCTTCAGGCCCCTGAAACCTAGCCGGAAAAGATGAGGCCTTTAGCCCTGGAAGTACAGCCACAGCCCTCGAAAGGATCGATCTGTCACACTGCTCCCTAATCCCTATTCCCTATTTCCTTGCCCCGTTGTATCCTCTCTCCTATGCCAAACGTCTTCGAGAAACTCAACCTCAAAGACCAGCAGCACCTCATCGTCCTCAACGCACCCCCAAGCTTTGAGCCTGAGCTCGCTCGACTCAAAGGCCGCACCCTCCACCGCGCCTTAGCCGCCGCCCCGCAACTCGACTTCTTCCTCGCCTTCGTCACTCTCAAGGCCGAAGTCGAAAGGCTCGCGCCGCAGCTCGCCAAACGCGCGCCCGGCGGTCCCGTCCTTTGGTTCGCCTATCCCAAGGGCACATCGAAGAAATACACCTGCGACTTCAACCGCGACACCGGCTGGGACGCCCTCCGCGCCCTCGGCTTTGACACCGTCCGCGCCGTCGCCATCGACGAAGACTGGTCCGCCCTCCGCTTCCGCCGCACCGAATTCATCAAGGTCAAGTAGGCCACTTCCTCACGCCACCGCAAACAACCCCGGCAGCACCTCGCCCGCTTTCCCCAGCACCACCTGCGTAAACGCATGCGCGTTCAGCGGCGCCTCCGGCCCCACGTACACCGTCCGCGCTCCCTTCTGCCGAGCCCGGCTCACAAATCCCGCTGCCGGATACACCGATCCCGACGTGCCCACCACCACCATCACCGTCGCCCGCCCAATCTCCTCCAGAATCGTCTCCATCTCCAGCGGAATCTCCCCGAAAAACACAATGTGCGGCCGCAGTCGCGCCCCGCACGCGCACCGCTCCACCTCCTCCAGGCTCGCGTAAATCCGCCTATCCTCCACCGGCTCGCGCCCGCACTCGTTCCCGCACCGCGACTTCGCCAGCTCCCCGTGCATGTGCACCAGCCGCCGCGACCCCGCCCGTTCATGCAGGTCGTCCACATTCTGCGTGCACAGGAAAAGCCGCTCGCCTAGCTTCGCCTCCAGCTCCGCCAGCGCCACGTGCGCTGCATTCGGCTCCACCTTCGCACCCGCCTCCCGCCGCGCCGAATAAAACTTCCAAACCTCTCCCGGATTCCGCTGCCAAGCCTCCGGCGTACACACATCCGATAGCCGGTATCCGGCCCACAACCCATCCTCCGCGCGAAACGTCGGCAGCCCGCTCTCCGCGCTGATCCCCGCACCCGTCAGCACAAACACCCGGTCCCCCGGCCCAATCACCACCCTGTCCATCCCGCCCTCCAACAAAACAAGTCATGGCAGAGCCGCATCCTTCGCGCCTCCCCATGACTCCACTCGCTACTCAACTTATCCGTCTATCTAACTTCGAACTCACTAACAACTGATAACTGAAAACTGGTAACTCGCTTCACGGTTCCAGCAGAATCTTCCCCGTCGTCTTTCGTCCTTCCATGTCCACCTGCGCCCGCGCCGCGTCGGCCAGCGGATAAATAAACTCCGTCCGCAGCTTCAGCTCACCCTTCGCCGCCCAATCCAGCACCTCGCCCGCGCGCCACTCCAGTTCCTGCCGCGTTGCCACGTAGTGCCACAGAGTCGGCCGCGTCACAAACAGCGATCCCTTCCCGCTCAGCTGGATCAAATCAAACGGCGGCACCGGTCCGCTCGATCCGCCAAACAGCGCCAGCATCCCCCGTGGCCGCAGGCAGTTCAGGCTCTGGTCAAAGGTCGTCTTCCCCACCGAGTCGTACGCCACGTCTACGCCCTTGCCGCCCGTCAGCCGCTTCACTTCCGCCTCAAAGTCCTTGTCTTCATAGAGAATCACGTCCGACGCGCCCGCCTCCAGCGACAGCTCCGCCTTCTCCTTGGTCGAAACCGTCGTAATCACCCGCGCGCCAATCCGCCGCGCCATCTGCGTCAGCAGCAGCCCCACGCCGCCCGCGCCCGCATGCACCAGCGCCGTGTCCTCTGCCTTCAGCGGAAACGTTGAATGCACCAGGTAGTGCGCCGTCATCCCCTGCAGCAGCGCCGCCGCGGACTTCTCCGGCGTCAGCCCGTCCGGCACTTTGATCAGCTGCGTCGCCGGCACCAGCGCGTACTCCGCATAGCTGCCCATCACGCCCACGGATGCCACCGCGTCTCCAGGCTTGAAGCCCTTCACCCCCGGCCCCAGCTCTTCCACCGTCCCCGCCGCCTCGCTACCCGGCGTCATCGGCAGCGTCGTCTTGTACGTGCCTTTGCGGAAGTAGATCTCGATGAAGTTCATCCCCACCGCTTCCACTCGAATCAGTACCTGCCCCGGCCCCGGCTGCGGAATGGGCAACTCGACCAGTCGCAAGACCTCTGGTCCGCCTGTGGCTTGAATCTCGATCGCTTTCATATCAGGCCAAGCATGCACCCTCAGGCCGCGTCGCCGCAAGCTTCATTCGCTCGCTCGTTTCCGCATCCCTCCAACCCCACACCGGCCCAAACGCACCAAACCCCGCCGGCATTGCGCCCGACGGGGTCGTCTTTCTACTCCCGATTCCCTACTCCCTGCTTTTCAGTACCCGTCCTTGCCGCCTTGCAGCAAGCTCGGTTCTTCCGGAGACCGCAGCCGAACCAGCCGGTCAATCGCATACGGCGTCCGCTGCTGCGCAGTGTAGTAGTGACGAACCTGCAGCTCGCCCAGCAGCCCAATTGCCAGCAGCTGAATCCCTGCCAGAATCAGCACACCACCCACCACAAACAGCGGCCCGTGCTGGTCCATCACGCTCTGGTGCGGATACATCAACTTCAGCCCCAGCAGTGCGGCGCTCATCATTCCGCCCGCCAGAATACTCAGCGCACCAAAGCTCCCGAAAAAGTGCAGCGGCCGGCTCATGTACTTCAGCAGAAACCGAATCGTCAGCAGGTCAAAGAAAACCCGGAACGTCCGCCCGATCCCGTAATGGCTCTTGCCCCGCTCGCGATGCACGTTCTTGATTGGAATCTCGCAGATCGACGCGCCATACCAGCTCGCCAGCGCCGGAATAAACCGGTGCATCTCGCCGTACAGCGGAATGTTCGTGATTACCTCGCGTCGATAAGCCTTGTACGTCGTGCCAAAGTCGTGAATGTCCACGCCGGATAGCTTCGCCATCAGCCAGTTCGCGCAGCGCGAAGGAATCCTCCGCATCACAAAGTTGTCGATGCGCTCCTTCCGCCAGCCCGACACCACGTCGTAGCCCTCTTCCAGCTTTTCAATAAAGTCCGGAATCTCATTCGGGTCGTGCTGCAGGTCGCCGTCCATCGCAAAAATGAACTCG